>Ga0209913_1001581_pt1 | contig 12071 bp, 11 predicted proteins | sample PersoiDNA2013203_FD_185805 | JGI IMG/M metagenome (GOLD analysis project Ga0209913, IMG submission 185805) | Permafrost soil microbial communities from the Arctic, to analyse light accelerated degradation of dissolved organic matter (DOM) -... | ecosystem: Environmental > Terrestrial > Soil >... | reverse complement strand
TGAAGCAAAGGGCACGAAGTCAGCCAACAGAACATGACAGCGATGGCTTGATGAAATTAAGATATCGCGAAATATTGCGAGTGCTAAGTTCGTACCCTTGACAAGGGACGGCTAATGGGTGACCCACTTTGATACACAATCCTACCTAAGCAATCAGGTAGGAGATTGGAGTGATCGACGTGGCATTACTAGGAATTATTCGGCACTGGCACTTACGTGACCAGATATCGCTAAGGGAGATTGCCAAGCGACTTGGCATCTCCAGAAACACCGTTAGACGTTACCTGCGCTCTGAAACTGTAGAGCCAGCCTACGCTGACCGGCGTTCAGCCAGTGCTCTGGATGTGTACACATTCAAACTATCCGCATGGCTTAAAACCGAATCCACCAAATCTCGAAAGCAAAAGCGCAGTCTCAAGCAGATGCACGCAGACTTGTGTGTGTTGGGATTTGAAGGCTCTTATGATCGCGTTGCCGCGTTCGCCCGGCAATGGAAAGTGGATCAGTTAGACAGGGGCAATGCTGCGAGCAAAGGAACAGACCTTACCTAGTAATTCAAGATCTCTATGAGACTTGGCGCTTCAAACGAACTAAGTGGGGCAACGAATAATGCTAAACGGGGTCAATCAGAGCTGCAAATCAACATCCGTTAGTCAATGTTTGCTTTCCGGCTAAAGATTTGGCGGAGCTATTGCAGTTGAAATCATTTTTGAACATAACCGGGTTTCAAGCCGAATACTTCGACGCCTTGCGGTACTGCGTTACCAACCTTCACCAAGATAGGCTGCGCAGTTGCTTGCATTGTGATTCGAGAGATAACAAAATTCTCCCCAAGGTTATTTCGACGAATGGCTGACGCTGGTACTACCAAGCTGTTGTCCGCCTCATAGGTCACGATATTGAGGCGAGCACTCATTCCCAATCGCAAATACTTTTGCTGTTCAGGTGTCAATGGCTGGATGTCGACTGTAACGTCGTAGCTTCCAGAGTTTCCAATCGTTCCAGATGGAATCGCCTGGGCACCAATAGATAGAACGGTTCCCTGGAGAATGACGCCACTGAAACCGTCGCCTGTGATCCTCACGGACATGCGCTCCTTCAGCAGATGAAGGTCGCTCTCCTCAACGCGCGTTACGGCATGAACATGCTCAATGCTAGCTACTTCCACTAGACCTACTCCCTGGGTTACGTGCTGGCCTCTCTGTATCGTGTTAGCTTGGCCTAGGCCCTCAATCTTCGGGGGTTTTAGGGCGATGCCTCTGACGGGAGACTTAACTTCACTTTTCGCTTTTCGGTCTAACAAAGTGTCGTAGCGCGTTTGCGCGTTGGCGAGATCCATTTCTGCGATCTGCCGCCGTTCAATTGTTCCCCGTTCTAAGAGGGAGCGAAATTCTGCTCTTGAGGACGCGAGGTCGTTTTCTTGCAGCTTGCGTTGCTGCTCTAGGGCATCCACTTCCATACGGGCTACGATGCCGCGCGCAAATAGCTGCTGTGTTTCTGCTAGCTTGGTCGCCGTATCATGCACATTTAATTCGGAGATCGATACGCTTCGCCGTGCACGTGATACCTCGTCTCCATTTTTCCAATTTTCTATCGACCGCATGTTTTGCTTCGCCCTGAGCAATTCTGCTAGAGCTTGGCGAATCTGAATATCTAACTGAGCTGTATCGATAACTAACAGCGTGTTGCCGGCCTCGACAACCTCTCCGTCATTGAACAAGACTTTATCGAGATTGCCTTCGAACGGCGCTGATAAAATCTGTCGAGACGCTGACTCAATTCGACCGACTAACTCCAAATTTAACTCTACCTTTTGAGGTTGAATTTGGATCCAGACTTCTTCGTCAGATGTGTTGCCCCCAATACGGTAACGCAACAAAATAACAAGAAGAAAAATCGCTATTAATAGGACGCCGATCAAATAGATGACCAGGCGCTTGTCTATGATTCTATTTTTGAGAAAATTAATCATTGAGGTCGATTTCCCAGCTGTCTAAGGTAGTTCCCAGCGTTTGATCAAGTGTCGCTTGTGCATTGAGATAGGCAATCAAGGTATTTAAACGCGCATTCTCAACATTGCGCAGATCTGTTTCAAAACTAATCACCTGGAAATTACTTGAGCGTCCAACTTTCAATTTCTCTCGCTCAATTTCCAACTTGCGGCGAGATAAATCCTGGGCGCGCAAAGCTATCTCATATTGGCGCCAACGAGTACCGACATCCCGTACTGCGTTACTCACGTCTTGCTCCAGTAGTTGACGTCCGTCAAGCAGACGAAGTTCTTGGCTTTCCGAATCGACACGGGCTGCAAGCTCTACCTGACGACTACTCAGATCTCCGATGGGAATATCTATTTGAATTCCTACGTAGCTATCCCAGCTGCGACTATTGAAGCGACTGTTGTCGCTCATATATCGGTCCCGAATTTGAGTCGCGCCTGCGACAAGTGAAACGTCCCATTTGCGTTGATCCCGGGCCACCGCCAAACTGATCTTAGAGCGCTCAACAGCAATCAACTGTTGAAGGTAGGCAGGTTGCTTTTCCTGTGCGGTTGATAGTGCTTGCGTATAAGAGATGGAAATTGGCTGCGGCGTAATATTTTCAACTGCACGAAATTGTGTATGCAAATCCAGCGCAAGTAGCTTAAGTAATGCAAGGCGACTTGAATCAAGTTGGTTTTTAGCCTCTTCCACGGCCAATTCCTGATTGGCTATATCGGCTTCGCTTTGCACAATCTCAAATGCTGCCATACGTCCGGCCTTTATCAGCTCCTTATTTGTATCGAGAAGTTTGCGTGACCGATTCAACGCCTCGACAGCGAGTTGCAGTTGCTCTTGGGACCTTACGACTTCCCTGTAGCTGGTAATTATTCCAGTGACCATACTCGCGACCGTACTTTTTAAGATCAGTCTATTGTTCTTCTCTGCCAATCGAGCCAAAGTGATTGGAGCATTGACCACGTTACGTCCCGCGCCACGAAGTAGTGGTTGGATTACACTCAATGTTGCGCCATCATTTCGACTCCGACCTGCTTGGTCCGCGACGGTCAGCTGATTGCTCCAGGCCAAATTCAAACGCGTACCGTACGGCGTTAGCAACGTGGTTTGTGGAATTAGCTCGCTTTGCTGATAGCGGTCACTTTGATTTCGATCTATCAAATGTCGAGCACTGATCACCATTTTTGGCGTAAAACTGTCTTCAGCCACGCGCAAGTCAAATTTCTGAGAGATGCGACTAAGATAGGCTCCTCGGATTGATCGATTGTCCCGCAACCCAAGTAGCACAGCGTCTTCAAGTGTCAACTCGATACTTTGCGCATTGAAAGATATAGCGCTACGAGCTGCGATCGGCATAGACGGAGTTGTAGGAGCAGCCATACCGAACATTGGCATTACAAGATAGATGGCGGCCGGAATCCAGTATAGGGGGCGGAAAATAATGTCGAGCCTAGTCATCGCGGAGTGCTCGAACAAGTGGGAGGCGCGCGGCAGACAGCGCGGGATACAAACCAAAAAGCACACCAATACAAAACGAGCTCAATATTGCTAAAGGAACCGACGGCAATGAGAGCGAGAACGTCCATCCTGATATTTTTACAAAGGCATAGGAGACGACGAGACCCGCTAGTGCTCCAACGATTGCGCCCGCGGTGGAGAGGACGGTGGCTTCCACGAGAAACAAGTCTCGAATATCCCGCTGCCTGGCACCTAGCGCTGCACGAATACCGATTTCCCTGCGTCGTTCTGCGACATTCGTCAGCATGATGTTCATGATGCCGACGCCGCCAACCAGCAAAGATATTCCCCCGAGCCCGGCTAGCAGATAGGAAAAAGCATTCGTTTGTTTCTTTAAACCTTCTAGAAGTTGCTCAGGAATTTGAACGTCAATAGTGCGTGTTGGGATTGTCGATGCGAGATAAATTTTGAGTGATTCTGCTGCTTGCTGTACGTGATCGGAATCAGTAACTTGTGTCACGAGGCTACTAATTTCAGGCGACGGCATGAGGCGGCGCATCGATTTCATGGGCACTAATATGGCGCTGTCCGGTGCAATAGGAAACATCGGATTGGCCAAATGGTGATCTATGATTCCAACAATCTCAAATAGATATCCTTCGATCTGGAGCCGACTGCCAATCCGCAGTCCTAACTCCTTCGCAATCCCCACACCCGCCAACGCGAAGGTTGAGTGCGCGTCGTATTCCGAAAGGTTTCGACCCTGGGATATTGTTAGCCCCAAGACAGAGGATAAATCGGGAGTACTGCCGACGACGATCACATCTGCTCCGCGCCCTGAATGTCGTACTTTGTTGGGATAAATTATGATTGGTGCGATATATCGAATTTGTTGTACTGCGACTTTCAGTGCAGGAGCATCAATCGTCACCGGGGCGAGGCGCCGAACATTTGGTTGCGTCGATAGGGAGACAATGACCGTATTTGTTCCCAACCCCTTAAATGCCTTAATGGCTTCACTGGTCGCATTGTGGCCGATATTAAGCAACGCAACGACTGATGCGCAACCGACCGAAATGCCTAATAACGCTAGGATCGACCTACGACCTACTAGTCGAAGGCTTGCAAAAGATTCGTCAACCGTCTGCCAAAATGAAGGACCATTGTGAGAGATCCTCATCTTAGATATCGCCTCTCATCAGTCTGTTCTGACGTATCTTCAATCAGTGCACCCGATGCCACCTTAATGTAGCGACCGAGTTGCCGGGCCAAGCTGTCATCGTGGGTGACCAAGATCAACGTGACGTGATCATCGCTATTGAGTTTTAGCAATAGCGACAGAATGCTCTGAGCGGTATCCGAGTCTAGATTCCCGGTTGGCTCATCAGCGAGAACTAGGGAAGGTTTCCCAACAAGGGCGCGCGCGATTGCTACACGTTGCCGCTGACCGCCCGATAAATCCGCCGGATAGTGTTGTAGTCGGTCGGCTAGCCCGACTTTCTCTAATTGCTCTTTAGCTTCTTGCCGCGCCTCGTTACGTTTTAGTCCACGGTAAAGCAAGGGCAACGCTACGTTGTCTACCGTATTGAGCCGCGGTAGTAAATGAAAAGCCTGGAACACAAATCCAATGTAGTTATTTCTGAAGGCAGCTCTCTGATCATCATTCAGGTCAGCCGTGTTTTGTCCGTTTAGTAGGTACGATCCAGATGTTTGGCGATCCAATAGGCCGAGAATGTTGAGTAAGGTACTTTTTCCCGATCCCGAAGCGCCGACGATCGCACAGCTTTCGCCTCGGTCAATGTTTAAAGAGACGTCACGCAAAATTGGGAGATCCGCCCCGCCCAACGAGTAGGTATGAGCGATGTTTCTCAGAGATATAACGCTATCCTCAACACTCATGTAACGAGATCTTTATATTTTTATAGAAATGATCTGCGCAGGCGAGCGAAGAGACGGCGGTTACATGAGTGACAATCGAAGAGAATTCTCATTGCGCGGATGTTCCAAGTTAATACGAATGTGGCGATGTAGCCGGCGTTAAGAACTGAATGATTCTGTCAATCGGCTCAAGTCATCGTTTTTGGAGTTTCATTGTTCGCAAGAGCCACAATAGTAATACTTGTGCGCTCTTGAAACGGGGCGCATTCATGGCCATATCTTCCGAAGAGCGTTCACTATTAGTTCTATTGAGTATTTTGGCTAATCGAAGTGTTCGAATTATTACTGTCGACGGACGAAATTCTGGTGTCGGAGGTATTCGTCATCGTCGTTAAACTAGCCAGATCAGATAGTCCTTTCTCCGGAGGGGCTTCACTCCAGGACTTGAGAAGTGCTGTATAGCTATCGGGAGCAGATTGTTGATCAGGATTTTTTTCTCCAACTTTAGCGATTTGAATTTTCAACTGCGTTTCATAGTCCTTGGGGTACGTCGATTGCTCTATGGCGGGGAGGCTCTTGTAATGGGCAAGAAGCTCTGAACCTACTCCTTCTCCAAAAATACTTCCGGTGTGGTTGTAAGCATCGATAGCCTTTGCTACTACTTGCTTTCTCCAGGCAGATTCTTGCTCGTAGGATTCCAATCTCGCTGCTTTACGCTCGTTGACAGTGAATGTTCCGCTTTCGTCGTATGTAATCAGAGCCAGCTGGTCCCTTGACATGCCTTTAAAAGGGTTGGCCCCTTTGCCATGAGCAAACTCAGTCGCTTGCTTTGCTCGGGCCAATAAGCTTGGGTCATTGGTTTTAGGAACTTCCGCATCGTATTTGTCTCTGTTTGCGACATAGGACGTTCCACCTAGTTTTTCGCCAATCGAAATAGCTTTCTCCGCTAGTTCATCGCGACTTAAAGTGGAATCACGCTCTTCCGCGCGCTTGGCAGCTTCGCTAAGTTGTTGAGCCAACGTGGAAACGTTCGTGGCTGCTGACTGTGGGCCGTATGAGGAGGTAGACACAGCGGCACTATCCGTCGAGTTAGTTCGGTTTTTAGTGACGCTATCGACCGTGTTCTCCTCATTTACCGAGCTTAAAGTGTTGATGTTGACCATATCTGCAGACTCCGGAAAAGTGCTAACTACCCCTGGTAGCGCGTAGTACTTATTAAACAATTGCATTTCGATGTATTGGAGAACCAAAACCTTCATCGCCCGAAGGCGATGAAGGGATGCTACGAGAAAACTATGTCAGTACTGCTTACTTCATCGTGAATTCAACGGCCCAAGCATTAGTCGCAGAATTGATGGAGGTGATATTGGCAGTGCAGGTAGCTCCACCGCTTGGCGAGGCCGACTTATTCCATTGTGGCACTCCGCTCAAAGACGTCAGAAATGACGTTGCAAAGACGCAGGTCTTGCTGCCAATTGTGTAGCGGACAGTTGCAGCATTTGCACTGGGATTAATTGGATTTTGGACGCTGTAGAAATCGGATTGCGTCGCTGGAACTTGGACGCGCGGCTTCGGACTTGCGTTCGTATTGGTGCTCACCTCATTCGCGTTGGTGACCACATAGCTTGCATCGGCACCACCAGTGGGGGTCAGATTCTTGAACGTGATTGCGACTGGTGGGCCCGCAAATGCCGCGCCTGCAAACATCATGGTGCCTACGGCAAGAATTGCGTGCATAGATTTGATCATTTTCATGTATTGCTTCTCCATGGTAACTACGGACTTAGCTTGGGCATTTCAGGCTTTACCTGGTATGCATCTAAGATCAGCGGTCGCTGATATGGTCACCTCGCCGGCTCATTTGTAGCCCAATAAAGCGTCAACGCATTTATTGGCAACTATGTGCCGATCAGAACGGTGTTGGTAACTCAGTTCCCGGTAGTTGCTCAAGCCGTATAACCATTGCAGGTTATTGATATGCCTTTCAGCTTATCGTCAGGGCTGGTGCAAACTTTATACAGGGATGATGGTTTTTGAAAAAATAAACTCAAATACTGCTTAGTATGTGTAATTTAAGTGCAATTTAATGTAATTTAGCGCATTAACATGATTAGTTGCCGGTGGGACACATCCTAATTCAACTTGAGAGAAAATGTAACAATTTATTTGAATTTATTTACATAATTATTGGTATGTGGTATGCGAAATTTTTGATCGCGCCTGGTTGTCGATTCGTTACTTGGTGCGGCGTGGGGCGCCGAGCGGGCATGAGTTGCGAAAAAATAATTCGCTGCCCCACCTGTCGACTTCAAGTCAAAGAATCGTTATTGCGATCGCTGAGAACGTGCTTAAGAACTCAGTAACCGATTGGGGCGAAGATCGATCTCAATACCGCCGATTGAAAATTAGTGCCGGATCGGAGTGAGTCGCGCGGACTGAATCAAGGCCTGATGATGAAGCGATACGTTTGTCGAGCCTTCTCCAGAGGAGCGGCACCATGGCAGCACGAGGGCCATATCGGCGGGATAGTCTGCAGTTTAAGATTCAGATCTGCAGTGACGTTTGCAGTGGAAGGCTCGGACGGCGCGAGGCGCATTTGCCTGTCAATCTCAGGCACATGTGGCCGGGGCAGTTTGATCACGGTGACCTGGATCGGGAAGATGCCACTGCTTCGACCGCCGCAGAGTATGAGGCCCACATTGCCGCTTTGGTGCTATTTAACGTCTGCAATCGGTAGATTCCGTCGCCAGAAGCAGACTTTAGACTGATAAATGCGAATGCACGCTTTCCCGACAAAGAGAATGCACACCGTGGCGCTGGTAAAGGAATCATCCGAGGTAAAGATGGCGGTGGCAGAGAAGTTCAGAGATAAATGAGCGAAACCAGTAAAGGTTCAGAGATAAATGAAGAATCAGTACAAAGATGAATAAATTATCTCGACCTAACCCATTGAATAATCTAAAAACAGGATTCAGAGATAAATGAATTCCGACAACAGACCCGGATCTTCGCCCTCGGTCTGGTCTGGGAGATTTTCCCGGCGAAAACGTTCCACCGGAAAATCAATGAATGCCCGTGCCCGGGCCGTCTGGTTGAGGCGGACGGGGTAGTAGACAAACAAATCCGCGGACAGAAGGTTGAATTCAGGCAACACTACCTTCAGGCGCCCGATTTCCTGATATTTGGCCAGATCCCACTCCGGGCGGTAACGAATCCTATCCGGATCTGTTACAGCCTTACGGCGGTTTCCCGGATGGCGTCAAGGTGCAGAACTGCTACATCACCATGCCTGATTTGCCGGGTATCGGGTTTGAAGGCAATGCCGATCTGTATGAGCAGATGCGGAAACTTTCGGCCTGATGCCTTGAGCCACGCTGCCGGACAATCGAGGCAGCGTGGCGCTCTGGTCTGCCTCAGATTTACGCTGCTGAAGCGCGGGCAGCAGTGCGGCGTGCAGCGCTACGCTTCATCAACAATGCACCGATCACGAAGGCGGCTGCCACCAATCCCAGATTGCGTACCGAACCATCAGCGACAGTGATCGCACCTGCGCTGGCGCCCAGCGAAAAACCCAGATACATGAACGAGGCATTCAGTGACAGCGCAATCGGCGCCAGCTTGATGCCGGCGATGTGGATCAGGTTAGTTTGCTGTGCCGGATAAAACGCCCAGCCCGCAATGCCCCAGACGATCACCGAGACAAACACCGGCAGTACCGCCACGTTAGCAGGCAGCAGATACGCAATCGCCACCAGCGTCAGGAAAGCGGCAATCAGGAACATCAACGCCGGACCGGTCACACGCTGAAAACCAATACGATCCGCAACCTTGCCACCAGCCATGACACCGATGGCGGCCGAGATACCCCAGGCGAACAACACATAACCCACATGCGTACCGTGGATGCCGGTGACCTGATTCAGGTAGAGCGCGAAATAGGTGTACATCGCGTAAGCACCGGTAGCCCACAGCAAGGTGGTCAGCAGTGCGCGCAGCACGGCCGGGTCGCGTGCAGCCATGATACGTTCACGCAGGCTGGCGACCGGCAGGTTGGCGCCGATGCCGCGCGGCAGTCCGCGCAACAGGCCGATAGTTGCCAATGCTGCGAGGATCGCCACACCGGCGAACGTCATGCGCCAGCTAAGCTTGTCGGCGATCACGGTGCCCAGCGGCGCGGCCAGCGCGACCGCGACGGTGATGCCGCCGCTGACCAGCGCCAGCGCGCTGCCGCGGCGTTCCGGTGCGACCAGTGCGCCGGCCAGAGCCATGGCGTTCGGTACATAGAGACCGGCGGCAAATGCCAGCAGGATCCGCGCCGTCATCAGCGACCAGTAGCCGGTGGCTTGCCAGGCAAGCAGATTGGCCAGCGTAAATGCGGTCATCGCGCCTATCAGCAGCCCGCGGCGGTTGATGGCGCCGGTCAGCGCAGTCAGGATCGGCGAGCTGAGGGCATAGGCAGCGGTAAAGGCCACCACCAGTTGTCCGGCAACGGCGACGCTGACGCCCAGATCGCGGGCCACGGTTGGCAGGATGCCGGCGATCATGAAGCCCTCGGCGCCGACGGCAAAGGTGCCGAGCGCCAGCCAATACAGGGGGGCATTGCTACCTGGTGCGCCCGTGGGGGCAGGGGATGAAGTGGAAGATGTGCTCATGGCGTTCTCACAAAAGATACAAACGGATTTTAAAGTGACCAGTCGTCTTAGATTTGATGAAAAAAATGCCGCCTCTCATCTTTTTATCCAGGCGGCCGTGCTGCAAATTCTGCAAATTCTTTGTCTTACTTCAGCATTTTATTGAAGGCCAGATCCATGAACTGATCGAAGGCGTCCTTGTTGCGTTCCACACGTGTGCGCAGCGCAGCACCTTCCCATGCGTTGAGCAGAAAGCCGGCCAGTGCTTCAGGGCTCATCTGCGTCGGAATCGTGCCTTCCTTCTGTCCTGCGGCGATGGCATAAGCCAGTTTGCCCGACCAGTTTGAATAGATCTTTACCAGTTCTTCGCGGATCAACGCGCTTTGCTCTGACATCTCCGCACTCATGTTGCCGATCATGCAGCCATGTTGAAAGCCGCGATCCACCAGCCTGTCGTTGAGCGCCACGAAATAACGGCGCAAGCGTTCCAGCGCCGGCACGCTGTCATCCACCAGGATTTCGCGCATTTTGCTGCGGCTGGCGTAATAGGCCACGATTTCCGCACCGAGCACTTCCTTGCTCTCGAAATGATTGTAAAACGAACCTTTGGGCACACCTGCTTCGGTGGTGATGTCTTGCACGCTGCAGGCGTTGTAGCCGCGCTCTGATAACAGTTTCAGAGCGGCGTCGAAGATTTGGTCGCGGGTATTTGACTTAGCCATTGCAGAATAATATGACCAGTCGTCTTAAAAATCAAGAAACATCGATCACGCATGTTGGAAAAACGCGATGTTGCGGGCTGTTCACACGCGGTGACCGGGCGTGGTCAAAGCGTGTGTTGTCTTTGTGAAACCTTCGAAAGAGGAGGCTTTTGCGTCAGGCAGGTTCGCTGCGCGCAAGCACATACTGCGCAATCGCCAGCGAGGACGTCAGCCCCGGAGACTCAATGCCGAACAGATTGATCAGCCCTGTATAGCCATGCTGCGCCGGTCCGGAGATGACGAAATCCTCTTCCTTGCTCGTGCCGGTGAGCTTGGGGCGTACGCCGGAGTAACTTGCCTGCAAGGAGGCGTCCGGCAATGCCGGCCAATAGCGTCGTATCGAGGCATAAAAGCGCTCCGATCTGCGCAGATCGACGGCATAGTCCAGGTTCCGGTCATCCTTGACGTCCAGCCATTCCACGTCGGGGCCGAAGCGCGCCTGGCCGGCCAGATCCAGCGTCAGGTGCACACCGAGTCCGCCGTCTTCGGGCAGCGGATAAATCAGGCGAGAAAACGGCGTCTTGCCGCTCAGTGAAAAATAATTACCCTTGGCGAAATAGGCGGTCGGGATATGTTCTGGAGCCAGTCCTTCAAAGCAGCGCGCCAGTCTAGGCGCCGCCAGACCGGCCGCATTGATTACCAGCCCGGCGGACAATTGCATCTGATCGCCATCGGTCGTGACCACATCCAGCGTGATGTTGTCACCGGTACGGCGCGCTGCGACAACCTGGCTTTGCAGCGCCAGGACGGCGCCGTGCGCCTCCGCGTCGGCAAGCAATTGCTGCATCAGGCCGTGGCTGTCGACGATCCCGGTGGACGGCGACAGCAAAGCGCCGACACAATGCAGCGCCGGCTCCAGCTCTTTTGCGTGTGCGGCATCAATCGTGATCAGGTCATGCACGCCGTTCTGCGCGGCGTGTGCGGCAATGGCCTGCATACGCTCGGCCTGTTCGGCACTCGTGGCGACCAGCAGTTTGCCGCAGCGCTGATGGGCGACGTGGCGTTCTTCGCAGTAGCGGTACAGCAGTGCACGTCCTTCGACACACAGCCTAGCCTTGAGTGAGCCGGGACGATAATAGATCCCGGCATGGATTACCTCGCTGTTGCGTGAGCTGATGCCATTGCCGATGCTGTTATCGGCTTCGACAATGACAACTTCGCGTCCGGCCAGCGCAAAGGCGCGTGCGATCGCCAGGCCGACAACACCGGCACCGATGACGACGCAGTCAATGGGTTCAGTCATGATGCAAACGGGGGACGAAAAACGTGATGAACAATAAAGTGAACAAGAGGTGCTCCAATCAGGCCAGTCGCCATTTTAGCGTGCCTGATGCGCCGCTGGCGCG
>Ga0209913_1001580_pt1 | contig 12078 bp, 8 predicted proteins | sample PersoiDNA2013203_FD_185805 | JGI IMG/M metagenome (GOLD analysis project Ga0209913, IMG submission 185805) | Permafrost soil microbial communities from the Arctic, to analyse light accelerated degradation of dissolved organic matter (DOM) -... | ecosystem: Environmental > Terrestrial > Soil >... | reverse complement strand
GATGATGGAAATGCCCAGGCCGGCCGCCACCAAACTCAAGGTCGACAAATTCTTGCGTGCCTCCTGCTCCACGCGCGGGCTGAAGCCAGCGGTATGGCAGGCGGCAATGATGGCATCGTATAATCCTGGTCCGCTCGGACGCCGGTTCAAAATAAAGGTTTCTTCCGCCAGTGTTGCCAACGCCACACGTTGCCGGGTATTGCTGCTGCGTGCGCGCTGTTTGCTGTGTGCCAGGGCGTGCGTGGCAGGTACTGCCAGGATCATTTTTTCTATCAGCATGGTTTCGGTGATGAGGCCGTCCGCGTTGCCAACGGGCGAACGGATGAAGGCGACGTCGAGGCGCTTCTGTCGCAATGCTTCGACCAGTTCGGTGGTACTGCTTTCTTCCACGGTCAGCGCGACATCCGGCGCTACCTTGCGGAACGCGCGGATGACGGCGGGAATGAATGGATGCAACGAAGCCGATTCGGTAAATCCCAAGGCCAGCCGTCCACGTTCACCTTGCGCAATGCGGCGCACGCCGTCGATGGTGGCGTCCAGTTGCAGCAGGATGGCTTGCGCATCAATGAGCAGGGCGCGGCCGCTTTCGGTCAATTCCATGCCACGCGGCAAGCGGTTGAACAGGGTCACGCCCAATTCTTTTTCCAGTGCGCGGATTTGCTGACTCAAAGGCGGCTGCTGGATGCCGATACGTTGCGCCGCCTTGGTCAGATGGCCTTCTTCGGCGACGGCAATGAAATAGCGCAACAGGCGCAAGTCGATAGCTGACATATGTTTTATGTATGGGAAGTGTGCTTGCCATATATTAGACAAAATAACGACGCAAGAGTAGCCTTCTGTTTGTGGCAGCTTCTCGGCTTGCCATGACGCGATCACAGAATGACGCAATGACGGCAATTTTCCATGCAAACTCCTGAACCTTCTTCTTCCATGCCATCCGCGCCGCCGCTGGGTGAGCTGCCACCGGCCGAGGTGCCGACTTCCAAACAATTATTCCTGGGTTTCCTGGGGCTAGGAATGACCGCTTTCGGTGGTGCCTTGCCACTGGCGCACCGCATGATCGTCGAGCGCCAGCGCTGGCTCAGCGAAACTGAGTTTGTCGAGCTGCTCGGTCTGTGTCAGTTTTTGCCGGGTGGCAATATCATTAACCTGTCGGTGGCGCTGGGCATGCGTTTTCGCGGTGTCAAAGGTGCGCTGGCGTCGATTCTGGGGCTGATCGCGGTGCCTTCGGTGGTGGTGGTGTTGCTGGGGATTCTTTACCAGCACTATCAAAACGATCCTAGCATCAAGCATTTGTTTGCCGGATTGGCTGCAGCGGCAGCCGGCCTGCTGATCCAGATGGCCGTCAAGGTTGCGCTGCCCCTGCGCAACAATCTGGTGTTGGCCGCCATTGCCGTGGTCTGTTTTGTCGCCATTGCCTGGCTGCGGGTGCCGCTGTTATGGACGCTGTTGGTCATGACCCCGGTGAGTGTGCTGATCACCATCAAGCTGGCCGATAAAGCGGTCACGAAGAAAGCCGGAGGTGCATCATGAGTCAGACCTTGATCGCGCTGGCGATGATTTTTTCGGAATTGTCGTTACTGGCCTTCGGCGGCGGCAACACCATTTTGCCGGAGGCGCAGCGGCAGGTGGTGGAAATACATCACTGGATGACGGCGGAGGAATTCAGCGCACTGTTCGCCTTGGGGCAGGCAGCGCCTGGGCCTAATTTGATGATCGTGACCTTGATTGGCTGGCATGTCGCTGGTTTCTACGGCATGCTGGTCACGTCGCTGGCCAAGTTTGGGCCATCCTCGCTGGTGACCATCGTCATGCTCAATGTGTGGGAGCGGTTCAAGGACAAGCCTTGGCGACGCCATGTGCAGGCGGGTCTGTTGCCAGTGACAGCAGGTTTGGTAGCAGCCAGTGCGGCCTTGATTGCGCAGGCGTCGATCAGCAACGGCATCCTTGCCGCGATCACGGCGGTGACCGCCGTCATTGCGATCAAGACCAAACTGCATCCGCTCTGGCTGTTGTTCGGCGGTGCCATGGCGGGCTTGTTGCTGCTTGGATGATATCTGCTCAAAAACAAAAGCCGCTGCCAGGTAATGGGCAGCGGCTTTTTTTATCAGCAGACGTCAATAATTGCCGGGTACGACTTTACTGTTTGACGCAATCCACAAAGTAATCGCGACGGCCATCGACTTCACGTTTGACCAGACCATGCACATCGGTTTCAAAGCCAGGGAATTTCTCATTGAAATCGCGTGCGAACTTGAGGTAGTCAACAATGGTCTTGTTGAAAATTTCACCAGGAATCAGCAGCGGGATGCCAGGTGGATAGGGCGTCAACAGGATCGAGGTAATACGGCCTTCGAGTTCATCGAGCGGCACGCGGTCGATTTCGCGGTGGGCCATCTTCGAGAAGGCATCCGATGGCTTCATCGCCGGCTGCATGTCTGACAGATACATTTCGGTGGTCAGGCGTGCCACGTCATAGGCGCGGTAAGTCTCGTGAATCTGCTGGCACAGGTCGCGCAGGCCAAGTCGCTCATAGCGCGCGTTACGGCCTTGGTTGGCAGCGGCGAACTCGGGCAGGATGCGCCAGATCGGCTGGTTCTTGTCATAGTCGTCCTTGAACTGTTGCAGCGCCGTCACCAGGGTATTCCAGCGGCCCTTGGTGATGCCGATGGTAAACATGATGAAGAACGAATACAGACCGCATTTTTCGACGATCACGCCGTGTTCGGCCAGATACTTGGTCACGATCGAGGCGGGAATGCCGGTCTCGCCAAACTTGCCGTCCAGCGACAGGCCGGGCGTAACGATGGTGGCCTTGATCGGGTCGAGCATGTTGAAGCCCGGTGCCAGATTGCCGAAGCCGTGCCAGTCGTCTTCGGCCTTGATGACCCAGTCTTCGCGCTCGCCGATGCCGTTGGCCGAGAAGCTGTTCGGACCCCAGACCTGGAACCACCAGTCCAGACCGAATTCCTGATCGATCTTTTTCATGGCGCGGCGGAAGTCCAGCGCTTCCAGAATGCTTTCTTCCACCAGCGCAGTACCGCCCGGCGCTTCCATCATCGCGGCGGCGACGTCGCATGAGGCAATGATCGAATATTGCGGCGACGTCGAGGTATGCATCAGGAAGGCTTCGTTGAAGGCATCCTGATCGAGTTGCACGGTTTCCGATTCGCGCACCAGAATCTGCGAGGCTTGCGACAGGCCGGCCAGCAGCTTGTGGGTCGACTGGGTCGAGAAGATCATCGACTTCTTGGCGCGCGGACGGTCCTTGCCGATGGCGTGCATGTCTTTGTAGAACTCATGGAAGGTGGCGTGTGGCAGCCAGGCTTCATCGAAGTGCAGCGTGTCGATTTCGCCGTCGAGCATCTGTTTCAGCGTTTCGACGTTGTACACCACGCCGTCATAGGTCGATTGCGTGATGGTCAGGATGCGTGGCTTCTTGTTGACCGCTTCGCGCGCGAATGGATTGGCTTCGATCTTGCGACGGATGCTTTCCATTGTGAATTCTTCCAGCGGGATCGGACCGATGATGCCGAGGTGATTGCGGGTCGGCATCAGGAAGACCGGAATCGCGCCGGTCATGATGATCGAGTGCAGGATCGACTTGTGGCAATTGCGGTCGACCACGACGATGTCGCCAGGGGCGACCGTCGAGTGCCACACCATCTTGTTGGAGGTCGAGGTACCGTTGGTGACGAAATAGCAATGGTCGGCATTGAAGATGCGTGCCGCGTTGCGCTCTGAGCTTGCCACCGGGCCGGTATGGTCGAGCAACTGGCCGAGTTCTTCAACCGCGTTGCAGACGTCGGCGCGTAACATGTTTTCACCGAAGAATTGGTGGAACATCTGGCCGATCGGCGACTTCAGGAACGCGACACCACCCGAGTGGCCAGGGCAGTGCCAGGAATAGGAACCGTCCTGTGCATAGTGCACCAGGGCGCGGAAGAACGGTGGCGCCAGGCCGTCCAGATAGGACTTGGCTTCGCGAATGATGTGGCGCGCCACGAACTCGGGCGTGTCTTCAAACATGTGGATGAAGCCGTGCAGCTCGCGCAGGATGTCGTTGGGAATATCGCGCGAGGTGCGTGTTTCGCCATACAGATAAATCGGGATGTCGGCATTCTTGTGGCGGATTTCGCCGACGAAGGCGCGCAGCGACTTGAGTGCAAAATCGGTCTCTTCGGAGGAGCCGGCGCCGAACTCTTCATCGTCGATCGACAAAATGAAAGCGGACGCGCGCGATTGTTGCTGGGCGAACTGCGACAGATCGCCGTAACTGGTGACGCCCAGCACTTCCATGCCTTCTTCCTGAATGGCATCGGCCAGGGCGCGAATGCCCAGACCAGAAGTGTTTTCGGAGCGGAAATCTTCATCAATGATGACGATGGGGAAACGGAATTTCATAGGTTCTCCAGGTAGAACGCATCGCGAGGCGATGGTGAAATGCGTTCAGTTGACACTGCGCCTGGGCGAAAAGCTTACGCGCTCGGGCGGCTTGGGTTTGGGGCAAACCACAAGCCGGTAAGGCTGGGCAAAACCGCAATCAGTCTTGCCCTGAAAAAAGAAAGCGAATTTTCGCAGATATCAAGAAAACATGGGGTGAAAACTCATGCCGGTTTTCGTGAAATATTGCAAAAACAACAGAAAGCGCACTTGGTGTTTCAGCGTCTTTCGTAGGTCACAAAAGCGTAGTCCAATTCCTGATTGGCTGCGCGGTGGGTTTCACGTCCGGTTTCCTGCCATTGCTGAGCGTCAATCACCGGAAAAAACGCATCGCAGTCAAAGCGCTGGCCGATTTCGGTGACAATCAGACGCGTCGCCAATGCTAGTGCCTCGGCGTAAATCTGGGCGCCACCGATAATGAAGGCATCTTCACCGGCCACCAGCGCAGCTGCTTCCTGCAACGACGCCACCCGCTCCACACCGGCATGCGACCAGTCCGGGTTGCGCGAGATGACGATATTACGCCGGTTTGGCAAGGGCCGCCCGATTGAGTCAAAGGTCTTGCGGCCCATCAGGATGGGGTGGCCCGAGGTGGTACGCTTGAAATGCGCGAGGTCTTCCGGCAGGTGCCAGGGCAGGCTGTTGTTGATGCCAATGCCGCGCGCGTTGTCAGTGGCGACGATGACGCTCAGTGCGCCGCTGGCGGTAGAAGTAGGTGTCATGTCAATACTTGTGTAGGATTGCCGGATAGCGGCTTGCAGGTGCAGCCAATGAGCGCAGCATATTACAGCAGCGCGCGGGAATCATGGAACTTTATAGAAAACGGTCGCCCTTATAGAAGAGTTTTCGATAGCGTTCCTGCCTCGCAAGGCGAGCATAGGGTAGTAATAGTTGGGCGTCAGGATGGATGTGTGCATTGTCATTTTGCAATAAGTCTTGGAATTTCAGGCTGCGTTGGCCGCACCTGACTGGCGCTGCGGATCGAACAATTCGACCCGATCAGCAACAATTAGGTAAACTATGGTCACTTTCGATACGCCGGAAGGGCGTTATCGGACAAGAACAACTGCATGTCAGATGGAAATCCAATGTTTTTAACTAAGTATCGGCGCGGAGCCTCAACAGTCCCTGCCAGTTTGTCCTTTGCACTGCGTTGCAGGCCTGCACGCGCAACGCGCTGGGCGCCGTTGGCCTCGTTGCTGGCGTCGCTGGCGTTGCTGGCTTGGCACGGCAGCGCTGCAGCATTTGATTTCAACGATGTGGCTGTGCGCGCCAAAGCCTTGGCCGGCAAGTCGTACAAGAAACCCAGCGATAAATTGCCCAAGGAGATCAAGGATCTCAGTTTTGATCAGGCCAATTTGTTGCATTTCAAGGCGGATCGCTCGACCTGGCGCGCGGAAAAGCTACCGTTTGAATTGTCGTTCGTGCATCCAGGTGGCGCCTACACCGAGCCGGTGCGGGTCAATGAAATCGTCAGCGGCGCTGCGCGTGAACTTCAGTTCAACAGCAGCTTGTTCGATTACAGCCATACGCAGATTGATCCGCGCCGTTTGCGCAATATTGGTTTTGCCGGTTTTCGGATCCGTTATCCCGTCAATTCGGCTAAGGAAAAGGACGATGTCTTGACTTTCCTCGGCGCGAGTTATTTCCGTGCCATGGGCAAAGGCCAGGGTTATGGTATTTCGGCACGTGGCCTGGCAATTGATACTGCCTTGTATTCGGGTGAGGAGTTTCCGCGCTTTACCGAATTCTGGCTGGAGCGTCCCAAGGCTGGCGACAAGGACTTGACCATCTATGCCCTGCTCGATTCGCCGCGTGCGACCGGCGCCTATCGTTTCGTGCTGCGTCCGGGCGTGGACACGATCATCGATGTCAAGGCGCAATTGTATCTGCGCGCCAACGTGACCAAGCTTGGTATTGCGCCGCTGACCAGCATGTTTTTCTTTGGTGAGAATCAAAAGGGCCCGGCCGAGGATTTCCGGCCGGAAGTGCATGATTCGGATGGCTTGTCGATCCAGTCGGGCACGGGCGAATGGATCTGGCGGCCGCTGGTTAATCCCAAGCGCCTGCTGGTGACATCATTTGGTCTGAACAATCCGCTCGGGTTTGGCTTGATGCAGCGCGACCGCCAGTTCTCCAGCTATGAAGACCTCGATTACCACTATGAGGCGCGGCCGAGTACCTGGATCGAACCCAAGGGAAAATGGGGGGCCGGTCATGTCGAGCTGGTGCAGATTCCGACACCTGATGAAACCAACGATAATATCGTCGCCTATTGGATGCCCGATGCCATGCCTAAATCGGGGCAGCCGCTGAACGTGGAATACCGCATGTACTGGCAGAAGGAAACCGAAAAACGGCCGCCACTGGCCTGGGTCATGCAGACCCGCGTCGGTCACGGCTATCGTGCCAAGCCCGATGACAGCATCGATATGTCGATCGACTTCGACGCTTCTGCGCTCAAGAAGCTGCCGGCCAATGCTCGGGTGGAAGGCACTGTGGAAAGTGACGCCAACGGCAAAGTGCTCCGCGTCGTCACGCGCCGCAACGAGGTCACAGGTGGTTGGCGCATGGAAGTGAAACTGCGTCGCAACGAAGATAACAAGCCCGTCGAACTGCGTGGATTTCTGCGCAATACCGCGCAGGGCGCGGGCGCAACTCTGTCAGAAACGTGGAGCTATATATTACCCCCCAACTGAGGCACGCCTCTGAAACACTGCCGCAATTGGAGCGCTACCTCGCGCAACTGCCGCTGACGCCCGCGCAACGGCAGGATCTGCTCGCGCGCGTGGCCGGGCAGCGGGATGTCGAAGCGGCTTTCAACGACTTGCACGGTTTGCTGGCGGGGTCGCAAGCACCGCAGGCGGCCGACAATGCTGCTGCCGCCTCGATTGCGGCGCGCCTGCGCTTGCAGTATCCGCAAGCGGCAGTGTCGAGTCTGGCCAATCCGGCGGCCACCGTCACGGCCCAGGGCGACCATATCAAGGTAGCGCCAGCGCTGCACCGCAGTTCCATGGTGCCGCGCGAATGGGGTACGCTCAATCCGTTTTCGCGCTGGGTGGAAGAAGCAGGGCGACGCTTTGAACAGCGTGCTGCACGTCGTCAGGGCCTGCCGTCGAGCGAGCCGGAATTCATCGAAGACAGCCTGCAGTCGCCAGCGCAATCCGGCGATGCGGATCTACCCGATGCACCTGACCCACGTGGTTACTGGCAGGGCAGTGGCAATCTGCGACGCGTGGTGCTGCTGGCCTTGATGCTGTTGCAGACCGGGCTGGCCACTTATTTCATGAGCGATGTGTTGCCGTACCACGGCACCAAGCCATTGGAAATGTTGATCCTGGTTTTGTTTGCCATACTGTTCTGCTGGGTTTCTGCCGGTTTTTGGACCGCCATGGCTGGTTTTCTGGTGCTCATGCGCGGCGACGATCCCTATCTGATTTCGCACGAAGTAGCCGGGCCCAAGTCGATTGCACCCGAAGCCCGCACCGCCATCGTCATGCCGATCTGCAATGAAGATGTCGCACGGGTGTTTGCCGGGCTGCGCGCCACCTATGAGTCGGTGCAACGCCAGGGCGATCTCGATCGCTTTGATTTCTTCGTGCTCAGCGACAGCAACGAGACTGATATCTACGCTGCCGAGCTGCAAGCCTGGGCCGCGTTGTGCAACGAGCTTGATGGATTTGGCCGGATTTTTTATCGCCATCGCCGTCGCCGTGTCAAACGCAAGAGCGGCAACATTGATGACTTTTGCCGCCGCTGGGGCGCCGATTATCGCTACATGCTGGTGCTCGATGCCGACAGTGTCATGAGCGGTGCTTGCCTGTCGACGCTGGTGCGATTGATGGAGGCACATCCCGGTGCCGGCATTATTCAAACCGCGCCGCGTGCAGCCGGACGTGACACCTTGTATGCGCGCATCCAGCAATTCTCCACGCGGGTGTATGGGCCGCTGTTTACCGCTGGCCTGCATTACTGGCAACTGGGCGAATCGCATTACTGGGGCCACAACGCCATTATCCGTCTGGCACCGTTCATCAAGCATTGCGCGCTGGCGCCATTGCCCGGCACCGGCTCGCTGTCTGGTCCCATCCTGTCGCATGATTTTGTCGAAGCGTCATTGATGCGGCGCGCCGGCTGGTCGGTCTGGATTGCTTATGACCTTGACGGCAGTTATGAAGAAATGCCGCCCAATCTGCTCGATGAACTGAGTCGCGACCGCCGCTGGTGCCAGGGCAATCTGATGAATTTCCGGCTGTTCCTGGCGCGCGGTATGCATGTGGTGCATCGCGCCGTGTTTGTCACCGGCGTCATGGCCTATTTGTCGGCGCCGTTGTGGGCCTTGTTTCTGGCGCTGTCGACCTTGCTGCTGGCCACCCATACGTTGGTTGATCCGCAATATTTCGTCTCGCCGCGCCAGTTGTTCCCGATCTGGCCGGAGTGGCATCCAGAAAAAGCGCTGGCACTGGTATCGGCCACGGCCACTATCCTGTTCCTGCCCAAAGTACTCAGCGTGCTGCTGATCATCGTGAAGGGTGCCCAAGGCTTCGGCGGCGCTTTGCGCCTGAGCTTGAGCATGCTCATTGAGTTGCTGTTCTCGATGATGCTGGCACCGGTGCGTATGCTGTTTCATACGCGGTTTGTGCTTGGTGCTTTTCTTGGCTGGGCGGTCGGCTGGAAATCACCGCCGCGCGCCGATAATGAAACCGGCTGGGGCGAAGCGTTCCGGCGCCATGGCTGGCACTCTGTGTTGGGCCTCGCCTGGGGCGCACTGGTGTATTGGCTTAATCCGTCGTTCATCTGGTGGCTGTTGCCGATTGCCGGTTCGCTGTCGCTGTCGGTGCCACTGTCGGTGTTGTCGAGCCGGGTGGATCTGGGCCGTCAATGGCGTCGCACCGGGTTATTTTCGATTCCGGAAGAGAACGACGTGCCGCGTGAGTTGCGCGACACGGTAATGCATTTGAATGCAACAGCGCGTCTGCCTGATTTCATTGATGCGGTAGTGGACCCCGGCATCAATGCATTGGTCTGCGCCGCCGCGCATGGCCACCCGCAACAGCCAGAACGCAGCCGCAAGGCTGGCGATGCACTGGTACTGCAGGCCTTGCGACGCGGCCCGGAAGTATTGACCGGCAAACAAAAGCATCTGCTGATGGACGATCCGCGTTTGTTGTCAGCCCTGCACCTGGCAGTATGGGGGCAGTTGGCCTGTCATTCCTCATGGACGGTGCGTTTTAGAGAACAGAAGGGGTAAGTCGATGGCGACGGAACCTAACAATTTTTCAGCCGACCCGGCCGGTGCTCCGGTGGTCGATTCACCATCGTCAAGTGGCCTGGGACGGCGTGGCTGGAGCGCGCTGGCCTTGTTGCTGGTGGCAGCGGCGGCAGTCGCCGGTTGGTATAGCTATCAACAACGTCATCCCAAACCGGTGCCGGTCAAGCTGGAAACAGTCACGGTCGAACGTGGCGATATCGAGCAGGTGGTCAATGCCACCGGCAATGTCGTTATGCAAAGCTATGTCGATGTCGGTGCCAAAGTGTCGGGGCAAATTTCAGATGTCTTTGTGACCATTGGCGAAGTGGTCAAGGATGGCAAGCTGCTGGTGGCGATTGCGCCATCGGTGCAGGCTGGCCGGGTGGAAAGCAACCGCGCTCAACTGGCACGGATGAAGGCCGAATTGGCCGGGCAAAATGCCCAGCTCGATTTTGCCCAATTGCAATTTCAGCGCCAGAGCCAGTTGAAGGCCGAGAATGCCACGCGCGAAGAAACCTTCGAGTCGAGCCGCATGGGTATGTATTCAGCGGCAGCCAAAGTGGACGCCATCAATGCCCAGATCCAGCAGTTGGAAGCATCGATGAAGGAAGACGAAGCCTTGCAGAAACAGACCAAGGTATTCGCTCCGGTCGGTGGCACCGTGGTCGCCTTGTCGGCGCGCGTTGGTCAGCCGGTGGCCGCCAATCAGGAAGTGCTGCTGCGGATTGCCGACTTGAGCAAAATGAGTGTGCAGGCACGCGTGGCCGAAGAAGATGTGACACGCCTGCGCAAGGGCATGACCGCATACTTTTCCACGCCGGGGTATCCGGGCAAGCAATGGCTGGGCAAGTTGCGCCAGATCATGCTGTTGCCGGCGGATGATAGCGGCAAGCAAGGCAAGAAAGCGTATTACACGGTATTGTTTGATGTCGCCAACCCGAGCCGCGAGTTGATGAGCGGCATGACAGCTGATGTGTATTTCGTGCTGGCCAAGGTAGAGCACGCGTTGACAATACCCGTTACATTGATGGTCAAGCCCGATAGCAAAGGTGTGCAAAAGTTGCGGGTGTTGCAAGCCAATGGCCAGTTGCAGACGCGTGATGTGAAACTGGGCATACATAATGGCGAGCGGGTGCAGGTGTTTTCTGGCCTCAACGAGGGCGAGCGCGTGGTGTTGCCGGTGGCGCCTGAGAAACCGGTGGCGGCGAATTAACGCCGAGGCTGGCTGAATTTTTTGATAGGTTGCTGATGAAGTCCGTGCTGTATGCATTCCCGAGCAAACCGAAGGTACTGGCGGCGACGCTGACGCTGGTGCTGGCTGGCTGCGCCATCACGCAAATACCATTGGAACCTGTCCAGAAAGTAGAAGTGCCGTCGCAGTGGAGTGATCCTTCGGCGCTATCCACGCCAGGCGTGGCCCAGGCTGGCGCACCGGCGGACAGCAGCAAGCCGGTGGTCCTTGACGTCGATTGGTGGCGTCAGTTCGGCAGTGCCGAACTGAGTGCCTTGGTCACCGAAGGGCAGCAAAACAATCTGGAAATTGCGGCAGCGGTGTCGCGCGTGCATCAGGCCGAAGCCAATGCGCGTATTGCGGGTGCGCCATTATTGCCGGACGCCGATATTGCCAGCAGCGCCTATCGCACGCTGCCGCTCGGCGGTGGTGCCGCGACCACGACTGCCAGCGGTTTGCTGGAAGTGAATTACGAGATTGATTTCTGGGGCAAGAACAAGGCTGGCCTGATGGCGGCAGAGGCTTCCTTGCGCGCCAATCTGTATGACCGCGAAACAGTCGCTTTGACGGTCACCAGCGGTATCGTTTCGACATTTTTGCAAGTGTTGTCATTGCGGGACCGGCTTGAGATTGCCCAGCAAAACGTCGGCAATGCCCAGCGCGTGCTCAAGCTGGTGGAAGCACAAAGCCGTGCCGGTGCTGCCTCGCCATTGGATTTGGCGCGTCAGCGCTCGGCGCTGGCTGGACAACAGGCAGCACTGCCCGATTTGATGCAGCAGGAGCGCGATGCGCAAACCGCGTTGGCGATCTTGCTGGGACGACCGCCGCAAACCTTCACAGTCAGTGAGAAGGGTTTGGCGGCAATCCGCATGCCGCAAATTACGCCCGGAATGCCATCTGAATTGCTCACGCGCCGTCCCGATATCCGCCGTGCCGAAGCACGGCTGGTTGCGGCCAATGCCAATGTGGCGGTGGCGCGCGCGGCCTTGTTTCCGAGTATTCGCCTGACTGGTTCAACCGGCGCGCAGAGCAGCGCCTTGCTGTCGCTGTTTGACGGTCCTAATTTACTGGCCAATCTGGGGGCCTCGCTGACTGCACCGATTTTTGATTCCGGCCGTCTCAATAGCCGGCGCGATCTGGCCATTGCCCAGAA
>Ga0209913_1001578_pt1 | contig 12082 bp, 10 predicted proteins | sample PersoiDNA2013203_FD_185805 | JGI IMG/M metagenome (GOLD analysis project Ga0209913, IMG submission 185805) | Permafrost soil microbial communities from the Arctic, to analyse light accelerated degradation of dissolved organic matter (DOM) -... | ecosystem: Environmental > Terrestrial > Soil >... | reverse complement strand
TGGCGCGCTTATTAGCCGCTAGCGGTTGGAATGTCACGCGCGAATTTTACTACAACGATGCTGGTGTGCAGATTGATAACCTGACCAGATCGGTACAGGCGCGTTGCCAGGGGCTGACTCCAGCCGATGAAACCTGGCCAGAAGACGGCTACCGTGGCGACTATATTGCAGACGTAGCAAACGCATACCTGGCTAAACAAACCGTTACCGCAGATGACATTGCGGTCACCGCCGCTGGCGATGCCAACGATAGCGAATCTATCCGCCGTTTTGCCGTTGCCTATTTACGCCATGAGCAAGACCTGGATTTACGCGCATTTCAAATTAAATTTGATGTGTTTTCGCTCGAGTCCGCGCTTTACTCTACAGGCAAAGTTGAGCAAACCGTGCAAAGCCTGGTGGCTAGCGGCCATACCTATGAACAGGACGGCGCGCTGTGGCTGAAAACAACAGCTTTCGGTGACGATAAAGATCGCGTCATGCGCAAAACTGATGGCGGTTATACCTATTTCGTCCCAGATGTTGCCTATCATCTGGATAAATGGCAGCGCGGTTTTGAACGGGTTATCAATGAGCAGGGGGCAGATCATCACAGCACCATTACCCGCGTGCGTGCAGGTTTACAGGCGCTGAATCAGGCCATCCCGCAGGGCTGGCCTGATTATGTGCTGCACCAGATGGTCACGGTGATGCGTGGCGGCGAAGAAGTGAAGTTATCCAAGCGCGCTGGCAGCTATGTCACCTTGCGTGACCTGATAGACGAAGTTGGCTGTGATGCCACACGTTACTTTCTTGCCGCGCGTCGGGTTGATTCGCAATTGATATTCGATATTGATTTGGCACGTGCGCAAACTAACGATAACCCTGTCTATTACATCCAGTATGCGCATGCCCGAATTTGCAGTGTATTGAACCAGTGGGGCGGCGATGTGGCGACTTTAGCCCATGTCGATTTAAGCCCGCTCAATACCGCACATGAGGCCGCCTTGATGCAGCGCCTGGGTGAATTTCCTGAAGTGGTAGAGACGTCTGCAGCGGAACTCTCGCCACACAGCATTGCCAATTACCTGAAAGATTTAGCCAGCGATTTGCATAGCTATTACAATGCTCAACAATTCCTGGTGCAGGATGAAGCCACCAAGCTAGCGCGCTTGGCGCTGGTGAGTGCAACACAGCAAGTATTAAAGAATGGCCTGGATTTGTTGGGCGTGAGTGCGCCCAAGGCAATGTGATTATCCAGTCCTTATTATTAAAAAGTACGTATTTAAAGAGGAATCACAGTGAGCCGAGACTATAAACCCAGCGCCCCGAGAGCTAATAACAAGAGCAGTAAAGGCAGCCCGTTTTTTACTGGCTTGCTGGTTGGTTTATTGCTCGGGGTTGGCATTTCTGTTGCCGTGGTGTTACTGGTAAAAGGCAGCAATAGCCCATTTGTGGCCAAGGTCACGCCTGGTGCAACGCCAGACCTATCGCTAGAAAAACCTGACGCAAGTGCCTTGCCTAAAGAAACTAATAACGGTGCTAGCAACTCCAACTCGGGTAATTCAAACGCAGCTAATGATAATCCAGATAAACCACGCTTTGATTTCTACACGATTTTGCCTGGTAGTGAAACCAAGGTTACTGAAGAGCAAATCAAGCAAAAAGAAGCGCAAGATGCAGCTGGTCAGATCCAGGAAACTTATTTCTTGCAGGTAGGTGCTTTTGCCACCGAGCAAGAGGCGGATAATCTGAAAGCCAAGTTGGCCTTGTTAGGCATGGAGGCGATTGTACAAACAGTCACCATTCCAGATAAAGGCGTGCTGCACCGTGTGCGGGTAGGGCCATTAGCAGATTTGGATAAAATCGAAAAGTCACGTACAGAGTTGAGCAAGAATGGCTTTAACACCGACCTGATTAAAGTGCAGACCAATACACCTAATCAGTAATGAATTAGATATGTCGGCGTTGCTGATGCTGGAACGTTGTAATCCAAGTAAGTGTTATCTTAATCAACATTTGAGACAAGAAATTAAGGATAATAAATGATGAAAAAAATTCTCTCGGCCTGTGCTTTGCTGCTCGCAAGCCACTTGTTAGTAACAAACGCCATGGCAGAGCCGCAGGCTGGGGTTGAATATAACTCTGTTGTACAGGTGGTGCCCACCGATGATCCCAAGCGTATCGAAGTTACTGAAATATTCTGGTACGGTTGCCCGCACTGCTACGTTTTTGAGCCTATTGCTTCAGCCTGGGTGAAGAAGTTTCCAGCCAATGTCTATTTCAAACGCGTGCCAGGTGTACCGCGCCCCGACTGGGTGCCGATGGCAAAAGCGTTTTATACGCTGGATGCGCTGAATCTAGTGGATAAACTGCATGTGCCTTTGTTTGATGCGATTCATAAAACGCATGAGCTCATGCCAAATGATGAGGCTGGCACGATAGAGTGGATCACCAAGCAATCGGGTCTTGATCGTAAACGTGTTGAAGATACTTATCGTTCATTCTCCATCAACACCAAAGTCATGAATGCGATGCAAGTGTTCCGTGCCACAGGCGCAACTGGCGTGCCGACCTTGCTGATTGATGGTAAATACATTACTTCATCCAGTATGGCTGGCGGTAACGACGCATTTATCAAAACTGCAGATTACCTGATTGCCAAAGCGAAGCAGGAAAAAGGCCTGAAATAACAGGGAAACTCTGCTTAACCTTGACTTCGTTGCTATGCTTCGTTACTCATACTTAATCAGAGCTTCCCTGTTTTTTTAAATCATCGACATTAGCTCATGGCTAATCATCCAAATAAACCCGCTGTGAGTCTTGAAAATAATGCAAGGCCGCAGCGGGTTTTTATCACTGGCGCATCCAGCGGTATAGGCCTCGCCTTGGCGCGTTATTATGCGAAAGCAGGCGCGCAACTTGGCTTGCTTGCACGCAGATCAGCGCTATTAAATGAACTGGCAAGTGAATTAGGTGCGCGCTGTGCAGTCTACACAGTGGATGTACGTGAAGCAGATTCGCTCGCCTCTGCAGCGCAACAATTTATTCAGCAATATGGAGTACCAGACATCGTGATTGCCAATGCGGGGGTTAGTCGCGGCACCTTGACCGAGCACGCGCAAGATATTGCCGCGTTCAAGGCTGTGTTTGAGATTAATGTGCTGGGCATGGTGCATACCTTTCAACCCTTTATTGCCGCCATGCGCGATGCTGGCAAAGGTCAACTGGTCGGTATTGCCAGTGTTGCAGGTATTCGTGGATTGCCAGGCGCTGCTGCGTATAGCGCCTCAAAAGCAGCGACCATTAGCTATCTCGAAAGCCTGCGAGTAGAAATGGCGCCGTATGGAATTGCCGTGACTACCATTGCGCCAGGCTATATCCGCACGCCAATGACAGATATTAACGATTACAAAATGCCATTTTTGATGGATGTTGATATTGCCGCTAAAAAATTTGCTTTAGCAATCCAGCGTAAACGGCGCTTTGTGGTGATTCCCTGGCAGATGGGCTTATTGGCCAGATGCATGCGATTTATTCCACCTGTGTTGTGGGATAGTGCGATGAAAAATGCGCCGCACAAAGCGCGTACCAATTGGGATTGGTTATAGTATGAGCCGACATGGTGAACACATTGATAGCACCTGCCAGATAACGCATGGATGAAGTCTCAGACCTGATAGCCTGTGAAGATTGCGATGCGGTTTATCGCAAGCTGACGCTTATGAATGGCGAGATTGCCCGTTGCACGCGTTGTGGTGCGGAGTTGGATCGCAACGCTGAACGTCGCCACGACCATTTATTGCCGCTGACCATGGCGAGTTTGATCATGTTTGTGCTTGCCAACGTTTTTCCTATCGTAGAAATGGAGTTGCAAGGCTTGCGCAACCAGACTACCCTGATCGGAGCAGTGCTATCACTCAACGCAGAAGGCACTTCCTTAGTGGCTTTGCTGGTATTAGCCACCACCATTTTGTTTCCCCTCATGCAGATGATGATCCTGTTTTATTTGCTGACGCCAGCGTCTCATTCAAAAGCACGGGCAGGTTTTAGTTTACTGGTACGTTTGATGCAGACTTTACGTCCCTGGGGGATGGTGGAGGTATTCATGCTGGGCGTGCTGGTGGCCCTGATTAAATTAAGCAATATGGCAACCATTATTCCAGGGATCGCCTTGTGGGCATTTTGCGTATTGACTGTGCTGCTCACCGTGGTGGTCTCGTTCAACCCGCGTTATCTGTGGCAGTTTGAAGGTTCTGCATCCATTGAGCGGGGCGTTGGCTAATGCAGGCCGTTAAAACTGCCCGCAGCCTGGGCATGGTGGCCTGCCATCAGTGTGGCAAACTATGGAGAGGTGTCAATAAGAAAGCTGTGCAGGCGCATGAGCATTGTCTTCATTGCAACGCAATACTACATAGCCGCAAGCCAGATAGTATCAACCGTACCTGGGCATTACTGATTGCAGCCTACCTTATGTATTTACCCGCCAACCTGATGCCAGTGATGATCACCAAGACACTGCTGGAGACACATCAAGATACTATTCTGAGCGGCGTGATATTTTTCTGGGTATCAGGTGAATGGGGTTTGGCGTTAATTGTGTTTATTGCCAGTTTTTTAGTGCCTTTACTCAAACTGGTATCGCTTACACTACTCGTCGTGACGGCGCAAAAGCAAAGCAGTTGGCGTCAACGCGAGCGTGCCAAACTGTATCGTATGGTTGAAATCATTGGTCGCTGGTCTATGCTGGATGTGTTTGTGGTATCTCTTTTGGTTGGCTTGGTGCAGATTCAAGGTTTTGCAAAGATTACCGCAGGCCTTGGTATCGTAGCTTTTGCATCAGTGGTCGTGCTCACCATGCTCGCCTCACTTAGTTTTGACCCCCGCCTGACTTGGGATACTGATAAGCAGGATGCAGTTTAGGAAACACGGAATAAGTGAGCGAGCGGGATGAAGTGCCAGGGGCACGGCACGCAATAACCGAGACATTACATAAGTACGGCGAGGTAATCAAAACTTCGTTTCAGTGAAGACTTACCTTTAGGTTAGTCGTAGCTAATACCGCGCAACGCAGTAATTCGCAGGCGTTGACACTTAGTCCGTGTTTCCTTGAACATGATGTGTAATTGAGAGTCGAAAGAACACCATGAGTGAAGACAATATAAGCCGTACACCGACCGATATCCCTAAGCCAGAACGTGAGCAACAGCGTAACTGGTTACCATCGCTGGTATGGATTATTCCTATTATTGCTGCGCTGGTCGGCATTACCCTGGTAGTGAAGGTGGTGGTGGATCGTGGGCCTGTCGTCACTATTGCATTCCGCACGGCAGAGGGGCTTGAGGCTGGCAAAACCAAAGTGAAATATAAAGATGTGGATATTGGTGAAGTGCAAGAAATCACCTTGAGTGAAGACCGTACTAAAGTCTTGGCTAAAGTGCAGTTAGCCAAGGAAGCCAAAGGGTTTACCGCGGTTGATACCCACTACTGGGTAGTGCGCCCACGCTTAGGCGCGTCTGGGGTGACAGGTCTTGGCACTCTGCTCTCGGGTGCCTACATCGGTGCAGATGCTGGCACTTCAGAAGAAACTAGCAAAGAATTTACTGGGCTAGAAGTACAGCCTATTGTCACGCGTGATGCTTCTGGCAAGCAATTTGTGCTGCATACCACTGATCTTGGCTCCCTGGATATAGGCTCTCCCGTATTTTATCGTCGTATCAAAGTTGGCCAGGTAGCCGCTTATGATCTGGATGAAGATGGAAAAGGCGTCAGCTTACGCATATTCATTGATAAACCTTATGACAAATATGTCGGGATCAATACCCGCTTCTGGCATGCCAGCGGCTTTGATGTAGAAGTAAACGCAAATGGCTTTAAGCTCAATACGCAATCCCTTGCCACGTTGATCCTGGGCGGCTTGGCATTTCAATCTGTGGATGATGACCCGGGCGAACAAGCTAAAGAAAATACAGCATTTCTGCTGGCAAATGACCAGAACCAGGCTTTTAAAGAAGCCGATGGTGAGTCGCAAACTATGGTGCTCTACTTCAAGCAATCACTGCGTGGTCTGCGGCCTGGTGCTAGTGTCGATTTTCGTGGGGTTGAGTTGGGCGAGGTTAAATCAGTTGGCATTCAATATGATGCAGTGCGCCGTGAATTTGCAATGCCTGTAGTGATTGAAATTTACCCTGAAAGGCTAGGGCGAAAATTTGTTGAGAATGAGCGTAAATCGCCTTACAGCATGCAGCAGCGGGTGCAATTGATGGTGACTCGTGGCTTACGTGCACAACTACGCACAGGCAATCTGCTCACAGGGCAACTATACGTAGCGGTTGATTTCTTTCCCAATGCGCCCAAAGTGGTCATCAAGCCGAATCTGCCCATAGAATTACCAACCATCCCTAACAGCTTGGACGAATTGCAAAACCAAATATCCACCATTGCAGGCAATCTGAGCAAAGTGCAATTTGACCAGATTGGCCATGATCTGCAGAAAACGCTGGTCACCATGAACAAGACGCTTAGCAGCACTGAAACTCTGGTAAAAAGCCTCAATAACGATGTTGCACCAGAGGTCACTGCGGCCATGAAAGATGTGCGCAAAACCCTGGATAATGCAGACCGAACACTTTCTGAAGACGCGCCCTTGCAGCAGGATTTACGACAAACCCTGCAAGAATTATCGCGCGCGGCCGCTTCGCTCAAAGTATTGACGGATTATCTTGAGCAACACCCAGAATCGTTGATTCGTGGCAAAGCGCTAGATAATCCTTTAGAAGTAAAGCCTTAACTTAAAAGTAAGGCATTTAAATTAGGAAAAGCCAGATGAAATTAATCAAATTGACGCTATCAAGTTTGGCAATAATCATCTTAATCGCTAGCTGCGCGACTTCAGCACCAACGCGTTTTTACACGCTAAGCGTACCTGTTCAAAGCCAGCAATCAACTGCTAAAGCGACAACTATTGCGATAGAAGTGCTGCCAGTCAATGTGCCAGAACGCCTCAAACGTCCCCAGTTAGTTATCAATACGCAAGGTGCGCAGCTGAAAGTGCTGGAACAAGATCGTTGGTCATCTTCATTTAATGACGAGCTGCACGATGTTTTTGCCAGTGGTATTGCCAATCAGACTGGTGCCTTGGAGGTCTCGCATGGTGGCCGAGTCGCCAACCAGGCCATATACCGTATCGCTATTACCTTGCGCCAGCTTGATGCCGTGCCAGGCGGCAACATAGTGGCTGACTTTGCCTGGACGATTACGCGAGTGGATGTAGGTTCAAGGAATATTGATCCAACTAGCGCTAAAGATCATGCAATATCTTGCCAGCTAGCGCTTACTAAACCTGTCGGTAGCAGTATTGATGCTATGGTGCAAGGCATGCAAGCGACTGTAGCAGAAGTGGTTGCCGCGATTTCAGCCAATATCGTCAGCTTGAACGCGAATAAAGAAGCGGAGTGTGGATAATATCTAGGGCTGGAAACACAGCATTAAAAATCAAAAAGGCTAACGCAAGTTAGCCTTTTTGTAATTCTGAAGCATATATTTAACGCACAATCGGCTTGTAACGAATGCGTTTAGGTTTAGCTCCTTCTTCACCCAGACGCTTCTTTTTGTCGGCTTCATATTCCTGATAATTGCCGTTGAAGAAGGTCCATTGCGATTCACCTTCCGCTGCCAGAATATGTGTGGCAATGCGGTCAAGAAACCAGCGGTCATGCGAGATGACCAGCACGCAGCCAGCGAACTCCAGCAAGGCATCTTCCAATGCACGCAGGGTTTCTACATCCAGGTCGTTTGAGGGCTCATCCAGCAACAATACATTGCCGCCAGAAATAAGCGTTTTTGCCAGATGTAAACGACCACGCTCACCGCCCGATAGATTGGCTACGGTTTTTTGCTGGTCGCCACCCTTGAAGTTGAAGCGGCCAATGTAAGCGCGCGAAGGTGTTTCGTAGCGGCCTACTGTTAAAATATCTGAGCCACCTGAGATTTCGTCGAATACGGTTTTGCTGCCATCCAGCGAGTCACGGCTTTGGTCTACATAAGCCAGTTTGACCGTGCTGCCGATATGTACTTCGCCACTATCTGGCTGCTCCATGCCAGTAATCAACTTGAACAGGGTGGATTTACCCGCGCCGTTAGGGCCTATAACACCCACAATCGCGCCAGGCGGCAGACTGAAACTCAGGTTATCAATCAGCAGTCGGTCATTAAATGCCTTGCTTACAGCCTTGAACTCAATCACCTGATCGCCCAGCCGTTCACCAGCAGGGATGAAGATTTCCTGTGTTTCGTTACGCTTTTGATATTCTGCACTTGCCAGCTCTTCATAGCGCGCAATACGCGCTTTACTCTTGGCCTGACGGGCTTTCGGGTTCTGCCGAACCCATTCCAGCTCAGTATTCAGGGCTTTGCGCCGCGCTGATTCCTGCGACTCTTCCTGTTTCAGGCGTTCCTGCTTTTGATCCAACCAGCTTGAGTAATTGCCTTTCCAGGGGATGCCATGACCACGATCCAGTTCCAGTATCCATTCCGCCGCGTTATCAAGGAAATATCTGTCGTGCGTCACTGCCACTACAGTGCCGGGGAAGCGCACTAAAAATTGCTCCAGCCATTCGACGGATTCAGCATCTAGGTGATTGGTGGGTTCGTCTAACAACAACATATCTGGCTTGGAGAGCAATAATTTGCACAAGGCGACGCGGCGTTTTTCACCACCAGATAATGGCCCAATCTTGGCATCCCAAGCGGGCAATCGTAATGCGTCTGCCGCGATTTCAAGCTGGTGCTCAATATCAGCGCCGCTGGCGGCAATAATATTTTCGTATTTGGCCTGCTCATCTGCCAATTTCTCAAAATCCGCATCAGGCTCGGCATAAGCGGCATAGACTGCTTCCAGTTTTGTGCGCGCTTCTATGACCTCGCCCATGGCAGATTCCACTTCTTCACGCACGGTTTTTTCAGCATCCAGATGCGGTTCTTGTTCCAGATAGCCGATGGAAATATTGGGTTGGTGTTGCACCTCGCCCTCAAACTCTTTATCCGCGCCCGCCATAATCTTGAGTACAGTGGATTTACCCGAGCCATTCAAACCCAGCAGACCAATCTTGGCACCAGGGAAAAAAGACAGTGAAATATCTTTAATAATTTGCCGCTTAGGCGGGACGATTTTGCTCACACGGAGCATAGACATTACATATTGAGCCATGAAGATAACCGAAAGATTTTTAAAGCAAGAAGCTTACTGCAATGCCCAGATTTTGGGTATCTCTTTAGAGGTCTATACTTAGAGGACTAGACGAAAAAACGGGCGCTAAATGCGCCCGATGATTGATTTAATGACTGATTAAATCAATTAATTACCAGTAATACTGCCTTTGCTTCTTACCCAGGCGATGACTTTCAATACTTCGTCAGGGCTCAAGCCATTGTCTGGGTCGCTAGGATCCATCAAGCCTTTGCCTTTTGCACCCATACCACCGTTAGTGCCGTGCCAGATGGTTTCGAACATACCCTTGTTGGTGGCATCTTTAGCATAGTGGAAGTCAGGGCCATGCAAGCTAGGGCCTACTTGACCTTGCGCATCGGCACCATGGCATTGTGTACATGAGTACAGTTGGAAAATCTTGTTACCACGCTTAATAGCCGCATCGTCACCAATATATGGGTTTTTACCAGTGGCCAAAAATTCTTTGGCTTGTGGGGTATCAAATTGATCTGGGCTAATGGCAAGTGGTGCGCCACTTTGAGTATCGACCAAGTTAATCGGGCCATCAGCAAAAGCGTTTGTGCCAGATACTCCTAGTATCAATGTCATTAAAAAAGCAGATTTCATAAAATTAGTCATCACAGCACCCGTTCATGTAAAAAAATTAAAAAATATTCAAAGCTCAGTTTCGACCATATTATATTGTAACAATTCATTAACGTATAATTTACGTTTTGGATTACTCCACTGTGACAGATTTGGCTAAATTTCTTGGTTTATCTACATCCGTACCTTTTAAAAGTGCCGCATGATACGCCAAAAGCTGCACAGGAATAGTGTGTAGTATAGGCGAAAGTATGCCTACATGGCGAGGTGTGCGAATCACATTCACGCCTTCACTCTCGGTAAAATGACTGTCTGCATCGGCAAACACGAATAATTCGCCGCCACGGGCTGCTACTTCTTGCATATTCGACTTCACTTTTTCTAGCAATGTATCATTAGGCGCAATTACTACCACAGGCATATCTTCATCCACCAAGGCCAGTGGGCCATGCTTGAGTTCGCCTGCTGGATAAGCTTCGGCATGAATATAAGAGATTTCCTTCAGTTTGAGTGCGCCTTCAAGCGCAATAGGGTAATGGATGCCGCGCCCTAAAAATAAAGCATGCTGTTTATTGGCAAAGGCTTTGGCCCATTCGCGGATTTGCGGTTCAAGGTTCAATGCGTGTTGAATGCTGCCTGGTAAATGGCGTAACTCACCAAGATAAGCCTGCTCTTGCGCGGGGCTAAGTAAACTGCGCTGTTTTGCCAGTGTGACTGCCAGCGTAAATAGCGCAATTAATTGTGTAGTGAATGCCTTGGTTGAAGCCACGCCAATTTCAGCGCCTGCCCGCGTGTATAACACCAGCTTGGATGCGCGTGGGATCGCACTTTCTTGCACATTGCAAATCGCCAGGGTAAGTGTTTGCCCGAGTGATTTTGCATGTTTTAATGCCTCCATGGTGTCTAGCGTTTCGCCAGATTGCGAAATGGTCACGATAAGTTGTTTGGGGTTAGGCACGGATTTGCGATAACGATATTCGCTGGCGATTTCCACATTGACAGGGATTTCTGCGAGGCTTTCCAGCCAGTATTTCGCGGTTAAACCCGCGTAATAGCTGGTGCCCGCAGCGAGTATCAGCACGCTGTCTACCTGTTCAAGCACCGTATCGGCACCATCGCCAAATAAAGCAGGGCTAAATTGGTTGTCATCAATGATGGCTTCTATGGTGTCGGTCAGTGCGCGCGGTTGCTCGTGTATCTCTTTTTGCATGAAATGCGAAAATGGCCCGAGTTCCATTGAGGCCAGCGAGACATCACTCTTGTGAATCTGGCGTAGAGTCTCCAAGCCATCGCGGTCGAATATCGTCACCCCTTCATGCTTGATTTCGGCAACATCGCCGTCTTCCAGGTAAATGACATTGCGCGTCACTGCCAGCACGGCTGATACATCAGAGGCAATAAAGTTTTCACCTTCACCCAAGCCAATCAGCAAAGGGCAACCCAAACGCGCGCACACCATGTAATCAGGGGTTTTGACTGAAATCACGCTGATGGCAAAAGCGCCTGTCAATTCGGCCACTGCACTTTGAACCGCAGCCAGCAGGTCTTTGCCTTGCTCGGTGTAATAGTGAATGAGGTGGGCAATGACTTCAGTATCGGTCTGTGATTCAAATACGTAACCTAATAATTTTAAGCGTGTACGCTGTTCATCGTGGTTTTCAATAATGCCGTTATGTACCACTGCAATATCACCACGTGAAATATGTGGATGTGCGTTAGATTCAGTCACGCCGCCATGCGTGGCCCAACGGGTATGGCCAATACCAACTTGCCCGGATAGCTGTTCGATACTTGCTTTATTCTGCATCTCGGCCACGCGTCCAACAGCGCGTACACGCTTGATGCTGCCATCAAGCACTGCTACACCAGCGGAATCATAACCGCGGTATTCAAGGCGACTCAGGCCTTCAATCAGGATAGGGACTACATTACGGGAGGCAACAGCGCCTACGATTCCACACATAAGGTTCTCAGTTTCTATAAAGGAAAATAGCGCAATAAAAGCAATTTAAGGATTTTGTATCGATTGATTATTTTTTAACGGGACGTTTCCACCCAGTGACGGTGACTTGTCTGCCACGGGATACGGTTAGTTCACCCGCCGGGGCGTCTTTGGTAATGGTTGAACCAGCACCTATGGTTGCGTTTTCACCAATAGTGACGGGCGCTACCAACTGGGCATCAGAACCAATAAATGCATGATCGCCAATCACGGTGCGTGACTTATTCGCACCATCATAATTACAGGTAATTACGCCTGCGCCAATATTCACGTTTTTACCCACGGTG
>Ga0209913_1001577_pt1 | contig 12085 bp, 12 predicted proteins | sample PersoiDNA2013203_FD_185805 | JGI IMG/M metagenome (GOLD analysis project Ga0209913, IMG submission 185805) | Permafrost soil microbial communities from the Arctic, to analyse light accelerated degradation of dissolved organic matter (DOM) -... | ecosystem: Environmental > Terrestrial > Soil >... | reverse complement strand
TCTGCCAGCTCAGAGATCAAGCTCAACAATCAGGCTTGCTGATCACACTCGATCAAAGTACCCGCCGAACGACTGAAGCGACCTAATGCGCGTGCACATCTTGAGAATCGACAACCTGAGACTGCGCACCCCTGCGCGCCTCGATTGAAGACCTGAGTGAATCGGCAATTGCTTGCCGCAATAAATCCAGGCCTGCACCGGTTTTCGCACTAATAAAAACCCGGTGGATTCTACCATACTCGTCATACTCGACTGCCGGTTCCAGCTCGGCAGCGTCGATCTTGTTCCAGATCAGAATCTGCGGAATATGATCCGCTCCGATCTCTTTAAGCACCAGATTGACCTGCTCAATCTGCTCCATCCGCACCGGACTTGCCGCATCGACAACATGCAACAGCAAATCGGCGTGAATGGTTTCTTCCAGGGTTGCCCGGAAAGCAGCCACCAATTGGTGAGGCAATTCGCGGATAAAACCGACCGTGTCGGAAATCACGACATGGCCGACTTCCCCGAGGTAGACGCGGCGCGAAGTCGTATCGAGGGTCGCAAACAACTGATTTGCCGCATAAACGCCCGCTTTGGCCATGGCGTTGAAGACCGTGGATTTTCCGGCATTGGTATAGCCGACCAGAGAAACTGAAAACGTATCGTTGCGACCACGTGCGCGGCGTTGCGTAGCATGTTGGCGATGCAACTTTGCCAATTGGCCGCGTAAAGCTTTGACGCGATCGCCAAGCAAACGACGGTCGGTCTCGAGTTGCGTTTCACCTGGCCCACGCAAACCGATACCACCCTTTTGCCGTTCCAAGTGAGTCCAGCCGCGAATAAGGCGCGTCGACAAATGTTGCAGCTGCGCCAACTCGACCTGAACCTTGCCTTCATGGCTTTTGGCGCGTTGGGCAAAGATATCGAGAATCAGGCTGGTGCGATCAAGCACACGCGTCTTCAGCACGCGCTCAAGATTGCGCTGCTGAGCGGGAGATAAAGCGTGATTGAAGATAACGATGTCGAGTTGCAGATCAGCGACGGCATCGGCGACTTCTTGCGCCTTGCCGGAACCAACAAACAAGGCTGCGTCCGGACTGGCGCGCTTGCCTGTAATAGTGGTAACAGGCTCGGCGCCAGCGGACTTGGCCAGCAAAAACAGTTCATCCAGACTTGCAGCAAAATCACTCTTGCCGAAATCCAGGCCGACTAGCGCGGCACGCATATCAGTATGCACACGGCATAGCGCCGGCTGGATAAACCATTATTCCGCTTCTGCCGAATCGAGGCTCAGATTGACGGCGCGGGCTGGTACGACGGTGGAAATGGCGTGTTTGTATACCATTTGGGTGACGGTGTTGCGCAGCAGGACGACGTACTGGTCGAACGACTCAACGTGACCTTGCAGTTTGATGCCGTTTACCAAATAAATGGAAACGGGGACGTGTTCTTTTCTTAAGGCATTAAGAAATGGGTCTTGTAACAATTGCCCTTTGTTGCTCATGGCAGCTCCACTGTGTTGTTGTGATTAGGATTTGGAGGCACCTGAGAAAATTTCAAGTGCTTTACCAATCTACGCGTTATGAATGTAAACGATTTCCTACCGACCGCCAAGATTGCTAACTATTTATCTTGGCGAATGAAAGGATTCTTGCTCGAGCGGAACTCGATACGGAGTGGAGTGCCAACCAACGAGAAAGTTTCACGAAAATGTTTTTCGAGATAACGTTTGTAGCTCTCGTCCACTCCTTCAAGCGCGTTGCCGTGGATCACCACGACAGGCGGATTCATGCCGCCCTGATGCGCGTAGCGCAGTTTCGGACGAATGGATCCCTTGCGGCGAGGCTGCTGATGTTCGACCGCTTCGATCAGTGCACGCGTGAGTTTCGGCGTCGTCAGGTTGGACATCGCGGCGGCATAAGCCGAGTCGATGGACTTCATTAGCGGGCCGATGCCGGTGGACTTCAGCGCCGAGATGAAATGAAATTTCGCGAACGACAGGAAGCTGAGCTTGCGCTCCAGATCCATCTTGATTTCGTCGCGACGATCGCTCTGCAGTCCATCCCACTTGTTGATGCCGACCACCAGCGCGCGGCCTGACTCCAGCACAAACCCGGCTATGTGAGCATCTTGCTCGGAAATATCTTGTTGTGCATCGAGGAGCAGCAAGACGACGTTGGTTTCCGAGATCGATTGCAGCGTCTTCACGACGGAAAACTTTTCAATCGCTTCAAACACCTTACCGCGACGACGGATGCCCGCCGTGTCGATCAAAGTATATTGCTTGCCGTCGCGCTCGAAGGGAATTTCGATCGAGTCACGGGTCGTACCCGGCATGTCGAAAGCGATGACGCGTTCTTCACCTAGCAAGGTATTGACCAGTGTCGACTTGCCCACGTTCGGACGGCCGACGATGGCGATCTTGATGCCGCGCGCGACGTCAACTTCTTCACCGAGATCGGGACGCTGAGCAACGGCGATATCCAAAGCCTCATCGACCAGATCGGCAACACCGTCGCCGTGTGCAGCGGAGATCACATACGGATCGCCCAAGCCTAGCTCATAGAAATCGGCGGTCACCGAGGTGTATTTCATACCCTCGGCCTTATTGACCACCAGCATGACCGAACGGCCCGATTTGCGCAGAAAATCTGTGATGGTCTTATCGTGCGGGGTCAGCCCCTGGCGCCCGTCGACAATAAATATCACGATATCGGCCTCGACCACCGCCTGCTTGGTCTGTTTGGCCATTTCAAACATGATGCCCTCTTTGGCAACCGGCTCGAAACCACCGGTATCGATCACCAAAAAGGGGCGTTCGCCGACACGGCCTTCGCCGTAGTGACGATCCCGGGTCAACCCGGGCAAGTCTGCGACCAGCGCATCACGTGAACGGGTGAGCCGATTAAACAATGTCGACTTACCGACATTGGGACGACCAACAAGTGCAATAACCGGCTTCATTAAATATTATTCTGCCGCCAAGGCGACCAGTGTTCCTGCTTGAGTTTGAAAAACGACGTTTTGCCCAGCGGCAATCGGCGTCACTTGAATCGGGCTGCCGTCAGTACTTGTACGCGCGACGAAAGAACCATCGTCACGCGACAAGAAATGGATGTAACCCTGATAATCGCCCACTGCGACCGCTTTGCCAACAGCAATCGGCGCGGACAGACGGCGATAAGACAATTTGGTGTTGTGCCACATAGAGGCGCCGGTATCGCGAACGAACTCGGTCACGCCGCCCTTGTCATCTGCGGAGTAGACATAACGGTCATCCAGCGTCACGCCGGAGTCACTCGAAAACTCTTTGCCCCAGCGAACGTTACCATTGCTGACATCGAAACAGCCGATACGACCCTGATATGCCACTGCGCAAACGTCGCGCACACCCAAGGCCGGCACGCCGGACACGTCGGCGATACGTTCGAGTTCTGTCGTACCACGCGGATCGCCAACGGCGACTTCCCAGCGTGGACCACCGTTATTCAATGCCAGAGCGGACAAACGGCCACCCGGCAACGCAACGTAGGCGCTCTGCGAATCCAGCACGATGCCAGGAGCCGTACGCAATGTCAGCGTCGGCAACGGGCGCAGGATGCTCCAGCGCCGCGTGCCGTTTTCAGCATCAAATGCGGTGATGCGGTTGTCGATACTACGTACAACGACCAGACCATAACCAACGGCTGGTGCAGACAATACTTCGGTCGGCGCCGATGCCTTCCACAGCGACTTGCCGCTGGCGTCGAACGCCTGAACAACGCCCTTCTCGCCCACAACTGCAACCGTATTGCCATCGCTACCGACACCTGCAGTCAGCGAACCAGCGCTAATACGCCATATTGCTTGACCAGTTGCAGCATTCACACGAACGACGGTGCCATCAGCTCCTGCAGCAAAAATGCTGTCAGCAGCAAAAACCGGGCTGAATTGAAAATTACCGGCCTTACCAACCGAAGTCGTCCAGACAGTTTTAGTACGCAAAGTTTGCTTGAATTCAACCAACGCCGCCGGCGGATTGACTTCCTTCTTGCTGGAAAACAGCGAGCAACCCGACAACAGAGCAACTGCAGCCAATGCGCTCAATTTGACAGCCAACGAACCTGCACGCATGGAAACGACTTGTGATTCGACTTGTGACTCACGACGCATATTGTTTTTCCTCTTACCGAATTTCACGATGTTGGAGTGCGGTTATAGCGATGATCAGGCTGCAGCTTTGGCTGGAGCGCCGCCGATAGCATCAAGTTTCAACTGAATCAGTTGACGGCCCGGGCTGCGTGGGTCTGTCTTGTCCAGCGCCAGCTGATAGGCGGCACGTGCGTCATCACGCTTATCCTGGGCCACCAGAATATCACCCTTGCGATCCGCAACCGCGCCGGCAAACTGCGCAGGAAAATCACCCGCCAACAGCTTGAGAGCGTCGTCATAAGCCTTGGCGTCGAGCAGCAAACCGGCCATGCGAATCGACGCAATCGCCTTGTATTCCGCATCACGGCCATGGTCAATCACCCATTGCAGCTGCTTCTTGGCTGTTTCAGTATCGTAGGCATCAAAGGCAACCTTGGCAGACACCAGCGCACTCATTTGCGCATAAGCAGTACCGCTGAACTTGTCCTGCATATCGGTCGCTGCGCGCAATACCTTGGCATTGTCCTTGGCTTCGACAGCACGCTGCTGCTCGTCGTAAAGCTGCGATGCTTGCTGCGATTGCTTGTTCAGATAAATGTTCCAGCCGCTCCATGCTGCATAAGCGGCCAGCGCGATGATCAACACCCAGGTCAGAAGATTGCCGTACTTGCTCCACCACGCCTTGATGGAAGCCAACTGTTCTTGTTCTTCGAGATCGTATGCCATGAAATATGTCTAAAAATTAAGGGTGATAATGAACGTGGTCGTGATCATGGTCGTGGTCGCCGACAATTTGATCCACCACATAGTCAGGCACGCCATCGAATGGAATCGTGACCTGCTGGCTATTTTCGCCTTCTGCAGTGCGCAGGCTCTTGACTGTTGCCGTCGCATTCGCGACTTCGTCTTCGCCGATGATGACTGCAAACGCAGCACCGCTGGCATCGGCCTTCTTCATCTGCGACTTGAAGCTGCCGCCAGCGCTCGCCGATGCGCAATGTAGCACAACATCCAACCCGGCACTGCGCAATCTTTCTGCCATTACAAAGGATTGCAATTGCGCGGCTTCGCCTTGATGGACCAGATAGATGTCGCATTGGTTCGGCGCATATTGCTCGCCGCTGGCCTTCATCAACTCCAGCAAACGCTCGACACCCATCGCAAAACCGCAGGCGGGAGTCGGCTTGCCGCCGAACATTTCGATCAGGGGATCGTAACGACCGCCGCCGCAAACCGTACCTTGCGAGCCGAGCTGATCGGTCACCCATTCGAACACGGTGCGGTTGTAATAATCCATGCCGCGCACCAGGCGCGGATTAATCGTGAACGGAATATTGTTGTGGTTCAGGATCTTTTGCACGCCTTCGAAGTGCGCGCGCGATTCTTCACCCAGATAGTCCAGCAACTTGGGTGCGGCATTGACCATGTCTTGCATCGTTGGATTCTTGGTATCCAGAATGCGCAATGGATTCGAATGCAGACGGCGCTGCGCATCGGTATCGAGCAACTCTTTGTGTTGTTCGAAATAGGCAATCAGATCGGAGCGATGCTTGTTGCGCTCTTCCGCATTGCCAATGGAGTTGAGTTCCAGACGAATGTCTTCCAGACCGAGATCGTCCCACAGACGCTGACACATCATGATCAGTTCAGCATCGATATCCGGGCCGGTGAAACCCAGCGCTTCGGCACCGACCTGATGGAACTGCCGATAACGGCCACGTTGCGGACGTTCGTGACGGAACATCGGGCCCGCGTACCAGAGACGCTTGGGGCCATCGTAAGTCAGGTTGTGTTCGAGCGCTGCACGCACCACGCTGGCGGTATTTTCCGGACGCAGGGTGAGGTTGTCGCCGTTCATGGAATCGGTGAAGGAATACATTTCCTTCTCAACGATATCCGTCACTTCGCCCAAACCGCGCGAGAACAAGGCGGTCGGCTCAACGATGGGCGTACGGATTTGCTGGAAGCCGTAGCTCTTCAACACCGAGTGCACGGTGTTCTCAAACAATTCCCACAACGGCGCGTCAGCTGGAAGAATGTCATTCATTCCTTTAACGCCGACGATTTTTTCGATTTTCTTGTTTTCAGACATGCTTGTATTCAGTAAGTTATGTCGCCGACGATGCCCGGATTTTTCCAGGAGGCCGACTACCACCGCGACCTCAGGCCGCTGTTTGTTTGCTGTAATGCGATTGCACGTATTCCAATACGATGGACTGGAATTCCTCTGCGATACGATCGCCACGCAGGGTCATACGTTTTTCGCCATCGATGAAAACAGGTGCTGCAGGAGATTCTCCTGTTCCTGGCAAACTGATACCGATGTTCGCATGCTTGGACTCACCAGGGCCGTTCACGATACAGCCCATGACAGCCACGTTCATGCTCTCGACGCCGGGATAAACGCCCTTCCAAACCGGCATCTGTTCACGCAGATAGGTCTGGATCTTGTCAGCCAGATCCTGGAATACTGTTGACGTCGTGCGACCGCAGCCTGGGCAAGCAATCACCATCGGCGTAAACTTGCGCAAGCCCATGGTTTGCAGAATTTCCTGACCGACGATGACTTCACGAGTACGGTCACCGCCCGGTTCCGGTGTGAGCGAAATACGGATGGTGTCGCCAATGCCCTCCTGCAACAACACCGACAATGCTGCCGTGGAAGCAACGATACCTTTGCTACCCATGCCGGCTTCGGTCAAACCCAGGTGCAAAGGATAATCGCAACGGCGCGCCAGCTCGCGATACACAGCGATCAAATCCTGCACACCCGATACCTTGCAGGACAAGATGATCTTGTTGCCATCCATGCCCAGTTCTTCCGCACGCTGAGCGTTTTCAATCGCTGATGTCACCAGCGCTTCATACATCACCGCTTGTGCCGGCCATGGTTCTTTACGCTGGGCGTTTTCATCCATGATGCGCGCCAGGAGTGCCTGATCCAGGCTGCCCCAGTTGACGCCGATACGCACGGGTTTATCGTAACGACAAGCGACTTCAATCATCTGTGCAAACTGGGTGTCGCGCTTGGCGCCCTTCCCCACATTGCCCGGATTGATACGGTACTTCGACAACGCCTGTGCGCAATCGGGATAGTCGTTCAACAGCGTATGGCCGTTGTAATGGAAATCGCCGACCAGCGGCACGTCCACCCCCATACGATCCAATTGTTCGCGAATCGCCGGCACAGCGGCTGCCGCCTCGGGCGAATTAACCGTAATGCGCACGACTTCGGAACCCGCGCGGGCAAGATCCTTGATCTGGATAGCCGTACCGATGGCATCGGCGGTATCAGTATTGGTCATCGACTGCACCATGACTGGCGCGCCACCGCCTACGACAACTTGCCGATCACCATAACTGATGACGGCACGACGGCGTTGGCGGCGAGCCAGCGGGCCTGATGCAATCGGAAAAGATGAAGATGACATACTTTATTTCAAACTTATTTCAAACTCAGACGCGCCACATTACTGCTGCTAGTGGTCTGCAAATCCAGTTTGGAACCACGCAAGCTGGCATCAACACCGGCAGCATTGCCGATCACCAGTGTTACGGGTTCAGTAATATCGAACGACTCGGAGGTGCCGGCCTTCAACAGACGCGAAATCATGGTCGTCTTGTCGTTGCGGCGAATCTCAACCCACGAATCCTCACGGAACGTCAATCGCAGCAAATCTTTGCTGTTGCTGATACTCAGCCCGCCAGTCAATGGAGACGCCGGATTAACGGGCGCAGACGCCGCTGGCGGCGCAGAAACAGCAGCGGAAGGTGTCGGCGCTGCCGGCTTCTCCGCTGGCGCAGCTTCAGGCTGAGGCGACGGTGCCGAAACAACGCTGGCGACGCGTTCGGAAACATTCGTAATCGCAGAGCTCGTCGCGCTTGCTACCGCCGACTCAACTTTTTCCAGCTTGCTCTTATCCGAACCATCCTGAACTTCGGGAGGCAATTCCTGCGCTTCCGCAGCCTGGCCTTGCTGTGCCTGTGCTTGCGCTTGCGGCTCGTCCGTTGCACCGGCCTTGTTGGCTGCAGATTTCAGCCAGGCCAATTGCGGCACGCCGTTTAACAGATCTGTCTCATGGATAGCCACTGCTGCACCTGCCAGGATAACCACCAAAATGCCGCCCACGATCAATCCAGGCGACATTTTGCTGCGATTCCCTAGGGGCAGCGGAGACTCCGAAAACGGAGTCGAGAGCGTGCGTTGCGGCACGATCGGCTCCTTGCCGACAGGACCTTCCTGCGGCAACGACGCAACCAGAGCATTGGCATCCAGCCCAAGCAACTTGGCATAAGCGCGCACAAAACCTCGCACGATGACCGCACCCGGCAAAGCCGCATAATTATCCGCTTCCAGAGCGATTACTTGCCGGGTTGCAAACTTCAGCTGGCTGGCAGCATGCTCCACAGACCAGCCTTTGGCCTGGCGTTGTGCCGCCAATAACGCTCCGGGTAATACGACCTGCCTTACCTCTTCTGTTCCCGACACGAACTCGGGGACTGGCGCTTCATTTCCCTGCTGATCACTCATCAAATGCTCCACGTTGATAAGCCGCGTATTCTGACGAAGACGGATAGCGGCGGCGCAACTGCACCGCCAGATCATTTTCGGCTGATTGATTGCCTAGTTTACGTTCAATCTTGATGGCAAGCCATAGTGCTTCTTCATTCAAGACATTATTCTTTGCTGCCAGACCGATATGAAAGCGAGCGCGCTCAAATTCATTCCGGCCAAAATACAGTCTGGTCAGATTCACATTCGTTGCAAAACTGGCCGGCTCGTACTGAAAAGCACGCGCAAAATAGCGCTCCGCCGCCTGTGCATCCTGCAGTTTCAGGCTACAAGCACCGGCATTGGCGAGTGCTTTGCCGGGCGACCGATACGTTCCATTGCCGATTGCAGCGTCAAAAAACGGCATCGCCTCGGCAACACGTCCGTTATTGCACAGAAACCAACCGTAGTTATTGGCAAAATCGGGATTTCCAGGCGCCAGCTTCATCGCTTGCAAAAAATCAATCTCGGCTTGCCTTGCCTGCCCCATTTCCATGTAGGCGAGTGCTCTCACGCTATAGGCATCCGCAAAATCAGGAACAGCCTGCAAGGCTCGGCCAGCCTCTTCCAGAACCACGCCAAACTGACCCTGCTGGTAATAGCCAATCGCTAATTGCAGACGGATGTCAGCCCGCGTCTGCGCGTCTGCACGCGTTGCAACACGAGGCAAACTGGGAACGGAATTATCCGGAATGAGGGCCGTAGCCTTGTCCGCTTTGGAAGAGGCACATCCAGTCAGGAGCAAAGCAGGCGCCAGCGCAGCGGCAACGACGCTTTTCTGCCAACCTCCCCTCACCCGGATATCTCCACGATGCGGCCAAAATCCTTGCCGAATTTTTGCTGATACTCGGTCATCTTTTGCATACGCTCCTGCACACGCGTACGATCTTTCACCTCGCCCGCCAATTGACCACAGGCTGCGTCGATATCGTCTCCACGCGTCTTGCGAACAGTTGTGACGATACCGGCATCCATCAAAATCTGGGCAAACGCCTTGATGCGAGGATTATGTGAGCGCTTCAATCCTGACTCAGGAAAAGGATTGAAAGGAATCAGATTGAATTTGCACGGCACGGCAGCCTTGCTGTCGCCACCGCCTTGCACCAGCGCAACCAGTTCGCGCGCATGCGCGTCGCTGTCGTTGACACCATCCAGCATGCAGTATTCAAACGTGACGAAATCACGCGGCGCGAATTCCAGATAGCGCTTGCAAGCAGCCATCAGTTCGTGCAGCGGATACTTCTTATTCAGGGGAATCAAACCATCACGCAGCGTATCGTTCGATGCGTGCAGCGACACAGCCAATGCCACAGGACACTCCTGCGACAGCTTATCGATCATGGGTACCACACCGCTGGTGGACAAGGTCACACGGCGACGAGACAGACCATACGCGTTATCGTCGAGCATCAACTTCAGCGCGGTAACGGTAGGCTCAAAATTCAGCAAAGGCTCGCCCATGCCCATCATCACGACATTGGTGATCTGGCGCTCGCCTTTCGGGCCGGCCTCGATGCCTTTGGTCTTGCGCAGCTCAAACTCGGCCATCCAGAGCTGGCCGATGATTTCGCCGACGCTCAGATTGCGATTGAAGCCCTGCTTGCCGGTCGAACAGAAACGGCAGTTCACCGCACAGCCGGCCTGGGTCGAAATACACAGGGTGCCGCGGGTTTCTTCGGGAATGAATACGGTTTCAACGGCATTGCCATTGCCGACATCCACCAGCCATTTGCGGGTGCCATCGGTAGAAGTGTGATCACTGATGATCGCCGGCGCAGCGACGAAGGCGCGCGTGGACAGTTTTTCACGCAGTGATTTGGCGAGATCGGTCATCTCGGCAAAGTCGGCAACACCGTACTGGTGTATCCAACGTTGTAATTGTTTGGCGCGAAACGGCTTCTCACCCAACTCGCCACAGTAAGCGACGAGTTGCGCGGGATCCAGATCCAGCAGATTGGTGAGAGCTGTTGTCATGACATGTACCACTTTTCGTTAACCTTGATGCATAGATCACTAAACATCAAGGACAACTTGCTACAAATTAACGCGAATAGATGTTCAGCGCTGGGAAGAAATACGAGATTTCAACCTTGGCTGTTTCTGCTGCGTCGGAACCGTGTACTGCGTTTGCATCGATCGAATCAGCGAAATCGGCGCGGATTGTGCCTTTTTCTGCCTTCTTCGGATCGGTTGCGCCCATCAGGTCGCGGTGCTTCAGAATGGCGTTTTCGCCTTCCAGAGCTTGAACGATCACAGGACCGGAGACCATGAAGTCAACCAGATCCTTGAAGAAAGGACGCTCGCGGTGAACCGCGTAGAAACCTTCAGCTTCCGCACGCGACAAGTGAATCATGCGCGCAGCGATGATTTTCAGGCCGGCGTTTTCGAAACGGGAATAAATCTGACCGATCACGTTTTTCGCAACTGCGTCCGGTTTGATAATCGACAGGGTGCGTTCAATTGCCATGTGTAAAAACTCCAATAAAAAGAAAGGGTTAAGCCGTTAATCAATAATTCAATCAACCTTTGATTCTAGCATGAAAAGGTCATTTATCAGCCTAATTTGCTCGAAAGCATGACATTTTGACAAATACGAGAGAAAATCTCTCGCAGAACTTCACAGCCCCGAACATGTCCTACACGAGACTGTCGTGCTATGCTTAGTTCGCATTTAACGCAACTGGAGGAAGAATGAGCCAATACCCACAAAACGCATTTGAATCTGTCAGCACCGGCGCCGTCGCACGCAACCGCGTGCTGCGCAACACCTACTGGCTGCTCGCATTGTCCATGATCCCTACCGTATTGGGCGCATGGCTGGGCGTGCAAATGCATTTCAGCATGTTCGCAGGCAGCCCGATGATCGGCTTCGTCGTGTTCATGGCGGTGGCGTTCGGTTTCTTTTACGCAATCGAAAAAACCAAGAATTCAGGACTGGGCGTCGCCGTTCTGCTCGGCTTCACCTTCTTCATGGGCCTGATGCTGTCGCGCCTGATTGAATACACGCTGGGATATTCCAACGGCGGCACCCTGATCATGACCGCGTTTGGCGGTACGGCGCTGATTTTCGGCGTCATGGCGACTGTCGCCACGGTTTCCAAGCGTGATTTTTCGGGCATGAGCAAATGGTTGTTTGCCGGTTTGCTGGTGATTGTCGTCGCATCGCTGGCAAATATTTTCCTGCAACTGCCAGCGCTGCAACTGACGATTTCCGTCGTTGCCATCGCCATCTTCTCCGCTTACATCCTGTTTGACGTACAGCAAGTGATCAACGGCGGCGAGACCAATTACATCTCGGCAACACTGCGTATTTATCTGGACGTGTACAACGTGTTCGTCAACCTGCTGTCGATTCTCGGCATCTTTGGCGGCAACCGCGACTGACCGGTAATGACCAATAAAAAAGCCGACCTTCTG
>Ga0209913_1001576_pt1 | contig 12102 bp, 10 predicted proteins | sample PersoiDNA2013203_FD_185805 | JGI IMG/M metagenome (GOLD analysis project Ga0209913, IMG submission 185805) | Permafrost soil microbial communities from the Arctic, to analyse light accelerated degradation of dissolved organic matter (DOM) -... | ecosystem: Environmental > Terrestrial > Soil >... | reverse complement strand
CTCCAAGGTTGTGGGCGCCCGTTGGCTGCCCTTTCGGTAGACCGCTGTTTTTTATTTGCGGCCCCGCTGCAGGAAGGCGACGGCGATGATCACCACACCTTGCACTGCGGCATTCAGGTAGACGCTGATGATGCTGGTCAAATTCAGGATATTGCTGATCACGGACAGCAGGATGGCGCCGATCACGGTGCCGATGATGCGTCCCTCTCCCCCTTTCAGGGCCGTGCCGCCCACCACGACGGCGGCGATGGCTTCGAGTTCCCACAGCAAGCCCGTGGTGGGCGTGGCCGAACCCAGGCGCGGCACGTACAGCACGGTGGCAATGCCTACGCAGACGCCCAGCAGCATATAGGTAAGGATTTTTACCCGGTCAACATTGATGGCTGCATAGCGCGCCACTTGCTCGTTGGAACCAATCGCCTGCACATGGCGGCCAAACGTGGTGCGGTTCAGGATCACGGCGCCGGCCGCCGCCACGAATAAAAAGATCCAGATCGGGATAGGCGCGCCCAGCACGCTGGTGTAATACACGGGGCTGTACAGGTCGGACAAGGTGGCGTCCAGGGTCAGGGCGCCGCCATCGGCCAGATACGTCAGCACGGCGCGGAAGATGCCCAGGGTACCCAAAGTCACGATAAACGGTTCGATATTGCCCTTGCTGATCAACAAGCCATGCATCAGGCCAAAACCTGCCCCCAGGACCAGGGCCATGGCGATGCCCAGCACCAGCATGGTCAAAGGCGCCAGGTCGCCCGCCACGCCTTGCGCCAATTGGTTCATGAAATAAATCATGCAGCCGGCGATCAGCGCCGCCATCGAGCCGACCGACAGGTCGATGCCGCCGGAAATAATCACAAACGTCATGCCGACGGCGATGATGCCGATAAAGGCCGTGCGCGTGAGCACGTTCATCATATTGTCGATCGTGGCGAAGTCGCCATTGAGCAAGGTGCCCGCGATGCATAGGGCCAGCAAGCCCAGCACGGGACCAAAGCCCTTGATGCGCGCACCCAGTTTGCCCAGGGAATGTACGGTAGTGTCAGTGCGTGCCGGTTGCATGGGCAATCAACTCCTCTTCGGTCAGGTGCTCGGCGCCGAGCGTGGTTTGCAAACTGCCTGCGCGCATCACCGCGACGCGGTGGCACAGGCCGATCAATTCAATCAGTTCGGAAGAAATCACGATCACGGCGCGCCCTTCGGCAGCCAGTCTGTGGATCAGGAAATAAATGTCGCGCTTGGCGCCCACGTCCACGCCACGGCTGGGTTCATCGAGCACGATGACTCTGGGATCGGAATGCAGGTATTTCGCCAGCGCCAGCTTTTGCTGGTTGCCACCCGACAACATGCGTGCGCGGCTCTCCAGGTCGCCCGTGCGGATATTGAAATCCTGCACCGCCGTGGCCAGCGCCGCCTTCTCTGCCTTCACGTCCAGCCAAGGCCGGGCATAGCGTTCCATCGTCATCATGGTCAGGTTTTCACGCAAGCCCAGGTTTACGTGCAGCCCCTTGCCCTTGCGGTCTTCGCTCAGATACGTCAAACCATGCTGCATGGCTTGCTTGGGCGTGCGGATATCCACCGGCTTGCCATTGAGGGTAATCACTCCGGCGCTGCGCGGGCGCAAGCCCAGCACGGCTTCAAACGATTCCGTGCGCCCCGCGCCCACCAGGCCCGCAAAGCCCAGTACTTCGCCCGCGCGCACTTCGAACGACAGCTCTTTGGCCCAGCCGGACACCGATAAACCCTCGACTTTCAGGAGCACCGGCGCATCTGGCGCCACCGCTGTTTTGGTGGGGAACATGTCCGACAATTCACGCCCCACCATCAAATTCGCCATTTGCTGGCGCGTCAGGCTGGCCGTCAATTCGCGCGTGACGAAACGCCCGTCGCGCATGACGATCACCTCGTCCGTATTGCGCTCGACTTCATCAAGCTTGTGGGAAATATAGAGGATGGTGACACCATCGGCCTTCAGCTGCGCCATCACCGCAAACAGGCGCTGCGTCTCGGACGAGGTCAAGGTGGCGGTGGGTTCATCCATGATCAAAAAGCGGGCCCGGCGCGACAGGGCCTTGGCGATTTCCACCAGCTGTTTCTCAGCCACGATCAGGTCGCGGATCTTCGTATCAGGCGAGATATCCAGCCCCACCTGGCGCAGATAGCGTGCTGCTTCCTGGTTCATGGCCGCTTCGTCCAGCAGCCAGCCCCGCGTTTTTTCATGGCCCAAAAACATGTTTTGCGCCACCGTCAGGTGTTCGGCCAGATTGAATTCCTGGTGGATCAGCACGATGCCGGCGGCCTCCGCCGCGCGCGAACTGCTGAAGCGCTGCGGCTGGCCATCGATCAGCAATTGCCCTTCGCTCACGCTTTCATAACCAGCCAGGATTTTCATCAGGGTCGACTTGCCCGCGCCGTTTTCACCGAGCAAGCCATACACCCTGCCCGGCGACAAGCTAAACGTGACGCCATGCAAGACGCGCACGGCACCGAAATCCTTGCAGATAGCCTCAAAACCGACAGCAACGCTCACTATGCACTCCCTCGCAAAACCAAGTTATGGTTTAACAGCACACCCGGCACTTGCGCCGCCGGGTCCGCCAGGCGCTGCAGCAGCAAGCGCGCCGCCGTCTCGCCCAGTTCGCGCATCGGCTGCGCGATAGTGGTCAAGCCCGGATCGATTTGCGCGGCAATCGCGATATCGTCAAAGCCGATCACGGCCACATCCTGCGGCACTTTTTTGCCCAGCTGGCGCAGCGCGCTCAGCACGCCGATTGCCAGGGTATCCGATACAGCAAAGATGGCCGTGGGCGCATTAGCTTGCGCCATCATTTCCAGCGTGGCCAGCTTGCCCGCTTCATAGTCCAGGCTTTGCACCGTGCGCAGCCATTGCGGCTGTACGGGCAAGCCGGCGCCGGCCAGGGTATCCAGATACCCTTGCTGGCGTTGCCGCGCATACAGGTAGCGCTCATCGGAATTGATCAAGCCGATACGCGTATGGCCGCGCGACAATAAATGCGACACAGCATCAGATGCCGCCTTGTGGTTGTCGATGCCCACATAAGGCACGGCCACGCCAGGGTCGAATTCGCAGCAGGCCACCCATGGCAGGCTGGCCGACTCATGCGACAAGGCATGTTGCACCGTATCGGGATCGAGGCAGATGGCGCCATCGGCACGGTGCATGCGCAGCAAATCGAAATAGGAACGTTCGCGGCCCGCATCGGCGCCCGTATCGCACAGCAGCACGAAATAACCATGCTCGCGCGCCACCGTATCGATGCCGCGCACGATCTGCGCATAGAAAGGATTGCCCACGTCCGGCACCATGGTCAGCAGCATGCGGCTCTCAGCCGTGCGCAAGCTGCGCGCCAAATGATTCATGCGGTAACCGAGTGCCGCCACCGAAGCCAGCACCTTGTCGCGCGTGGGTCCCCGCACCCCGCTCTGCTCATTCATCACGCGCGACACGGTCGCCACAGACACCCCTGCATGCGCGGCAACGGCGCTGATGGAGACGGCAGATTCTGGCGGCGGCTGGTTCGGTACGACGGGCGGCATGGGATGTCTTTATAAATGTAATCGATTACATTTATAAGCCAGCCGACAAGATGATGCAAACATTATCGATGGTGCGATGCGAGAGAGAGGGGGAAATCATGCAGGAGAGTTGGTTTGCATGGCGCCCCGCGCAGGGACGGGGCGCCATGCAAACAACGGTGCAGTGCGGCACATGCCGCACTGCAACAGATCTAACTGTAACTTTGCAACAGCTTACCAATCCTTGTCGCTGGCCGCGGCAGCAGCCTCGGCAGCTGGCTTCCTGGTGGCAGCAGCCGGTGCGGCACGCTTTGCCTCTGCAGGCGCTGGCGCAGCGTTAGACTCAGCCTGGGCGACGGCCTTCGCCGCTGGCGCCGCCTCGCGTACCTGCAGCATGCCCGGTGCAACGCCGTCGAGCTTGACGTTCACATTTTCCAGCACGCCATACGACAAGTTCGGCGTCACGCGCTCGATACGCACATCGCAGCACAGCTTTTCCATATTGCCCAGCGACTGGCCCGTCTGTGGATCCTTGATTTCCTTTCCTTGCAAATACACGCGATAGCGGCCATTCGCCGTGACGGCACTACCACCTTGGCTCAGCACCACGCTGTCTCCATCACGCTCGACAATGGAAACAGGGAAAGTACGCAGCAAGATTGCCTCGGTTGCCTGCTTGACGATCTCGGCCTGCATATTTTTCAGGGTCTGGCTTTCATTGAAGCTCGTGCCCAAGGTTGTGGCGGCAATCGCCGGCGGTTCGCCGCGCAAGGTGGTCGACTGCAGGATCTGGCGCGTGGCCAGGTTGATCATGCGCTGCGAGACCGACCAGGCGCCGGCATACGACACCAGCTCGCGGTCCGACGTCTGCAGCTTGCGCGCATGGCGCTGATAGGCAAATTCATTGACCACGCCGACCCAGACCAGGTCCGCGCTCAAGGCTTGCCCCAGCTTGGCCAGGTCGGCATTCGGCGATTGCCCCGAAGTGATCATGTTCAACTCATCCTGCAACTCCCCTTCGAACTCCCTGTCGAGTACGGTAAAACGTCCCGTCTGCGACAAGGCGTCGATGATTTGCTGGCGTACGGCGGCCAGCACTTCCTGCGCCGGTACCGAACGTCCGCCGATATTGAAGCTGCTTTGCGCGCTGCGCAACGGCGCCACCACGATCTTGATCTTGCCGCTGTCGGCCGGCGCCTTGAACTTGGCGATACTCGCTTCGATCTCTACCTTGTACAGGCCGCCCTTTGAAAACGGCGACGACGCGTCGAGCACCTTGAATGAGGACACCACGCCTTTTGAATGGCTGATGATCTGTTCGGCAAATGCCTGGCCCTGCATGGTGGCCTTCATATTGGCGCTGCCCGAACCGACGCTCGAATCGACATCCAGCGTGGCGGTAACTTGTTCAAAATAACTGGCGCTGGCCGAACTCGCTTCCACGGCTGTACCATTGACCTGCATGATAGCCAGCTTCAAGGCATCGTTAAGGGCGGCGCCAGGCGTGATGCCGCTGCCCTTGGCCGTCGTGGTCACTTGTTCGACCTTGCCTACGTCGGGCGTTTGCGTCAGGTTCGGCGCACTCGACGCCGCCGGCTGCTCGGCGGCTTTTTCACCGCAGGCACTCAAGCCCAAGGCCAGGCACATCATCAGAGCCGGCAGGGTATTTTTTACTGTTATCTTCATTGACAATTCCATAGCTCAAAAAAAAAGCGGGGCGAACGAATTCGCCCCGCCGTCTACCGTTTGCTTACAGCAGCGAAGTGGCTTCGCTGGCTTCTTTAGGCAGTGGAATATTATTGTTCTTGGCAAAATCGATCGCCACTTTCAGCGAGCTGCTGACGGCCTTGATCGAGGTTGGCAGGTTTTGTCCGATGAACAAAGCCGAATTGGCTGTCGCGCCCAGCGAAGTGACCGATGGCTTGAAGCTGCCCACGTCCTTGCTCATGCCGACGTACTGGATGACGCCTTTCGACAGATCGATGAGGCCATCCGTGAAGCGCTTCTTGCTGGCGTCGTCCATCGCCACTTTCTTCCCCTTCATTTGCTCTTCCAGCAGCTTGCTGCTGTCGCTTTGCAATTTGCTCGCATCTTGCAGGCTATCCTTGGTCGCGCCTTCGGTGAGGTTTTGTGCTTCCAGCGCCGCCTTGTCCGATTGCTCTTTCAAACCGAATGCCGCCAGCATGCTGGCGTCAGCCTGCATCACGCTTTGCGTGCCGGCAACATACTTCTTGACGATCTGCTCGGCGGTAACGCCCTTGCCACCGCCCAGCGCGCCAGCCAGGCCGCCGAATTGGGCCGATGCCAGGCTGGAAAATGCCAACAGGCTCGCGCCCAGCAGTGCAGAGATACGGATGTGTTTCATGACTTGCCTTCTATAAAAATGATAAAAATAGTCGATGGAGTGAAGGGCTCGGCCGTCCGACTTGCCGCCCGGCCCGGCATATCAATACACGCCGGCGGCATTGAGCCGGCTGATGATTTCCCTGGCAGCCAGCGCCGACGCTTCCTTCAGCGCCTTGGTCTGGGCCGTCGCATTGTCGGCGCCCAGGCCAAAATACTGTACCGGAGGCACGGCCGCGATTTCACGTGGCAAGGCGCCCCGCAGATCGAGCACGCGGCCCGTGACCGAGACGACGACGCGTTGCAAACCGGTCGCTTCATCGATTGCGGCAGGATTGACGTCGAAGGTGGCCAGCGCCAGCAGCGGGACATTTGCCTTGCGCAAGGAGGCAACGATAGAACGCATGGTGGCTGGCGCCAGGTCATTGCCTTTCGAGTAGTCTTTATTCACGGATGGGATATCCTGATCGCCCAGCACGAAGTCAGGATCGGCAACCAGATAGCCGGCTTGCGAAAAAACGCTGGTCACGGCCGTCTTCTGGCTGGCCAGGGAAAACACGCGGTAATCGGTTTCATCGGCCTTGCGCACGGTACTGCCGCCGGTTTCCACCTTGACGCTCTGCTTGAGCGCCACGCTTTCATTCTTGCGCACGCTGGCATTGGTGGAAATGGCATTGCGGCCCAGCGATTCGCCTTCACGGCCATTAACGGAACTGCTGGTCTTGGCGCTGCCATCCAGCGTGACTTCGGCACGCTTGACCACGCGCTCATCGAATGCCTTGACGCTAGCCACTTCGCGGCCGACAAAGACATATACCATCTGTGATTTTTCGCCGGTAGATACCTGGCCGGTAGCACTTGCGCTTTTCAGCGTATTTTTCAGCTTTGCCACGTTTAATTCAGCCCGCACCGCCACCGAATATTTGCGCAAGCTCGGTTGATCCTGCTCATTGAGGACAACCGTACTCAACAGGAATTTATCGAGATTCGCTTCGATTTTTCCCTGAATGGCTTCAAAGTTTTGCGATTCAGCTTCGCCGCTTTCTGCGAAGTAACGTTCAATTGCCGCTATTTGCGCATTTTGGTACGCTCTTTCTTTATCCGCATCCGTCGGGACAGTCGCATATTTCACCGTCGCCACGCCTTTGATTTGCACAACTTGCGTAAATCCTGGCACTGCCAGCAGTAATCCTGCACATAACGCTATCAACTTCTTCATTTACTTACTCGCCTTTAATATCACCCGGGTTGCCTCGAGTTGTTTTTCAATATCTTTTGCCGAAGCAGCGGTACGTATCCATTTCATATCGCCGCCGCCGAATGCCGCCGTCAGTTTTAAAAACATGCCGCGCAAGGCATCCTGGTACGCAGCAAAATCATCGGCGCCGATACGGCCGGTCGGCAAGACCGCCGTTTCGCCATTTTTCAGGTCGGTATCCAGGAAATTCGAATTGAGCAGCGGCTCTGAAAATTGCACATGCGCATAAGCGCCATACACATATGAGGTTGCCACCACTGTTTCCGCCGTTTTTATCTTGGCGAATTTATTCAGGGTGACATCAAAAACGTAATCCCCTTCGCCTATGTGCAAATCGATTTGATCATTGTTTTCAAGCCGCAGTGACATCTTGCCCAAGGCATCACCAGCCTTGCTTGGCAGCAAAGGAACACCGGCCTTGGCCGACAATACCGAAGCAAAGGCATCATTGACCATGCTGTCCATTAACTGCGGTTGTGCCCGTAGCGCCTCGGGCATCATGGCCAATGCTTCGGGGGCCACCTGAACGCGGCGGATCTGTATCGTGCGCTGGCCAGGTGCAGGCAGGGTCGCGCTCGCCAGTCGATTCATGTATTGCGTCAGCAATCCCTTGCCTTCTTCTTTCAGCAATAATTGCTCAATAAATCCGGCAATACGCGCAGCGTCAGGCGCCGAGGGAGTGGCATCGAATAAAGCCGCATTGATGGGATAGCTGCGCACCACGGTTTTGCTCTTGTAATCAAATATCAAGGCATCGCCACGCAAATTGACAAAAGTTTTGTAATAACTGCCGAAATTTTCCGTCAAGACGGTTTCACCGGTTAATACCAGCACCGTAATCAAGGCTTGATCGCTCTTTTTAAGATTGAGCATCGCCTCACCGGGCAAGAGGCTGATGGCAGGATTGGCGACAGCCGCGCTACGCTCGACTATCAGACGCGACAAGTTTTTACCTGAGGTATCGACACGCAAGCGCTCAAACAATTGGTGGGTATAAGGAAAGCGGGCAGCGGCGGTAGAAAAATCGCCTGAAAATGCAAAGCCGGCGACCGCAATATCGGCGGCCAGCGCCGGCATGGAAAATAAGGAAATGAGCAGTGTACCTGCAAAAAACGCGTATATCTTGAATCGTAAACCCACTATCCCGCCTATATTGTCTTTTGAAAAACATATTCTGAAAACCGGCGTGGATTGTATCTTACTTTTAATCAACTTTCATGTTTTGCAAGAATTATTGCTTCAATAAATAAAGATGAGACTGTGTTGTATCGCAAAATAAATCAAAGTTGGCTGAAGTCAGCTTTTGCCCGCTCCCTGTATAGAAACCTGACTACGGCGCAAGGCCGACACGGCCGCTACCCACAAAATCAATCCAGCGCCCAGGCAGCCGCCCGGGTTGACGGGACCATGACGCAAGGTCAGGGGGTAGCCGATGGCCCATACACATAGCGCCAGGCCGATGGCCACATGGCGGCGGGCCTTGAACAGCCAGGCCAGCGGAAAGAAATGCAGGCCGACGATGAGGATAAACGCGGGAATGAACCATGCTTGCAAGCCCATGTTCTTGAGCACATTGCCGACGATAAAAATGGCGATCCACTGGGCCGCGTTGATGATGTTGAACAGCTTGCCCGAACGTTTAGCCTCGGGCCTGTCGTCCTGCGCCTGGTGGGCGACGCGGTTGCGGCTGAACTGGCGCCAGGCCAGCATGAACAGGAAAGCGGCGATGGCGGCGATCGGCAATACCTTGAGCGGCTGTGGACCATAGCTTTGCACGCACCAGGCCGCCACCCAGGCGCCGCCGAAAATGGAAAAAAACATGGCGCCGATGGCGCTGCCGGCGAGTGTCGCGGATGGGTTTGAGGCTTGCATGGTCATGGGTATGATTGAGGTTCAGGGAAAACGCTTATTCCAGCATCGCGCAAAACGTATCGGGTGGCCCGTTGAGTATCACGCCGCTGGGCCAGCGGTGGCTACGCTTTTGTGCGCGCAGCAAAGAGGCGGCCAGGGCCGAATCGCCATCGGCGCCGTACACGAAGACGGGCATGTTCAAGGTGGCGGCGTCGCCCAGCAAATGCGGGTTGGCATCCAGGATGCGTGCATCGACGTGCACGCCGATGGGCATGCCGATCTGCTGCTGCATGCGCTGCAGCCAGGCTTTGTCCAGCTTGGGCTGGCGGACACTCTTCGCGGCAAGCCGGCTGACCTTGTTTTCACCAGCCGCCTGGGCCTGGCGCGGGTCCGGCACGACCACGCCCAGATAGCCTTGCGGATCGGCGCGGCGGGCGCAGACAAGGTTGTTCGGCACGCTGGACGTCAAAAACCAGTTGCCATGCTTGATGTTACTGCGCAACTGCGCCACCAGGGTTTCCACCGGCGCACACGAGAGAACCATATCCTTGATTTCCGCATTCAGGGTTTTATCGGGGAAAGCCGTGGCCAGGTCCGCGATGTCGGCCACGAAAGGCGGCGTTTCCGCTGTAAAAGCACCGTGGTTTTTCATGCGGGCGGCGCGCCAGTCATCGCTGTCCATCTGCTGGACGGCGCGCGGCTGGCCCGTATCGACCACCCGACCCGTCTGCAAGTCGTGATACACCACCCAGTTGCCGTCAGCCAGCACTTGCAGATCCGTCTCGACCCCATCCCAAGTGCCGAAATAGGCATTGCGCAGGGCACTCAGGGAATTTTCCGGTGCATCACCGGCACCGCGGTGGGCCTGTACCTGCATGCCCAGGCAATCGGCGCGGGCAACCGTGCTGAACATGCTTAACAGCAGCGCCAGCGCGGCCGCCTTATTTTTTTTCTGGCTGATCAACATAGTTCTATCCCTGTAAACGTGGCGAAAATTTTCTCATATGACTAGGGGAATCCCTAAAGTTTATCTGTTTAACAGCATAGTAGACAGCCTCGGCGCATTCAGGCTGACTCAGTTACACTGTTCGCTACCCTACACAGGACATAACAACATGGGCGAACAACAATCCATACTTGCCGCACAACAACTTACAACTGGCCAGCAGCTTCATCAGGCGGGCAAGCTGATCGAAGCCATCAACGCTTACCAGGCGGCCTACAAGCTTGATCCTGGCTTGGCCGAGGCCCAGCATGGCCAGGGACTGGCGATGCTGCAACTGGGCCAGCAGGCCATGGGCATCGGACTGATCAAACTGTCGCTCAAGCAGCAGCCCGGCAATGCCTTGTTTCACTACAACCTGGGCAATGTGCTGCGCGCAACAGACAGCGAGGCAGCACTGGCCAGCTACGCTACGGCGGCCCGGCTGGCGCCAGGGGAGCACGATTACGCCATCGTCCATGCCGAATTACTGATGATGAAACAGCGCTTGCCGGAAGCCATCACCGAACTGGAGCGCGCCCACGCCCTGCGCCCGGAACGCTGGCAAAACCTGCAGGGCTTGGCCGAGCTGTATTACCGCACCGGGCAGAAAGAACTGGCGCTGGCCCGTTATGCCACGGGTTTGGCACTGCATCCGGCAATGGCGCAAGCCTGCCGCATCGGCTTTGCCAGCCCGCAAGCGCAACAGCCCGAAAAACTGACCACGCTGGAGGTCGCCGATGACTTGCGAGACTTCCTGCTGGAAACGGATTTGCGCATCATCGACGACTTCCTGCCCGACCCCGCCGCCTGGCGTGCCCATGCACTCACCCTGTCCTTCGCGCCGCAGCGCTATGCGGGGCAAAACTATCCTGGCAGCCAGACGGAAGGCCAGCCTTGCCAGCAGATCATGGAACGCATCGCCACCGCCCTGGGCCGCGAGATCCGTTTCATTTCGCCCGACAACGCGTCCTACCGCATCAGCCATGCGGACGCGACGGCGCGCACCGATATCCACGTCGATAATGAAACGGGGAATAATTTCCAGTTCTATGCAGGCGTGCTGTATCTGAACCCGCCCGAACAATGCCAGGGCGGCACCAGTTTCTGGCGCCACCGTCCCAGCGGCTGGACGCGGCGCCTGCCAGAGGCCGACGTCAAGGCCGGTGGTTACCCCAGCTTCAAGGAATTCCAGAAACGCTGGCTACCCAACAGCAAGGTGCAGAAATTCAACGAGCTGCAAGCACAGCGCGATAGCTGGGTAGCCTTGCTGGAAGTGCCCATGCGCCACAACCGCTTGATCGTGTACAAGGGACACTACTTTCACTCGATCAGCAAGGTGTTCGGCGACACGCCAGAGGATGGCCGGCTGGTACAGCTGTTCTTCTTCGAAGTACCCGAATCGGAGCAGCCGCGTTGATCAGGCGTCGCGAGTAAAGCGGTACACCGTTTCCGTCTGATAAGGCTTATCTGGCCGCACTATGCAGTCAGGAAAATGTGGTTGATTAGGGGAATCCGGGAAATGCTGGGTTTCCAGGCACAGGGCACCGCGACGCTGCAGCGGCCCCTGCTTGCCATCTTGACTGTCGTCCAGGAAATTGCCCGTGTACAGCTGCACGCCGGGCGCTTGCGTGTACACTTCCAGCACCCGCCCCGATGCGGGATCGCGCACGGTGGCCGCCAAGTCCAGCGACGAATCTGCCTTTTTATTGAGCACGAAATTATGGTCGTAGCCATGGCCAAAACCGATCTGTTCATGGACTGCATCGATGCCGGCGCCGACCGCCGTGGCGCGGCGCAAATCAAACGGCGTGCCGGCCACGTCGGCTAATTCCCCGGTGGGTATCGAGCCGGCATCGACGGGCGTGTAGCGGTCCGCCGCGATCATCACTTCATGCCCCAGGATATCGCCCTGCCCCGCCAGGTTGAAATAGCTGTGGTTGGTCAAGTTGACGGGCGTGGCCTGGTCCGTCACGGCGTGGTAGCGCAAGCTCAAGGCATTATCATTGTTCAACTCGTAGACCAGGGTTACGTCCAGCTGGCCTGGATAGCCATCTTCGCCATCCGGACTGCTGCGGGTGAAGACTACGCCTGCCGCACCATCTTTTTGATACGGCTCGGCAGACCACATCAC
>Ga0209913_1001575_pt1 | contig 12104 bp, 8 predicted proteins | sample PersoiDNA2013203_FD_185805 | JGI IMG/M metagenome (GOLD analysis project Ga0209913, IMG submission 185805) | Permafrost soil microbial communities from the Arctic, to analyse light accelerated degradation of dissolved organic matter (DOM) -... | ecosystem: Environmental > Terrestrial > Soil >... | reverse complement strand
GCTGCCGCAGCAGGCACCGGCGCTGCCGCCGGAGCAGCCGCCGCATCGCCACTGGCTTCCACCAGCAGCAGCACGGAACCTTCAGCAACCTTGTCGCCTACTTTGACTTTCAATTCTTTTACCACGCCAGCTGTGCTGGATGGGATTTCCATGCTGGCCTTGTCGGATTCGACTGTGATCAGCGATTGCTCGACCTTGATGGTGTCGCCAACCTTGACCAGCAATTCGATCACTTCCACTTCTTTGAAATCACCGATATCGGGGACTTTGACTTCGCTCAGACTCATGTCTTTACTCCGTAAATTCTGTTATTCGCTATGCGTCGCCTCAGAGCTAACGCATCGACTTTTCTTGGGCAGCTTGAAGTTGCTCATGATTCCCGACGAGGCCGTGCGAGGACCAGTTCAGGATGAGATGCAAGGCGCAAAACGCAGCCGGGCTGGTGGCCCGGCGAGGCTTTGCAACGCCGCAGATCGCCTGAAATGGTGCTTGCACGGTCTTGGCGGGGGTCATGGGCAGCTTCCTTACAGCAGCGACTTGCGTAAGTCGCCCAGCACTTCGGCCAGATAGGCCGAGAAGCGCGCGCCCATCGCGCCGTCGACCACGCGGTGATCGTAGGACAGCGAAGTCGGCAGCATCAGGCGCGGCACGAATTGCTTGCCGTCCCAGACCGGTTTGATGATCGACTTGGACAAGCCCAGGATCGCTACCTCAGGTGCATTGATGATCGGCGTGAAGGCCGTGCCGCCAATGCCGCCCAGCGACGAAATGGTGAAGGTCGCGCCTTGCATGTCGGCCGGCTTGAGCTTGCCGTCGCGTGCTTGCGCCGACAGGTCGCCCATTTCGGTAGCGATCTGGCCGATGGTCTTCTGATCGGCGTTCTTGATCACGGGCACCACCAGGCCGTTCGGCGTATCGGCGGCGAAACCAATGTTGTAGTACTGCTTGAGGATCAGGTTTTCACCCTTGGCATCGAGCGAGGAGTTGAACGCAGGGAATTTCTTAAGCGCCGCAACGCTGGCCTTGATCACGAACGCCAGCATGGTCAACTTGACCGGCGACTTGGCCTTCGCATAAGCGTCGTTGGACGACTTGCGGAATTCTTCCAGCTCGGTCACATCAGCTTCGTCGAATTGCGTGACGTGCGGAATCATGACCCAATTGCGATGCAGGTTCGGACCGCTGATCTTCTTGATGCGCGAGAGCGGCAGCAGTTCGGTCGCGCCGAACTTGCTGAAGTCCAGCGACGGCCATGGCAACAGATCCAGACCCGCGCCGCTGCCGTTCTTGGCGGGTGCGGAGGCCGCTGTGCCGGCACCGCCTGCCAGTGCTGCCTTGACGAACTTCTGGATGTCTTCTTGCAGAATACGGTTCTTCGGGCCGGTACCAACTACACGTGTCAGATCGACACCGAGTTCGCGGGCAAACTTGCGTACAGACGGCGATGCATGCGACTTGTTTGCAGCGCCTGGCGTAACGGCGGCAACCGCCATCGCTGGCGCAGCAGCAGGTGCGGATGCGGGAGCAGCAGCGGCCGGCGCAGGAGCTGCAGGGGCTGGAGCAGGTGCAGCAGCGGCCGGTGCAGGTGCAGCTGCGCCACCAGTGGCTTCCACCACGGCAACCAGCGAACCCTTGGCAACCTTGTCGCCGATCTTGACTTTCAGTTCCTTGATCACGCCGGCATGGCTCGACGGGATTTCCATACTGGCTTTGTCGGATTCGACCGTCAGCAGGGATTGCTCGATCCTGACGGTGTCGCCGACCTTGACCAGCAGTTCGATCACTTCGACTTCGGCGAAATCGCCGATATCAGGAACGAGGATGTCTTGCAGGCCACCCGACACTGCTGGCGCTGGCGCTGCAGCAGCAGGAGCGGATGCCGTTGCGGCAGCCGCGGGGGCTACAGCGGCAGCAGCTACAACCGGAGCTGCTGCCGGCGCAGCACCGGCGCCTTCGGCATCAACGATCACGACCACGGAGCCTTCGGCAACCTTGTCGCCGAGCTTGACGCGAATCTCTTTGACCACGCCTGCGTGGCTGGATGGGATTTCCATGCTGGCCTTGTCGGATTCGACCGTCAGCAGGGATTGTTCGACTTTGATGGTATCGCCTACCTTGACCAGAACTTCAATGACTTCAACTTCTTTGAAATCGCCAATATCCGGTACTTTTACTTCGATTTGACTCATCTCTTGCGCTCCGTTTGTTCTGGATCCGGTGCGTTGCATGGGGATAAATGCAGCGCCGGATTTGTGTCCACTCATGTTGAAGGCGGCTTGCCGACATTAGTATGTCATGACAAGCCGCCTCGCTGATGGTTCAGGTCCAGCAGATTTCCAAAATTATTGGGTCACTGGATTTGGTTTTTCCGGATTGATGCCGTACTTGGCGATCGCTTCGGCAACCACGGAAGGCTTGATCTTGCCTTCGTCAGCCAACGACTTCAACGCAGCCACAGTCACATAGTGACGGTCGACTTCGAAGAATTCGCGCAGCTTGGCGCGGGTGTCGGAACGGCCGTAACCGTCGGTACCCAACACCTTGTAAGTACGGCCCTTTGGTACGAAGGCGCGGACTTGCTCGGCGTAGGTGCGCATGTAGTCGGTCGAGACCACGATCGGGCCTTCGGTGCCTTCCATCGATTGCTCGAAATGGCTCTTCTTTGCGGTGTCGGCCGGATGCAGCATGTTCCAGCGCTCCACGTCCTGACCGTCGCGCGCCAGCAGCGTGAACGATGGCGCGGACCAGACGTCGGCGTCGACCTTCCAGTCGTCGCGCAACAGATCGGCAGCGGCGATGACTTCGCGCAGGATGGTGCCGGAACCCAGCAGTTGGACGCGCAGCTTGTTCTTCTTGCTGCTTTCGTTCAACAGGTACAGGCCCTTGATGATGCCCTCTTCCTGACCCGGCTTGATGCCTGGATGACCGTAGTTCTCGTTCATCACGGTGATGTAGTAGAACACGTCTTCCTGGTTGCCGACCATGCGGCGCAGGCCGTCATGGATGATCACGGCGACTTCGTGAGCGAAGGTCGGATCGTAAGGCACGCAGTTCGGGATCGCCGAAGCGAACACGTGGCTGTGGCCGTCTTCGTGCTGCAGGCCTTCACCGTTCAGCGTGGTACGACCGGCGGTGCCGCCGATCAGGAAGCCGCGAGCGCGCATGTCGCCGGCAGCCCAGGCCAGATCGCCGATACGTTGCAGACCGAACATCGAGTAATACGTGTAGAACGGAATCATGATGCGGTTGTTGGTCGAGTACGACGTCGCCGCAGCGATCCACGAGCTCATACCACCAGCTTCATTGATACCTTCCTGCAGAATCTGGCCGGCCTTGTCTTCGCGGTAGTACATGACCTGGTCTTTGTCGACCGGTTCGTACAGCTGACCGACCTGGCTGAAGATACCGATCTGGCGGAACAGGCCTTCCATACCGAAGGTACGCGATTCGTCGACCATGATCGGCACCACGCGCTGGCCCAGGCTGCTGTCGCGCAGCAGCGCGGTCAGCACGCGCGAGTACGCTGCGGTGGTCGAGATTTCACGGCCTTCGGCAGTCGGCTCCAGCATGACCTGGAATGCGGACAGTTCAGGCACCACCAGTTTTTCGTCAGCTTGCGGACGGCGTTGCGGCAGATAGCCACCCAGCGCTTTGCGGCGCTCGTGCAGGTATTGCATTTCCGGCGTGTCTTCGGACGGCTTGAAGAACGGGATGTTCGGCAAATCAGCGTCGGAGATCGGCAGTTGGAAACGGTCGCGCATGGCCTTGATGGCTTCGTCGTCCAGTTTCTTGGTGTTGTGTGCGGTGTTGCGTGCTTCGCCGGCTTTGCCGAAGCCATAGCCCTTGATGGACTTGGCCAGGATGACGGTCGGTTGATCCTTGCTGTCCTGCGCAACCTTGAATGCTGCGTAAATCTTGTGCGGATCGTGGCCGCCGCGGGTCAGGCGCCAGATGTCGTCGTCGGACATCTTGCTGACCATTTCCAGCAACTTCGGATGCTTGCCGAAGAAGTGCTTGCGTACGAACGCGCCATCCTTGGCCTTGTAGTTCTGATATTCACCGTCGACGGTTTCCATCATCACTTTTTGCAGGATGCCTTCCTTGTCCTTGGCCAGCAGTTCGTCCCAGCCGCTGCCCCAGATGACCTTGACCACGTTCCAGCCGGCGCCGCGGAAATCGGATTCCAGCTCCTGGATGATCTTGCCGTTGCCACGCACCGGACCATCCAGGCGTTGCAGGTTGCAGTTGACCACGATGACCAGGTTGTTCAGCTTTTCACGGCCGGCCATACCGATGGCGCCCATCGATTCCGGCTCGTCCATTTCACCGTCGCCGCAGAAGGCCCAGACCTTGCGGTTGTCGGTTTTGGCGATGCCGCGTGCGTGCAGGTACTTCAGGAAACGCGCCTGATAGATCGCCATCAGCGGGCCCAGGCCCATCGACACGGTCGGGAACTGCCAGAACTCAGGCATCAGCTTCGGATGCGGATACGAGGACAGACCGTGACCGTCAGCTTCGCGGCGGAAGTGAATCAGTTGATCTTCGGTCAGACGGCCTTCCAGGAACGCGCGGGCGTAGATGCCTGGCGAGGAGTGGCCCTGGATGTAAAGCAGGTCGCCACCGTGGTCTTCGGTCGGGGCGTGCCAGAAATGGTTGAAACCAATGCCCAGCATGTTCGCCAGCGAAGCAAACGAGGACAAGTGACCGCCGAGGTCGCCGTCGACACGGTTAGCCTTGACGACCATCGCCATAGCGTTCCAGCGCATCCACGAGCGCAGGCGTTCTTCGATTTCCAGGTTACCCGGGCAATGCTCGCCCTGATCGGCAGGAATGGTGTTGACGTAGGCGGTATTGCTGGAGAACGGGATGTGCGCGCCGCGACGGCGGGCCAGATCGACCATGCGCTCCATCAGGTAATGTGCACGTTCCGGGCCTTCTGCTTCGATCACGGCTTCGAGGGCGTCGAGCCACTCTTGCGTTTCAATCACATCGGGATCGTTGGCGGCTTGCGCCAGGACTTGGTCGATTTGGGCTGACATGGTATGTCTCCTGAGTTGATAGGGATCGGCGGGGAGGCCGGATCGTTAAGCTGCAATACTTAATCTGTAATACGAACCTGCATGCGAGACCGCACTTCTCAATCTGTCACGCCTAGCTGCGATGCGCCGTGGCGCAGTTCTCGCGGTTCTTTTAGCCAATAATGTACGGTCTTTGTGCCGTGTGGACGAGGCATTTTAACAGGGCTTTTTGCATTTTCAAATAGCGATATTTGATTTCATATTGTGGGAAATTGCTGCAGAGCGGCATAAACAGGGCATCTTGCGAGGGCCAAAAATCGGACCCATCTAAAAATCGAGGCTTCCGGCTTGGTTGCAGCGCCGCAAAAGTACGCCCTGGTTGTAAAAGAGGCCTGACATGTTTCAGCATGCAGGCCCACTCTTGTTTTCAGTCTCACTTCCATACGCCGGTTTCGCGCTGCAGCAGTTTGCCGCCCTTGAATATCTGCAACTGCCCTTCTTCCAGCACCTTATATACATACGCACCGTTCTTGAACTCGTAGCCGATAAAACGCCCTTGCCCGTTTCCAAGCGTTAAAGTCCGCCCTTTCAGCTTGATACGATCATTCGGTTTGCCGTTGCGCGTGCCGACATAATCAACCTTGCCACAAGTTACCTCGCCCTCCTGGCAATGCGTGGTTATGTCGATGGTGAAGGTTTTGGTCACCAAGGTTTGCACATTGCCTGCATGCGCAATGGAAGCCAGACCACACAGTGTGGAAATAAGAAGGAGTCTCTTCATGTATTACCTTTCAAAAAAATGACGGGGTCAAAAAGCAGGGATTTCGGTCTGCCCGGTCAGTGGTAAAAAGCAAGTATTCTTCGCCCGGACATCTTTCGTGCTGAAGCCCTTCGAGCCACTCAGCATGTCAGAATGACGGTCGATAAGCCTTCTTGAAATGCGCCTCTACCCGGCGGTGGATGCCGTACTCATATAAGAGGCACAAGCCCCAATAGATACACGCCGCTATTAAATAGAAGGTAAATGGCTTGAAGGTGACCGAAATGATGTCGCCGGTGTATTTCATCAGTTCGGCAACCGTAATCACCGACAGTACTGACGTATCTTTAAACAGGCTGATCAACGTGTTGCTGATGCCGGGAATCGCCAGCCGGAATGCCTGCGGCGCAATGATGCTGCGGATCGTCTGAAACCGTGTCAGCCCAAGGCTGTAGCCGGCTCCCCATTGCCCAGCACTGACGCCTTCCATGGCGCCGCGCATGGTTTCCGACAAATAGGCGCTGGCGTTTGCAGTCAATACCAGCGTCCCGATCACGATCAGCGGCAAGTCGACGCCCGCTGCGCCCAGGCCGAAATAGATCAGAAAGGCTTGTATCAGCTGGGGCGTACTGCGCAGAAAACTCACATAGACGCGCGCACAACCGGCCAGCACCGGCACCCGTTCATAGCAAATGAACGTCACCAGCATGCCGAGCGGCAATCCGAACAGCATGCCAAGTACGGCATATAACAAGGTGTAAAGCGTCCCCAGCAAAATAAGATTGCCGGATTCGGTAACGAGAGAAAGAAGCTCAGCCATGAAGAAAGTCAGCCGTGGATAGTCTGGGCAACGACACCGGCCTTATTGGGCCGGCAAACGGGATGCATCCAGCCCGAACCATTTCTGCGAAATGCGGGCGTAGCTGCCGTCCCGGATCATGTCGGCAATGGCGGTATCGATGGCAGCCTTGAACTTGGGATTGTTCTTCTTGAAAGGAATGCCCTGCTTTTGGATGTCGCCGATAGCTGCGGCTACCCGCAGGGGTAATTTGGCTTCCTGAATCATGTAAGGCACCAGCAAACGATCGTTCAATGCGGCGTCAATACGGCCGTTCGCCAGATCCTGCAAATTGAGCGGTGCCGAAACATACGTCTTGACGTTGATCCCACCGACCGCATTGAGCGTCTCTGCATAGCTGCTGCCCTGCCCCACGCCGACGCTCTTGCCCTTGAGGCTGCCGAAGTCGCGATATTCGGCCTTGTCGTCTTTGCGCAGAATCAATTGCGCCGTGGAGTAGGTGTAGGGACGTGAGAAGTCGAACTCGGCTTCTCTTTTCGGCGTCATGGTGACTTCCGAAATGATGGCGTCATATTTACCGACTTGCAGCCCGGCGAGGATGCCGACCCACTCGGTGGCGACGAATTCCGCCTTGACGCCCAACTTGTCCGCCAGAGCACGCGCGAACTCGATGTCGAAGCCGGTCAGCTCGCCGGTCTTTTTGTCTTTGAAGTTGAACGGCGGATACGTGCCCTCGACCGCCACGCGCAAGGTGCCTCGTGCTTTGACGCTATCAAGCAGATCCTGCGCGGAAGCTGCGGCTCCCATGGAAGCAAGCAAACCCAGAAGACATACCGTAATGATCTTTTTCACGCGCATCATCGCACCTCGCCGTTAGCTGAATCGGGCGGAATATACGCGAAAAGAATTGTTTTTTAAGCCGCTTTCCGGAGGGAAGAAGCAAAGACGGCGAACAATCCAAAAATGATTGCTCGCCGCTAGAATTTATTCAAATTAATGTGCCGATTATTCGGCAACAATGATGTATTCAGATCAGCGCTCAAACGCTGATATTTCCCAGCGTGCTGGCCCGGTAGGCCGCCACGAAGGTATCGAAGTCACCGATTTGCGTGCGCTCAATCGATTGCTGCTGTTCGATGGAAGTCTGCGCAGTGGCATTGAATTCCGCCGTCAATTCTGCACTCAATGGACGCGCCAGGAATTGCTCCGCTTGGCTGCGGCTCAGGTTCAGAGCGAATTTGGCGAACGAATTGCCGGCTGCACGCACTTCTCTCAATACGCGGGCTGATGGCGTCAGTTCGACGTCACGCAGCTTGTCGCGCTGCGCCTGCAAGGCCTGCGCATGCTGCTCGCCGCCGGCCTGGGCATCGAGCAGCGCGGCGATAGGCTGCATGCGGTCCAGCAATTCGACGCCCCAGTCCTGCAGGCCGATGGATTGGCCTTCCTGATCCAGTTGCAAGCCGGGACGACGACCTTCCTTGACGACCTTGGCGAAGTTGCAGCGGCTTTCGGCACCGCTTTCATCCGACGTCAGCGAACTTTCTTCAAATGCAATGAAATGCAGGAACACATCGAGGAAGCGCGACGCCTGCAGGCTCAAGCCCAGCGGTTCGAACGGATCGATGTCCATGCAGCGCACTTCAACATACTGCACGCCGCGCGCGGCCAGCGCCTGTACAGGGCGTTCACCGCTATAGATCACGCGCTTGGGACGGATCGACGAGTAGTACTCGTTTTCGATCTGCAGGATGTTGGTGTTGATCTGTACCCATTCGCCGTCGCGCTTGGTGCCGATGGCTTCGTATGCCGGATAGGGCTGGCTGACGGCTTGCGACAGGCTCTTTATATAGCTGTGCAGATTATTGTAGTGCGGGGTGATGTTGGCCTGAGCGTTGCTCTGATAACCAAGATCGCTCATGCGCAAGCTGGTCGCGTACGGCAGGTAAAGCGTGTCGTCGCTCAGTGTCTCCAGCTTGTGCGGACGGCCGCGCAGGAAATTCGACGCCAGCGCAGGCGATGCGCCGAACAGATACATCAGCAGCCAGCTGTAGCGGCGGAAATTGCGAATCAGCGCAATGTAGCTCTCTGATTGGTAATCACGCGCCGAAAACGACGGCTCCACACGTTGCTCACGGTCATCCAGTTCGCGCAGCAGCGTCCAGACGCCTTCGTTGAGCGAAAAGTTGTAATGAATGCCGGCGATGCATTGCATGGTCTTGCCGTAACGCAAGGCCAGGCCACGACGATAGACATGTTTCAGCGTGCCGATATGCGAGGTGCCGTACCAGGCGATGGGGATATCTTCCTCGGGCGGCAGCACACAGGGCATGGACTCGTTCCACAGCAACTCGCCGTTCAGGTTGGCGTGCACAAAACGATGGATTTCATCGAGTCGCTTCAGGGCTGTGGCGATGTCATGTTCCGCCGGGGTGATGAACTCCAGCAAGGATTCCGAATAGTCGGTCGTGATCTGCTCGTTGGTCAGCGCAGAACCCAGCACGGCCGGATGCGGCGTGGTCGCCAACTGTCCCTCCGGGGTCACGCGCAGGGTTTCCCGTTCCACGCCACGCAAGCCTTGTCCAAGCAGCGCGCGGTTTTCCGGGCTGGCAAATAGGGCTAAGCGGCGGGTGAGCAGATCGGTCATTCAACGTCCTTGGTTCAATTAGTTGGCGGAGCATAACCGAAAATTAAAATCCGCGTCGTCGGACGACTAAATCCGCGAACTGTCGATTTTGCTCGCATTCAAGGCGTCTGACACCCTGCCCTGCGCAGCCCTTTATAATGTCGCTTTATTCTTCCACATTGAGCCTTTCCCCACCATGCCAGCACAATTAATCGACGGTAACCTGCTCTCCCAACAACTGCGCGCCGACGTCGCCAAACGCGCCGCCGCCCTCACCGCCAAGGGCAAACAGCCCGGTCTGGCCGTGATTCTGGTCGGCGACAGCCCGGCGTCCCAGGTGTATGTGCGCAACAAGGTCAAGGCTTGCGAAGATAACGGCCTGCATTCGGTACTGGAAAAGTACGATGCCACGCTGACCGAAGCCGATCTGCTGGCGCGTATCGATGCGCTCAACAAGGATCCCAAGATCAACGGCATCCTGGTGCAATTGCCGCTGCCGGCGCACATCGACGCCAACAAGGTGATCGAGGCCATTGCCGCCGACAAGGACGTGGACGGTTTCCACATCAGCAACGCCGGTCTGCTGATGACCGGCCAACCGCTGTTCCGCCCCTGCACGCCTTACGGCGTCATGAAAATGCTGGAATCCATCGATTATCCGGTGCGTGGCGCCAATGCGGTCGTGGTCGGCGCCTCCAACATTGTTGGCAAGCCACAGGCAATGTTGCTCTTGCAAGCCGGGGCAACCGTCACTATCTGTAACTCCAAGACCCGCGATCTGGGCCACCATACCCGCCAGGCAGATATTCTGGTGGTGGCCACCGGCAAACGCAATATCGTTACCGCCGACATGGTCAAACCCGGCGCTGTCGTCATCGATGTCGGCATGAACCGTGACGATAACGGCAAGTTGTGCGGCGATGTGGATTTTGCCAATGCCAAGGAAGTCGCAGGTTACATCACCCCCGTGCCCGGCGGCGTGGGGCCGATGACCATCACCATGTTGCTGGTCAATACTATTGAAGCTGCTGAAAGAACCTGAGTTCCTATGACCACCACCACAGCCACTACAGATACCCCGATCACGTCTGACAACAACCCGTTGCTGGACTTTTCCGGCCTGGCGCGTTTCGACGCGATCAAGCCAGAACACGTCACGCCCGCCGTCGAAACCTTGCTGGCCAAGGCCGGCAAGCTGGTCGCCGAACTGGAAGCGCCGATGGCGCAAGTTACCTGGTCCAATTTCGTCGAGCCGCTGGAAAACGCCACCGAGCAACTGGGCCGCGCCTGGAGCATCGTCGGACATCTGAATTCGGTAGTGGATACGCCGGAACTGCGCGCCACCTACAACGAAAACCAGCCAAAGCTGGTCGAGTTCTGGACCGCGTTGGGTCAAAACCTGGCCTTGTTCGAAAAGTACAAGGCCGTGCAAACCGGCCCGGAATACGCCGGCCTGTCGGGCGCCCGCAAGAAAGTCATCGACAACGCCGTGCGCGACTTCCGCCTGTCGGGCGCCGAGTTGCCTGAAGATCAGAAAGAACGTTTCGCCGAAATCCAGGAAAAGTCAGCCGCGCTGACCACCCGCTTTTCCGAAAACATCCTCGACGCCACCAACGATTTCGGCCTCTTTGTCGAAAACGAATCCGAGCTGGCGGGCCTGCCGGACGACGTCAAGCAAGCCGCACGCGCGGCCGCCGAAAAAGACGGGACGCCAGGCTTCAAGTTCACACTGCATTTCCCATCCTACTTCCCGGTCCTGCAATACGCACACAGCCGCAGCCTGCGCGAAAAGATCTATCGCGCCAACGCCACCAAGGCCTCGGAACTGGGCGCCAAGCCGGAATGGGACAACACCGCCAACATGCAGGAAATCCTGCAACTGCGCCACGAAGAAGCCGTGATGCTGGGCTTCAAGAATTTCGCAGAATTATCGTTAGTACCGAAGATGGCGCAGTCGCCGCAAGAAGTCATCGGCTTCCTCGAAGACCTGGGCCGCCGCGCGCGCTCCTATGGCGAAAAGGACTTGGCGGAACTGCGCACCTTCGCGCACGATGAACTCGGCCTCGACACGCTCGAAGCCTGGGACATGACCTACGCCGCCGAAAAGCTGCGCGAACAGCGCTACGCTTTCTCCGAGCAGGAAGTGAAGCAATATTTCCCCGAACCGAAGGTCGTCGAAGGCCTGTTCCAGGTCATCCAACGCCTGTTCAACGTCAACATCAAACCGGACACCGCACCGGTCTGGCATCCGGACGTCAAGTTCTTCCGTATCGAGCGCGACGGCAAACTGATCGGCCAGTTCTACCTCGACTTGTACGCTCGCAGCGGCAAGCGCGGCGGTGCCTGGATGGATGATGCCCGCTCACGCCGCATGACTGCCAATGGCGTGCAGACGCCGATCGCTTATCTGGTCTGCAACTTCACTGAACCAATGACCGTTGACGGCGTGAAGAAACCGGCGCTGTTCACGCATGACGAAGTCATTACTCTGTTCCACGAATCCGGCCACGGCCTGCACCACATGCTGACGCAAGTCGACGAAGTCGGCGTGTCGGGCATCTCCGGAGTGGAATGGGATGCGGTTGAATTGCCGTCGCAGTTCATGGAAAACTTCTGCTGGGAATGGGACGTGCTGCAACACATGACCGCCCACGCCGACACCGGTGCACCGCTGCCGCGCGAACTGTTCGACAAGATGACAGCCGCCAAGAACTTCCAGTCCGGCCTGCAAATGCTGCGCCAGGTTGAGTTCTCGCTGTTCGACATGCACATCCATTACGACTACGACGCCTCCGGCAAGGACAGCGTGCAATCCGTATTGAACGCCGTACGCGACAAATTTGCCGTAATCCGTCCGCCGGAATTCAACCGCTTCCAGCACTCGTTCAGCCATATCTTTGCAGG
>Ga0209913_1001572_pt1 | contig 12121 bp, 10 predicted proteins | sample PersoiDNA2013203_FD_185805 | JGI IMG/M metagenome (GOLD analysis project Ga0209913, IMG submission 185805) | Permafrost soil microbial communities from the Arctic, to analyse light accelerated degradation of dissolved organic matter (DOM) -... | ecosystem: Environmental > Terrestrial > Soil >... | reverse complement strand
AGCAGGCTGCCCAGGCGCTCGGCGCTTTGGGCGGAAAGGGGTTTGTCGCTGCCTTCGTTGAAGCTCTCCGGCTCCAGGGTGCGGATACGCACCAGGGGCTGGTCCTTGCTCACCGAGTCACCGGCCTCGACCAGCACCTCGCGGATATGGGCCGGGCGTTCACTGGTGATGCGGACCACATCGCGAGTCAGGATCCGGCCCTGGACATCTTCTTTCTTCGCGTAGTTGCCGATAAACAGCAGGACCAGGCCACCGGCGAAAAACAGGCAGACGAACCAGGCGAAGACCACGGGTGCCAGCGCCGTTCGTGGCGCGACCTTGCCCAACTCAAGCATAGGGGGACTCGTGCATGACAACCGAAACGCCAGGGCTTGCGCCGATGACGATCGATGAGGGAATACAGCCTTGAGGACACAGGGCACCCTGCAGGAGCCGGCTGGCTGGCGACGCGGCCGTAAGGTCTCGCGTTGCCCATCCGGACGCCATCGCCGGCAAGCCGGCTCCTGCAATGGGCGATAGCTATCGCCCTGGCAGCGGGATCAGCTGGCTTTCTTCAGGCCTTCGGAGATCCAGTCGACCGCTTGGTCGAGGAGCGGACCGAAATCGGTGAAGAACCCGGAACCACGAACGTCCTGGGTCTCTTCGAGGGTCATTTCCTGAAGGGTGTTTTCTTGTTGAGTTGCTTCCAGCATAGATGTAGACCTCGGCATTATTATTGGATGAAGACAACATCGAGTCGTGCGGCGAGAGCACCGTCGAATCGAACTTTCAGGCAGCTCCGCAACGGCGTGCCGTGCTTGAACTGCGAGAGCCATCTTCTGCCAAGGTCGTATTTATTTATATCCGAATAGTCTCTGGAGAACGGCGCAAAGCCGCATGAGTGCGTAGGAACCTAACCCTGCAAACTCAACAAATGTGCCGCCTTGGCGCGTAACAGTTGCAGGTCGATCACCGGCACCTCCTCGAGCTTGGCCTGTTCGTCCCAACGGCGCATCCGCAGGCTGACGGCGCACAGCGGGTCCTGCTCGAACTCCCGGGCTTGCGCCTCCGTCATGACACCGCCCTGGTACTCCAGGGTATGGCGACTCGCTTCGCTCAAGCGGTCGTAGTATCCGGGCTCACGCAATGTCAGAAAACGCTTGGCCTGGACGTGAGACTCCACCAGTCGCGCCAGCCGCTCGCTGAAGCCGGACCGGCGCAGGTAGTCGGCACCGAGGCGCTCGTGACTGACCACGCCATAACCGCCCATATCCCCCGTCGGTTGTTCGCCGGACGGGCAGATATGCCCGATATCGTGGAAAAACGCCGCCAGCACCACTTCATCGTCGAAGCCCTCGGCCAGCGCCAGCTGCGCGGCCTGGGACATATGCTCCAGCTGGGACACCGGCTCACCGATATAATCGGCGCTGCCGAACTGCTGGTACAAACCGAAGACTTCGTCCAGCACCTGCTCGACGGACTTCATGCCGACTCCCCCAGCAAACAGGCGATATTGCCTTCGGCCAGGGCCGGACCGACGCTCATGCCGACCCCGGTGTGCATCAGCGCGGCACTCACTCCCGGCGCGGCGCGGAGAAACGAAAAGGGCCCCGGCCCCTTGGAACCGTAGACCCCCTGCCACCGCTCCACCACCCGCACCTTGCAGCCCAGGGTCTGCTCGGCCAGTTCCAGCAGCCAGGTATCGACCTGTTCGGCATTGAACGGCGAGGCATCGCTGCCGTAATGGTGGGAGTCGCCGATGATCAGGTCGCCATAAGGAGTCGGGCTGATCAGCAGGTGGATGCCGTGTTCATGCAGGTGCGGGCTGTCGCGCAGGATCTCGGCCTGGATGGCCGCCGCTTCCGGCAGGTCGGCAAAGGCGCCGTAGTGCACGCAGCTGAGGCCCGTGAGCAGCGCGTGTTGCAGGTTCAGCTCGACCCGGGGCCGGGCGCGGAGCATTTGCAGGCGGCAGATGCTCGGTTGCAACTGGCTGATGGGCTCGGCCAGCAGGGTCTGATAATCGTGGCCGGAACAGACGATGATCTGTTCAGCCTGGAAGGTGCCGGCGGTACTGTGCAACTGGCCGGGCTCGACTTCGCGGACCAGGGTCGAGAAGTGGAAGGTCACGCCCAGTTCGCGTTGCAGGTATTCGATCAGCGTCGGGATCGCTTCGCGGGAGTAGAGCTGTTGGTCGTCCAGACCGTGCAGCGCGGCGCGGTGATGACTGAACTGACCGCCGTAGAGATCGTTCAGCGCGGCGCCGCGCAGTAGTTCGACGCGGTAGCCCTGTTCCCGGGCGCGGCCGGCGCAGAAGGCGTCCAGCAGATGTTCTTCGGCTTCGGTGCGGGCAAACAGGTATGAGCCGTTGCGCTTGAGGGCGAAACCGGCCTGCTGCGCCCACTGGGACCAGATCTCACGGCTGGCGCGAGCCAGTTCGGACATGATGCCCGGCGGCTGGCCGGTGACCAGGGCCTGGCCGAAGTTGCGCACCGAAGCGCCCAGGGGCGTGGCGCTGCGCTCGAAGACCGTGACCTTGAGGCCGCGCCGGGCGGCGGCGTAGGCGTGGGACAGGCCGAGGATGCCAGCGCCGACGATGAGGATGTCGCTGTGATTTTTCATGGAAGGGGTCCTGAGGGGAATGGCCGCTGCGCGGTTCGCGGGCAAGCACCGCTCCCACAGATCCGTGTCGTACGCACATGATGTGTTCGACGCGAACCTGTGGGAGCGGTGCTTGCCCGCGAAGAGGCCCGCGAGTCAAACAAAGATGTTACTGAGGCAACTTCTCCGACTTGCCGTCATAACGCTTGCGCCATTCGGTCAGGATTTCGTCGCGATTCTTCGACGCCCAGGCAAAGTCGTTCTTGATCAGGCGCTGCTCGTAGTCCGCCGGCAACTCGGTCTGCGGCTTGGCGATGCCCGGCTGTGCAAGCACGGCGAAGTTTTCCTTGTACAGTTCCATGGCCGCAGGGCTGGCCGAGAAATCCGCCAGCTTCTTCGCCGCCTCTTCATGGGGGGTGCCCTTGATCACCGCAGTAGCCTCGATCTCCCAACCCAGGCCTTCCTTCGGCAGGATGATGTCGAGTGGCGCACCCTGGCGCTTCAGCTGCACCGCCGGGTATTCAAAGGAAATACCGATCGGGAATTCACCCGACGCCGCCAGCTTGCACGGCTTGGAACCGGAGTGAACGTACTGGCCGATGTTCTGGTGCAGGTCATCCATGTACTTCCAGCCCTGCTCCTGGCCGAAGGTCTGCAACCAGGCGCTGACATCCAGGAAACCGGTGCCGGACGAGGCCGGGTTCGGCATCACGATCTTGCCCTTGTACTCGGGCTTGGTCAGGTCCTGCCAGCTCACCGGCTTGGTCAGGTGCTGCTTCTCGGCTTCAACGGTGTTGAAACAGATAGTCGCCGCCCAGACATCCATACCAACCCAGGACGGCGGGTTCGCCGTGTCGCGATAGTGGTTGCCGATCTTGCCCAGGTCCTTGGGGGCGTAGCTTTGCAGCATGCCCTGCTGATCGAGGATCGCCAGGCTGGAAGCGGCCAGGCCCCAGACCACGTCAGCCTGCGGACGCGCCTTCTCGGCCAGCAGCTTGGCGGTGATGATGCCGGTGGAATCGCGCACCCACTTGATTTCCACGTCCGGGTTGGCCGCTTCGAAAGCTTTCTTGTAGGCGGTCAACTGCTCGGACTCAAGGGCCGTGTACACGGTCAGTTCGGTTTTCGCGGCAAAGGCATTCAGGCTGAAAGCAGTGAGGACAGCAGCGGCAAGAGCCAGGGGCTTGAACATGGTGCGGTTCCTTGGTGAGTGTGGTTGGGTTGGGCAAATGGGTTGTGGCGGGATCAATGGCCGGGCTCGGTCTGCCGCCAGGCCTGCGAACGGCGCAACACGCCGCGCGAAGCCCAGGCCAGCAGCAGCGAGACGGCCACCGAGGTAAACAGGATCAGGCTCGACATGGCGGCGGCACCGCCGACGTTGCCGGCGTCGTCCATATTCAGCACCGCCACCGCCGCGAGGATGGTGTCGGGGCTGTAGAGAAAGATCGCCGCCGATACCGTGGTCATCGCCGAGACGAACAGGTAGCGGACAATGTCGAGCAACGCCGGCAGGCAGATCGGCAGCGTGACCCGCAGGTAATGCCGGTAGAGCGGCGCCTTGAGCGACAGGGCGGCGGCTTCGAACTCGTTGTCGAGCTGGCGCAACGCGGTGGTGGCGGTCATCTGCGCAGTGGTCAGGTAATGGGCGATGGTGCAGACCACCAGCAGGGTCATGGTCCCGTAGAACACATTCAACGGGTTGCCGTTGAGGTTGAAGAAGAACACGTAGCCCAGGCCCAGGACCAAGCCGGGTACCGCCATCGGCACAAAGCCGAGGATGCGCAAGGCCAGGTTCAGGCCGCGTTGGCTGCGGGTTTTCTCCATCAGGTAGGCCCCGGTGAAAATCAACCCGCTGCCGATCAATGCTGTGCTCAGGGCCAGGGTCAGGCTGTTGCGGTAGGCCAGCCAGCCGCTGCCGGTGGTCGCATTGAAGGCGTAGTGACTGAACGACAGCGACAGGTTGTACGGCCAGAACTTCACCAGCGACGAGTAAACCGCCATGCCGAACACCAGCAGCAGGGCCGCGCAGATCAATAGCACGATCGCCAGGTAGCAGGCGTCGCGGCGGCGTGACGGTGCCGGTTTGAATACCTGGGCCCGCCCGCTCATGGCCTCGCCATGACGGCGGCGCAGCCAGGCATCGACGGCAAAACTGAACAGCGCCGGCAACAGCAGGATCATGCCGATCAAGGCGCCACGCCCGAATTGCTGCTGGCCGACCACCGCCTTGTAGGCTTCCAGTGCCAGCACCTGATAATCGCCGCCCACTACCACGGGCACGCCGAAGTCGGTGATGGTCAGGGTGAACACCAGGCAGAAGGCGGCGAACACCGCCTGGCGACTGGCCGGCCAGGTGATGCTGTGAAAGGCTTTCCAGGGACTGGCGCCCATGCTCGACGCGGCGTCGAACAAACGCGCATCGGCCAGGGACAAGGCCGAGATCAGGATCATCAGGGCATGGGGAAAGGTGTAGATGACTTCGCCGAGGACTATTCCCCAGAAACCGTAGATGTTTTCCGACAACAGGCCACGCAGCAGGCCCTGGTTACCGAACAGGTAGACCAGCGCGATACCCGGCAGCATCGACGGCGCCATCAGCGGCAACAGGGACAGAGCGCGCCACAGGGGTTTGCCGGGAATCAGGGTCCGTTGCAGGGCGTAGGCAAACAGATAAGCCAGGGGTACGACGATGGCCGCCACACTGAGGGAAACCTTCAGGCTATTGCCCAGCAGCCAGTGGAAATTGTCGCTGTTCACCAGTTCCTTTGCCGCGATCCAGCCACCGCCCTGCCCGGCTTCACTGCTGAAACCGCGCCAGAAGATCGCCAGCAATGGCAGCAGCACCGCCACGCCCAGCAGGCAAAGCCAGAGCAGCTTGCCGCCAACCACAAACAAGCGGTCGCCGAGGCCGACCCGCGCGGTCTTCACGTTCGACTGCCGGGACAGGGCCAGGCTGATTTCAGCGGCCATCTCAGGCAAACACCTGGAGGCTGCGCGGCGGCAACGCCACCCAGATATCCGGCGCACCGAGGCGCGGCATGTCCTGCGGGCCGATTTCGGCCAACAGCGCATGGCCGGGCAATTGGTTGAGTTCGAAGCTCATGCGGCAGCGATTGCCGAGAAAGGTGATTTCGCGAACCCGGGCCGGGAACAGATTCTCCTCATGCACCGGCGGGTTGACGTTGATCGCTTCGGGACGGCAGAACAGCCGACCGGAAGCCGCGCGGGCGGTACCATCGGCCAGGCGCACATCCATGCCACCGACCCGCGCATGGCTGTCGCTGCTGCGCTGGAACGGCAGCCAGTTGCCCTGGCCGACAAATTCGGCGACGAACGGCGTGGCCGGCTTGTCGTAGATTTCCTGGGGCGTGGCGTACTGCTCGACCTTGCCGTTGTTCATCACGGCGATGCGGTCGGCCATCAGCATCGCCTCGTCCTGGTTGTGGGTGACCATCAGGGTGGTCACGCCGAGGTTGCGTTGCAGTTGGCGCAGCTCGGTGCACAGATGCTCGCGGACCCGGGCGTCGAGGGCCGACATCGGTTCGTCGAGCAGCAACAGCGAGGGCGCCGGAGCCAGGGCGCGGGCCAGGGCGACACGTTGCTGCTGGCCGCCGGAAAGCTGGCCGGGGTATTTCTTTTCGCTGCCGAGCAGGCCAACCAGCTCCAGCATCTGACCGACGCGCTTGCGGGTTACCTCGCGACCGCTGCCGGCCAGGCCGTAGGCGATATTCGCCTCGACCGTCAGATTCGGGAACAGCGCGTAGGACTGGAACAGGATGCCGTAGTCACGGGCTTGGGGTGGCAGATCGGAAACGTTGCGCTCGCCGAGGAACAGCTCGCCATCGTCCTGACGCTCCAGGCCGGCGATGCAACGCAGCAAGGTGGTCTTGCCGCAGCCGGACGGGCCCAGCAGGCAGACCAGCTCACCGGCGGCCACGTCCAGGGACACATTGTCCAACGCGGTGAAGGCGCCGAAGCGCTTGCGCACCCCACGGACCTTCATCGGGGCGCCGGGGTTGGCCAGGGCGTTGGCGATCGAGTTGTTCATGGACGGACCTCATCTAGCGGATGAGGGTCATGCTAGGGAGGGAATGCGTAGGCTATGTGGCAATGAGGCCAAAGTTGCCGATAGTGGTATTGGTAGATTTGGGTTGAAGACTTGAGTCGCCTGGGCCGACGCCTTCGCGGGCAAGCTCCGCTCCCACAATGAATGCGTCGTACAAATATCCTCTACACAGCGCGAAACCTGTGGGAGCGGAGCTTGCCCGCGAACGGCTGCGCAGCAGACGGCCATTCACCACGGTTCTCTCAGACCGGCGCCATTTCCTGCGCCAACCCCAGAAATGCTGCAGGCAGGCGCGCCGCCTTGCGTTCCTTGAGGCAATACAGGTATTCGGGAATCTGCGGCGCATTCTCGATGGTCAACACCCGCAGTTGCGGGTCGTGGGGGACTTCCTGCCGGGCAATGATGCTGATGCCGATATTGCGCAGCACCGCCTCACGAATCGACTCACGACTGCCGATTTCCAGCAGCGGGCCATAACTGACCTGCGCATTACGCAATAACTCTTCCGTCAGTTGCCGGGTAGTAGAACCCACCTCGCGCATCAGCAGGCAATGCCCGGCCAGCGCACTCAACGGCACATGATCATGCACCGCCAACGGATGATTGCGATGCACCGCCAGCACCAGCGGGTCGCTGCCCAGCACCCGGCGGATCAGGCGCGGGTCCTCCAGCAACTGCGACGAAGCCGCCACATCGACCCGATAATCCTCCAGCGCCTCGAGCACCTGCTGGGAGTTGCCGATTTCCACCGACACTTCCACCTGCGGCAAGCGCTCGCGAAAGGCCTTCACCAGATCAAGGATGTAGTACGGCGCCGTCGCGGCAATGCGCAAAGTGCCCTGCACCTGCCCGGCGTTACGCAGGAAAAATTCGATATCGGCTTCCTGCTGCAACAGCACCTTGACCATCGGCAACAGCCGCGCACCGTCCTCACTGACACTCAAGCGCCGACCGCCGCGATAGAACAGCTCGACCGAGTACTGGCTTTCCAGATGACGGATCTGGGTCGTTACCGTGGGCTGGCTGAGCCCGAGCTTTTTCGCCGCCAGGGTGATGCTGCCCAGGCGGGCGACCATGTAAAACGCCTTCAGCTCGGCACTCAGCACATCACCCTCTCATTCGTTTACTTGCGCAACAGGCGCAACCCATTGAACACCACCAGCAGGCTGACGCCCATATCGGCGAACACCGCCATCCACATGGTCGCCAGCCCGAGGAAAGTCACCGCCAGGAAGATCGCCTTGATCACCAGCGCCAGGGCGATATTTTGCCTGAGGATACGCGCGGTCTGGCGCGAAAGGCGAATGAAAGCCGGAATCTTGCGCAGATCATCGTCCATCAGGGCGACATCGGCGGTCTCGATGGCGGTGTCGGTACCGGCCGCGGCCATGGCGAAGCCGATCTCGGCGCGGGCCAGGGCCGGGGCGTCGTTGATACCGTCGCCAACCATGCCGACCTGATGACCACGGGCATACAGCTCTTCGATGGCCTGCAGCTTGTCGGTGGGCAGCAGGTCGCCGCGGGCCTCGTCGATCCCGACCTGGGCCGCAATGGCCGAGGCGGTATGGACATTGTCTCCGGTCAGCATCAGGGTCTTGATCCCCAACGCGTGCAACTCGCGGATCGCCTCACGGCTGGAGGCCTTGACCGTATCGGCCACGGCGAACAGCGCCAACGGGCCGGAGGCGTCGAGCAACAGGACCACGGTCTTGCCTTGTTTTTCCAGGGCGAAGAGTTTTTCTTCCAGGGCCGCCGAGCAGAGGCCGAGGTCTTCCACCAGGCGATGGTTACCCAGGTGATAACCCTTGCCGCCGACCTCGCCGCGCACACCGCGCCCGGCCAGGGCTTCGAAGGCTTCGACGTCGCGCAGCGTCCATTGTTTGTCCTGTGCATCCTTGGCAATCGCCAGGGACACCGGGTGATCGGAGCGCGCCGCGAGGCTGGCGGCAATCAGCGGCGCGGTCTCGGCAAACTGTGGATTGAGGGCCAGGTAGTCAGTCAGCACCGGCTTGCCGTGGGTGATGGTGCCGGTCTTGTCCAGGGCCAGGTAATCGAGCTTGTGCCCGCTTTCCAGGTACACCCCGCCCTTGACCAGAATGCCCTTGCGGGCGGCGGCGGCCAGGCCGCTGACGATGGTCACCGGCGTCGAGATCACCAAGGCACAAGGGCAAGCGACTACCAACAGGACCAGCGCCCGGTAGATCCAGTCGAACCACAGGCCGTTCATGAACAGCGGCGGCAACACCGCCACCGCCAGGGCGAAGGCGAACACCGCCGGGGTGTAGATTTTCGCGAAGGTATCGACGAACCGCTGGGTCGGCGCCCGCGCGCCCTGGGCCTGCTCGACGGCATGGATGATCCGCGCCAGGGTCGAATTGCCCGCGACGGCCGTCACCCGATAGTCCAGTGAACCTGCCTGGTTGATGGTGCCGGCAAAGACCTTGTCGCCCGGATTCTTCTCGATAGGCAGGCTTTCACCGGTGATCGGTGCCTGATCGACGCTGGAACTGCCGTAGACCACTTCGCCGTCCAGACCGATGCGTTCGCCGGGCCGTACCCGTACCAGGGCGCCCAGTTCGATGCTTTTAACCTCACGCTCAACCCACTCGCCGTCATCCTGGCGCACCGTGGCCTTTTCCGGCGTCATCTGCATCAGGCCGCTGATGGCGTTGCGCGCGCGGTCCAGGGATTTGGCTTCGATCAACTCGGCGATGGTGAAGAGGAACATCACCATCGCCGCTTCCGGCCACTGGCCGATCAGCACGGCACCGGTCACGGCGATGCTCATCAGCGCGTTGATATTCAGGTTGCGGTTCTTCAGGGCGATCCAGCCCTTTTTATAGGTGGTCAGGCCGCCGCTGAGAATGGAAACCAGCGCAACGATTGCCACCACCCAGGTCGGGGCCAGACCGGTGAAGTGAATCACTTCGGCGGCCAGGGCGCCGACACCGGACAAAGCCAGGGGCCACCAGGGTTTCTTCACCGGTGGCTGGCTTGGAGTTTCGGCGCTTGCGCCCTCTTCCAACGGCTCGGCCTGCATGCCCAGGGACTTGATGGCCTCGACAATCGGCGTGGTCGACGGCAGGTCATGGGTCACGCCGAGGATCCGGTTGATCAGGTTGAACTCAAGCTGCTGCACGCCCGCCAGCTTGCCGAGCTTGTTCTGGATCAGCGTCTGCTCGGTAGGACAGTCCATGGCTTCGATGCGGAAACGGCTCAACCGCGCGTCGGCGCTGGTGGTCTCGCTGAGCTTGATCAGCGCGGGGGCCTCGGCGGTCGAACAGCAGCTGTGGGCATGCCCGGCCGCTCCATGGGAGTGGGAAGCCTTTACCGGCTGGAGGACACGGAAAGACTGAGTCGCGGGTTTATCGGCATGGCCGTGGTCGTGACTATGCTCATGCTTGTGATCGTGATCGTGATCGTGATCGTGGCCAGCATGGGCATGATCGCCGGCAGGCTTGTGCGAAGGGTGGATGGAGTCGCTCATGGGTGCGTCCCTGAAAGTGCTTGTTGCCAAGTGAACACCCTGTAGCCACTATAGGGTCAAGCACCCTTTTCGGAGATCGAACGATGAAGATTGGCGAACTGGCGAAACTCACCGACTGCCAGGTGGAAACCATCCGTTATTACGAGAAGGAAAACCTGCTGCCGGAACCGGCGCGTAGCGAGGGCAACTACCGCCTGTACACCCAGGCGCATGTGGAACGCCTGACCTTTATCCGCAACTGCCGCAGCCTGGACATGACGCTGGAAGAGATTCGCAGTTTGCTGGGGTTGCGCGACAGCCCGCAGGATCAGTGCGAAAGCGTGAATGCGCTGATCGACGAGCATATCCACCACGTCAAGGCGCGGATCGACGGGTTGCTGGCGTTGCAGACGCAGTTGCTGGATCTGCGCCAGCGTTGTGGCGGCGGGCCTGATCTGGATCAGTGCGGGATCTTGCAGCGGTTGGAGGTCAGCGGCAGCGTGGTGGCGGCTGAAGAGCATTCACATGTCGGAAGAAGTCACGGGCATTGAGGGCCTCTGTGGCGAGCGGGCTTGCCCGCGCTGGGGGGCGAAGCGCCCCCAAAACCTGTGACTGCGTTCTGCCTGACACAGTGGGGTAGCTGATTTTAGGGGGGCTTCGCCCCCCAGCGCGGGCAAGCCCGCTCGCCACAAATCTCGGCCAGACTTGAGACCGCTTAACTGAGACGGCTCAAACCGCCATCGGCGCCGTCATCGGCGCATGGTGCTGATAGCCTTCCAGCGAGAAATCCCCCGGTTCCACCAACTCCAGCCACTCCGGCTGGTACACACCGGTCTTGGCAAACTCCGGCACACGCTCGGAAATCACCAGCTTCGGCATCGGGAACGGCTCCCGCGTCAGCTGCTCGTTAAGCATGTCCAGGTGGTTTTCATACACATGGGCATCGCCGATGAAATAGGTGAACCAGCGCGGCGTATAACCGGTCAGGCGCCCGATCAGGCTCAGCAGCGCCGCGCCTTCGGTCAGGTTGAACGGCGTGCCCAACCCCAGATCATTCGAACGGATGTAGAGGGTCAGGGAAATCTCCTTGGTCTCCACATTCGGATGGAACTGATACAGCAGATGGCACGGCGGCAAAGCCATTTCATCCAGCTGCGCACAGTTCCAGCCATGGAACAAAATCCGCCGGCTACCCGGATCCTTGATGATGGTGTCGACGCACTGGCGCACCTGGTCGATGGCCTTGTACAGCACCACATAGGCCTGGCCGTTTTCCTCGCCCTCGGCAATCTGCCGATAACCCTGGCCCAAGGTCTGCTCGATAGCCGCGACGTTGCTCTTGGCAATCTGCTTGTACGCCGGCCATTTACGCCATTGCACACCGTAGATCTCACCCAGGTCGTCTTCGCCCTGGCGGAACGGATTGGCCAGCCACTGCGCGTTTTCGTTGGCGTTCTGGTCCCAGACCTTGCAGCCCAGCGCACGGAACTCGGCGGCGTTGTTCACCCCACGGAGAAAACCGCACATCTCGCCGACAGCGGACTTGAACGCCATCTTGCGGGTGGTGATCGCCGGGAAACCTTCCTTCAGGTCATAACGCAGCATGGCCCCGGGAAAGCTGATGGTGTTCACGCCGGTACGGTTGGCCTGCTTGGTGCCGTTCTTGATGACGTGGGCGACCAGTTCGAGATATTGCTTCATGAGTTACCTGCATCCTTGAATACGGGGCCCGCGAGCCCCGATTCGAATTTAAAGCGCGGCGTCTTTCGCGGCCGGTGTAGTCGGAGCGCGGTGATAAGCGAACCACAGCAAGCCCAGGCCGCCGATGATCATCGGCAGGCTGAGAATCTGCCCCATGGTCACCCAGCCGAACGCCAGGTAGCCGAGTTGCGCATCCGGCACCCGGACGAACTCGACGACAAAACGGAAGATCCCGTAGAACAACGCGAACATGCCCGAAACCGCCATGGTCGGCCGCGGCTTGCGCGAGAACAACCAGAGGATAACGAACA
>Ga0209913_1001571_pt1 | contig 12122 bp, 11 predicted proteins | sample PersoiDNA2013203_FD_185805 | JGI IMG/M metagenome (GOLD analysis project Ga0209913, IMG submission 185805) | Permafrost soil microbial communities from the Arctic, to analyse light accelerated degradation of dissolved organic matter (DOM) -... | ecosystem: Environmental > Terrestrial > Soil >... | reverse complement strand
CGACCACGTTGGGATGGTTCAGGGCGGCGGCCGCGCGCGCCTCGCGATGGAAGCGCTCCACGAACTGCTCGTCGTCGGCGAAGCGCTCGCGCAAGACCTTCACCGCCACGAGCCGCCCCAACGTCGTGTCTCTCGCAAGGAAGACCTCGGCCATGCCGCCGCTGCCCAGCCGCCGCTCGACCCGGTAGCGGCCGGCGATCAACCGGCCCTCCGCCGCGGGGGGAGCATCGGCCGCCGCCGCAGGCGCGCCCGCGGCGGCGGGAGCGTCGCCGGCAGCTTCGCCGTGTGGATCGTCAGGGGTCAAACGGAGCACCTCGTGGGCGAGTCGTCGTGGACATCCGTGGCGCCGGCGACCGCGCGGGGCCCTGCCGTCGGTGGCCGGCTGCGCCTCATGGCAGTGTAGGCCATGGACGGCCGGCTGTCTTCCCGCCGCCGTTCGCGCACCCCTATTCAGCCGACGCCTGCAACCGCCTGAAGCACCGAGACTGGATGCCATTTAGACAGTGGGCGCGCCTCAAGGAGAATGGGGATGTTTGCTGTCGTTGGGGAAGTGGCAGCGGCGTCACGCCACTAGTTGCTGGTGCAAATCGCACCTTGCGAGAGCACCGCCGCCCGAGTGAATCGACACAACTGGATCGCAAGACGCGTTTCCCGGCGCTCTCGAGTTCGATTGCTCTGGCTACTCGGCCGCCGAGACCAGGTCGGCGATCATCGCTGCCGCCCACCAAGACCGGGCTCGCTCTCGGCGTACTGCGGGACGGTAGGGTGCGCATCCAGGAGTGCGCTGTCGGCAGCAGGAGTCGACCTCCGGCGGCGATCGCTGCTGACTGGCTGCGCGACCACGGCGAGGTGCTCGTCGCCCTCGACGCCCCGCTCGGCTGGCCGCGGCCTCTCGCTGCCACTCTCCCAGAGCATCGCGCCGGCCAAGCGCTCAAACCGAGCGCTGACGAGCTCTTCTCGCGGGGCACCGACGTGGCCATCTGGCGACGCCTCCATAAGCAACCGCTCGAAGTCCACTCCAACAACGCTGACAGAGACTGAGCGTCGGCATCGCGTCGGCGCGGCGCGTGAAGCCGCTGCACGTTGGCCCGTTCTGGCGGGCTGCCACAACTCCATAACCTGTGACGCCGACTCCCGGTGCCCGGCTGTCCACTCGGCCAGCCCAATTCCACCTCGCGAGGGCGCTCTGGTGTAAGAAACCCTCTCCTCCCGTGTTCTAACAGGTGAAGGCAACTGTCAGCAACGAGGGAGGTTCCCATGAAAGTACTCAAGACCATCGTCGCAACGGCGGTGATCGTGTTTGCGCTGACGACCGTCGCCATGGCGGGCGTGCAGCACTTCACGAAGGCGCAGAGTGGGCAAGCGACGGGCAAGGCGCCGGTCCGCTACACGGTGACGCTCACGGCTCAGCAGCTGGCCCATCTGATCAGCGACCAGTCCGGCAGCCGGGTCACCCCGGCGCAGCGGCGCACCGGCACCCATGCGCGCCGCGCCCACCGTCAGCACAGCGCGGCGCATCAGGCGCGCCACCAGGCTCACGCCCAGCACGCTTATCGAAGCGGCCGCAACGGCCAAGGCGTCTCCAGCGGCCAATCGGGCTCCCACCATTACGAGCCCAGCCACCACACGTACGCTTCCGGCACCGGTCACTCCGGTGACTACGGGGACGGCGGAGGCCAGTGCGGTGACTGAACGAGCACTCCGCGACGCGCAGGGGTCGGTGGCCGGCTGTGGCCGGCCCCTGCGCCACGGCGAACGGTTGCGCCCCGGACGCAGAAGAGTAACGTCGGAGTCGATACCCTGACCTCATGTCCTAACCTCTCGCCACAGACCCAGAGTTCGGGCGCGGCCTGCGGGCCGGGCGCCATGACGCCTTCGAGCGCCTCTACGGCGAGTACCACGCGTCCATCTACAACCTCTGCGCGCGGATCGTCGGCGACCGCGAGGAGGCCAAGGACTTGACACAGGAAGTCTTCATCAAAGCGTTCGGCCAGCTCCCGCAGCAGAGCGAGGACATGAAGCTGCGCGCCTGGCTCTACCGAGTCGCCACCAACGCCTGCTTCAACGCACTGCGCAAGCGTGGCCAGCCCAGCGACGGCGAGAGCGTCGCCCTCGAGGACGTGCCGGCCGCCCGCGACGAGTTCCAGCGGGCGGGCGATGTGGCCCTCATCGAAGAGAGCCTCGCACAGCTCAACGAGCGTTACCGCACCGCCCTGGTCCTCAAAGACCTGCAAGGATTGGGCGCAGCGGAGATCGCCTCGGTGCTGGAGATCACGCGGCCGAACGCTGACGTGCTCGTGCACCGGGCACGCGCTGCGTTCAAGGTCGCGTTCGCCAAGCTGGGCGGCGGCGACGCGCCGGCCCCGGCCAGCCTGGCCTTCGTGCTCGTCCCCTTGAGCGTGCCGGCGGCGCTTCACGTGATGCCGCCGCTCCCAGCGCCGTTGGCGGTGGCCCCACACGGCCCGGCCAGCCCCGCTCATGGACTACCGCATCCCGGCATCTCGTCGAGCGCCGGGCCTGCCGGGACAGGGCTGCTTACAAAGATCGGGGCCGCACTGACGACCAAGGCGGCGATCACGGCTGCCGCGGCCGCGGTGGTCATCGGCGGCGCTGTCGCCGTGCACGAACTGGGCACGCGCGACGCGGCTCCAGACGCGGCCGCAGCCACAAGCGCTGGAGGCTCCGCGCCGGTCGCTTCGGGAGCAGGGCTCGGGCTGGGAAACCATGGCGCAGAGCACCACGGACGCTGGGCCGGTCACGGCTGGCCCATAGGCGACCACCGGCATCACGCTGAGCATCACGGTGGCGCCGAGGCGGGCCACCACGCCGCTGACCACTCGGGGACCGGCGAGCAAGCGCATGCCGCGACCCACGACACTGGTGAGAGCTCCGCGATCGGCACCGCCGAGACGCACCACAGCGGCACGACAACGTCGACGACCCCCAGCGGGGACTACTCGGCTGACACCTCGACCCACCACGACGGCGGCGACGGCTCGGAGCCGCATTGATGACCGCGACTGCTGCGACAGCGCCGGCGCCACGACATCAGCCGACCTGTTTCACACGAAGTTCACAATCATGAATAGACTAGTCCCGATTCTTCGACGGACACCTCTCGCGCTGCGAGACAACGGAAGGACACACGCATGAAACGACGCGGACTCACCACTGCGCTCACGGCTCTTGCGGCTCTGACCCTCTCGATCGCCGTGCTCGTACCGGCGGCCCTCGCGGCGCCCGCCTCGCCGGCGGCCACAGCGCCCACGCCTCAGGGCATGATGGGCGGCGGCGCCGGAGGCGGCAGCTGGTGCGGCGGCGGCATCTGGAACGGTTCCGGCCAGTGGGGCGGCACCGGCATGTGGGGCATGGGCACCGGCGCCCAGTGGCTGGCGAACAACCCCGCCGCCCTCCAGGCCTGGCTGCAGCTCAAAGCCGACCACATCAAGGCCATGCAGAGCTGGCAGGACACCTACAAGGCCGACCTCATGACGCCCAAGGCGCAGCTGGCCCTGCACGGTCTCTGGACCAAGTTCTGGAACGACATGAAGGCGTTCTACCGGCAGTACGGCCACGGCGCCGTGTGGACCTGCCCCTCCGACGGCATGTGGAGCGGCTGGGACATGGGCGGCATGATGGGCGGCCACGAGTGGGACGCGCACCATATGTGGGGCACGGGCTACGGCGCCGCCTGGATGACGAGCTATCCCGGCGCCTTCGGCCACTGGCTCACGATGCGCGATAGGCAGACCGCCGCTGTGACCGCCTGGCAGCAGCACTACAAGGCCAATCCTGGGAGCAGCGCGGCGCAGACCGCCCTGCAGACCATGCGCGCCCAGCAGCGCGCGCAGGTCAAGTCCTTCTACCGGCACCACCACCTGGCGGCGAGCAGCAGCCGGATGCGCTACGGAGCCGGCGGCTGGATGGGCCTCGGCGGCATGTGGGGCGGCTTCGGCTGGTGAGCGCCGCGCCTTGACCCCCACGAGCCGTGGCAACGCGGGCGGCCCCGGCCGGAGGCTCTCCACCCTCCGGCCGGGGCCGTACCAGCTTCGTATCTTGAGTCCTCGGGCATGCTGAAGTCAGTACCTGGTTCGCAGGCTGAGAAAGGTGGTTTCCGGCGATGATGTGGGACGGTAACGGATACTGGGGTTCAGGCGGCGGCTGGGTGACGCTCCTGTTCATGATCGTCTTCGTGGTCGCCGTCATCGTGGCGATCGTCTTCTTGGTGCGGTATCTGGGCCAAGCGTCCGGCGGCAACTCGTCAGCAGGAGCGGCCCCGCCGGCGTGGACAAGCGCTCCGGAGTCGCCGAGGGACATCCTCAAGCGCCGCTACGCCGCCGGCGAGATCGACCGTGAGGAGTACCTGCAGAAGCTCGGCGACCTCTAGCTTGGCGGGCTCGCGCCGCACGAACCTGGTGATCGTCGCGGTGGCGCTCGCCGTCGCCGCGCTGGCGGCAGTTGGCGTCCTCGTGCTGGGCTCACAGGGTTCGGCGAGCCGCTCGGCGGCCTCCCGAGGTGAAGTCATCTTCCGGTCGGGGGTCGACGCCAACGGAAACGCGATTCCACGCACCGCGAACGGCGGCATGATGGGCGGTGGGGGCATGATGGGCGGCGGCATGAGGCGCGCCGGCTGCGCGACTTGCCACGGCGCCGACGGCCACGGCCGGTCTACCCCAGTGTTCACGTCGCCCAACATCACGTACAGCAATCTCACCGACCCGCAGGGCATGCTGCAGGCGGACGGCACCCGTGGCCCCACCTACACGGACGCCACGCTGCGCACCGCCGTCACCCAGGGCCTTGATCCCCAGGGCAGCCGCCTGGAGTCGCCCATGCCACAGTGGCAGCTGACCGGCCCTGAATGGGTCGATCTGCTCGCCTACCTGAAGACGCTGAACTAGGGCACCCCCGGCCTCGTCCTCGCGCCGCAACGAGTATCCTTGGGCACATGAGCACAACGACGCCCGATTCGAGGCTGATCCGCCAGGCACGACTCGCCGAGAGCCTCACCATCCTCTGGATGATGGTCGAGCTGGTCGTGGCTCTCGCTGCCGGCATCGCCGCCCGCTCGGTGGCGTTGACCACCTTTGGCGTTGACAGCGGTATCGAGCTATTCACGGCGTTCGTCGTGCTGCGCCAGCTGCTCCTCCACACCGAACGCGCCACCGATGAGGATCTCGACGCCCGCGAGCGGCAGGCGTCGCGGCTGGTCGGCTGGGGCCTCTATGGCCTCATCGTCTACATCATCGCCTCCTCCGGCTGGAGCCTACTCACGCAGAGCCGGCCGGAGAGCTCGATTCCGGGAATTGCGCTCGCGGTCGCCGCGCTGGTCGTCATGACCCCGCTCTGGCGCTGGAGGAGGCGCCTGGCCGAGGCGCTGGACAGCCCCTCGCTGCGCGGCGACGCCGCCTGTTCGTTGGTCTGCATCTACATGGCCGCGACGCTGCTCGTTGGCCTCCTGCTCAACAGTCTCTTCGGCTGGTGGTGGGCCGATCCCGTTGCGGGTCTGGCGATGATCTGGTGGATCCGCGGGGAAGCGCGCGAGGCGCTCGAAGCGGCCCGGAGCGGGCGCCACGACGACGACTGACGCCGATTCGGTGTCTGCGCAGCGGAGGTCGCGAAGTCGAGCCGCCGACACTGGCGGCGACGAGCGCCTGGAGTCGATGCGGTTCTGGGGACAGGCCCCGACTCGCAGTGCTCGCCCCGATGAGCTCACAGGGTCAGCGCAGTACGGTGACACTATGCAGATCTGCACCCTAGCGTGGAGGCGCCACCCTGGAGTCCGCGCGGCCTCTCCAGCTTGAGGTTGAGTAAGCTGGCTGCGGGATGCGGGATGAAAGAAGTTCCGTGGCCAGGGCCGGCATTCGCGGCCAGCTGCTCGTGCTCAGGACTCCGCGGGGCGCTTGACCGCGAGCACGAGCCCGTAGTGCCACGGCGGCAGGTCAAGCACCCCGCCCGCGAGGTCGAACAAGCCGGTCTGGGTCGCCCAGGCGATGATCTGCTCGGGGCGCGGCCTGATGCTCAGCTCGGGGCCCCGCGGCGTGTCGGGGTCGTGGCGCCAATGCATGACGAAGAGCCGGCCGCCAGGCCGCAGGCTACGGGCGGCCTCGGCGAGAATGGCCACCGGGTCGTCGTGATGGAGGATGTTGAAGAGCAGGCAGCCGTCCTGCGAGGCGGGCGGCAGACCGAAACCAGGCGCTAGCACGTCGCGGCGCTCGACCACCACGTTCGCGAGACCCGCATGTGAGACGCGCTGCCTCGTGCGCGCCACCATGGCTTGATCGATGTCATAAGTGTGCAGAGTCCCAGAGATCAGCTCGGCGGTGGGCACGGTGAACGTGCCGTAGCCGCAACCCAGCTCGGCCACATCGGTAAGGCTTGAGCCGATGCCGAAGCGGTCGATGATCAATTCGACATCGAACAGAGACTCCCAAAGACCTTCGTCTGGCATCCCGCTATCTCGTAGTCTCACGGAGCTGCCCTCCGCGGGGAGCGACTTGCTACCGCGACGTGCGCGACGACGTCAGGTCGCGTGCCTTCTCGACGACTTCCTCGCGACTGATCTCGTTGCGAGTACGTCTGGTCTCGAGTGCGTCCAGATCCGCGCGCGTCCGAGGCCTGTGTGCAAAGTCCCATGCCCCATAAGTATCACAGCACAAGACCAGTGGGGAGAGCCCTCCGGTAGCGGGCGTGCGTGATGACGTCGCCGCACATGGTGCGGTCGGACCTGCCGCATGGGCCGACACCTACGCCGCCCTCGACCCAGACCCGTGGTTTTTCGGCATGTGCGGCTGCGGCCAGTTTGTGACCATGCACCAGGGTATTCCCGCCGGCGGTGTGTGCGAGCACTGCCAGGCGGCCTTCCCGCACGTTTGAGTGCCGGCAGCTTGCCGCCAGTCCGGACGTCCGACTTCGTCGGGCTCGGGCGTCACCGTGCATGCGAATGCCGTCGGCGCTTGTCGGCCCGTCCTGATACCGGACTTGCGCTGCGTCAAGAGTCGCGTCGGCGTCACGCCGGCAAGCATCAAGAACGGCCTGCACAGAGCCATGAGATGGAGCGCCGACACGTCATGAAGACCTCCAGCAGCGTTGACTCCATTCCTACAGGGCTGGGTGGACGGCCGGTGCCGCCGTCAGATGTTCGTCACGGGCAGCGTCAGTGACTGCCCCAAAGGGTCTGTAGTCTGCGGAGCCGGCCGTTCGCGGGCACCTCTGGCGCAGCAAAGGGTATGATTCGAGCCATGGATACCACGTCAGAGCTTCTCGACACGATCGTCGACCGGCTCATCATGGTGGTGCGCCCGGCCCGCGTGATCGTCTTCGGCTCCATGGCCACGGGCACCGCCACCACGGACAGCGACATAGATCTCCTCGTTCTCCTGGACGAGGTCGACGATGCCCGTCTCGAGAGTGTCCGGCTGCGTCGCGCACTGCGCGGCGTGGGCATGGCCTTGGACGTCATCGTCATGCGCACCGACCGCTTCGAAGAGACCAAGAACGTCGTCGGCGGCATCGCCTACCCGGCCAACAAGTACGGCAGGGTGATCTATGAAGCCGCCTGAAGACGTCGCGTGGCGGCTGTCCCGCGACTGGCTGGCGAAGGCTGCCACTGACCTCCTGGTGTGCGAGCGGCTGCTCGTTGAGGGCGCTGCGTTCTCCGAGGCGGTTGCTTGTCACGCACAGCAGGCTGCCGCCACGACGCCCGGCGTGGCGGCTGATCAACGAGTGATCTCCGCCGGCTATCCAGGCCATGGCGCGAGTCCTCAGCGGCTAACCGGCAGGCACGATTCTGCCAAGGCCAGCATAAGATGGTTGGAGAGCTCATCATCGAGCGTGTTGATCACCCAGTAGGTGGCGCCGTGCTCCCTCCAGGCGACCATGTGCAAACTCCTGCCTTGGTAGAAGAGCAGGTACGTGCGTCCGGCGATGGCGCGCATTGCGCTCGGGTGGGCGATGGCGGGCGGATTGTTCCAGCCAAGGGCCTGCACGCCCCAGTACTCAGTCACGCCCGAGACGGCGTCGGTCACCGTGCCGACGGCGATCGCCGCCGCCACGTGCCGCCGGTCGGGAGTCTCTACCGAGTAGGCGCGGAAGGGCACGCTCGCTGTGTCATAGCCCAGGCCCGGCGGCCAGATTGTGGGCGCCTCGAGGGTCAGTGGAGTGCGGCGCGCGAGGGCGCGCCAGGCACTCCAGTCATAACCTTGACGCTGGGCGGCCGCGGCACCCGGCGACGGGCTGGCCGCTCGCGTGGGGGAGGCTGCCGCCGAGGGGCTCACCGCGGTACCGGCGGCAGCGCGCTGAACGGGCGGCGGCACCGGGTTCTCAAACTCGTGCACGGCCCTCGCGACCTCGCTCGGCGAGGCGACAACGTAGGAGACTCCGCCGATCAACGGCATGCTGCCCTCGACGTGCACCTGGTAGATGTGCGATGTGTCGAGCGTCAGGGCCATGTTCACGATCGCCAGAAGCTCCTTGAGCGAGTCAAGATCGGTTGTTGCCAGCCCACTGATCGCCTTAGCCATCGCGACCACTCTCGTCCAGTCACCACTCCAGCGCGTGCCTTGGCGCTGGACCTCGCGCAGGAACAACTGTTGGCGGACCATGCGCGTGAAGTCGCCCTTCTGATCGTGGCGGAAGCGCACGAAGTTGAGCGCCTGCTTGGCCCTAGTTAGCTGGTAGCCGGGCTGCAGATCGATTGACTTCCAGCCCGAGTGCGGCGGGTTGTAGTAGCGGTGGTCGATGGGCACGTACACGCCCCCGAGTACGTCCACGAGGTGCCAGAAGCCACCGAAGTCGATGCGGATGAAGTGGTTGATGGGCAGGCCAGTGATGTCGGCGAACGTCTGCACCGCCAGCTTGACGCCGCCGTAGCTGTAGGCGGCGTTCAGCTTGTCGTAGCCCACGCCGGGGATGTCCCAGCGTAGGTCGCGCGGCAAGGAGAGCATGGAGATCGTCTTGGCCTGCGGGTCGAGGCGCACGAGGATCTGCGAGTCCGAGCGCCCCGGGTCGCCCGGCCCAGCATGGTCGATGCCGAGCAGGAGGATGTTGACCGGCTTGTTGGGCAGGGGGTGCTGCAGTGCCGTGCGCGCCTCAGCGACGGTCGTCTTCTGCTCGCGAGTGCCGCCCTGGCCCATCTGGCCGACGGAGCCGCTGGTCCAGCCGAGGGCGAAGCCCGGCGCTGCGAAGGCCATAACCAGGACGCTGATGCCGAGAACTCTGAAGGCCAGGCGACGGCCGAAGGCTAGGCAGTACGTACTCACCGCGAACACGGCACAGACTGCGAGCGGGATGGCATAGGGCAGCCACCGCGGCAGACGACGGACATGGCCGGTGACGCCGACGACCGCGAAGAGGTCGCCGAGGACCTGGCGCCCGAAGAGCAAGACGAGGACGACTGCTGCGACGAGGAGCAGCAGCCTGACGGCACGCAGACGCCCGCGGCGGATGGCATGCATCGCCTCGCCGCGGCGCGCCCGTGGCTCAACGCCGGCGCGATCCACGACGCGCACAGGTTCGTCACCACCGGATCTGTAGTACCTGATCTCTGCCATGCTTCTTGGCGCACCATGCGCCTGGGCCGATACTTGATACTAGTCGAGATGCGGCCTCGCTGCCGCCCCGGGGTGTTGCGTCCTTGTGAACTGCGTGCGGTTGCGTCGTCGTGAAGCCGCGTGCGCCGAGGACTCTGCCTTCTCTGCCAGGATCCAGTCGCGGCCGTCGGTGACGGTGTTAGGGCCGCCGCGCGCCCGGGCACATGGCTACTCATCCGATTCCGTGTCTGGAAGTAGGGGAGAGGGATGCCGAGAAGGAGCGCGGCGCGGTCACATGAGCCGCAAGTCGCGGGCCGCAAGCACGTCGGGCGGCGGCGGCGCCTGCGGCGCTTCGTGATCGCCGTGGTGGTCCTCACGGGTCTGCTCGCCGTCATCGCGGTGGCCGGCGCCGCCGGGGTCGTGGTCGGGGCCACTCGAGGCATGCCGTCGCTCTCGACCTTGCAGGCGCGCAGCCTGCCGCAGACGACCCTCATGTACGACGACAAGGGCCACCTCATCGCACAGGTGCACGGCGCGACCGACCGCCTCATCGTCGCCTCCCGGCAGATCCCGGCGGCCATGAAGGCCGCCACGGTGGCGATCGAGGACAAGCGCTTCTACCACCACCACGGGATCGACTTCGAGGCGCTGGCGCGCGCCGCGCTCGTCGACCTCGAGGCGGGGCGCGTGGTGCAGGGCGCCAGCACCATCACCGAGCAGTACGTCAAGAACGCCTACCTGATCCACGAGCACGGCCTCCTGCGCAAGATCCGAGAGGCCGTGCTCGCTTGGCAGCTCGAGGACCGCTGGTCGAAAGACCAGATCCTCACGGCCTATCTCAACACGGTCTACTACGGCTCCGGCGCCTACGGCGTGCAGGCTGCGGCCCAGGTCTACTTCCACCGCAATGCCTCGCAGCTCACCCTGTCGCAGTGCGCCCTCCTGGCGGCGCTCCCGCGGTTCCCCAGCGGCTACTCGCCGATCCACGAGCCCGAGATCGCCAAAGCGCGACGCGACCTCGTGTTGCAGCAGATGGCGAGCCAGCACGACATCACTCCGCAGGAACAGGCGGCGGCGAGCAGGACCCCGCTTGCCGTGTACGATCAGCCGCCGGCGCAGCAGCGCGGGCCGGCGGCCTACTTCGTGCAGTACGTCACCGACCAGCTCGTCAGGCGCTACGGCGCGCATGCGACCTTCGAGGGCGGGCTCAGGGTGTACACCTCGTTGGACATGCGCATGCAGCAGGACGGGATCCGGGCTCTCAAGAGCACGCTGCCGAAAGGACCGGCCGGGGCCCTGGTCTCGATCGACCCGGCCACGGGCTACATACGCGCCATGGTGGCCAGCACCGACTGGCGCACGAGCAAGTTCAACCTCGCCTGGCAGTCGCACCGGCAGCTGGGCTCGGCGATGAAGCCCTTCGCCCTGGCGGCCGCCGTGCAGGAGGGCGCCAACCCGGCGACGACCTACTACGTCTCGCAGCCCCTCCACATCTACCTTGGCGCCGGCGCGGTGCCGCCCTACTGGGATGTCAGCACCTTCTCCAACACGTACGCCGGCATCATCAACCTGGTGCAGGCGACCTGGCAGTCGGACAACACCGTCTACGCCCAGCTCGCCCTTGACCTGGGGCCGCGCAAGATCATCGCCGTGGCTCACAAGATGGGGATCGTGAGCCCGTTGCAGCCGTACCCGTCCATCGTGCTCGGCACCGAGACGGTGAACCCCCTCGAGGTCGCCGACGCGTATGCGACCCTCGCCGGCCAGGGCGTGCGCCGCGCGCCGCGCGGCATCGAGAAGGTCGTCTTCCCCGACGGCGACGTGGTCCGCACGGCGGCCAAGAGCCGGCGCGCGCTCCCCGCCGGCGTCGCTTACGTCGTCGACAAGATCCTCGAGGGCAACACGCGCTACGGCACCGCCGCCGCCATGCCCCTGTACTACTCGGGGGTGGCCGCCGGCAAGACCGGCACGACCTCGAATTCGGCCGACGCGTGGTTCTGCGGTTTCAACCGCAAGCTCGCCACGGCGGTGTGGATGGGCTACCCGCAAGCCGAGGTCGCGATGCCGGGCGTGCAGGGCGCGACCTACTGCGTGCCGATCTGGGGGAAGTACTACGCCATGGTCTTCGGCACGCAGGCCATCGCCGACTTCGTGCAGCCGGCCGACATGCCGGTCTGGCGGGCGTGGATGGGGAGCCACGCGGCCGGGAGCCCGCTGCTGAGCTCACCGCTCCCAGGTTCGCCGACGCCCACGCCGACCTCGACGCCCACTTCGCTGCCGACGCCCGCGCCGACGCGCAAGCCGACGCCTACCCCGAAGCCGACGCCCAAGCCGACGCCCAAGCCGACGCCGACCGCCAAGCCGTAGCCACGGCCGGCGCCGGCTGCTCTACTCACTCCGCTGCTGCCCGAAGGGCGCTCAGCCATCGCGGCGCAGGAGACTTCGGGAGCGCGCGCGGCTCAGTCGGCGCGGTGTTCGCTCACGGGTGTCGGCGCCGGGGAGACCGTCGCTGCAAAAGGGCGACTTTCTCTTGCCGGACACGTCATGAAGACCTCCGGCAAGTCCGCCGCTGCTCTTCGGGCCCGCTTGTGG
>Ga0209913_1001566_pt1 | contig 12186 bp, 12 predicted proteins | sample PersoiDNA2013203_FD_185805 | JGI IMG/M metagenome (GOLD analysis project Ga0209913, IMG submission 185805) | Permafrost soil microbial communities from the Arctic, to analyse light accelerated degradation of dissolved organic matter (DOM) -... | ecosystem: Environmental > Terrestrial > Soil >... | reverse complement strand
CTCTCGCCCGGCACGAGCATCCTCTCGTTCGGGAGACTGACCCTGCCACATGAGCTGGCGCGGGTCATCCTCCTGGAGCAGCTTTACCGCGCTTTCTCTATTCTCAAAGGAGAACCCTACGACAAGTAGCCTGTCTCGACTGTGATGACAGCTGTCACAATCTGCGTTTAGGACTTATCCACACCCTGCAACCGGTTGCACCGGAACCGGAACAGGGCATTAACAAATCGTCTGCAGGTTTTCGCTGACGCCCTGTCTCAACTTGCTGACAGGTTATCCACAAGCTCAGACTTCGCTTTTGTGTGGCTCAGCCGTCTTCTTCCCGCACTTCTTCCCACTTTCCACCGGTATGACTGATGATGTGGCTCAGCTGTCATGGGTTCTCTCAAGTCAGATTTAAATGTTCATCGCCGGCGAGGCGTTGCTCGCGTCCGATCAGCACCCGCCGCACGAGGAGCATCCCGAGCCTCCGCAGCTGCAGGAACCGCCGCCGCAGCCACTGGAACCTCCTTCGCTGCTGTTGCCCTGGTCGCTGTGAGCGTGGACGGTCTTTGCCAGCTGGCATTCCTCGCGGCAATCAGGGCACGAGGCAGTCCACCGCGAACAGGGGCCGTACGTCCGGTCGATCCAGTCGATCTTGACGCCCTCCGCCTCGAACTTTGTGTGGCACGTGTTGCAGTAGAAGATACTCATTGTTCCTCCTTGATGACAGTTTACAGGGACGTATCCAGGCGTTCAGGGGTCGGCGCAAGTGACCCCGGTGTTTAGCCCGCCAAGCTCCACCGTGTCGACGCACTGCCAGATATCGCCTTCATCGGCCTGGAGAAAGGAGATGGAGCCTACGCGGAATGAGAATGGGATCAGCTCCCGACGGATAGTGTCCTGAGCATCGAGGAAAGTTTCACGATCGGTGAAGAATCCGATTGAGATGTGGGGAACGAAATCGCCAACGCGGTCGAACGTCATATCCGGGAATGATCCCAGGATCATCTGCCTCAATGTGAGCAGTTCGCCGTGGGGGTCAGTCGGTTGCAGCCAGAGCACAAGGTCGTCCATAAATGTGCCGAGTTCAGCGACGTGGACCGTGAATGGAGGGAACTGGGCCAGTGCATCCTGAATATGGGGGCGTACCGGCATCCAGTCGTAGACATCGAGTTCGGGTGCGACGGCCAGCGTGACATGTGGCATAATACTGTCCATGTGGGGGTCATATCGCCTGCGGAAGCCATTTATATAGTTTCCCGCGTCACCTGACACTGTGACGGCGACTGCCCCACCTTTGCGAAATCTTTTCGTGTCCTGTTCCATATTTTTAGTATACGAGCATTGGCACTGGCCGCAACGAAGGATACGGGCGCAACCAAACCGTGGTTTTTCAGGTAGTACGGCATTATACTAAATAAGGCTTTATCTATTTTGATGGAAAGGACATTAAAATTGAATGCGGTTGCTAACCAGAAATTGAACTTCCAACGATTTTACTGGTTATCCTGTGTTGGGGATAGGCCACTCAGACAAATAGAGGTGCTTCTATGAATGTAAGTGACGCACAACAAGAAATGCGCTCTGCCTTTTTAGGCGGGTTAGCTGGACAATTAGTTTCCGGATTGATCTGGCTGGTCGCATCCGCCCTAAGCTTTTGGGTTGCCGCAAGGCTAGGGATGGCCGTGCTCTTTTTTGGAAGTATGTTCACTTTCCCGTTGACTCAGGGGTTGCTGCGCCTGATTGGACGCCCCGGAAAGGTCAGCGCGAAAAATGGCTTGTGGCAGCTCGGCTCGCAAATTGCCTTCACCGTGCCGCTCAATTTCCTGTTGGTTGGCGCAGCTACGCTCTATCGTGAAACCTGGTTTTTCCCGGCAGCCATGATTGTCGTCGGCGCACACTACCTGCCCTTCATTACCCTGTATGGAATGAAGATGTTCGGCATTCTGGCCGCGTTGCTGGTGGTGGGCGGAGCTTTGCTCGGGATATATGGACCGTCCATTTTCAGTCTCGGCGGCTGGTTGACGGCCGTTGCGCTGATCATATTTGCCTTCCTGGGCAGGGCGATTGTACGAAAGGAAGAACAACAAAACGTTTGCAGAACTCTTTAGAAATCCAGAGTCCTTTTTTGTGCTGAGACTGCTGTTTCCCGTGTCAGGTCACCAGTCCATGGGGGTTGTTGCTTCGCTGCCCGAAACAATGGTACAATAGGAAAGAATCATAGGTCTGAGTTATCGGAGGTACCGCTATGGCAGTCTACATCGGGACCGTTCCACCTGTCGGGTGGGAACATGTATGGGACAAGGCAGCACAGCGTGCCGGCTACACCGGCCCGCGGCCACAGGTCATCACGGACGCCACTGAGTTGGTGCGATATGGGGGCGATATGGGTGTATTGGTCACGAAGTCCGTGACGCCGGAGCTGCTGGCAGCTGCGCCTCATCTCAGGTTGGTCCAGATACCATTCGCCGGGGTCGACAGCTTCGATCTGGCAACACTCAAGCGTGCGGGAGTGCCGCTTGCGAACTCGCACGGCAACCGTGAGGTGACCGCCGAGCACGCCATCGCCCTGATGTTCGCGCTGGCACGCCGCATCATTCCCTATGACCGTGACCTCAGGCAGGGCATCTGGCACGGCTTCATGACGATGGATGAGCCGGTCATCGCCCTCTTCCGTAAGACGGTGGGCATCGCCGGTGTGGGGAATATCGGTCTGCACATCGCCAAGGTCTGCAAGGCGCTGGGCATGACAGTGTTGGGACTCAGGAGGAGTGCCGGAGGCGCCCTGCCGGCCGACGTCGATGCCCTCTATACACCTGAGCAGAAGCTTGGCTTCATTCGCCGAAGTGACTTCGTGGTCGATGTGCTGCCATCGACACCAGATACAGAGCTGTTCTTTGGGAAGGCGGAGTTCGAGGCGATGCGCGGCCATTGGTTCATCAACATCGGCCGCGGACGCACCGTGGACGAGAAGGCGCTCTATGACGCGCTCAAGGATGGAATGCTTGCCGGCGCTGGCATCGACCCGTGGTGGGTGTATCCACCGCAGCCTGTCGCCAAAGACCCGATTACCGGCCGCATGCTACAGCCGGTTTTCCCTGCCCATCAGCCATTCTGGGAATTGCCAAACATCGTGATGTCACCGCACACCGGCGGATTTACGGACGTCTCCGTCGAGGGACTCTGGGGTGAGTCCTTCGAGAACGCCATTCGTGCCGACCGGGGTGAGACACCACGGAACCTGGTGGACCTGGAGCGGGGCTACTGAGGTGAGTAACCCACGATCCTCCCGATCGGTGACGGGTTGACCATCAGCCTCAAGCTGCACGAGTAAGGAATTCGGTCGATCTCTTGTTGGCCCCGGTCCTCGGACTGGGGCTTTTTTTGTTCGGGTCCTCTGCAACCTTTTGGCACCAACTGGGATATCATAGTGGAAAGGCAAGAACATCGATGCGAAGGGATGGTCCTATGGACGACGAGCTCAGGACAGTTGTCACACGTGTCCACGCAGGAGAGGAAGCAGCGTTTGATGAACTGTATCATCTGACGGTTCGACAACTGTACAGGACGCTGTACACGTACCTGATGACGCGGGAGGATGTGGAAGACGTGGTCCAGGAAGCGTACCTGAAACTCTACCAGGTGCGCAGGAAACTGGACGATACGCGTTCGGTACCGGTCTATCTGAGGACGATTGCCATCAATTGTGCGAAGCGGAAGTTTCGCCGAACCCACCCCGTCACGGCCCCGGCCGAGGAGGACGACGTCTCGGGTACCGAGCTCGTGAAGGGTGTCGTACGAGCAGCATTGCAGCAACTTTCGCCGGCCGATCGCCTCGTAATGGGGTTGTTCTACGGCGACCAGACGTCTATCCAGGACATTTGCAGGATGATGGGCGAGAAGGAAGGAACAGTCAAGTCCCGGCTCTCGCGAGCACGGGAACGACTACGGGAGGTAATCGACCATGGAACATAACGACAGAGAGTATACAGATATGCTGAACGAGGAACTCAAAGAGGTCAAGCCGGGTGCCGGACTGCACAGCAAAGTGCGGGACGGCATCGCGCGGAATGCTGTGCATATGCACCGCCGCAATACAGCTCTCGGAGCTGTTGCCATTGCTATCGTCCTGACCATGGGGCTCAGCGCGGTAACGCCGGTCTTCGGCCGGAACGGGACGCTGCCTCAGGTCATCACGGCTATGGCAGCAGAACGGCAGGCGAAGAAGATGTCAAAGACACTAGGCACCGCTCCCGTCCAACAGACGGGCACAGCTCTGCAGACGTCAGTGACGACCGTACAAGCCGTCAGTGACAGCGCGTTGTCCGAGACGGACGGTATCCTTGCGCTGGTGATCGCCGAGCGGTCAGGCAAATCAGTGACAGAGGTTCTCAAACTGAGGACCGACGGACTGGGCTGGGGAATCATCATGGCGCAGCTGAATGTTTCAGGCCGCGATATTGGCAAAGCGATGAGCCAGGTGAAGAAGGCAGTTGCTGTGACGAAAGGACAGGGAGCATCCTCCGAGCCCGCAGTCAGCAACAAGGATGGAAACAAGATTGTCGTAAGCGGTGAGATCACGGGCGTCTCGACCACCCTGATCACGGTCGCCGGCAAGACATTCGTCATCGGGTCGGAGACACAGCTCAAGTATCATGGCGAGGCAATTACGCCAGCCGAGATAACTGCCAAGCTGCCGGCAGGCAAGCTCTACGCCACGGTGCAGGGAACGAAGCAGGCTGACACGAGTCTCGGCGCCTCCCTGATCATTGTTCAGGACACCCTGGAGGAGGCAAAACAGGAACAGGTGGACGAGCAGACAAACCCCAGCAACGAACAGGCAACCCCCGGCAACGAGCAGCAGGTACGTGGCAAGGTCACAGTCGTGACGGCCACCGCGCTGCACATCGACGGGTTCGCCCCTGAAATCATTCTCAATGCTGACACGAAGGTCGAACAGGTCGGCGCCGGGAGCGTTGACATTGCTGCCATCAAGGTGGGCCAAACCCTTCAGGTCCACGTGCGTCTCTCCGGTACCGCATACCTCGCCCAGCAGGTCCACATTGGGGACAAGTATGTGAAACCTGAAACGGCAGTCGGCGAGGACCAGCAGACGAACTCGTCCGTGACAACGTGGCAGGGTACGATCGCCACCATCATTCCCCAGACGCAGTTCATCACACTGACGGAGGTCAACCCACCGGTCATTTTCCACATCATAGCGACGTCTGTCTTGCAGGACGCGGAGCATAAGTCTGTGGCATTTGCGAGCCTGGTGGTCGGTCAGAAGGTCACCATCACAGGAAAGGTCCTGGCCGATGGTTCAGCTGACATCGTGAAGCTTATCGTGACGGCTGAGACGGGCGAGAACAACGGCAAGGGCAACAACAAGTCTGACAAGTCCGGCAAGCACTGACAACCGTCTTTTATTCTTCCTCCTGGCCCGCAGGTCATCCCTGCGGGCTTTTTCTGTTGGCACAAGCGCTGGAAGATGAAGTGGTTGCTACCGAATCCACCTTAGAAGCACGATAACTAGGATGGAAACGCCTCCTCAGGAAGTGGAGGGTTGTTTGTCATGTGCCGCCCGAGTGGGTCTCGGGCGGTTACTATGTGGTTGCCGGTATTGTCCATTGCATCGCGAGCAGTACCATGTGACCATGGACGTGGTCACTCGCAAGTCGCTGCTCTATCATACGGGTATCGGCGGCACCGGCGCCTATGCGGCGACGCACGTCGTCGGTTGCTCACATGGTTGCCGCTTCCCATGCTATGCCTTCCTTATGATGCAGCGGTTCGGGAAGGTGGCCACCTACGAGGAATGGTGCAGGCCTCGACTGGTCACCAATGCGCTGCAGCTGGCGCAGAAGGAACTCCCGCGGTTGCGGGACAAGGTGCGCTATGTGCACCTCTCGTTTGCGACCGACGCCTTTATGTACCAGCATCCAGAGGTCACCGCATTGACGCTCCAGCTCATGCACCTCATCAACTCCTATGACATCCCCGTGCATACGCTGACCAAGGGGGTCATCCCGGATGAGGCGCTGCAGCTGTCACACCACAACCAGTTCGGCATCACCCTCGTCTCCGTCGACGAGGACTTTCGGACGCGGTACGAGCCGGGCACCGCCCCTTATCCTGCAAGGGTTGCGGGACTACGGCGCGCGCACGACCTTGGGTTTCCCTGCTTCGTCAACATGGAGCCCTATCCTACGCCCAACATCTGGCAACAGGACGTCCTCCACGTCCTCGAGGCCATCGATTTCGTGGATGAGATCCGCCTTGGCCAGCTCAACTACAACGACACCGTCAAGCAGTATCCGGGGTGGCGCGCGTTCTATCGGCGAACAGGTGTCATCGCGCGTGACTGGTGCGCGGCGCACGGCATCGGCTATGGCGGCATTGCAGCGCCCGACATTCCCCACCCCCGGCGTGTTGCATCGGACCCCGGGGACCTGTTCAGTGCCTGAACCCATCTGTTACACTTCGGGACGGTTCCAAAGTGTAACACTCTTCAGAAAGGTGAGCCCTTTGGCTGGAATCGTGCTATAACGACAGTACGCGATGACGTGCGCGTGACGGGGGGAAGCACCCCTCGCATTGGACAAAAGTGCTCGGGGGGAAGAGATGACGGACGATGAGCAGACACAGTGGGAAGTCGTGGCACGAGCGTTGGAGGAAACGGGGGGCTACCGTATCGTCCGAAAACTCGACCGGGTGGAGCGGTACACCGAACCCGACGGTGAGCCGATTCAGCTGGGCCTGATCGTCGACACCGAGACGACGGGTCTCGACTCTCAGGTGGATGATGTCATCGAGCTGGGCATGGTCCTGTTCGAGTACTCGCCTGCTACGGGACGCATCTACCGCATCGTCGACACCTTCGACGAGCTGAGGGACCCAGGGCGTCACATCCCTGCTGAGATCACGGCCATGACTCACATCACGGACGACATGGTGCGCGGACGTGCTATTGACGCAGCTGCTGTCGAAGCATTCGCTACCCGGGCCACCGTGGTCATCGCACACAACGCGGCGTTCGACCGTCCGTTCGTGGAGAAACAGTGGAATGTGTTCGCGACTAAGCCCTGGGGATGCTCGATGACGGAGGTGCACTGGCGCGACGAGGGAATCGCGACCCAGAAGCAGGAACTCATTGCACTTTGCCTGGGCTTCTTCTATGAGGCCCATCGTGCGGAGAACGACTGCCGCGCCCTCCTCCACATCCTGGCGAGCGCGCTGCCCACGTCAGGACAGCCTGCCCTCAAACCGCTCCTTGACCACGCCATGGCCGACGACGCCCACATCTGGGCCATCGGAGCCCCCTTCGATGCCAAGGACGTTCTCAAGGCACACGGGTACCGTTGGAGCAACGGAGCAGGCGGCGAACTGAAGGCCTGGCATATCACGGTCATGGCCGACGCCCTCGACGCCGAACTGGCATTTCTGGACAGCGTCTACGGCGGTGACGCGCGTAGCAAGGTCCAGGTTGACCGGATGTCGCCGCTCAACCGCTTCTCGGCCCGGACGTGAGCATGGAACGGCTTGTCTTCGATGTCGAGACGGTCGGGGTCCCGTGGGAATCACTGGACCCGGGTATCCAGGAATCGCTGTTGCGTTCATCTAAGAGTGACGAGGAGCGGCAGGAGGTCCAGAACTCATTGAGCTTGTTCCCTGTCACGGCGCAGGTCGTCTGCGTCGCTCTGTACTCGCCCGAGCAGGACCACGCCGCGGTGTTCTTTCAGGCGCCACAGGGAGGCGCCTCGCAGGTGCGCGACGAGAAGGCGGTGTTCGTCCCCTGCACGGAGAAGGAGCTGCTGATCCACTTCTGGGAAGCGGCCGGCAGGGCGAAGCAGGTCATTACGTTCAACGGGCGCGGCTTCGACTGTCCCTTCCTCCTGGTGCGCTCGGCGGCCAACCGTGTCCGGCCGACGCTCGACCTCATGCCCAACCGTTACAGCAACCAGCATGTGGATCTCATGGACCAGTTCACGTGGTTCGGAGCGGTCCGCCGCCGGTTCTCGCTGGATGCCTGGTGCGGCGCGCTGGGCGTCGAGCAGCCGAAGCGCGAGGTGCATGGGAGTGACGTCGCTGCCCTGTACGCCGCCGGTGAGTACATGACGATCGCCCGGTATTGTCTGGGTGACGCCAGGGGGACTGCGCAGCTGTTCGACCTGTGGAGCAAGTACATGCGGTACCCCGGCCCGGGGCAGGAGCAGACGCCGAGATAGCGCTGCACCCTTTCTGGAACGGCGCATGGGTTCCCGCCTTCGCGAGAACGACGGATGGCGAGCAGACGCCGATATGGCGCTGGTCCGGCCTGCCGTCCAGTTCGCACCGAGGTGGCTCATCACGGCGTTCCCATGAGCACCGAAGGTGTCACGGTCGCGAGATGAGCGTCGGGTAGAACCTTCCTACATCTGTCTCTGTGCGGCCTTGATAATGTCCGCGAGGACGCCTGAGGCGGTAAGGATAGGTCCTCCGCCGATACCGCGGACGACGACCGGGAGGTCGCCGAACCGGCTGGTGCTGAACAGGAAGATATTCTCAAAGGGTTCGAGCGTCCCCCATACGGATGCCTGCGGGAAGTTGCGGAGGCCGAGCGTCACAGCCCCGTCAGCGGAGGCGGAGCCGACGTAGTAGGTGACCATCCCTGGCTGCCGGGCGGCCGTTAGTCGAGCCGCGAGGCGCGCCATGCCGTCACTTCGGAAGGTCTCGAAGTCCGGGTAATCTTGGTCGAGCAGGGGCTCCTGGTCGACGTCGCCGATGCTGGTGGGGAGCTCTATGGTCTTGGCCAGGATGACGATCTTGCGCAGGGCGTCGCGACCGGCAAGGTCCGTCAGGGGGTTGGGCTCAGCAAACCCTCTCCGTATCGCATCGGCGATAGCTGCGTCCAGCGGGAGCCCGCGGTTGAAGCCTCCCAGGATGCACGACAGCGAACTGCTGGGCAGGGCGACGATGCGCTGGATGGTATCACCGGTCGTCATGAGGTCGACAAGCGTGCTGATGACCGGAAGGGAGCCGCCAACGGTGGATTCATAGCGGAAGGGAGTGTGAGCTCTCTGACTTGCTGCGCGTGCCTGCTCGAACCAGCCGGGCGTCTCGGCCAGCGGGATCTTGTTTGCCGTGACGACGGGGATACCCATCCCCAGGGCTTCCAACAGTAGAGGCCCTGTCTCAGCCGTGGCCGTGACGTCGACCAGTACGTAACGCGTGGTGTCCGGAAGCCCGAAGCGGTCGAATATGGGGTCCAGGACGTCAAGCGCCATGCCGGGCGCGCGCTGCGTCCATTCGTCGAAGGAGGCCCCCCTGTCGGCTGCTCGCAGTGCCAGGTCGTCGCCCAGCGCGACGCTGCTGCTGCGCACGACAGCGGCGTACTGCAGGTGGACGCCGGTCTCGCGCTCGATGCGTGCCCGGTTCTCAACCGCCAGGTGGACCAGCGGTTGCCCGACCTTGCCATATCCCAGTTGGATGACGTGTGTCGTGGGTGTTGTCATGGTAGCTCCTCCTCGATGATGCGGGCGATCGTCTCCGGATCTGAGGGTACGTGGCGCGGCTCGTTGGCGCAGGCGTCCAAGGACGCAGCTCCCTCGATACCAAGTTCGGCTGTCCGCCCCGTTGCCAGCGCGATCGTCGTGTCCGGGTCTTTCAGGAGGTTGCCGGTGATGATCAGCAAAGCGCTCTCGCCGCGACGTACTACCTGCTCGCGCGTCAGCCTGCGCAAGCCGGCAAGAGTGGCAGCCGACGCGGGCTCACACCCGATGGCTTGGCGGTCGAGGTCATGTTTTGCCTGCAGGATCTCAGCGTCAGTGACAGTGGTCACGACACCGTCCGTGAATCGGATGGCGCGCACGGCCTTATCGTAGTTGACCGGGTTGCCGATACGGATGGCGGTCGCGACCGTTTCGGGCTGCATAGGCTCAAAGTGCTGGAAGCCACCCTGCGCAGCACGCGCAAACGGGGACGCTCCCTCGGCCTGGATGACCGCAAGTCGCGGCACGCGGTCGATAAGGCCCAGCGCCTTCATCTCGGTGAGTGCTTTGCCGAACGCGCTGGTGTTGCCCAGGTTCCCTCCTGGGACGACGATCCAGTCCGGCAGCATCTGCCCCAGCTGGAAAAAGCTGTCCAGGATGATGGTTTTCTGTCCTTCCAGGCGGAACGGGTTCAGCGAGTTGACCAAGGTCAGATTGTGCTGCGTGGTGATCTGTTCCACCGTGTGCATGGCATCGTCGAAGCTGCCGTCGATCTGCAGGGTGTGAGCCCCGTATGCGAGCGCCTGCGCCAGCTTGCCTTGCGCTATCTTGCCGTTGGGGATGAGGACGAAGACCGGGAGGTGGGCGCGGGCGCCGTATGCGGCCAGCGAAGCAGAGGTGTTGCCGGTGGAGGCGCAGATGAGCGCACGCGCTCCCTGGTGTTTGGCCCAGCTCACGGCTACGGTCATGCCCCGGTCCTTGAACGAGCCTGTCGGGTTTTCTCCTTCGTGTTTGGCCCAGAGGGCGGACAGGCCAAGTGGAGTGGGGTCCAGTGCATAAAGGTTGGTGCGACCCTCCGGGAAGGTGACGATGTCGCTTGCAGGCAAGTCCAGCACGAGCTCGCGGTAGCGCCAGACGCCGGAGAGGTCCTGCAGCAGGCGGGAAGGGAGACGCGACTCGAATGTGGCGGCGAGAGTCCCAGGAGACGGAGCGCTGTCCATGTCGAGCTGAACGTCGAGCAGACCGCCACAGTCGCAGCGGAGCCGCAGGTCTTCGAGAGGGTAGGTCGATCCACACGTTACGCACATCAATTGTCTGTTCATTGGCACACCTCGATTTCAGTATGCCGCAGAACGACCCGGTAACAACTACTGTAACACTCTTGGAACCGTCCCGAGAGTGTTACATCTGGTCTGTCATTGCCACGCATGCGGAGAAGCATCCCTCAGGAGCGCCCCTCGCATGGGAAGAAAGTGCTCGGGGGCCTTGAAGAACACCTCGCATCTTGGACAAAAGGATGCGAGGGACAAAAGGGCTCGGGGGAACGACGACAAGACCCTCAACCCAGTTTGTCGAGCTCCTCCTTACTGAGGCGGTTGTGCCGGATGAGGCGTCCGGTGGTGGCAAAGACGACGTCCTCGGCGATATTGGTCGCCAGGTCGGCGACGCGCTCGAGGTTGCCGCTGATGAACAGGATCTGGATTGACCGGTCAATCGTGCTGGGATCGGCCATCATGTAGGTGAGGAGCTCCCTGAGGACCTGGTTGCCCAGTTGGTCGACGATGTCAACGCGTTCCACGACGTCGATGGCAAGGCGGGTATTCTGGGTCGAGAATGCCGTCATCGCGTCGGCCAGCATCTTCCGCGCTTCTTTGCTCATGCGGGGCAGGTCGATATAGGGCTTGATGTCGGGCCGCGCGATCAGGTACTGCGCACTCTCGGCGATCTTGACGCCATGGTCCGCCAGGCGTTCGAGGTCTGTCCCAATCTTGGCGTACATGTAGATGCTGCGCAAGGTCCGCGCCTCAGGCTGATACAACGCGATGAAGTTGATGGTTTCGCGTTCGATGGCGTGGTCGAACTCATTTGCCATGGGCTCGTCGACGTCGATGACCTCCTTGGCAAGAGCTTCGTCCTTTTTCACGATAGCCCTCGTGCTTTTTTCGACCATGGAACTGGCCAGGGCGCTGAACACGAACAGCTTGTCTTTTATTTCCTGCAGCTTCTCTTCGTGCATGGTCTGCTCCTTCCCTGTCAGCCGTATTTGCCGGACAGGTAGTCTTCGGTTCGCTTGTCCTGTGGGCCGACGAAGACGCGCTTCGTCTCGCCGAACTCCACGAGTTCGCCCAGCATGAAGAAGGCGACGTAATCCGAGATGCGGGCTGCCTGCTGCAGGCCGTGGGTCACGAATATGATACTATAGTCAGACTTGAGGTCGGACAGCAATTCTTCGATGATCGCCGTCGACTTCGGGTCGAGGGCGCTGGTCGGCTCGTCGAATAGCACGACTGCCGGCTCCATGGCGATCGTGCGCGCAATACACAGGCGTTGCTGCTGCCCTCCGGACAGGGACGTGCCGGCCTGGAACAATTTGCTCTGGACTTCGGTCCACAACCCGACCTTGTTCAGGGTCGCCTCCACGATCTGGTCCGCTTTTTCCCGCGAGAGGCGCTGCCCGGTAAGCCGATAGCCGGCAAGCACGTTTTCGTAGACGGTCATCGTAGGGAAGGGGTTG
>Ga0209913_1001565_pt1 | contig 12188 bp, 15 predicted proteins | sample PersoiDNA2013203_FD_185805 | JGI IMG/M metagenome (GOLD analysis project Ga0209913, IMG submission 185805) | Permafrost soil microbial communities from the Arctic, to analyse light accelerated degradation of dissolved organic matter (DOM) -... | ecosystem: Environmental > Terrestrial > Soil >... | reverse complement strand
TGAGCTCATGAGTTTCGTGATTCAGCTCCTGCTCACCTTGTAGTTCATATAGCACATGCGGCATTGAAACTTTACAAGTCACCGGATCAAATACACAATTCCCCCAACCAGTAGAACTCGCACTATCTCGGTAAAAACCACGCATGTAGCTATAAACCCAATCAGCGCCACGAGCGCGCACTTCCACAGATAAGTCAGGAGGCGCTACACCAAACCATTTTTTTGCATCAGCTTTATTGATGGTAACTTTCATAGGGTCGCCAATTTTATCGCCAGCAAACAATAAATTATCTTTAATTTGTTTTTCCGTGAGGCCAATATCTAAAAGACGGTTATAACGCATGTAATTTGCGCTATGGCAATTCAAACAGTAATTAACAAAAGTCCTAGCACCACGTTGCAATGATTCATGATTTGACGCGTCAATTGGCGCTTTGTCTAAATGCATTCCTTCATTTGCAAACGCAAACTGAGGCAATATAAAACTAGGCAAGAATGCCAAAACCAATAAAGTTTTTTTCATTATATTTTTCATGTTATTTATCCCGTTACCCTTTCTGGCACTGGCAAAGTTTTATCTTTCTTGGTGTACCACGGCATTAGTATGAAAAACGCAAAGTAAACAATAGTAAACACACGAGCCACCACTGTTGCACGATCTGCATTACCTAGCAAAGCACCGAATTGCCCCCATATATTTGCAGGCTCAGTTCCAAGATAGCCAAGCACAACAAAACTCACCACAAACGCAGCCAACCATTTTTTATATAATGTACCGCGGTAACGAATAGACTTCACCGGGCTTTTATCCAACCATGGCAACAATGCAAACGCCATGACAGATAAACCCATTGCAGCTACGCCAGGAAACAGTGACGGAGGAATACCGAGAACACCTATTCCTGGGAATGGTGGTACCGCACGTAGAATTGAATAATACGGCGTGAAATACCACACCGGCGCAATATGAGCTGGCGTTACCATAGGATTAGCCGGCACGAAGTTATTGGCTTCCAAGAAGTAACCACCCATTTCTGGTGCAAAGAAAATAATGGTCGAAAACACCATTAAAAACACAACAACAGCAACAATGTCTTTTACCGTGTAATAAGGATGAAAAGGAATGCCATCCAGCGGAATGCCTGTTTTTTTATCTTTTGTTTTCTTGATTTCAACGCCATCAGGATTATTTGACCCGACTTCATGCAAGGCAATGATATGCGCCGCCACCAATCCCACCAATACAAATGGTAAGGCGATGACATGAAAAGCAAAGAAACGATTTAACGTGGCATCCGACACCAAGTAGTCTCCACGTAGCCATTCAGACACATCCGGACCAATAAATGGAATCGCAGAAAAAAGATTCACAATAACTTGCGCGCCCCAGTATGACATTTGACCCCATGGCAACAGGTAACCAAAGAACGCTTCACCCATTAAGCATAAGAAAATACCTACGCCAAACAACCAAATAAGCTCGCGTGGATTACGATAAGACCCGTAAATAATGCCACGGAACATATGCATGTAAACCACAATAAAAAACATAGAGGCACCTGTAGAGTGCATATATCGAATGAGCCAACCCCACGGCACATCGCGCATAATGTATTCCACTGAACCAAAAGCCAATTCAGCGTCAGGCTTGTAGTGCATGGTTAAGAAAATACCAGTTACAATTTGCAGCACCAACACCAACAGTGATAAGGAGCCGAAGAAGTACCAAAAATTAAAATTCTTTGGTGCGTAATACTCAGTCAGATGAGCTTTAATATTACTTGTCAGAGGGAAACGCTCATCTACCCAATTCAAGCCATTATTCAGCGCGTTAGCCATTACTGATTTATTTTGCTTTACTACAGTTTCATTGGTCATAATTAAGCCTTCTCTTCAGTATCAACGCCAATAAGCAAGGTATTTTCCGTCAAATATTTATGTGGCGGCACCACTAAATTAATTGGAGCTGGAGAGCCTTTAAATACGCGTCCAGCCAAATCGAATTTAGAGCCGTGACATGGGCAGAAGAAACCACCCGGCCAACGGTCACCCATATCGCCTTTAGGCTGCATCTTAGCCGTAGGTGAACAACCCAAGTGTGTACAAATTCCGACAATTACCGCGATACCGGGCTTAATAGAACGGTCTTCGTTTTTACAATAGCTTGGCTGTTGTGAAATTACGTCGCATTTTGGATCTGTAAGTTGATCATCATGCTTTGCCAACTCCGCAGTCATTTCACTAGTGCGGTTAATAATCCACACAGGCTTACCACGCCATTCCACAGTCATCATAGCGCCAGGAGCGATTTTACTAATATCCACCTCGACCGGCGCACCTGCCGCTTTAGCACGCTCACTCGGCGTCATGCTCATTACAAAGGGCACAGCAGCTGCAGCACAACCCAGCGCACCTACTGCCGAAGTAGCGATTAGAAAATTGCGTTTTTCTAAATCTACGTCAGCGTTTAAATTGCTCTCGGCATTAGCGTGCGAGCTTCCTTGATTCTTGTCATTTCGATTTTCTGCCATGCTGTCCTCGTGATCGGAATATGAAACCTCACCTTTTTGGGGCTGGTCTCGTTATTTACTTAATCTTCAAATAACTTTGAAACTAAAACTACTTAAAAGCTTAAATTGCCTTACAAACAATTTTACTTAAAACAACAGCTAAAAACTCGCGCCTTAAACATAGCCATATAGCATCGCAAGCGATTATACAATTTTTTGCTTGGAAATTAAAGGTATATTTTATAAGCCATTGAAATAGAACAATTAAACTGGATTTTTAATATCGATAAATTCGTGACTTAAGTTAAATTTTTCAGCCAAATGTTCACCTAATGCTCGCACACCATAGCGTTCCGTTACATGATGCCCCGCTGAAATATAAGATACACCTGATTCTATTGCTTGGTGTGTGGTTTGTTCTGATATTTCCCCACTAATATACACATCTGCCCCCAACTCAATGGCTGTATCAAAATATCCTTGCGCGGCACCTGTGCACCAAGCAATTTTCTGTACCGTTTTTTGTAAATCACCGATAACTAAAGGTGTACGCTGTAGCGTCAACTCAAGGTGCTTTACAAAGTCTATCAACCGTATTGGTTGCGCTAAATGACCGTAAGCAATTAAGTTTGACTCACCCATATAATCAATAGGAGCAATACCCAGAATTTTGCCCAACTGAACATTGTTACCAAACTGCGAATGTGCATCTAGAGGCAAATGGTAGACCATTAAGTTCAAGTCATTTTGTAGCAAAAATTTAATCCGATTTCTCTTAATGCCGACAATTCTTGCATCTTCATTTTTCCAAAAGTAACCGTGATGCACCAAGACTAAGTCAGCATTCACTTGCGCGGCGGCTTCAAGCAGCGCCATACTGGCTGTGACGCCTGTCACAATCTTGTAGATTTCACTTTTGCCCTCAATTTGCAGGCCATTCGGGCAGTAATCTTTGAAACGCTCAACTTGCATGAGTTGTTGGGTATAATGATTTAACTCATTGATTTTTACCATTTGCTTGTTACCTTTTAATTGTAAGCCTATTGATTTCTATCTTTGCAACCCGATATCACAGCTACAAATATTTACTACACCAACTCTCAACATTAACGACTTTAAATAACCATTATTATGAATAATCAGCTACATAAAAAATTATGGCTCATTTTTGCTCAAGCTGCCACGATATGCATGGCAATACTTTTTGTATTGCATATATTCTCACCCGATTTTCTCAATAAGAAAGATCAAAGTGTTGTTGTAAAGCAAGTTGAATCTAGTTTAAATACCAACTTGGCTGGCTCATATAGCCATGCCGTAAAAAAGGCAATGCCTGCGGTTGTCAATATTTTTACTAGCAAAAAAGCGCCAGACAGCCCACACCAAAAATATTTAGACGACCCTACGTTTCGCCAATTTTTTGGAGATCAACTAGATGATTTGGATAACCAGTCTCAACCAGAAAATAGTTTAGGTTCAGGCGTCATCGTGAGTGAGCAAGGTTTAATTCTCACCAATAACCACGTTGTCGCTTCGGCAGATGAAATTGAAATCGCATTATCTGACGGACGAAAAATGTCAGCTAAAGTAGTGGGGACCGACCCAGATACAGATTTAGCACTCATTAAAGTTGAGGCGGAGCATTTGCCTGCAATCACTTTTTCGAGCTCAGACAAGCTCAACGTCGGAGACGTAGTATTAGCTATTGGCAACCCTTTTGGCGTAGGCCAGGCGGTAACACAAGGTATTATCAGCGCGCTTGGTCGCAACCATTTAGGCATCAATATTTACGAGAACTTTATTCAGACAGATGCTTCAATTAATCCAGGCAACTCAGGTGGTGCATTGATTGATACCGATGGTAATTTAGTAGGAATCAACAGTGCAATTTACTCGCGTAGCGGCGGCTCTATGGGCATCGGTTTTGCCATTCCAGCAACATTGGCGCGTCAGGTCATGGAGCAAATTGTAACGCAAGGTAACGTTACGCGCGGTTGGATTGGTATTGAAGCACAAGATATTACCCCTGAATTAGCGGAATCATTCAAACTCAAACTTGCACAAGGCGCATTGATTGCTGGCGTATTACGAGATAGCCCTGCAGACAAAGCTGGACTACATGCCGGTGATATTTTATTAGCTATTGAAGGCAAGCCGGTTTCTGATAGCAGCAGCATGTTGAACTTGATTGCTGTGTTGACACCCAATAAAAAAGCAACTCTTAAAATTGCACGCGCTGAAAAAACAATTGACGTTTCTATTTTAATTGGCAAGCGTCCCAAACCTGCTATTGCAAAAGAATAACGCGTGAGTATTATTTTGCTAAGATTATTGCGCCGGGGGTAGAATTTTTTGCTCAGGCGCTTGCTTGGTAAGCTTGGCAACTACAATACCAATTTCATATAACAACCACATTGGCACAGCCAGCATAAATTGAGAAATAATATCGGGCGGTGTAAATATCGCCCCAATAATAAATGCGCCTACAATCACATAAGCCCGTGCTTGTTGTAACGCTTGCGTGCTTACCCAGCCAAATCGCACGGTCATCACCACAGCAATAGGCACTTGAAATGCCAGTCCAAATGCAAAAAACAAGGTCAGCACAAAATCTAAATAACTACCGATATCCGTCATCACTGCCACCCCATGTGGGGCCGTCTTTACAATATATCCGAAAATTACCGGGAACACTAAAAAGTAGGCGAAACTCATACCAGCCAAAAACAAAGAACTACTGGCAACAATCATAGGAATCATGAATTTTTTCTCGTGTGCGTAAAGCCCTGGTGCCACAAACGCCCAAACTTGATACATCGTATGCGGCAAGGAAACAATAAAAGCAGCCATCATTGCGACTTTCATCGGCACAAAGAATGGAGTAGTCACGCCCGTGGCAATCATTTGGCCGCCAATAGGTAGCAGTTTACTTAACAAGGGTGCTGCTAGAAGTTCGTAGATTTTGTTGGCAAATGGGAAAAATGCAATGAAAACTACAATGAAGCCTATGACGATGCGCAATAAGCGATCGCGCAATTCGATTAAATGTGAAATGAAATTATCGGTAGGTGTCACTAACTGTGTTTATCCTTAACTGGCGCATCTATGGCTGTTTCTTTAGCCAGTTCTGTATTATCAGCTTTGGCATCAAAATCCAGTAAATCTTGTGTTAATGCATCCGCTTTGCGTTGAATATTTGTTTGTGTTTTAGCGGCCGTTTCCTGGATTTCTTGTTGAAGTTGTTGCAGTTCTTGGAAGCGAACTTCACGATTCACTTCTTCTTTAACTTCGGCCACATACCTTTGCATGCGTCCAGCCAGCGCTCCAAGCGTACGTGCTACTTTTGGCAATTTCTCTGGGCCAATCACAATCAACGCAACGACCGCTATGACGATGAGTTCAGAGAAAGAAACATCAAACATTTGGGTTAACTTTGAAAAGACTACTTAGCTGCAGGTTTTTTTACTGCAGCACGTTTAGCTGCTGTAGTTTTATCTGTAGTTGTTGTTTTAGTTTTAGCTACAGTACCCGCGGCCACCTTTGGTTTTGCTGCGGCACGCTTTCTTGGAGCAGCCTTTGGTGCTGGCACTTCGGCCACTTCCGCTTCAATCAAATTTGAAGTTGCTTCATTTTTGATAGTGTTGAGTGCAGTTGGATCACTCCCTTTTTCTTCATTCATCGCATCTTTGAAGTTTTTCATTGCGCCGCCTACATCACTACCAATATTACGCAATTTTTTTGTGCCGAACACCAACACTACAATCAACAATACTATTAACCAATGCCAAATACTAAATGATCCCATTGCGTTCTCCTATAATTTCGGTATTGTTTCCCAGCCACCCAGCACATGTATGTGTAAATGGAACACTTCTTGCCCGCCCTCACGTCCTGTGTTGATAAGTGTTTTAAAACCCGCCAAGCCTTGTTCTTGAGCAATTTTAGGTGCTAATAGCAGTATTTTCCCGAGTAAAACCTGATGCGTTACATTACAGTCCTTCAACGTTTCCACATGTAATTTCGGCACTATTAAAAAATGGACTTTTGCAGATGGCTTAATATCGTTAAAAGCAATCACGTCATCATCTTCATAGAGTTTTTTTGATGGAATGCTGCCATTCACAATTTTACAAAAAATACAGTCCGCACTCATTTTTCTGTACTTCCTTCTAATCTGGAGGCCTTCTCTGCTATCCCTGACAATCCTTCACGTCTTGCCAACTCATCTAATATGTCTTGAGGCTTTAAGCCCGCTTGCGCAAGCATGACCAAGGTATGAAACCAAAGATCGGCTGTTTCATAAATCAGATGTTCTTTATCGCCATTCTTAGCGGCAATGATGGTTTCGGCAGCTTCTTCGCCTACCTTTTTTAGTATGCTATCCATGCCTTTGGCATAGAGTTTAGCCACATAAGAAGTCTGTGGATCGGCACTTTTACGTTGTTCTAACAACTCGGCTAAGCGGTTTAATGTATCAGTCATTTTGATTGGTGTTGCCTAATAAATTTCTTTGGGATCTTTAAGCACGGGCTGATCTATCAGCCAATGGCCATTATCAAGTTTTTTAAAAAAACAATTATGACGACCAGTGTGGCATGCGATGCCACCCACTTGCTCTACTGAAACGAGTATCACATCCTCATCGCAATCCAGCCTAATTTCATGCACAAGCTGCACATGGCCTGATTCCTCGCCCTTACGCCATAGTTTATTACGGGAGCGAGACCAATAGACCGCTTGCTTAGTGTCATAGGTCAATTGCAAGGCTTCGCGGTTCATCCATGCAAACATAAGTATGCTACCAGAATCATGCTCCTGCGCAATGACTGGCACTAAGCCGTTGGCATCCCAGTGTACTTCCGCTAGCCAGTTCATAGCCTAACTTCTATGCCGTGTTGTGCCATATATTCTTTGGCCTGTTTGACCGTGTATTCACCATAGTGAAAAATACTGGCAGCAAGTACCGCATCTGCGCCACCTTGCTTAACGCCATCGACCAAATGTTGCAAGTTACCAACGCCGCCCGAGGCAATAATAGGAATATCGACAGCATCTGAAATTGCACGATTTAGAGGATTATTAAAACCAATTTTAGTGCCATCCCTATCCATACTGGTCACCAATAACTCACCTGCGCCTAGCTTAGCCATATACTCAGCCCATTTCACCGCATCTAAACCTGTCGCTTTGCGGCCACCATGGGTAAACACTTCCCATTGAAATGGTTGATTTTCCACTTTTTTAGCATCTATCGCCACGACGATACATTGCGAACCAAATCGACTTGCAGCATCTGCCACCATCTGTGGATTTAATACGGCTGTAGTGTTAATACTGACTTTATCAGCACCTGCATTGAGCAGGCGGCGTACATCTTCAACCTCACGCACACCCCCACCAACAGTTAAAGGAATAAAAACTTGCGAAGCGACTTGCTCGACAATATGGAGGATTAAGCCTCGATTATCAGAGCTAGCTGTAATATCCAAAAACGTCAGTTCATCAGCGCCCTGCTCATCATAGCGCCTAGCAATTTCTACAGGGTCGCCGGCATCGCGAAGTTCAAGAAAATTGACCCCTTTAACAACACGACCATCGGTGACGTCCAAACATGGGATGATGCGTTTTGCTAACCCCATTAACTTAACTCATCGGCAAGCTTTTGTGCCGCTGCAAAATCTAAAGAGCCTTCGTAAATGGCGCGGCCTGTAATCGTGCCGATAATACCTTCACTGGCAACTGCGCAAAGCTTTCTTACGTCATCTAAATTAGTCACTCCACCAGAAGCAATCACTGGAATAGTAAGCGCCTGCGCTAAAGCAACCGTTGCTTCAATATTCACGCCAGTAAGCATGCCATCACGACCAATGTCGGTATACACAATTGCATTAACACCATAATCTTCATATTTTTTGGCTAAATCAATAACATCGTGCCCAGTCAGTTTCGACCAACCATCCACCGCCACTTTGCCATCTTTCGCATCTAATCCCACCATGATTTGACCAGGGAACGCATAACAAGCTTCATGTAAAAATCCCGGATTTTTAACTGCCGCCGTACCAATAATCACGTAACTAATACCACTATCCAAGTAGCGCTCTATGGTTTCTAAATCACGAATGCCGCCACCAAGTTGAATTGGAATATCGCCACCGACCGCACGCACTATAGACTTAATGGCAGCTTCATTCACTGGCTTACCTGCAAATGCGCCGTTTAAATCCACCAAATGCAAACGCTTACCACCTCGATCAACCCAGTGGCGCGCCATTGCACCTGGGTCTTCTGAAAACACCGTGGATTCTTCCATTAAACCTTGTTTTAGTCTGACACAATGGCCGTCTTTGAGATCAATTGCTGGGATAATTAACATAGTGAGATTAAGTGTGTAGTTAAAATTTAAGTGAAATAAAGAAGAGCTTAGTTATTGATGTGTTTTTCAAACAGATTATATTGATACATTAAAGATGCGTTTATTCAAGGCTTCCAGTTTACAAAATTGCTTAACATTTGCAAGCCTGCATTCGCACTTTTTTCAGGGTGAAACTGCACAGCAAATAAGTTATTCCTGGCTATCGCGCTAGTAAAACGATTCGGGTATTCACTAAAACCGGAAGTAAGGCTTTCATCCGCAGGCTGCACATAATAACTATGCACATAATAAAAGCGTTCACCATCTGCAATATTCTGCCATAAGGCATGCGTCTCATTACGCTTGGTTTGATAGACTTGATTCCAGCCCATATGCGGCACCTTTAACTTTTCACCGTTGCTATCTTTCATATCAGCCGCGGCAAAACGCTTAACATTGCCCTTAAACAAACCTAATCCCGCCGAATTACCCTCTTCCGAATGTTCAAAAAGCATTTGCATACCGATACAAATACCTAAAAATGGCTTATTTTGTGCCGCATGTACCACAGCTGCGCGTAGACCGCGTGAATCTAATTCACGAATGCAATCAGGCATGGCTCCCTGCCCAGGAAACACAATACGCTCAGCATTAGCTATATCGTCAGGATTACTAGTGACTAATACGTTTTTAGCTGGTGCTACATGCTCTAAGGCTTTAGACACAGAGCGCAAATTGCCCATGCCATAATCAACCACTGCAATATCTATTTTTTTCATACGGATATATCTGCACCTATAAAGGCTATAGACTTCCTTTGGTAGAAGGCATCATGCCTGCCATACGCGTATCAAACTCAACGGCCATGCGCAATGCACGTCCAAAAGCTTTGAAAATTGACTCTGCTTGATGATGAGCGTTGTGACCTTTAAGGTTATCTATGTGTAATGACACATTGGCATGATTAACAAAGCCCTGAAAGAATTCATGCACTAAATCAACGTCAAACTCACCAATCTGAGCACGGGTAAATACGCAACCAAAGACCAAACCTGGCCGACCTGAAATATCTAATACCACGCGAGATAATGCTTCATCTAACGGCACATAAGCATGACCATAACGGCGTATGCCCTTTTTATCACCGATCGCTTTTGAAAAAGCTTGACCGAGCGTAATGCCAATATCTTCAACGGTATGGTGTGCATCAATGTGCAAATCACCCTTAGCATTGACATTAATATCCATCATGCCATGACGGGCAATTTGATCTAGCATGTGATCTAAAAAGCCCAAACCAGTATTGAATTGAGAAACGCCGGTGCCATCCAAATTGATAGCAACAGTAATTTGTGTTTCCAAGGTATTTCTGACGACTTCAGCAGCGCGCATATTGGTTCACTTAAAGAGAAAGTGTAAAACTAAATGAGATACTCTATTTTAACCTAAACTAGATGCGCTTGGTTTTTTTGAATAATTTAAGCAGACATCCTATCAAATAATATTTTCACTTAAAGTCGCTTATTTTTACATTTTAAAACAAAATTTAATCCATAAAAAAGCCTAGTAAGATACACATTATCTTGACTAGGCTTTTCTTATCAGCTTACGCTAACAAGCGTTTCTTATTTGCTAGCATTCAATAAAATATTTTTGAATGCTATTTTTGCAAGAAACTTACTTATTTTGCAGCGTCTGCAGGTGCAGCGGCTGGCGCTTCTGCTGCAGGCGCAGCTTCAGCAGCAGGTGCTGCTTCTGTTGCCGCTGGTGCAGAAATTTCAGCAGGTGCTGGAGCAGCAGCTTCAACTGGTGCTTCTTTTTTTCCACCAAGTAAAGTAACGAGCAATAGCACTACAGCAGCAGCAATAATCCATGGAAGGAATTTTTTAACACCGCCAGCACTAGCTGAAGAACCGTGTGCAATTGCAGTAATTTCTGCAGCTGCAGCAGCTGGGTCAGCAGCGCCGTAGATAGCAGCACCAGCAACGATAATTGTTGCACCGGCATCTTTAACTTGTTGTGTTGTAGCTGCTTTAACGCCGCCAGCAACTGAGATTTCAACGCCTAAATTTAAACCAGCAACCATTGCCAAGTCATTAAATGGCGTTTGGCCAGCTGCTTGTTGATCTAAACCAGTATGAACACCAATGATGTGCGCGCCTAATTTAGCCACTTCTTGTGTGCGTGTTTTTTTATCCACTACGTTGATCAAGTCAACTTGTGCTTTTTTGCCGTATTTATTAGCAACATCAATCACACCTTTGATAGTACCAATGTCAGCAGTACCCAAAACCGTACAAATATCAGCACCGGCTTTGTAAAATGGCTCAGCTTCATAGAAACCGGCATCCATTGTTTTAAGATCAACTAAGATTTTGTTGTTTGGGAACTTAGCACGTAAAACTTCAAGCAATTTGATACCGTTATGCTTAATGCATGGTGTACCAATTTCCAAGATATCTACATGTGGAGCAACTTTAGTTGCTAAAGCGACGGTACCGTCGAAATCTAATGAATCTAATGCCATTTGGGTTTGAGCCATGCTACATCCTCCAACTAAAAGTAAACCGTCGTGTGGTTTACTTAAGATTAAAAATACGAATTAAAATAGTTTTTTATATTGTGTACAAAATACACATAACGCACATAATAACCGCACTTAGTAATTAATTTCAAACTTTTCGTGCTTTTTTCATCGATTTCTGTTGATTTATTTTAGGCTTTATCACTGAAACAATCACCTAATGCGTGCAGAGTGGCGGTTTTAAGGCAGTTTTTATGAACTTCACAAGACTGATTTCAATGCACTAATGAGTATTTTTGACTGCGAATCCGTACCGATGGTAATGCGCAAATAAGCAGCAATACGACTTGGCGCTTTAAAGTGACGAACAATAATACTCTTTTCCCGCAATTTTGCTGTTAGCTCTGCGCCATCTTTGATTTTGTGTTTAGCAAAAATAAAATTTGCGCCTGATGGCAACACATCAAAACCTAAGTTTGTTAATTCGCCCACCAGTGATTCACGCGTTTCAATCACTTTATTACAAGTTTGTTCAAAATATGCCGCATCTTGCATGGCTGCAATAGCACCAGCGGATGCGAAACGATCTATTGGATAAGAATTAAAGCTGTCTTTTACGCGCATCAAGGCTTCGATTAAATCTGACGAGCCTAACGCATAACCAACGCGTAGGCCGGCTAAAGAGCGGGCTTTAGATAATGTATGCGTCACTAATAAATTTGGGTAACGGTTGATTAAATTTACCGCAGACTCCGTACCGAAATCTACATAAGCTTCATCAATCACCACTACAGATTGC
>Ga0209913_1001563_pt1 | contig 12200 bp, 5 predicted proteins | sample PersoiDNA2013203_FD_185805 | JGI IMG/M metagenome (GOLD analysis project Ga0209913, IMG submission 185805) | Permafrost soil microbial communities from the Arctic, to analyse light accelerated degradation of dissolved organic matter (DOM) -... | ecosystem: Environmental > Terrestrial > Soil >... | reverse complement strand
GTTGTTGAACCGGGTCAGGGTGTCACGATCAGGCGCGGCGTCTGGCACCATCCGATGATTACCATCGGTGGTGCGGACGTGTTCGTGATCGAGCGCCGTGCAGCGCAAGTGGACTGCGAGATCATGCGCATCAAGGGAAAATTCAAGGTGGTTCTGTAAGCACAGACAAAGCCAAGGATCTGAGATGCGGCAGAGGATGAACGAAAGTTCCATCACCATATTCCTGCCATGCCATCCATTTCATCGAGACAAAAAAATATTTTCTTTTCTATGGCTCGACATCCTTCCCATATCACACGATATTTGAAGATGTCCTGGCCGATCCAATCCTGAGCAAGAAGAAATTCGCCGCTGCGTAGTTCGGGTAGCAGCAATATAAAATTTTTTCGCCAGATTTCGCGTTGGGTCTCCAGAGGCATCATCGTGGTAGGGGAATGGTTACGTCAATCAAGGTGCCGCAATTGTCATCGCCATTTCTGATCGAGAGTGTACCGCCGGCCTGTATGGCGCGAATACGCATGTCGATCAATCCTACGCCAGGCTTGGCATGGTTCGCCATGCCTTCGCCATCGTCAATAATGGTAATACGAAGAATTTCCTGGCGTGGTTGAGCGAGGACGGACACACTTAAATTCCTTGCGCGAGAGTGCTTTATCGCATTCAGGAGTGCTTCCCGGATGATTTTGTAGATAATGATTGATCGCGACCGATCAATGGACTTCTCTATCTTGCGCGAGAGGTTATGTTGTAGTTTTGGATGCAAGGGAGAAATTTCGTTGTAATGCGAAATCAGATCTTCCAGTGCGGCAATCAGACCTATCGACTCGACGATTTCGACATGGACTTTCTTGATGATGGCGCGACTCATGGAATAGGCACGATCGATTTCCAACATCGATCTGCTTAATACAGCCGCTATATTTTCCTGACCTTGAGCAAGTACAAGACATTCCTCTATCTTTCGCTTTGCGAATATGAGGCAAGGATTCAATTCATCGTGGAGGCAGGAACATAGGTTCTGGTCTTCGCCGTCCATGCGATTCGTCAAGGTGACAAATGCTTCCCGAATGCTCTTTTGTGAATTCTCCATTTCTGCATACCGCTCTTGCTCCAGGATGAATATGAAAAAAAGGATAATAATCGTCGTTAGCGTCGAGATCGATTTCATCAGCGCGGAAACATCCGGGATGATGATGAAGGGAAGTACACAAGCCAACAAGAGCGCTGCCAGCCAGAAAATTTTATTCGCGTCATGTATCAAGTTCGGTGCATGAGAGGTGGCACGGATTCCAGGTACGGCAAGTAAAGCGAGCAGAGAAAATAGAGTAAGCAGAAGTAGGGATGCAAATGAAGGCATGACGATAATCAATTTTTGAGTGGTGCATCGGTTGTGTCTGATCGTCCAATCCCTGGCGCGATGATCTCATCGATTTTTTCTCTGTCCGAGGTTGTAGCAAACGCATTGATGAATGCTGCTTCGGCTTCCTTGTTTGTCCCGTCCAACTGGGAAATATCGATGTTGATACAGATGAAGCCAATTAGTATCTTGTTTTGATAAAGCGGGATCGTAGTGGCCTTTACTTTTTTTCCGTCTTTTGTAATTAATGGGTATGAAATGTGGCTGGGACCTTCTTCATCGAGCGCTGCATAACTCTTCAGCAATTGATAGCCAAAGTTCGTTGTCGCATCGCCTAGTCGTCGACCTGTGATTGGATTTTGAATCGCAACAATGCTTTTCAACGGATTTCTGGTGTCATGCAATACGATCTCCACACCGGTTCCACTTAAGGTTTTTCCAATCCCATTGACGATATTTTTATATAGATGCATGGGATCTTGCGGATGGTCATTCTTGTACGCTGCGTAGACAGGATTGTTGAGGAGTGCCGCATATTTAAGCTTTTGACCTTCATTCAATTGCAGAGCAATGCTGTTACCTTTTCCCAGGTAAATTAACTCGCCGGCAGCTCTGCTGGGGGGCTGACTGGAAAAATAGGCGACTGCTTTCATGAATCTGGCAACATCCAAAGTCAGGTTGCCATCGACTTTTACTTTAATCGGATAGAACTCGTCATAACTCGCCAATGCTCGACCTTGTAAGGCAGTTTCCTGATCAGGAGGTGGTGACGGTGTGGTCGACAATACATATATTGCGCTAAGAAAAATAAAGAGCGCGGGTACTAAAGTCCACATGATTTGTTTAACTATCTGTCTGTTTTTCATGCGTCTATCACCCCGGATCGAATCGCCAGTCTGGTAATTTCGGCTGGTCTGTTCACGTGCAATTTGTGTTTGATATCGGTACTGATGTTATGCACGCTGCGTGGGGTCAGCCCGATTTCCGTTGCAATCTCTTCTGCACTCCATCCCTCTGCCAATTTTGAGAATACAAACAGCTCGCGCTCATCGAGCGTAAAACGTGGATTGCGGTCACTACCGATGGCGATATGAGCGAGTTTTTCCGCAAGTTCTGGTAAAAAATACTGTTTTCCCGCCGAGGCGCTCAACACGGCGTTAATGAGCTGGTCACTGCTGCAATTTTTTACCAGGACGGCAAGTGCACCGATGCGGTAACCGTGCAACAGAAAGCTTTCCGGAGGAAGCTGGCTGACGAAGATGATTTTTGCATCAGGAAAATCAAGCTTGATCTCGATCGCAGCATCGATGCCTGTATTGGTGTGTCCAAATCGGATATCCAGTATCGCCACATCGGGCTGCAATTTCTTGTACTGCGTCACTGCGGCGATGGCAGTCTCCGCGGTACCAACGACGATGAAGCGCTTCAGCGGATCGGACTCAAGGATGCTGACAGAGCCTTCGGTAATCAGCGGATGATCATCTGCAATCAAGACGGAAATCATTCGGCGTTCCTTTTATTGGGAAGGCCGATTTTGCATGGATTTTTCTCTCCGCTACATTAAAAAATTCCGAACACGGAAAATTAATAAAATGATCAATAGATATTCAATTTTTAAATCGTATTAACGAAATAGAAAAATCAATTTTTTTTAAAAACTGGAATTTTTTCTAATGTAAAAAAGAGTTATTTTTAAGAAGGCCAACTTTCAGAAATCTCTTATAGCTTTCGAAGGATCAGTTTTTTATAGTCGCTCGCTTGACCACAATTGGCAGGCGTCGCGACATGAACAAAAATAGTTACCGGGTTGTCTTTAATCAGAAGACCGGCGAATACGCTGCGGTAGCGGAAACTGCCCGCATAGGCGGTAAAGGTCGTTCCGCCTGCAACGCTGCTTCGTTCATGACAGCGTTCGCTCCACTCACTGATTTATTTTCAATACGCTTTTCTCATCTCGCGGTTGGCATTGCCGCACTCTTCGGCAGTGTCGCCGTCGTCGATGCCCAGGTCGTGGCCTATCGCAACGCTCCGGGTAACCAGCAGCCAACCGTGCTGCAAACCGGCAACGGCGTTCCTCTCGTCAACATCCAGACACCGAGCGCCCAGGGCGTCTCGCGCAACGTCTACAGCCAGTTCGACGTCGACAGCAAAGGCGTCATTCTCAACAACGCCCGCAACAATGCGTTGACGCAATTAGGCGGCTGGGTGCAAGGTAATCCTTGGCTGGCTACCGGCACCGCCAAGGTCATCGTCAACGAAGTCAATTCCAGCAATCCCAGCTATTTGCGCGGCTACGTCGAAGTCGCCGGCGACCGGGCGCACGTCATCATTGCCAATCCCTCCGGTCTGTATGTCGGCAATGCCGGTTTCATCAATGCGTCCCGCGCCACACTGACGACAGGCACCCCTGACATCGTCGGCGGCAGTCTTGATTCGTATCGCGTCACCGGCGGTACGGTCACCATTGACGGCAACGGTCTTGACGCCAGATCCACCGATTACACCGACATCATGGCGCGCGCCGTGCAGGTCAACGCCACCATATGGGCCAACAACCTCAAGGTCCGCACCGGCGCCAACACCATCTCCGCCGACCAGAGTCTGGTGACGGCGATTGCCGGAGGTATCGGCGAGGCAACCGGGCAATTTTCCATTGACGTGGCAAAGCTGGCAGGCATGTATGCGGGGCAGATCGTTCTGGTCGGCACTGAACACGGCGTCGGGATGAGCAACGCCGGCGTCATCGGGGCCGGCGCAGGTGACGTCGTGGTCACGGTAGATGGTCTGCTGCAAAACAAGGGCAGCATCACCGCCACGCAAAATATCGCCGTCACAGCAACCGGCCTGAGCAACCAGGGCAGCCAGTTTCAGGCAGATGGCAGCACGACACTGGCCCTCGGTGCCGGTCAACTCGACAACAGCAACGGCGGCCTGATCCGCTCCAACGCCGCCACCACGGTCACGGCTGCCGGTGTCAACAACAGCAACACCACCGGTGCTGATCTCGGCATACAGGGGCAAGCGGTGACGATTGCTGCGACCAACGTCAATAACAAGGCAGGTGTGGTTCGTGCCAACACCGATCTTACGGTTAGCGGCACAGGCAATATCGACAACACCAACGGCTCGATGTCCGCCGGTCAGACATTGGATGTGCATGACACGCATGCCGCGGGTAGTCCTGGGTCTACGCTTAAAACGCAAACCATCATCAACACCGGCGGCACGCTCGTCGCCGGCAAGCAATTGTCCGTCGACAGCACCGCTATGACCGGCGACGGCAAGGCCCTCAGCCTTGGTAATCTCGCGCTCAAACTCGATGCCGACTATGTCAACACCGGCACCGTCCAGGCAGACGGTAACGCCACCGTTACCACTGCCGGCAAACTCGCCAATAGCGGCAAGCTGCTAGCCGGCAAGACGCTCGCCGCTACCGCCAAATCGATCGACAACCAGACGGGAGGTCAACTCGTCGCCAAGACACATCAACTGCGCGCCACCGACAGCCATACGTTCACCAATCGGGGCCTGATCGATGGCAGCGATACCTTCATCGACAGCCCGACGATCAACAACATCGGTACCGGCCGTATCTATGGTGATCACCTCGCCCTCTCCGGCGACACGCTCAACAATCTCGCTGAGACAGTCAACGGCATCACCTCGGCCCCCGTCATCGCCGCCCGCACGCGCATGGATCTGGGTGTCGCGACCATCAACAATACCGATCATGCCCTGATCTATTCCGCCGGCGATCTGGTCACCGGTAACGCCCTCGACGCCAGCCATCAAGCCGTCGGCATGGGCGACACGATCAACAACAGCAGCGCCACGATTGCCGCTGACGGCAATGGCACGATCAACCACAACATCGTCAACAACAACAACGCTCATCTGGAAACGACAATCGAGAACAGTACCGGCCGTCGCATTGTGCAATATCGCCTGAACGGCGCCACCGAAAAACTCGACGCCGACAGCGTTAAACTCGTCAATAAAAACAGCGGCCAGATTGCAACCGACTGGACGCAAATGGGCGACGAAGACAACTACCGTCTGCTGCTCCCCTCGGGGCAAATGGTCAGCGAATGGACCATCTACGACGGCACCGAACAGATCGCCCGCACCAAAGTCACCCGCAGCGATCCCGGGATGATCAACATCGGCGGCAACCTGCGATTTAACAGCCAGGCCGTCAACAACCGCAACAGCCAGATCATCGCCGGCGGTGACAACACCGGCAACAACGTCCTTGGCACCAGGCCCACCAACAACGGCGTGACCGGCACACAAGTCGTCACTACCACAGGCCAAGCCAAATACACCTACATCAAGAGCCACCGTTTCAGTGCCGACGACCGCCGCTACGACGACCGTCCCTATGAAGGTCAATCGATACAAACCAACTTTATATTGGATATCACACCAACCAACGGCAGCGGCGCCCAGCAGGACAAGACGCTTAAAAGTACCCCCGGCAACGTTCCCGGTAATGCCGGCATGGTCGTGCGCACCAGCAATCCTGACATCACGCTGCCTGATAGTGCGTTGTTCGTACCGGGCAACAACCGCTACCTGATCGCAACCGATCCGCAGTTTGCCAATTACCGCAACTGGCTCAGCTCGGACTTCATGCTTACTCAACTGAGTCAGGATCCCAACCTGGTCATGAAGCGCATCGGCGACGGCTTCTACGAGCAGCAACTGGTACAGCGGCAGATTCAAAAAGCCATCGGCCAACGCTACGCAGGCAATTACGCCAACAACGAAGCGCAATATCAGGCCCTGATGACCTCTGGCGTACAGATGGCGCAGCTCTTCCATTACCAGCTTGGCGTGGCACTCACTTCCACACAGATGGCCATGCTCACGTCCGACATCGTCTGGCTGGTCAAGCAAACCGTGACACTGGCCGATGGCAGCCAGCAAGACGTGCTGGTGCCGCAGGTCTACCTGCGCGCCAACCGCCTGCAAGTGACCGGCGAAGGCGCCCTCATTGCCGGTGCCAACGTCAATTACCAGACCGCCGGCGACATCCTCAACAACGGCACGATTGCCGCCAAAAATACAGCCGTCCTTGCCGGTAACAACATCAACAATCTTGGCGGGCGCATCAGCGGCACCGACACGGTATTGCAGGCGCAGACCGACATCAACAATCTGGGTGGCGCCATTGACGGCAGCAACAGCGTGACCTTGCTCGCCAATCGCGACATCAACGTCAACAGTACAACCGTGTCGACAACCAACGCCACGACAACCGGCACCAACATCGACAGCGTGGCCAGCGTCACCGGCAAGACCCTGACGATGGCTGCCGGACGTGACATCACAGCCAACGCCGCTGTCATCAACGCCACCGGCAACGCCAACCTCTCTGCGGTGCGCGATATCAATCTCGGCACGGTGACGCAGGGCTATACCGAGCAAATCCGCTGGGCCGATGACAAGGGAGCCTCTAACATGCTTGAAGTCCTCACCGGCCCCAACTTCCTCGACGACGCCAACGGCGCACACGGCGTCAAAGAAGTTGGTGTCAATCGCGCCACACTGACCACCAGCCAAGACATCGCCACCCAACTCAACGGCAACAACATCCGCATCAACGCCGCACGCGACCTCACCACCCAAGGCACACAAGTCACCGCGCAGAGTGCACTAACCGCCATCGCCGGCAACAACCTCAATATCGGCACCGCCAATGCCTCGGCCAGCGCCCGCGACGAACACCAAAAGAGTTCCAGCGGCATCTTCAGCGGCAAAACCACGCAAACTGTCGACGCCAGCAGCTACAGCAGGCAAACCGGTAGCACCTTCAGCGGCAACACCACGATCCTTGCCGCCGGCAACAACGCCAACATCACCGGCAGCGATGTCGTCTCCACGCAAGGCACGCAGATCACCGCCGTCAACAACCTCAACATCATCGCCGCCACCGACACCAGCAGCGAGAGCCATTACAAGAAAGAAACCACCTCCGGCATGTTCAGCGGAGGCGGCCTCGGTGTCACCGTCGGCAGCAAGATGCAAAGCACAGCGCAGACCCGCAGCACCACCACCGCAAGCGGCTCGACCGTCGGCGCCACCAATGGCAACGTGCTACTCGCCGCCGGCCAGCGCACCACCCTTACCGCCAGCACCGTCATCGCCCCGCAAGGCGACATCAACATCAGCGGCAAGCAATTCGACATCACCGCTGGCGTCAACACCGAGCAGAACACGCAAGAAACAAAATCCAAGCAGCAAGGCGTCACCGTGCAAATCACCAACCCCGTGGTGAGTGCCGTGCAGACAGTGATGAGCATGCAGGATGCCAAACAAAAGACCAAAAACGGCCGCAGCAAGGTACTAGCCGACGCCGCCAGCGCCTTGGCCGCGGCGAATGCCGCCGCAGCGGCATCAGGCAGTGCAGCGCCGGCCGGCGGCATTGATCTCGCCATCTCGATGGGCGCCTCCAGCAACCAAAGCAACACCGTACAAAACAGCACCACCTCGGCAGGCTCGACGGTAGCCGCAGGCGGCAACACCAACATCATTGCCACCGGTGCAGGCGCCAACAGCAACCTCACCATAGCCGGCAGCGAAGTCAGCGGCACGAATATCAACCTCAAAGCCGACAACCAGATCAACCTGATCGGCCAACGCAACAGCAACGAAGAACACAGCACCAACAAAGGCAGCTCCGCCAGCATCGGCATATCCTTCGGCAGCTCGGGTTTCATGGTCAACGCCAGCGCCTCCGGCAGTCGCGGCAAGGGCGACGGCAGCGACAGCGATGTCACCAATACGCACATCAAGGCCGTTAATCAACTTGCCATGACGTCGGGTGGCGACACCAACATCAAGGGTGCGACTGCCAGCGGCAAGCAAGTCACGGCCAACGTCGGTGGCAACCTCAATGTAGAAAGCCTGCAAGACAGCAGCCAATACAAGAGCCAGCAGCAAAGTCTGGGCGGCAGCGTCAGTGTGGGTGTGGGCAAAGTCAGCGGCAGCATCAGCGCCAGCCGCAGCAAGGTTGACGGCAACTACCAGAGCGTCACCGAGCAAAGCGGCATCCTGGCGGGCGACGACGGCTTCAAGGTTGCGGTCAACGGCAACACCGACCTGAAAGGCGCCAAGATTGCCAGCACCGACAAGGCGGTCGCCGACAACAAGAACAGCTTCACGACTGCCAGTCTGACCAACAGCGACATCCAGAACAAGAGCGACTACAAGGCCGAGAGCCAAAGCTTTAGTGCCGGTGGTGGATATGGCGGCGGCAAAACCGCAATGAACGGCACAGGCATCGGATTCGGCAAGGATAGTGGCAGCGCTTCCAGCACCACCACATCCGGAGTCTCCGGCATTGCCGGTGACAAAACTGTGCGCAGCGATAAAGACAACAGCAACGCCCTCAAGAAGACCTGGAACGGCAAGGAGTTGCAGCAGGATGTAGAAGCGCAGGCCAAGATCTCCGAAGCGTTCGGTAAAGAAGCCGCCAAAGGCATCGGCACATTAGCCACCAAGAAGCTCGACGCCCTCAACAAACAGATCGACAAGGAAACCGATCCGGCGAAGAAAGCTGAGCTGCAAGGCGAGGCGAACAACTGGGCTGAAGGTGGCGCGTATCGCACGGCCCTGCATGCCGCAGCAGGCGCATTGGGTGGAGGAGTCGGCGGTGCGCTTGGTGCGACGGCCTCGTCAGTATCGATGCCAGCCATTGCAGCACAGATCGACAAGATGGATGCGCCCAATGCGGTGAAGCAGGCGTTGGCGCAAGTGGCTGCTGCTGCGCTTGGTGCTGCAGTGGGCGGCACGGCAGGATTGGCGTCAGCCGTAAATGTGGAGGCGAATAATCGGCAGTTGCATCAAACAGAATATGATCTTGCCAAGAAAAACGCCAAGCTGGTGGCGCAAAAATTGAAGATTAGCGAACCGGAGGCGGAAGCCCGCATCATCGCGGAACTGCAACGCAACTCAGACAAGCAAACAGCAGACGCTGCGGGTGGCAAACATGATTACGAAATTCGTAGTCTGATTGGATGCCAGAATTTGAACTGCGATGGCTATAAAACTGATGTGCAATATGCCAATTCAAATTTCAACAGCCAGTTTATTAAACCAAATCAGGCCGCTTATAACGCAGGACAGAAGCAGCTTGGCACAGGACAAACGTATAGCGATCTGGTGACGAGCAATATCAAGAAAGATCCGTTGGGAGCGACGGTTGCTGGCGCGGGGATGATTGGGTTGGGCGTTGTCAGTGGTGGCGGACTACCGGCCTTGGCATTGGCTGGAACTGGTGCAACGATTGGTATGGGCGTCAACGGTGGAGTTCAGCTTGCGACAAATCAACCCTTCGACTGGTTTAGTTTCGGAATGGCTGGTGCCACAGGAGCCGCATCGTCAGGGATGGGCTTTGTTCCTGCGCTGTTCATCAATACCGGTGGGGCTTTGGCTGGATCGGGTATGCAGGGACAGAATCCGAATGGAGCTATGGCAGGCGCTGTCATCGGTACGGCAGCCGGGTTTCTGATTGGTAGCAAGATTGAAAGTAGTTTAGGTAATGTCATGAATCCTTGGTACCGGCAGCAATGGAAAGATATAGGTATGGGAATGTCAGTATATGTCCCGAAGAGCTCGACACCATCTTGGGCTGGCGGTATTGGATCCTCTATAGTTCAAGAAAAATTAGGACCGATTATTCAGAAGAAAATGGAGCAATAATGAATCGTCAGAAAAAATTTGAATTTATAAGATGGGCTCACTTCGTGTTGTTATTTTTCTTAGTTACTGCTTGTATTGTGCTGTTGAGTGAGTTGGTGATCGGTCCTGTCTTTCAATGGCTGTTATTCGACATACCTTATATTTTTCCAACTTGGAGCCGCGTACTTCGCTTAACTTGTTTGGTTTTATTTATTGGTTTTTTTGTGGGTACTGTTAGTTGGTATTACGAAAAATATAAATCAGGTAGGTAAAAATGGCTAACAAAACAGCGGCACACCTGGCTGCGCAGCACCCGGCGGTGGCGCCCTCGGAAGGGTTTCTCTCGGCAAGATACCAATGCGTTGTTAAATCAATTGCAAGATACGGAAACAGCAAAACGAGCGCAAGACTGGATAAATGGAGCTAAGAAAAAGTGAATAGATTAATTTCTTACCTAATTCGAGATGGGAACCTAACTGGCGTTGGAGTCACATTGGCTTTATTAGTTGGACTACTAACTATGATTGGATCCTTGTATTTTTTTAATGATCAAAGTTTACGGATCTTGGGCGCGTCCCTAGGATTGATGTTGGTGTCATTTGGTGGATATTCTGCTCGTGCTAAAACTCTGGGATTAAGGCCTTTCGACAATACTTATAAGAAGGTAAGGGGAAGTTGCAACAAAGGAAAAGATGAATCATCAGGTTCGTAGTTGGAGATCGCCTTAGCATCAACGTCATCCAGAACAAGAGCAACTACAAGGGAAAAAGTCAAAAATTTAATTCCAGTGACGCTACCTGCGAGTTGCATTACGAGACAGGAAGAAAAGGAAATATTTTGTTCACAACAGAAGAAAGCATATCGAAAATGAAGTTGTTTTATCTCTTAATTACATCCCCATTCATATTGGCAGGCTGTGTCTCCGCACCGCCTTACAAAGAGCCGGCGCAAAATGAGGCGAGCGCCTCTTTATCCATCGAATTCGGAAGCGAAACGGGAGACCTAAAACTATCCTACGGGAAAACCGATGCTAACGATTGCTTTGAATTTTCGCCCCTTTATGAAGTGCAAAATTCTCGTCCCGGAAATGAAAAAACACGGACGTCCAAGCAAGTCGCGGTTCCCGCAAACACGCCTCAGGTGCTTCGATACAACAGAGTCGACTATAACGAATACTGTGATGTCAACTTGCGTTTCGTGCCGCAGCAGGGCAGGCATTATGTGCTTCGAACGGATAACCGTTCCTTGGCACCAGAGAATGACTTACCGGCTTTTTTCGGTGGCGGTGCCAAAAGGCAGTGCGTCGTAGAGCTGTTTCGTAAAGATGCGGGTGACGTCCTGAGCCCGGTGCAATTCGATAGACTGCCGATCAAACCGACACGCATGGGCGTATCAGGCTGTCCCAAAATTCTCAGCAAAATGCGGTCTGCTTTTTTGTTCGGTAGCAGGCGGCAATTCGATCTGGATACGTCTGGAACAATGAGGCCCTTATCGTCTGCGGATTGAATGCGGTCCCTGTTATAAAAAACCTCGATGCGCTCGACGCTTGCTACCGTTATGTCGGCCTGCGTAACAAGGGAAAAAAATAAGGAATCAGATATTGAAAGACTGAAAAAAATGGGCAGCTTGAATTTCAAAATTTCCACAAACCCAAAACAAAATATTCGTTGGAGTCTATGGCACGCAGTATTCTGCGCCGTATTTGTCTTCCTGCTCAATCAGTGTGCAACCTTGCCAAGTACAACGCCTGTTGTGAAAGCGGTCTTGATTGTCGGCGCGTTGGTCAACTTGCTATATTTTTTCGGATACGTGCTAATTGCTGGAGTCAGATTTTTATCAGGGCGGCGTGCTAGCCAGAAAAATAAAACCTGATATGCCTCATCGACAACAACATCAAACGGCCTGGTGCCGCTAAGTCAAACAACAAAAGAATTAAACTCATGCAACGTATCGCACCACATTTACTGGGCGGCGTCGTCTTGCTGCTCGCCACTGCCGCCATCCATGCACAAACCACCGGTGCTGACATCGCCACCAGCCAGGAACAACTACAACGTGAACGTGAGCGTCTGTTACGCCAGCAACAAGAGCAGTCGCCCGATGTGCGTTTGCCTGCTCCGAAAGACGTCGATGTCTCCACAATTTTTCCAGTGGAAGA
>Ga0209913_1001561_pt1 | contig 12223 bp, 10 predicted proteins | sample PersoiDNA2013203_FD_185805 | JGI IMG/M metagenome (GOLD analysis project Ga0209913, IMG submission 185805) | Permafrost soil microbial communities from the Arctic, to analyse light accelerated degradation of dissolved organic matter (DOM) -... | ecosystem: Environmental > Terrestrial > Soil >... | reverse complement strand
GCCCTGGTCGACAGCATGGTCATCGGCCACCTGCCCCACGCCCACCAACTGGGCGCCGTCGCCGTCGGGGCCAGCCTGTATACCTTCCTCGCCTGGGCCATGGGTTTTCTGCGCATGGGCTCCACCGGCTTCGCCGCCCAAGCCGCCGGGCGCAATGATGGCGCGGCGCTGCGGCAAATCCTGCTGCAAGGTCTGTTGCTCGCGCTGGGGCTGGCGATGTTGCTCGGCACGGTGGGCATCCCTCTGAGTCACCTGGCCCTGGAGTGGATGCAACCCTCCCCCGAACTGAACCAACTGACCCGCGAATTTTTCCACACCCGCCTGTTCGGCCTGCCCGCCGCCCTCGCCAGCTACGCCCTGGTCGGCTGGTTCCTCGGCACGCAAAACGCCCGCGCGCCGCTGGCGATCCTGCTGACCACCAATCTGGTCAATATCGCCCTGAACCTGTGGTTTGTACTCGGCCTGGACTGGGGCGTGGTCGGTTCCGCGCGGGCCTCGGTGATCGCCGAATGGACCGGCGCCCTGCTCGGCCTGGCCCTCACGCAAAAAGCCCTGCGCGCCTACCCCGGGCATATCGCCTGGGCCGCCCTGCAACGTTGGCACAGCTGGCGCCCGCTGCTAGCGGTGAACCGCGACATTTTTATCCGCAGCCTGGCGTTGCAGTCGGTGTTTTTCATGATCACGGTGCAAGGCGCCCGGCTGGGCGATGCCACGGTAGCGGCCAACGCGCTGCTGCTCAACGGCCTGTTGCTGACCGCCCACGCGCTGGACGGTTTGGCCCACGCCGTCGAAGCCCTGTGCGGCCACGCCATCGGCGCCCATGACCGTCACGCGTTGCGCCGCTCACTGGTCGTCGCCTGCGGTTGGTCGCTGATCGCCAGCGTCGGTTTTGCCTTGCTGTTCAGCTTCGCCGGCGATCTGTTTATCGCCATGCAGACCGATATCCCCAGCGTGCGCGAAACCGCCGACATCTACCTGCCTTACCTCGCGGTACTGCCGTTGATTGCGGTGTGGAGTTATCTGCTGGACGGGCTGTTTATCGGCGCCACGCGTGCGCGGGAAATGCGCAATGGCATGCTGCTGACGGTGCTGATTACGCTGCCGTTCGCCTGGGCATTGCAGGGCCTGGGCAACCACGGGCTGTGGATAACCTTTCTGCTGTTCATGGCGGTGCGCAGTCTGACGCTCTGGGCGATTGCCTGGCGACTGAAGCGGCGGGGGCTTTGGTTGGGCGGGAATTGAAGGAACGGCGGAATTGCCTACGATGGCGGCGTATCAGCAGCCAAATCACTGCCTGACACAACGCCATCGCGGGCAAGCCCGGCTCCCACATTAGAGCCGGGTCACTGCACTTATGAAGACAGGTACGACGAACGCGTCAGGCCCAGACGCAACGCATCGAGAAACTGCGTGCGCTCGCTGGCGCTGATCTTCGCGCTCGCGCACTTGTCCCGGTAATGCGTCATCAACTCTTCCGGCGACAAGTGAACATAACGCAGCATGTCTTCGATGGTGTCGTGGGTCTCGATCCCGGCGCTGTACACCGAACCGTCGGCACGCTGGTAGATGTTCACCGAGTCGGTGTCACCGAACAGGTTGTGCATGTCACCGAGGATTTCCTGGTAGGCGCCGACCAGGAAGATACCCAGCAGGTAGTCTTCGCCATCCTTCAACGCGTGTACCGGCAGGCTGGTCTCGATGCTCTGCTCGTCGACGTATTGCTTGATCTTGCCGTCGGAGTCGCAGGTCAAGTCCTGCAATACCGCGCGGCGCATCGGCTCTTCGTCGAGACGGTGCAGCGGCAGGATCGGCAGTACCTGGCCGATGGCCCAGGTATCCGGCAGGCTCTGGAACACCGAGAAGTTGCAGATGTATTTATCCGCCAGCTTATCGTTGAGTTCGTCGAGCACCTGGCGGTGCGAACGCTGACGCGCTTTCAGCGAGTTATGCAGGCGGCGGCACACGGCGAAGTAGCACTGTTCAGCCAGGGCTTTTTCCGCCAGGGTCAGTTTGCCGTCGGCGTACTGGGAGGCCACGTCGCTCATGTAGTGGGTGGCGCGCCAGTAGGTTTCGGTGACCATCTCGATGTCGGTCGGGCCGAGCAGGTCCACCAACCACTGCACGGTTTCCGGCAGGTTTTCCTTGTTCTCGATCCGCGGCATTTCGTCGTTGTGTTTCTCGACGTCGGTGACTTGCACCACCAGCATGGCGTGGTGGGCGGTCAGGGAACGGCCGCTCTCGGAGAAGATGTTCGGGTGCGGCAGGCTCTGCGCGTCGCAGAATTCCTTGAGCATGCCCACGACCACACCGGCGTAGTCGTCCATGTCGTAGTTGATCGAGCTGGCGTTACGCGAGTGGGTGCCGTCGTAGTCCACGCCCAGGCCGCCGCCGACGTCGATGTGATCCACCGGCAGGCCGAGGTTGCGCAGTTCGCCGTAGTAACGAATGGCCTCCTTGAACCCGTGCTGGTAGTCGGCCAGGTTGGCGATCTGCGAGCCCATGTGGAAGTGCAGCAGGCGGATGCCCTGGTCCAGGCTGGCGGCGCGGAAGCGCTCGACCACCGACAACAGTTGCGCCGCCGACAGCCCGAACTTGGACTTCTCGCCGCCGGTGTCAGCCCACTTGCTCGACGCCAGGGACGACAGGCGCACGCGCAGGCCGATCTGAGGCTTGACCTTGAGGTTGGCGGCCTCTTCGATCACCAGCTCAACTTCGGACTCTTTCTCGATCACGATGAACACGTTGTGACCCAGCTTCTGGCCCATCAGCGCCAGGCGGATGAATTCGCGGTCCTTGTAACCGTTACAGACGATGGTCCCGCCTTTCGGCGCCAGCGCCAGCACGGCCAGCAGTTCCGGCTTGGAGCCGGCTTCCAGGCCGATGGACACGTCCTGGGTGGCGATGATGTTTTCGATCACCGCTTCCTGCTGGTTCACCTTGATCGGGTACAGCGCGGTGTACTTGCTCTGGTATTCCAGGCGCTCGATGTTCGAGTCGAACGCACCGGTCAGCTGGCGTACGCGGTCTTGCAGGATGTCGGGGAAACGCACCAACAACGGCAAGGACAAGCCGCTTTTGCGCAGCGCCTCGACTTGCTCGTACAGGTCGACAGGTGTGCTGTTCGGGCCGTTCGGACGAACTTCAACGCGACCGGCATCATTGATCGCGAAATACCCGGCCCCCCAATGGCGAATCCCGTAGACACTGCGGCTGTCCGCAACTGTCCATTGGCTGCCATCGTCTTTGCGTGTGCGTCGTACGGACATCGAAGTCCCCTATAAATGAAGTCGAAGGCGCCGCCCCTCGTTCGAGGCTGGCGCAGTCTAAAGAATGAAAATGACGATTTGCCTGTAAGCAAGGTAAGACCCCACTCGCAGGACAGAGTTTAGACACAGGTTGGGAAGAGGCTTTTAGCCACCGGACTTCTTGGCCTTGTACCCGAGCTTGATCAGCTCGGCCAACAGCAACTCGACGTGATCGCCCTGGATCTCGATGACCCCGTCTTTCAACGCGCCACCGGTGCCACAGCGCTTTTTCAGCGTGGTAGCCAGTTCCCTCAAGGCGTCTTCGGCCAGCGGCGCGCCGGTGATGGTGGTCACCGTTTTGCCGCCACGGCCTTTGCTCTCGCGTCGCACGCGGGCAATGCCGTCGCCTTCGGGGATCAGGGTTTGTTTGCAGGTACAGGCGTCCACGGGCTGACGACAGTCCGGGCAGTGTCGACCTGCGTCGGTGGAAAATACCAGGCCGCCGAGGGCGGCGAAGGATGCGGCTTTTTTGGCCACCGGCAATCCTCTTGTGAGGACAAAGACTGATCGGCACACGCTCAGGAGGTTGCCGACCGCGAAGCCCCACTCAGGCAGGGGCAGCGCTACCGACCCGCCAAGGCGGTTCGGGTGAAAAGTCGCGCAGTGTAACCACAAAAGGGCCACTTGCTAAGGGCCAAATGGCGCCAATTTATACAACTTTAGCGACGTGAGGCCAGATAGCGGCGTAAGCCCTCTTGCGCGTCCGGACAGTAGGGCTTTTGTTCAGCTTCCTGTAGGACTATTTCAAGGGGTAAAAAGCGCGCTTCCATGACTTCTTCAGGCTGCAGGCTCAGCTCGCCATCCCACACGGCTGCGTAGGATTTGCACCAGAGCCGGCTGTCGCCGTCCTCGAAGTAGAAATGGTCGTGTTCAACCAGTTCCACCCCGCCTACGCCGAGTTCCTCTTCAAGCTCCCGGGCGGCCGAGTCGGCATAACTCTCGCCATCCGCCACCATCCCGCCCGCGGCCGTGTCCCAGAATCCGGGGTACAGGGCTTTGCTCAGGGTGCGGCGATGCACGCACAGTTCACCTGCCGAGTTGAACAGGAAGATAAAGGTACAACGGCCGATCAGGCCGCGCTGGCGAAGGTCGGACCGAACCAGGGCGCCGAGCAGGTTGTCGTGCTCGTCGACCCAGCAGATCAGTTCCGCGTCGGAGGCCGCGCGGTGCGCGGCCTCCTTTTGAGTCACGTCCATCATCACCCTTGGTTAAGGAGCTGACGCAAGTCGATCACGGCCGCGTTGGCCCGGGAAATGTAGTTGGCCATCACCAACGAGTGGTTGGCCAGTATGCCAAAGCCGCTGCCGTTGAGGATCATCGGGCTCCAGACCGGCTCTTGCGAAGCCTCCAGCTCACGAATGATCTGGCGCACGCTGACCGTAGCGTTTTTCTTGGCCAGCACGTCGGCAAAGTCGACTTCGATAGCGCGCAGCAGGTGGGACAAGGCCCAGGCCTGGCCACGGGCTTCGTAGAACACGTTGTCGATCTGCATCCACGGGGTTTCCACCACTTCTTCATCGAGCTGCGGCACTTCACCCGGCGCCAGCGCTTCGGTTTTCAGTGAGGTGTTCAGCTTGACCCGGCCGACACTGGCCGACAGACGTTGCGACAACGAACCCAGGCGCGTGGCGACATCGCCCAGCCAATTGTTGAGGTTGTCGGCGCGCGCATAGAACAAGGCGCCGCGCTGGTTCGGGTCGGACAGGCGCGCTTCATAGCGGCTCAGGGAGTTGATGCCTTCCTGGTACTCCGACTCGCTGGAAGGCAGCACCCAGCTCTTGTTGTCGAAGTTGAAACGCGGCTCAGCCTTGGCGAGGTCGGTGTCTTCCGCCGACTGCGACTGGGAACGGGCGAAATCCTTACGCAAGGCGCGGGTCAGGTCGCGCACCTGCACCAGCACGCCGTATTCCCAGCTCGGCATGTTGTCCATCCACAGGCCCGGCGGGAAACGGTCGTTGGAAATATAGCCACCGGGCTTGTTGATCAAGGTGCCGGCCACGGTCTTGAGGGTTTCCACCGTGGTGTAACCCACCACCATCTGCTTGCCTTCCTTTTCGGCGGCAAGCTGGGCGTTCTGCTGGACCGGGAACAGCGCCGGCTCTTCGCTCCAGTACCAACCCAAAGCACCGGTGACCAACAGATACAAGCCGAGTACGCTGAGCACCGCTCGGCTCATCAGCACGCTACGCAAATAGCTGCGGTTGGCCGACTTGGGTTCAGGGGCGGGGCCTTTGGCACTGCCTGCACGGTTTTTCCAGTCCAGCATGGCGATATCCTTTCAATCACTTGAGTTCATGCACTTCAATCGACGGCGTGCGTTCAAACACTCCGACAGCAACCCTACCCCATCGTGCCCGTCAATGCGGGGCTTTTCATCGCACAGCCGTCATCCAACGGGCGTACCAGGGGGCAACCGACTATAAAGGATGCAGGTCTTTTTTGCTGCGCGACCAATGAGTCACTAAATGAATGCCAGGGATACGCAGTTAATTGACGTATGACACTCATTGAACCGAAAAGAGGTGCTAGCATAGAGCCATTAGTCGACCTCAGTACGCACCTTCACTAGTAGTCAGGATATGACCGAGCCAGAAGACCCCAGCCGTGAGCGTCTCAAGCAGCACTTTGCCCAGCGGGTAATTCATCAGGCACGTCAAATTCTTGAGATCTGGCAGCGTCTGCAGCGCAGCGAATGGTCCGACGCCGACTTCTCCGAACTCAGCGAAGCCAACCTGCGGTTGCTGCGCTTCGCCGAACGTTTCGAACAGCCCGAGCACGGCCAGTTAGCGCAGCATATCGGCGAGTCGCTCAAAGCGGTGGACGCCAATCGCGGTCGCCTGAGCAGCCAACTGATCACCGAAATCAACCGCCTGATGCAACGCCTGTCCCGCACCGGCCTGCGCCAGGGCGACCAGCTTGAGCAAACCTTCCTGCCGCCGATGCGCAAGCCGATCTACGTGATGCTGGCCGATCACGATCGCGCCGAGCGCCTGGCCAAGCAACTGGAATTCTTTGGTTTGAGCGCCCAGTCCCTGGACAGCGTGGCAGCGTATCGTGTGGCGATGGCCGAGCGCCTGCCGTCGGCGATTGTGATGGACGTGGACTTCTGCGGGCAGGGCCTGGGCCTCCAACTGGCCGCCGAGGCCCAGGAAGGCCTGGAGCAAAAGCTGCCGCTGCTGTTTTTCAGCCTGCATGAAACCGACACCCCGACCCGCCTCGCCGCCGTGCGCGCTGGCGGCGAAGAGTTCCTGACCGGCACGCTGGAAGCCTCGAGCCTGCTGGAAAAGATCGAAGTGCTGACCTGCGTTGCGCAGTACGACCCCTATAAAGTGCTGATCATCGACGACTCACGGGCGCAGGCGCTGCACACCGAGCGCCTGCTCAACAGTGCCGGCATCATCACCCGCACGCTGATCGAGCCGATCAAGGCCATGGCCGAGCTGGCGGATTTCCAGCCCGACCTGATCATCCTCGACATGTACATGCCCGCCTGTACCGGCACCGAACTGGCCAAGGTGATTCGTCACAACGACCGTTACGTCAGCGTGCCGATCATCTACCTGTCGGCCGAGGACGACCTGGATAAACAGCTGGACGCCATGAGCGAAGGCGGCGACGACTTCCTCACCAAGCCGATCAAGCCGCGCCACCTGATCACCACCGTGCGCAACCGCGCGGCCCGTGCGCGCAACCTCAAGGCGCGGATGGTGCGCGACAGCCTGACCGGCCTGTACAACCACACCCATATCCTGCAACTGCTCGAAGACTGCAGCTTTCGCGCACGCCGCGAGAACAAGCCGTTGAGCTTTGCCATGCTCGACATCGACCACTTCAAGCGGGTCAACGACAGCCACGGCCACCCCATGGGCGACCGGGTGATCAAGAGCCTGGCGCTGTTTCTCAAACAGCGCTTGCGCAAGACCGACTACATCGGCCGCTACGGTGGTGAAGAGTTTGCGATTGTGATGCCCGATACCGACCTGGAATCGGCCTGCAAGGTGCTGGATGAGATTCGTGGGCGCTTTGCCGAAATTCACTACCCGGCCCAGCCGCATGACCTGCGGTGTACCTTCAGCGCCGGGTTGGTGGAGCTGTGCGACGATTCCGACAGCCTGATGATGGCCACCCTAGCCGACGAGGCGCTGTACCGCGCCAAGGATGCCGGACGCAATCGTGTTCAAGCCGCGCGCACATCAAGGCAAAGTGCCACCTTTTTACCGGAATCCACTGATTCCGTCATAACTTTGTAATGGAAACGCAATAACTTCAGGCACTTAACTTTTGCTGTCGGTTGAAACCACGCATGCGCCTGAAGCTGCTAACCAATCTCAATACCCTCCTTCTGGTGGCCGTGTGCTTGGCACTCGGGGCGACGCTGTGGTGGTCGCAACGCGCGCTGGAACGGCCATACTTGTTGATGGAACGCTACCTGGGGTTGTCGCAGACCTTCCAGAACCAGGCCGCGCGCAATATCGACGACTACCTGGCCAGCGGCGACGCCCTGCGCCTGAGCAGCGCCAGCCAGAGCCTGGAAAGCCTGCTGCAGCACCTGGATGAATTGCCTGCCGACCTCGCGCAAAGCCTGCGCCCCAGTCTGATGGAGCTGGATACCTTCAGCAAAACCGACCTGCTCGCCGCCGGCAAACTGGCCGGCGACCCGCAAGCGCTGCTGCTGCAAGCCGAGCGCGAATTGGGCGCGAACCTGGAGCAACTGAGCCAGTACGCCAGCGGGGTCAATTCGCCCGACGCGGCGCGCTACCTGCCGCCGCTGCTCGCGGCCTCGCAGCACCTGGGCAAGCTGTCCCTGGCCCGCGACAAGCTGGTAAGCAGCGGGCGGGCGGAACTGGCAGATGATGTGGAGCGCGAAGTCGGCAATATCCGTGGCCAGGCCGACCTGCTGGAGCAACTGCCCTTACTCGGGGTCAAGGCCAGCGCCGGCTCGAACACCGATGACTTTTCGGCACTGATGGGCCTGGAAAACAGCGAAAAAGCCGAAACACAAGACACCGGCGTCGACCTCAAGCGCGAACTCAACAGCCTGCTGACCCGCTACCCGGCCGAACTCAAGCGCACCCGCGAGCAAATCCAGCAGCGCGCCAACCTGGCCGCCGGCACCCGGCTGAAAATCGCCGCCGTGCAACAGGCCATCGCGGGCCTGGAGCCGGTCGTGCGCGCGCAACACGCCGCGATCCAGGGCGAAGTGCGCTTGATGCAAGGGGTGATGATCGGCCTCATCCTGCTGATCGCGCTGCTGATCGATACCCTGCAACGGCGCCTGGCGCGGGTGCTGACCAACCTGGCACCGGCCCTGTCGACCTGGGCCGAAGGCGACTTCAGCCAGCCAATTGCCTTGGGCAAGACCAACCGCGAACTGCGCGACATCGAAGCCTCCCTCAACCGCTTGCGCGCCTATCTGGTGGACTTGGTGGGTACCATTCGCGGCAATGCCGAGGAAGTGGCGGGCAGCAGCCGCGCCCTGGCCGAGCTGAGCAGCGGCCTGCACGACGGCGCCGAGCGTCAGGCCGGGGACACCGCGCAGATCCGCGACTCGCTGGGCGAACTGGAAGCAACCATCCAGCAGGTGGCCGGCGACGCCAGCCAGGCCGCCGGCGCGAGCCGCAGCGCAGGCCAGGCGGTGGAGCAAGGCCAGCGGGTGATCGGCCTGAGCCTGACCGGGCTGCATGCGCTGGTCGGCGAAGTGCAGCAAAACGCGCAGATGATCGAGAAACTCGCCGAAGAGTCCGCGACCATCGGCGGCGTGTTGACGGTGATTCGCTCGATAGCCGACCAGACCAACCTGCTGGCGCTCAACGCGGCCATTGAAGCCGCCCGCGCCGGGGAAGCCGGGCGTGGTTTCGCCGTGGTCGCCGACGAAGTGCGCTCCCTGGCCCAGCGCACCGCAGGCGCCACCGCCGAAATCCAGGGCCTGATCGCCGGCCTGCAAACCGCTGCCCGCCAGTCAGTAGAAGGCATGCGCGCACAGGTCGAACACGCCGAAGCCACCGCCCAGCAAGCACAAGCGGCCGACGGCGCGCTGGATGAAATCGTCGGGGCGATACAGACCATTTCCGACACCGCCGTGCGCATCGCCGATGTGACCGCGCAGCAGAGCGGTGCCGTGAGTGAGATTCGCGATAACAGCGAGCGGATTCATCAACTGGGTGAGGACAACTTGCTGCGCATTGGCCAGGGCCGCAGCCAGGGTGAACACCTGTTGGTGCTGGGCGGCCAACTCAACACTGCCGTCCAGGCGTTCCGCGTCTGAGCCGATCTAGCGCCATGCGAAGAACCAATGTGGGAGGGGGCTTGCCCCCGATAGCGGTGGGTCAGTTACAGATATTGAGACTGGCACGCCGCTATCGGGGGCAAGCCCCCTCCCACATTGATCTCGATTGGATTCAAGGCTGTATTACCAATGACCAGATCCCGCCCCTCAGTCACAAATTTTGCGCAATCCTCGCTAATCGTGCAGCCTACTGCATAGAACTGGACAGTCATAAAGACTTTGCGGCATAGTCGCCGGGTTCTGCCGTACCCACATCAATAACAAGGAACAGCCGATGGCAACCTTATTGGTTCTTCACGGACCCAACCTGAACCTGCTCGGCACCCGCGAACCGGGCGTCTACGGGGCTGTGACCCTGGAACAGATCAACCTCGATCTGGAGCGACGGGCCCGTGAAGCCGGCCACCATCTGCTGTACCTGCAAAGCAATGCCGAGTACGAATTGATTGATCGCATCCACGCCGCGCGCGGCGAAGGCGTGGACTTTATCCTGATCAATCCCGCCGCTTTTACGCACACAAGTGTTGCATTACGTGACGCGCTGCTGGCGGTGAGCATCCCATTCATCGAAGTGCATTTGTCGAACGTGTACAAACGCGAACCTTTCCGCCATCACTCTTACTTCTCCGACGTTGCGGTAGGAGTGATCTGCGGCCTTGGCGCCAGCGGTTACCGACTGGCCCTGGAGGCCGCCCTGGAACAACTTGAACAACCGGCCAAGCGCCCCTGACCGACCCTTGGGAGTTGATGATTCATGGATATCCGTAAAGTTAAGAAACTGATCGAACTGCTGGAAGAGTCCGGCATCGACGAGCTGGAAATCAAGGAAGGCGAAGAGTCCGTCCGGATCAGCCGTCACAGCAAGACCCCGGCCCAGCAGTTCTACGCGCCACAGATGCAAGCCCCGGCACCTGCAGCTCCGGCCGCCGCACCTGCTGCCGCAGCGCCTGCCGCCCCGGCCGCGCCTGTGCTGAATGGCTTCGTGGTCAAGTCGCCAATGGTCGGTACGTTCTACCGCACCCCGGCACCGACCTCGCCAGCCTTCGTTGAAGTAGGCAAGACCGTGAAAGTGGGCGACACCATCTGCATCGTGGAAGCGATGAAAATGATGAACCACATCACGGCCGAAAAAGCCGGCGTCATCGAATCCATCCTGGTAGAAAACGGTCAGCCGGTTGAATACGACCAGCCGCTGTTCACCATCGTTTGAACCGCGGAGCGCCTTCGATGTTGAAACCTGCGAAGAAACTGCAAAAAGTCCTGATCGCCAACCGCGGCGAGATCGCGCTGCGTATCCTGCGCGCCTGTAAGGAAGAGGGCATCAAGACCGTCGCTGTTTACTCGACGGCCGATACCGAACTGATGCACGTGAAACTGGCGGACGAAAGCATCTGCATCGGCCCGCCACTGGCCACGAACTCGTACCTGAAAGTCTCGAACATCATCGCCGCCGCAGAAGTGACCGGCGCTGATGGCATTCACCCGGGCTACGGCTTCCTCGCGGAAAACGCCGATTTCGCCGAACAGGTGGAGAAATCCGGGTTTGCCTTCATCGGCCCGAAAGCCGAGACCATTCGCCTGATGGGCGACAAGGTCTCAGCCAAGGACGCCATGATCGAAGCCGGCGTGCCAACCGTTCCCGGCTCCGACGGCCCGCTGCCTGAAGACGAGACAACCGCTCTGCGCATTGGTCGCGAAGTCGGTTACCCGGTGATCATCAAAGCCGCAGGCGGCGGCGGTGGTCGCGGCATGCGCGTGGTGCATAAAGAAGAAGACCTGATCGAAGCGGCCAAGCAGACTCGCTCCGAAGCGGCTGCCTGGTTCGGCAACCCGATGGTCTACCTGGAAAAGTACCTGACCAACCCACGTCACGTGGAAGTGCAGGTACTGTCCGACGGCCAGGGCCACGCCATCCACCTGGGCGACCGCGATTGCTCGCTGCAACGTCGTCACCAGAAGGTGCTGGAAGAAGCTCCGGCACCGGGCCTGGACGAAACGGCTCGCCAGGAAGTACTGGCTCGCTGCGTCAAGGCGTGCATCGACATCAACTACCGTGGCGCCGGCACCTTCGAGTTCCTCTACGAGAACGGTCGTTTCTACTTCATCGAGATGAACACTCGCGTGCAGGTAGAGCACCCGGTTTCGGAGATGGTCACCGGTATCGATATCGTCAAGGAGATGCTGAGCATCGCCGCCGGTAACGAGCTGTCCTTCACCCAGGACGACGTGAAGATCCACGGCCACTCCCTGGAGTGCCGGATCAACGCCGAAGACCCGAAAACCTTTATCCCGAGTCCAGGCCTGGTCAAGCATTTCCATGCTCCGGGCGGCAACGGCGTTCGCGTCGATTCGCACCTGTACAGCGGCTACAAGGTTCCGTCCAACTACGACTCGCTGATCGGCAAGCTGATCACCTGGGGCGCCACCCGTGACGAGGCCATGGCCCGCATGCGTAACGCCCTGGACGAAATCGTGGTCGACGGCATCAAGACCAACATCCCGCTGCACCGGGATCTGGTCCGTGATGAAGGCTTCTGCGAAGGTGGTGTGAACATTCACTACCTGGAACACAAACTGGCTAACCAGTAAGTGCTCCACCCAACCAAGCCGCCTTCGGGCGGCTTTGTTGTTT
>Ga0209913_1001558_pt1 | contig 12237 bp, 9 predicted proteins | sample PersoiDNA2013203_FD_185805 | JGI IMG/M metagenome (GOLD analysis project Ga0209913, IMG submission 185805) | Permafrost soil microbial communities from the Arctic, to analyse light accelerated degradation of dissolved organic matter (DOM) -... | ecosystem: Environmental > Terrestrial > Soil >... | reverse complement strand
CCAGCGCCCAGCCCATGGCCGCTGCCGGCGCCGCCGCCGTGCGGGTCTACCTGGACCGCAACGGCAACGGCGTGTTCGACGCCGGCGACACGCCCATCGAAGGGGCGGCCCTGCTGGTCAACGGCGCACGCCAGACGGTGCGCACGGGAGGCGACGGCATCGCCCTGCTGGACCGTCTGCCGCCCAACCTGCCTGTCGACCTGGCCGTGGACGGCGACACCCTGAGCGATCCCCAGTGGAGCGCGGCCGGCAAGGGCGTGCGGCTGGTGGCGCGGCCCGGGGTGGCGGCCGTGGTGGACCTGGCTGTGGCCGTCAGCAGCGAAGTGGAAGGCCAGGTCTGGCTGCCGGGCGCCGGGCGCCGCCCCGCCGCCGGCGTCACCGTCCAGCTGCTGGCAGCGGACGGCAAAATCGCCGCCAGCACCGTCACCGGCATCGATGGCGACTACCTGTTCCCGACCGTGCCGGCTGGGCCCTGGCGCCTGCGCGCCGCAAGCAGCGCGGGGGTAGCCGAACGCGCCGTGCGCATGGGCCTCGATGGGGAAGCGCTGACGGCGCAGGACCTGGTGCTGGCGCGCGCCGCACTCCCGCCGCCGGACTTACCATGACGTCATCCATTGCTTCGCTCAGGAGGCCGCCATGCCCAGATCCAGGCTGTTCGTCCTTGTCGCCCTGCTGCTGGCCCTCGCCGGCTGCAGGGAAAAGCACGACCCCGTCAAACCCACCGTCGCGGTCACGGCCACCGCCTGAACCGCCGGGATGACCGCCAGGCGGCGCAGCGTGTAAACTACAGCCTGTACTTAATGTGAAGGCTGTCATGTCGTTTGCTTCTCTTGGTTTGATCGATCCCCTGCTGCGCACCCTCGAGGCGCTGGGCTACCGCACGCCCACCCCCGTGCAGGCCCAGGCCATTCCCGCCGTGCTGGCCGCGCGCGACGTGATGGCGGCGGCCCAGACGGGCACCGGCAAGACGGCCGCTTTTGCCCTGCCGATCCTGCAGATGCTGACCATGGCCGGCCAGGTCCGGCCCAACTGCGTGCGTGCCCTGGTTCTCGTGCCCACCCGCGAACTGGCCGAGCAGGTGCACGAGAGTTTTACAAGCTACGGCGCGGCCCTGCCCCTGCGCACGGCGGTCGCTTACGGCGGCGTGAGCATCAATCCCCAGATGATGAAGCTGCGCAAAGGCCTGGACGTGCTGGTGGCCACGCCGGGCCGCCTGCTGGACCTGCAGCGCCAGAACGCCGTCAAGTTCGAGCAGGTGGAAACGCTGGTGCTGGACGAAGCGGACCGCATGCTGGACCTGGGCTTTGCGCGCGAGCTGGACGCCGTGTTTGCGGCCCTGCCGGCGCGCCGCCGCACCCTGCTGTTTTCCGCCACCTTCTCGGACGCCATCCGCGCCATGGCCGGCCGCCTGCTGGCCGACCCCGCGCAGATCGCCGTCAGCCCGCCCAACACCACCGTCAAGGCGATCGATCAGTGGCTGGTCCCGGTCGACAAGAAGCGCAAGCCCGAGCTGTTCATGCACCTCCTGAAAACCCGGGGCTGGGACCAGGTGCTGGTGTTCGTCAAGACCCGCAAGGGCGTCGATCAGCTGGTCGAGACCCTGGAAGCGCGGGGCATCGCCGCCGACTCCATCCACGGCGACAAGCCCCAGCCGGCCCGCCTGCGCGCCCTGAATCGTTTTAAAGATGGCCAGGCGCGCATCCTGGTGGCGACCGACGTGGCGGCGCGGGGCCTGGACATCGACGACCTGCCGCTGGTCGTCAATTTCGACCTGCCCATCGTGGCCGAAGACTATGTGCACCGCACCGGCCGCACGGGCCGCGCGGGCGCGTCCGGCGAAGCGGTGTCGCTGGTGTGCGCCGACGAGGTGGTGCAGCTGGCCGCCATCGAGGTGCTGACCAAACAGACCATCAAGCGCATCGAGCAGGCCGGCTTTGCTCCCGAACACCGGGTGCCCGTGACCGACACGCGGGGCGAGATCGTCAAGAAGCCGAAGAAGCCGAAAAAGCCGAAGACGGCGGCCAGCGCCCCGGTGGTGCAGGAGGACGTGCGCTTCCGTCCCCGCTGAAGCGATCGCGCCTGCCGTGGCGTGCTACGCCCTCGGCCCGCCTTGCATACACTGGTGTTTTGGCGAATCGATAAAACCCATGACAGCAGCGGACAAGGACGGCGGCGCCGGTCAACAAGCAGACCAGGACGCGGCCACCAAAAAAGTGATCTACGCGGCCATTGGCGCCAACCTGGGCATCGCCGCCGCCAAGTTCGTGGTCGCCGCCATCACGGGCAGCGCGGCCATGATGGCCGAGGGCATCCACTCGGCCGTCGACACGGGCAATGAGCTTCTGCTGCTGATCGGCGAGAAGCGCAGCCAGCATGCGCCCGACGCCAAGCACCCTTTCGGCTACGGCAAATCGGTGTACTTCTGGGCCCTGATCGTGGCCCTGTCCGTGTTTTCGCTGGGCGGCGGCCTGTCCATCAACCACGGCGTGCACGGGCTGCTGGAACCGGAAGCGCTGCAAGACCCCATGTGGAATTACATCGTGCTGGGCGTGGCCTTTCTGTTCGAGGGCTACAGCTGGAACGTCTCGCGCAAAAGCCTCAACAAATACCGCAAGCCGGGCGACAATCTGTATCAGGCGGTGCGCGCCAGCAAGGACGCTTCCGTGTTCACCGTATTCATCGAGGACAGCGCGGCCCTGCTGGGTGTGCTGGTGGCCGCCGGCGGCATCGCCCTGGCCCAGGTCACGGGCGAACCGCGCTGGGATCCGGCCGCCTCCGTGGTCATCGGCCTGCTGCTGGTCGGAGCCGCCTTCACCCTCGCGCGCGAAACAGGCGCCCTGCTGGTGGGCGAAGGCATGAGCAAGGAAGCGGTCCACCGCCTGCGCGAGGTGATCAACGCCGATGCCGCCATCGACACCGTCACCCGCGTGGCCACCATGCAGCTGGGCCCCGACGAGATCCTCGTCACGGCGGCCGTGCAGTTCAAGCGGGGCATGACGATCGACCAGGTGGAGCAGGCGATCGAACGGCTGGAGGCAGCCGTGCATGCGCACAACCAATCGATTCATACGATTTACTTTGAATCGGCGGCGCTGCGCTCATCGTGGCGGGCGGCCGAACAACAAGCGGCGCAGGAACACCAGCAGCCGCAAGACAGCGCGGCCGGCAAATCCTAACGCTGCATCGGCAAGGCGCCGAAGGCTGGCGAGCGGCTGCCCAGTTCCCGCACCACCCCATGCGCCAGGGCGGCGCCGTGCGACTTCAGGATGGTCGCTTCGATCGGCACGTCATAACCCAGCTGGCGGAACAGGTCCGCTTCGGCGATTTCGTCGACCCGCACCGAGGCGTGCACACGGTCTCCCACCGTGGCGGAACCGCCCACGAAGCGCAGGCGGAATTTTTTATCCAGCACGAAGGTGCCGCCCACCAGCGCATCCACCCCGACCTCGAAGATCACCTTGTCGATCACGGCGATGGCGCGGGCCGCCACCAGCGACTGGGCGCGCGGCTTGCGGCTGAACAGCTGGGACAACAGGGTCATCGAAACTCCGCACGGTCAAGGGTATGTCAATTGGACAACTCTAAACCATGCGGGAATGATGCTCAAGGAAAACTATAATGCCAAAATAATCAGGCGGCGCCGCCGTTGTTTCAGCGACACGGCGCGGCCCGGCTAGTTGGCGTCCGGCGGTGGCGGCGGCGGTGGCGGCGCCCCCTCCTGGCGGAACTGGCGCTCGATCTGCTGCCGTTCGTACTGCTGCTGGCGGTCGATTTCCTGCTGGCGCTCCTCGCGGATCTGGCGGTCCACTTCGGCGTCGCGCACGGCGCGCTCATTGCGCTCCTGGGCCGGCGGCGGCGCCTGCTGGCCGCTGTCCTGCTCGTCGGCGGCGGGCGCGGATGCGGCGTCGCGGGCCTGGCCCCCGTTGGCGCCATCCTGCTCCATGTCGCCGCCCTCTTCCATCACCTCTTCGGCCGGTTCGCCATGCGGCGCGGCGACCCGTGGCGGCGCGCCCGGGAACTGGGCGCTGGCGTCGATCTTGCCGCCATCGATGGCGGTCTTGAAGAAGTCGCCCACCAGCAGCACGGCGTTGTGGCCGCCCTGGCCCCAGTAGCTGCTGCGCATGGTGACCCGGTTGTCATTGAAACCCACCCAGGCGCCTGCCACCAGGTTCGGGTGCATCAGGATGAACCAGCCGTCCGTGTTGTTCTGGGTGGTGCCGGTCTTGCCGGCGACGTCGCCGGTGATGCCGAAGCGGGTGCGGATCGCCGTGCCCGTGCCCCGGTTGACGACGCCGCGCATCATGTCGATCAGGGTGACGGCGCTGGCCTGGCTCATGGCGCGCGCCGGCGCAGGCGTCGCGAAGCGGGCCAGCTCCTTGCCATCGCGGTCGGTGATGTGGGTGACGAAAATGGGCTTCCTGTATTCGCCCTGGGCCGCGATGCTGGCGTAGGCATTGACCATCTCCAGCAGGGTGACGGGACTGGTGCCCAGCGCCAGCGAAGGCACCGGCTGCAGCTTGCTCTGGTTGACGCCCAGCGCCTTGGCCAGGCTGACGATGGCCGGCAGGCCGGTGTCCTGCATCACCTGGGCGGTGATGGTATTTTTCGAGAACACCAGACCGTCGCGCATGGTCATGGTGGCGCCCGTGGTGCCGGTCATGTCGGTGGGCCGCCAGGTGGTGCCGTCGCCCGCCTTGATGTTCATGACGGCGTCGCGGTAAGGGTGGTCCGGGGTCAGGCCCTTTTCCAGCGCGGCGCCGTACACGAAGGGTTTGAAGGTCGATCCCGGCTGGCGGGTGGCGCGCGCGACGTGGTCGAACTGGTCGCGCTGAAAATCGCGGCTGCCGACCCAGGCGCGCACGGCGCCGCTGGCCGGGTCGATGGCGACAAAACCCGCTTCCAGGCGCGATTTGACGGCGTGCAGGCTGGCGATGAAGGCGCGGTCGGCCTTGAGCTTTTTCAGCACCTCGGCCGGCGCCTCGCCCGCTTCCACGGCCTTCCTGTATTCGCCGCTCTCGCGAATGAATGCATCGGCCAGGCCGGCGTGCGAAGCCCAGAAATACTGGAAGGGTTTGACGCTCGATCGGGCCTGGGCGTAGCCGGCCAGGTTGGCCGCGCCCGATACGCCGGCGCCGCTCCACTCGACGTCGGCCACCGCCTGCAGGGCCGTGGCCTGGCGCTCGACCGCCGCCACCGCGGCCTGCTGCAGGCCGTAGTCCAGGGTGGTGTGCACCACCAGGCCATCGAGCTGCAGGTTGTAGTCGTTTTCATCGGCCCAGTCGATCAGCCACTTGCGCACGTAGGCCGTGAAATGGCTGTCGGTGCCGGGGCGCTCGGCCTGGCGGGTGAAGTGCACGCGCAAGGGACGCTTCGACAACTGCTTGTATCGCGCGTCGTCGATCAGGCCTGCTTTCACCATCTGGCCCAGCACCACGTTGCGGCGCTCCATCGAGCGCTGGGGATTGGTGACGGGGTTGTAGTAATTGGTCCCCTTGAGCATGCCGACCAAAGTCGCCGATTCGAGGATGTCGAGTTTGGCGGCCGGCTTGTCGAAATAGGTGCGGGCCGCCATCTCGATGCCGAAGGTGTTGTACAGGAAGGGCACCGTGTTCAGGTAGGCTTCGAGGATCTCGTCCTTGCTGTAGGTCGCCTCGATCTTCAGCGCCGTGATCAGTTCCTTGAGCTTGCGATTGAGGTTGCGCGAGCGGCCGATATCTTCGGGGAACATGTTACGGGCCAGCTGCTGGGTGATGGTGGAGCCGCCCTGGGCGTCGCCTTTTATGCTGTAGAACATGGCGCCGGCGGTGCGCTTGAAGTCGATGCCGTGGTGCTCGCGGAAGCGCTTGTCTTCAGTGGCGATCAGGGCGTTGATGACGTTGGGCGAAATCTGCGCCAGCTTGACCCGCTCCTGCAAGCCCTGGTCGAAACTGGCCAGCTCCTTGCCGTCTTCGGCGACGATGACGGAAGCCCGCGCGGCCCGCGCCTGCTTCAGATCCTTGATGCCGGGGGTGACCGGAATCAGGATCAGTACGTACACCAGCAGCAGGGCGCACAGGGCCATGAAGCCCCACAGGCCCACCAGCACGACCCGGCGCCACGGGCTTTGCCGCATCAGGTAGCCGCGCGCGTGGACGTAGCGGTCTTCGGCGCGGTCGCGCGTGCCGTGCAGGGCGGTGGCCAGGCGTGCGCGCAGGCGCTTCCAGAGTTCGTTCACGATGCTTGTTCCAATATTAATAATTAATCCTGGCGGCAAGTATATCCGAGCAGCGTAAAACCCCCGGTTCACGCCGTGCTCGCCCCGCCCGCGCTTTTTTGCAGGGACGGTGGACGCTGTGATAAATTGCATGGCTTTTAACACTTCATCCGACACTTTCGCCGCCCATGCACTTCGCCCAACGAGTCCACCTTGCCGCGCTGGCGGCCTTCACCCTGGTCCTGACGGGCTGCGCCTCCCTGGCACCCGCACCGCGCGACGAAGCCTTCGTGGTCCTCGGTGAAAACGGCGCCGCCATCGCCCGCGTCATCAGCAGCGCCGCCGCCTGCCCCGCCATCGCCATCGACGGCGTGACGCATCCGATGAGCGTGCGCGCCGCACCCGGCACCGACGCCCTGCGCGCCACCGTCTCGCCGCCCGCCAATTCCAAGCCGAGCGCCTTCCCCGTGCTGACCTGCGAAGCGGCCATTCCGGCCGGCGCCCAGCAGGCCGCCGTCGGCGCGCAGGTGCTGGCGCTGCCGAAAGCCACGCCGCGCCGCATCGTCGTCATCGGCGACACCGGCTGCCGCCTCAAAGACAATGGCGACTACCAGGATTGCAACCGGCCTGCCGCCTTTCCGTTTGCCGCCATCGCCCGCCAGGCCGCCGACTGGCATCCCGACCTGGTGGTCCACGTGGGCGACTACCACTACCGGGAAAACGCCTGCCCGGCCGACCGGCCCGGCTGCAAGGACAGCCCCTGGGGCTATGGCTGGGATGCCTGGCAGGCCGACTTCTTCGGTCCCGCCACGCCCCTGCTGCGCGCCGCGCCCTGGGTGCTCGCACGGGGCAATCACGAATCCTGCGCCCGCGCCGGCCAGGGCTGGTGGCGCTTTCTCGATCCCCGTCCGCTGGTCGCGGGACGCGACTGCAAGCGCAAGGAAGACGACGGCAATGGAGACTTCAGCGATCCGTATGCCGTGCCGCTGGGCGGCGGCGCCCAGCTGATCGTGCTGGACACCTCGGCCACCACGTATAAAGGCCTGGCGCCGGCGGATCCGCGCATGGCCAGATTCGCCGACATGTACCGCAAGATGGCGGCCCTGAGCGCCCAGGCGCCCCACACCATCGTGGTCGACCACCACCCCATCCTGGCCTTCGGCGCCCTGCGCGACAAGGCCGGCCTGGTCACCCTGTTCGATGGCGACAAGGGTTTGCAGGATGCCTTCGGCGCCGTCGATCCCAGGCTGCTGCCGTCGAACGTTCAGGTGCTGCTGTCCGGCCACGTGCATTTGTGGGAGCAGGTCAGCTTCAGGAACGCCTATCCGACCCAGTTCGTCAGCGGCTTTTCCGGCACGGCCGAAGACATCGTGCCCCTGCCGGAAGAACTGCCGGAGGGCGCCCAGCCCGCGCCCGGCGCCATCGTCGACGCCCTCAGCTCCTGGGTCGACGGTTTTGGTTACATGACGATGGAGCGCACCGCAGTCGATGGCTGGGACGTCAAGGTGTGGGACCTGGACGGCCAGATCCGCAACCGCTGCACCGTCAGCGGCAGCAAATCGAAGTGCGAGAAGAAGCAGGTGCACTGAGGCCGGGCGGACTGCAAGCAGGCCCCGCTTGGTGTACCATTTCCGCTCTCTCTCAACTGGATGGACCAGCATGCCCGATCAAGCAAGCAGCATCGCCCTCGACACCCGCGCCCATGCCCTGCGCGCCGCCGCGCGGGTGGCCGCCATCGAACCGTTTCACGTGATGGAAGTGGTGAAAGCAGCCGCTGAACTGGCGGGAAATGGCGTCGACGTCATCAGCATGAGCGTGGGCGAACCCGATTTCACGGCCACCGAGGGCGTGGCCGAAGCGGCCATCGCCGCCATCCGCGCCGGCGCCACCCAGTACACCGATGCGCTGGGCCTGGGGCCTTTGCGCTCCGCAATCGCGGCCCATTACCAGCGCGCGTATGGCATCGAGATCGATGCGCGCCGCGTCGTCGTCACCGCCGGCGCTTCGGCCGGCCTGCTGCTGGCCTGCGCGGCCATGGTGGGCGTGGGCGATGAAGTGCTGATGCCGGACCCCTGCTATCCCTGCAACCGCCATTTCGTCACGGCCTTCGGCGGCACCCCGGTGCTGCTGGCGTCCGGTCCCGAAAAGCGCTATCAGCTCGATGCCGACGACGTCGCCCGGCACTGGGGCGACCAGACCCGCGGCGTGATCGTGGCCTCGCCCTCCAACCCCACCGGCACCTCGATGAGCTCCGCCCAGTTGCAGGCGATGCTGGCGGCCGTGCATGCGCGCGGCGGCGTGTCGATCGTCGACGAGATTTATCAGGGCCTGTCTTTCGATGACGCGCCCGAGACGGCGTTGCGCTTCGATGCGGACGTCATCACCGTCAACAGCTTTTCCAAGTACTTCAACATGACGGGCTGGCGCCTGGGCTGGCTGGTGGTGCCGGATTCGCTGGTGCCCGTGTTCGAGAAACTGGCGCAGAACCTGTTCATCTGCCCGTCCACCATCGCCCAGTACGCGGCGCTGGCCTGTTTCGAACCCGCCTCGATCGCCGTGTATGAACAGCGCCGGCTGGAATTCAAGCGCCGCCGCGACTACCTGGTGCCGGCCCTGCGCGCGCTGGGGTTTTCGATTCCCGTCATGCCCGACGGCGCCTTTTACGTGTATGCCGACATCAGCGGCCTCGATCATCCGGACCGCGGCGACAGCGCCGCCTTCTGCATGACGGTGCTGCGCGAGACCGGCGTGGCGATCGTGCCGGGCGCCGATTTCGGCGTGGCCGCGCCCGAGCGCCACGTGCGCTTTTCGTACGCGACTTCGCTGGCGCGCATCGAGCAGGCGGTGGCACGCTTGGCGGCGCTGCTCGGACACGCATAAAAGCACGCTGCTACTATAGCGTCATGTGCGCCAACTACACCCCCTCGAAACTCGACGCCATCAGCCAGCACCGCTCGCTGGAACGGGCCCTGTTCGACTATCCGGCCGAAGCCTTTCCCGGTTATCTGGCGCCCATCCTGCGTGAATCGCACGAGGTGGCCGGCCAGATCGAAGTGGCGCCCGCCATGTTCGGCATGGTGCCCCACTGGGCCGATCCCAAGCTGGCCCGCCAGACCTACAACGCCCGCACCGAGACGGTGGCCACCAAGCCCTCGTTTCGCAATGCCTGGAAACGCAACCAGTTCTGCGTGGTCCCGGCCGAGAACTTTTTCGAACCCTGCTACGAAAGCGGCAAGCCGGTCCGCTGGCGCATCGCCAGCGCCGACGGCGCGCCGCTGGGCATCGCCGGCATCTGGGAGTGGAAGGCGGCGGGGCCGGACGGCCTGCCCCTGCTGTCGTTTTCCATGTTGACCATCAACGCCGACGGTCATCCCCTGATGCAGCGTTTTCACAAGCCGGACGACGAGAAGCGCATGCTGGTGCTGCTCGACCCGGCCCAATACCAGGGCTGGCTGGAAGGCGCGCTGGTGAACGATCCGGCCGTGTATCAACCGTGGGAGGCCGAGCGCCTGCAAGCGGTGGCCGATCCCATGGCGCCGCGGGGCAAGCCCAGGGCGGCGCCGGCGCCTTCGCTGTTCTAACTAGCTCTTTCAGGAAATTTTAGTTTTCCAGCTGGAATTGTCACGCATTGTCACTGAAGTGGGGTAGCATACAGTTGCGTTCAATCACGTGGTGTGCCCGGCCGATGGATGCCGCCCACGCGGCCTTGACGCCTTTGGATGCGATGATGGTTTCCCTGCAGTCTGTTTGTCCGAGCGCCCAGCCATGACGAAAGACGCCCTCCCCGCCAGTGTCCTGGCCCGCCCGACACGCCCCAGCCGGCGCCGCTCGCCTGTGCGCCTGGCCGGCCTGTTCCTGGTGCTGGTGTGCGTATCGCTGACGGCCGTGCAGGGCTGGAGCATCTATAGCGCCCGCCGCGCCGCGCTGGACGAATCGCGCGTGGCCACCATCAATATGGCGCGCGCCATGGCCGACCATGCGGAAGGCGTGTTCGACCAGGTCGACAGCGTGCTGGCCGGCGTGGTCGAGCAGGTCCAGCACGAGGGCCTGGGCCGCGAACGCCCCCGCCTTGAGCAGTATCTGAAAGACATGGCGGCCCACGCGGGCGCCGTGCAGGACCTGTTCATCTACGACGCCGAGGGCCGCTGGATCCTCAACTCGCTGGTGCGGATGCCGCCCGGTCCGGCGTTCAACAACGCGGACCGCGAATATTTCGCGTACCACCGCAGCCATACCGAGCTGGTCAGCCGGGTCGGCGTGCCCGTGCGCAGCCGTTCGCGGGGCGTTCTGATCATTCCCGTCTCGCGCCGCCTGCAGCACGCCGATGGCAGCTTCGCCGGCGTGGTGCTGGCCACCGTGGCCCACGATTATTTCCGCAATTACTATGAACGCTTCGACATCGGCGCCGAGGGCGTGATCATGGTGGGCAACGACGACGGCCGCCTCATCATGCGGCGGCCCCTGGCCGAACGGGACCTGGAAGCGGGGGTGCGCGGGGAGACCTTGCTGACCCTGCTGCGCCAGCAGGGGCCGGCGGGCAGCATGGACGTCACCGGGCGCGATGGGGTGTCGCGCCATTTTGCGTACGAGCATTTGCGCAACTATCCCCTGCTGGTGGGGGTGGGCCTGTCCCAGCGCGAGGTGCTGGAACGCTGGCGCCGCTCGGCCTGGCTGGGCGGCGCCGGCGCGGGCGCCCTGCTGCTGGCGCTGGTGCTGCTGGGCAGTTCGATGATCCGCCAGCTGATGCTGCGCGACCGCCTGCAGCAGGCCCTGCGCACGGCCAAGAGCGAACTGGAGGCGAGCAACGAGTCGTTGCGCGCGATGGCCCTGTCGGACGGCCTGACCGGTTTGCCGAACCGCCGCCATTTCGACCAGCGGCTGGAACAGGAATTCAAGCGGGCCATGCGCGACGGCGCCCCGCTGGCCCTGATCATGCTCGACGTCGATTATTTCAAGCGCTACAACGACCAGTACGGCCACGTGGCTGGCGACGCCTGCCTGCAGGCCGTCGCCAAGGCTATCGCCACCAGCCTGCGCCGTCCGGCCGACCTGGCCGCCCGCTTCGGCGGCGAAGAATTTGCCATCCTGCTGCCCGACACGGGCCGCGAAGGCGCCATCGCCGTGGCCGAAGCCGCCCGCCAGGCCCTGGCCGCCCGCGCCATCGAGCACGCCGGCAACCCCGGCCGCCTGGTCACCCTCAGCGCCGGCGTCGCCGTCAGCCGCCCCCAGCGTGGCCAGCTGGCCCGCCACCTGGTGCAGGCCGCCGACGAAGGTTTGTACGAAGCCAAGGGGCAAGGACGGAATCGGGTGGTGGCGGTGGGGGACAGGCAGGGCGTGGCTTGACGGGGACTGGCACAAGCGCTCCGCGGCTCTGTTTCGCCCACCGGCGGCTCGCGCGACGCTGCCTTTCGTGGCCCGGCCTGTCCCCATTTTGAAGTTGGTGTCAGGCGGCAAGCGCCAGACCTTGTCTGATCAGGTGACGGCGGCGAGAAAGGCAGGGTCTGGCACTTGTGCCTGACCCGGTTTGGCACGCGGTCAGTGATGTGCAAACGCCGCGGCATACACCGGGTCAGGCGGCAAGCGCCAGACCCTGTCTGATCAGGTGACGGCGGCGAGAAAGGCAGGGTCTGGCACTTGTGCCTGACCCGGTTTGGCACGCGGTCAGTGATGTGCAAGCGCCGCGGCATACACCGGGTCAGGCCGCGAGCGCCAGACCCTGTCTTAGCAAGCGCCGCGGCATCGACCGGGCCAGGCGCCAAGCGCCAGACCCTATTTCAGTTTGCGCCACAGGCGGGCCGCTTTTTTGACGCCGGCGTTCTGGCCGGCGCCGAGCGTGCCGAGGACGAAGCCGGCGCCCTTGGCCAGCACGGGGTCGGTGTCGAGTTCGGGCAATTCGGCCAGCAAGGTGCGGGCGACGGTGCCGTCGTTGAGGGCGCCCAGCGCGTCTTGCAGGCCGGCCAGGCGGCGCAGGCGGCGGCGCTGGGCCTTGTTGTCGTGCAGGGAAAGGAAGAATTCGCCGTCGTAGCGGGCTTTCTTGGCGGCGA
>Ga0209913_1001557_pt1 | contig 12248 bp, 10 predicted proteins | sample PersoiDNA2013203_FD_185805 | JGI IMG/M metagenome (GOLD analysis project Ga0209913, IMG submission 185805) | Permafrost soil microbial communities from the Arctic, to analyse light accelerated degradation of dissolved organic matter (DOM) -... | ecosystem: Environmental > Terrestrial > Soil >... | reverse complement strand
AAGGCTGCCGTGCGCGCTTTTTCTATCGCTACTGTCGGGCCGATAGTGGTAGCGGCGTTGTCCATACGTTCTGCAGCGATCAGCCAACCGCCTTCATCCACCACGGCAATCCCGCCGGGCCAACCGTTCTTGCGCGCCTCGTCATGCGCAGCGGCAACGATGGACTTTGCCATCTCCAATGTCAGCACACGCTTGCTGATCAATGCGCCTTCTTTTTGCTGCGCAAAAGCGGTGACACTAAAGCTCGTCGACATTGCACCCAGCAGGCACAAAGAGAGAGTGGTAAAAGCGCGATTCAGATGCATGGAGATTCCTCATATCGTCAGGGGGGATGCGAGCCATTCTAATCCTGCCTATAATTATCTTTATTACATACAAACTGCTATTTAATTTCTCTGTAGTTAATTATTGGAATCCCCATGGAACTACGCCACTTCCGCTGTTTTGCTGCTGCTGCCGAGACATTGCATTTCGCCCGCGCGGCGGAACAGCTAGGCATTTCGCCGCCGGCGCTGACTAAGCAAATTCAAGAGATAGAACGCCTGCTCGATGTACGCTTGTTCCAACGCACCAAGCGTTCTGTGCATCTCACTTCGGCGGGGGAAGTGTTTCGAGAGGAAGTCGTTCGCACGCTGCATCAGGCTGCCTTGGCTGAGGAAGCTGCGCGGCGTGCAGGCCGAGGAGAAATCGGACGCATTGAAATTGGCTACATTGCCTCGGCGGCCTATTCGGGCTTGCTGCAAACGGAGGTCGCGCGCTTTCGCAGTGCTTATCCGCAGGTCAAACTGAACCTGGTCGAGGCGCCCATGGACGGTCTTCCCGTCATGGTGAGCAACGGCACCATGGATCTGGCGTTCATCCGCCCTCCGGTACCATGCCCGCAGGACGTTACCTTCATGACTCTGATCTACGATGACTTTGTGGCGGCGCTGCCGGAAGATTCACCACTGGCACAAAAGGACACTTTGCTGGCGGCCGATCTCGCCACGGAGCAATTCATCCTGCCCGAACAGGCCTCCGGAACAATGGAAGTTGCGCGGCGTGGACGTTTCGTACCGCGCACGATTGCCAATCCTGGTGGTCTCGTGGCCGTCATTACCTTGGTGTCACTGGGACAAGGAGTGGCGATCGTGCCGGTTTCCGTGATGCAGCGCGTACATATGCCGGGCGTGGTGTATCGGCAAATTGAAGGAAAAATCATACCCGGTGCAATCGCGCTGGCGTCACGCCGTCACGAAAAATCGCCCGTGGTGCGGGCATTTCTCAAACAATTGAAATCGCGCCAGGAAACTCAGGCGGATAAATAGCGCGTGCCTGTCGGCAGGCGGCTGACATGCGCCCCACGCATACCGGAGTCATGGAACCGATAAGCACCCTTACCTGCTTTTTTGGCCGCATACATAGCCGTGTCGGCCTTGGAGAGCAACTCGTCAACAGTATGGCCATCGTCGGGGAACAGTGCGATACCGATACTCAGGCTGGTACATACTTCGTGTCCCGCAATATTAAGAAATGGTGCGCCCACCGTCTTGACCAGTTTATCGGCGATGTCGGCGATCTGGCTCTGGTGTTTGATATCCGACAAGAGAACGACAAACTCATCGCCGCCCAGTCGCGCCACCAGATCGTATTCCCGCAGGCTGGCGCACAGACGCTGCGCCACGGATTGCAGCAAGAGATCGCCGACGGCGTGACCGAGTGTGTCGTTGATCGGTTTAAAACCATCCAGATCAATGAAGAACAAGGCGTAGAGATTGGGACTGCGCTTGGCCCGAGACAACTCGGCTGCGGCGAGTTCGTTGAACAGCATGCGGTTGGGAATGCCTGTCAGATAATCATGCGAGGCAAGTTGATATGCGCGGGTTTTCTCCTTTTCCAGCTGTTCTATGAGACAGATTTTTTCTCGCTCGGAGCGCTCAAGCCGCTGGTAAAGTTTTTTCCGATGGTACGAGATCCAGATCAGAATCAGTGTGAGCGTCACGACCGCAATCGAAATGACGATGGCATAACGGATATATTCATAATGCGACTGCTTCAGATCGGCAACGATAAAATCCGGATCCATGCTGACAGTGATCGTCAACGGATAACCCGCGACCTTTTGATAGTTGCTCACGCCCGGTAAGCTGTGTGTATTTTCGTCACTGCTGAATTTGTTGACGATGTCTTCGCTATTGTTACCAATCAGCTTGCCATCGCTGAGCGTCACCAGCGGAAGTCCTGACGCGCCATCCACAGATATGCGATAGCCGTCGCCAATTTTCTGATAGTCGCTAAGGAAGCGGCCGAGATCAAGCACCGCCACAAAAAAACCATGTACGTTGTTCCTGGGGCTGTTCAGCGAGATCAGCAACGGAATACGCCACGCATAACCTTCGGCTTTGCCCAGCACAACGGCGCCCACCTTGGGCGCGGCATCATCAGAATCATTGGAGGCTGCAGGATGCATCTGCCGGATCAGATCAGCGAAGCCCCCCTCGGTCGGAGAACCGCTAGATGAATAGCGTAGTTTCATCTCTGCGTCGAAGACTGCAGAACGAACATAGGCGGTGTCGCCGTTGAAGAGCAAGTTTAAGTATTCGGCTGCCGTTGCGTCGCCATCCAATACTCTATTGGCAACGCTGCCGTAGAGCATCGCCCGATCCAGCCGGTCATTCAGATTGGATGCCATGATCGCGGCCATGTTCTTGCTTTCACCGGAAGCGCTTTCCATGGCCATCTTCTTCTCGCTGGAGACGTGCATCATGGTGATACCCCAGATCACCACAAGCACCAGCGAAGAAAGCAAGAAAAAACAGACGGACAGTCCCCAGCCATCCTGGATCAGGGCGCGGGGCCATTTTGCTTTCAATGAAAATCCGGATCGCAATTTAACTCCCTGGAAACAGGGGAATGAACATCCTGGAACATGTGTGCACACGCTCCTCGCATACCGCTCAGATAGCACACACATCGCTCACAGGCCGCAGATCGATGCCACTGCATCAGCACTCATGGCATAAGCAATATATCTGCCGGGTCTATTGTAGACACAAAGTTATGCATGGTCTGTCGCGCAAATGCGCTACGACGTTCATTTAAGAGTGCCGTACGGAAACAATGTTCCGCAATTTTTCAATATGATTTTTTTAGTTACGGGGCACGCTTTAACAGGAGCCTGCCTTTTTGTTTTTACCGCGAGCGAGTAAATTGCTTTTCATTTCAGCCCGACAACAAAAAGATGAGCAGTATCTGCGAGATATTGACCGGCACCTGCACAACGTTGGTCCGCGCTGAAACCACGCTGCATGTTTTGGTGCGCGAAAAATGGAAAAGCAGAATGTCTGTCTGAATAAACAACCCGCGCCTCATTTTTAGAGGCGCGGACTATTCGTAGTGAACCCGCAGATCAGATGCTGTAATGAATAGAAGGAAGTTGCTGTTTGCCGATAGGCATGACTGTTTGCAAAGCATCGAACTCGGCAAGAATCAATTCCGCCTGATAGCAATGTGTGTTCGCGGATTTCAGCGCGCTGCGAAATGCTTTCAAGGTGGCCGGCTTGGGAACGTCTCCCTTGCCTTTGTTCGCACGAACGGCGTCGGCGACGATATCGGAGAGCAAGGCATCTGCGCAACTCTGCGCTTCCTTGAGTTGGGCCAAACAGTCGAGCAAAGCGAGAGTCTTGTTCATAGCCACACCTCTTCATGAAGTTGTCGTAAAGAAATTCTACTCAGAGACGATCAGTCAAGACAAGCTGCCAAATACATTTTCAGAGAGAAAATCAAATTAATTTCAATTTAAGACGATAGATTATCTAGACACTGCAACCCTTCGCCCTATCTGGCGCTACAGCAAAAGATGGTTTCTTTTTTTTGATTTGTCATCGAGGCTCACCGCAGTATAGACGGCCGTCCCGCAAAATCCGTTGTCGGTTTTTCATCGACCGTAAATGTATTTGCGACGGTATTCTCAGCCACACCACCACTTCCGCCAAGCGAATAGGTAACGTGCGCCACAACTGTATAAAACAACAGTAGAATAACTACCTCTCCTGCATGCTGCTTCATCACAGGTTTCGTAGCAACGTCCTCTTGTGCTGCGGGTCCGCATCATGAACCAATGAATTACTCACGCGCGCACCAAGACAAGCAAACATGAACGTCGATTATTTGGAAAAACTGAATGCCGAACAACGCCAGGCGGTGGAATTCGGTATCACGCCCGGACAACGCGATGCGATACCTGCCCGTCCTTTGCTGGTAATTGCCGGCGCAGGATCCGGCAAGACCAATACGCTGGCGCATCGTGTCGCGCATCTGATCGTCAACGGCGCGGATCCGCGCCGTATTTTGCTCATGACCTTTTCGCGCCGTGCCGCCGCCGAAATGACACGGCGCGTGCAGCGTATTTGCGGCGAGGCAATGGGTGCCAACGGTCGCATCATGGCCGATGCACTCTCGTGGGCCGGCACCTTCCACGGCATTGGTGCACAGTTACTGCGCGAATACGCTGACCAGATCGGTCTTGATCCCAATTTTTCGATCCACGATCGCGAGGATTCCGCCGATCTGATGAATCTGGTGCGACACGAACTGGGCTTGTCCAAGACGGAAAAGCGCTTCCCGCTCAAAGCCACCTGCCTCGCCATTTACTCACGGGTGGTCAACTCCGAGGCCCCGCTCGACAGCATCCTGCACAAGGTCTTCCCCTGGTGCGCCGAATGGGAAACGCAGTTGCGCACACTCTTCGGCGCCTACGTCGAAGCCAAGCAAGCCCATAACGTACTCGACTACGACGACCTGCTGCTGTACTGGGCCCAGACCATCGAAGACCGCATGCTGGCCGACGACATCGGTGCCCGCTTCGATCATGTGCTGGTGGATGAATACCAGGATACCAATCGACTGCAGTCCTCCATCCTGCTGGCGCTGAAGCCCGACGGTCGCGGCCTGACCGTAGTCGGCGACGATGCGCAAGCAATCTATTCTTTCCGCGCGGCGACAGTACGCAACATCCTCGACTTCCCGCGCGCTTTTGACCCACCGGCTGACATCGTCACGCTCGACCGCAACTATCGGTCAACGCAACCCATTCTTGCCGCCGCCAACAGTGTCATCGACAAGGCGCTCGAACGCTTCACCAAAAACCTCTGGACGGAACGCACTTCCGACGACAAGCCACATCTGGTATCCGTACGCGACGAAGCCGATCAGGCGCGTTACATCGTCGAGCGCGTGCTGGAAAATCGTGAAGCCGGCAGCACGCTCAAAGAACAAGCCGTGCTATTTCGCGCCTCCGATCACAGCGGCCCGCTGGAAATCGAACTGGTACGTCGTAACATCCCCTTCGTCAAATTCGGCGGACTCAAGTTTCTCGACAGTGCCCATGTCAAGGATATGCTGGCGATGCTGCGCTTCGTGCAGAATCCCCGCGACCGCGTAGCAGGCTTTCGCCTGATGCAATTGCTGCCGGGTGTCGGCCCCGGCTCGGCGCAAAAAGTACTCGACGCCATGTCGACGCATGCTGATCCGATTGCCGCCTTGTCCACCCTGCCCGCACCGCCACGCGCCGGCGATGACTGGAGCACCTTCGTCGACGTGCTGCAATTCATGGCGCAAGGTAAAACCGGCTGGCCCGCTGAAATCGCTCATGCGCGCAGCTGGTATGCGCCACATCTGGAACGTCATCACGAAGACGCCACCACACGCCAAGCCGACTTGCTGCAACTGGAACAGATCGCCTCCGGCTACCCGTCTCGCGAACGTTTTCTCACCGAACTGACGCTGGATCCTCCGGATGCGACCAGCGATCAATCAGGTATCCCCTTGCTCGATGAGGACTATCTGATCCTGTCGACCATCCATTCCTCCAAAGGCCAGGAATGGAAATCTGTCTATGTGCTCAACGTGGTCGATGGTTGTATCCCCGCCGATCTTGCCACCGGCAGCACCGACGAGATCGAAGAAGAACGCCGGCTTCTCTATGTCGCCATGACACGTGCCAAAGACGACTTGCATCTGATGGTGCCGCAAAAGTTCTTCACCGGCGGCCAGCATGCCCAAGGCGACCGCCATGTGTACGCATCACGCACCCGCTTCATTCCACCGGGGATATTGCCGCATTTTTCCAGCAGCGCATGGCCGGTGGTCGCCGTCGGCCCAAGCGGGCGTCCCGATGCAAAGCAAATGCGCGTCGATGTGGCGGCACGCATGCGCGGAATGTGGAAATAGCAGAAAGAACTCCGGGACGGCATCGGCAAAAAATCAGCCGATCATCTTCGTATAAGCTGCAGCATCCAGAAATGCCGACCCATCGAACGCCGTCAACGGCCGCAGCTTGAAGATCCACTGCTCGTAAGGCGCTTCGTTAATCGCCTCGGGCGTATTGGCCAGTACCGTATTGACGGCAAGCACTTCGCCATCGACCGGCGCATGGACATCGGATGCGGTCTTGTTGGACTCGACCACACCGGCATCAGCGCCGCGCTTGAGCACGCTGCCGACATCCGGCGTCTGCACATACACCAGCGGCCCCAGCTGGTCCTGGCCGAAATCGGTGATGCCGATCGTCAGCGAGCCGTCGTCTTCCTGTCTGATCCACTCATGCGTGTCGGCGTAAACCAGATTGTCGGGTATCAACATGTTTGTCTCCTGTTGTGATGTGCTTCGCTTATTCCGCAGCGGGAAAGACCGGCTCACCCAGATTGAGCATCAGGCGGTTGGCCCAGGCAAAGATCGCGACCGAATGAATCAGGTCGAGGATTTCCTGCTCGTTCAGACCGACGTCCTTGAGCGCCTGGATGTTGGCAGAATTGATGTCGTTGGGGTTCTTGGTCAGATCAATGGAAAACTGCGAGATGGCTTTTTCACGGGCATCGGTGCCTGCAGTATAAGGATCGTCGAATACCTGCTGCACGGTGTCGTTGCGTTTGGCCAGTTGTTCAAAACGTTGGGCATGCACCGACGCGCAGTAGACGCAGCCGTTGATGCGCGACACGACCATGGAGCCAAGCTCACGCTCGGCGCGCGACATGCCACCCGGCGCGTACATGATGGCGTTGAACGCGGCGGAACGCTGGCGCAGAATCTCCGGCTGATGGCCAAGGAACAGGTAATAATCCGACGTCTTGGCCTTGGGATGGCTTTCTTCCAGAACCTTGATCTGGTCTTCGGTCGCTTTTTCAATATCAATGACATCGAGCCAGGCGTCCCACTCAAGTACTTCGTTGGTGAAGCCGTGCGATTTGATGATAGTGCTCATGGGTTCTCCGATCTCAGTTACTTGCCAATTTCATCGCCTTCAGACCGGCGACAACGCGGATCTGATAAGAGACGAAGGCGATCAGTTGCGACAAGGCCACTACTGCGGGCGTGCTGATGCCTGCGGCAGGCAAGGTATGCAGCGCGGCTTTGTCGCCTTCGACCGGGCGTTCGGTCAAGGCGCGAGCAAAGATCAACATCGCGCGCAGACGACCTGCGGGCAATTGCTCCGGTTCACCGGAGGCGGCGACGGCCAGTTGTGCGGCATCCGCAGGCAGCGCTTCCAGACGCGCACGGTAATGCGCCGCCACATCCGTCGCACCGGCCAGACGGCAGGCATACAGCGCAACCAGCAGGCGTTCGTCGAGACCAATGCCTTCCAGCGCAGGATCAAACAGTGTGTCGTAGCTGCCTTGGGTTGCCACTGCAACTTTCTCGCGCTGGTGACGCAAGGCGTGAAGATTGCTGCCGGCCTGCAAGCCGACCAGCTTGTCGATGACATCGTTGTCGATGTTGTATTCCACTTGCGTTGTCATGAAACTTCCTTTCGAGTGAGGGATGCCTATACTTACTCTTACTCTTGCTAATGCTTCAGTTTTTTCTGAGCGATGGCATCCCGTAAAAATTGCTGCGCGTGCTGCCATGAGTGATGGTCGGCATGCGCGTTCGCGGCTGGCAGTCCGCCGCCGGTGCTGATGCGTTTCGAAACTGGATGGGCGTAGCTAATTTGCGTCGTCGGCACATAGGGAAACAGAATTGCATGACCTGCATCCTGATAATCGTGCCACTCCACCGCATGCGGATGTGCGACTTCCGCCAGCTTGTCGCTGACCATCCGCGCGTACACGCTGGACGGCCATGAGCCGTCGTCGGTCGCTGAAAACAGCAGCACCGGAGACTGAATGTTTTCCACATGGATGCGCGCCTTCGCCACTGCGTCCTTATCCTGCAAGGCAGTCAGCATGGCCAGTGCATGCCGATGCGGCGGCGGGCCTTCGTCAAACGGCGCCCAACTGGCGTGACGATTGTTTTCCCATTGGTGAGTCAGTGGCTTATCCTTCAAGAGCCAGGTCGGGCCTTCCCTTCCGATGGCCGGATCGCAGGCGTTCTGGCCGCTATGCACCAGCGCACTCGGTACATAGGCCAGCACGGCTGAGACCTTTTCCGGGAAGGTAGCACCCAGCAACAGCACCAGCTCGCCTCCACGCGACTGGCCGCTGATGGCGACGAAATCGTGCAGAGGCTTGACGGTGGCACGCAGCCAATCCAGGCCTTTTTCAAAATATTCCAGCGGCGTATTGGAGATGTAGTCCGACAATCCGGGCGCCTTGAAATACGCCAGCGCAAAAGCCGCATAGCCACGCGACGCATACAAAGCAGCACGCGGCTCGTTGATGCCGCCGCCCGAACCATTAAGGATCATGACGGCTGGATGAGGTCCCGAACCGGCCGATACTGGTGGCATAAACAGCGTGCCCACCAGCCCTTGCTCGCGCACCTCCCTGCGTGTCACGCCGTCGGCGCAAAGACGCTGCACCAGAACGGTGTCGGCCTCTCCGCTGGCGGCGCTGGCATGCACGGTCGTCATCAACGGCTGTTGCACGTCCGGATGAAACTGCTCGCGCTTGCCCTCTTGCTCCGGCTGTTGTGACCACAGCAAGCCCATCGCTGAAATCCCGGCATAGCTGCCTTCCACCGCCGGCGCCAGCGACAGATCGACGTGACCGGCCGCATCGGCGACGAAGCGCGCGCTGCTCTGCCAGTTGGCGCCGGCGCGCAAGGTGCTGCTGGAAACCTGCACCAGCTCGCCCGGCGCGGCGCCGGTGACAACGATGCGCCGAGGCACATCGATCAGGTCATCGGCGGGCGTAACGGAAACATTCAAGGTAGCCATGCTGTTACTTCCTCAATCGCAAAAATTACTTCTTGTCCTGCGTCACCATCATCGCGGTGGTGCGATCGCTGCTGGCTGGAGTTACCTTCAAGCCCTTCTTTGCCGCCCAGATATTTTGATAGTGATACAGCGGAATGATGCCGGCATCGTCGGAAATAATCTTCGCCGCATTGCGCAGGATCGCTTCACGCTTGGCTGCATCGAATTCTGCAGTCGAATCGGCCAGCGCCTTGTCGATAGCCGGATTGCTGTAATGATTCCAGTTGGAAGCGCCCAGACCCTTCTTGGCGTCGACAGTCGCCAACACGTTCACCAGCGCATAGCTGGCTTCACCGGTGCCGTTGCCCCATGCCAGCACGCTGACGGCAAACTCATTCTTGTTGGCGCGTGCCGAGTACGAGGCCCATGGCAACACTTCCACTTGCGTCTTCACACCGATGCGAGTCCAGAATTGCGCCACGGCTTGCATGGTTTCCGGTGCTTGCGGATAGCGGTCGTTCGGCACATGGATGGTCAGCTTGAAGCCTTGCGGGAAGCCGGCGTCAGCCAGCAGCTTCTTGGCCTGGTTCACATCGTTCGGGATGTTCTTGATGTCAGGGTTGTAGCCAAAGGTATCGGCCGGCATCCATTGATTGGCTTCGGTCGCTGCACCTTGCAAAATACGGTCGACCAGCGCCTTGCGGTTGATCGCCAGCGACAAGGCTTTACGCACACGGGCATCCAGTAATGGATTCTTGTCGAGTTGCTTGCCGTTGTTGTCGGTAATGTACGGGCTCGGACCTTCATGGAAACTTGGTTGCAACAGCAACACGCGCAGGCCGTTGTATGGGAACACCTTGACGTTCGGCGACTGCTTCAACTTGGCCAGATCCGACACCGATACTTTGTCGATCACATCGACGTCACCCGACAGCAGCGCGGCGGTACGTGCAGCGGCGTTGTTGATGTAACGGTAATTGACCTTTTCCCAGATTTGCTTCTGGCCCCAGTAGTCATTGTTGCGTTCCATGATGACGCGGTCGCCCGGCGTGTAGGAAACATACTTGTACGGGCCGCTGCCAACCATGGCGGCGCCGCTGTTGTAGTTCTCGGTTTGCGACTTCTCGCCAACGTGCTTGCTGACGATATGCACGGATGCCAGGTTCAGCGGCAGGTCTGGATTGGCGATATTGGTCTTGATGATCAAGGTCAGCGGATCTTTAGCGGTCACCGATTCCACAGTGCGCAGATAGCCGGCGAAAGTCGCCACGCTACCCGGAACGGCGCGTGCGCGTTGATAGGAGAAGATTACGTCATCTGCGGTGAACGGCTTGCCGTCCTGCCACTTGACGTTGGGACGCAACTTGAATTCCCAGGTTTTCGGATCAATGTTTTTCCAGCTGACAGCCAGGCCTGGTTGCAGCTTGTTGTAATTGTTCTCGACCAGCAAATCCCAAAAGTGCAGGTCGACGGAACGGTCACCGGCGTGGTTGTTCAGTTGTGGATCGAGCGAGGACAGCGGATCGGCGAATGCGATATTCAGCGTTTGTGCGCCGGCTGAATTGACGGCTGCGGTTCCCAGAAGCGCGACGGCCAGCAGGCTGGAAAGTACGGTTTTCTTCATGTTCATCATCCTCGGTAGTGGTGGATATGGAATAAGCTTGTTATCGATGTTGCTTGCTGCAATGCTTTACTGATCGTTCAAATGACATGCGCTCAAGTGTCCCGGCGCGACTTCTTTCAGCGCCGGTGCCTCCTGTCGGCAGCGCGGCATGGCATGCGGACAGCGCGGATGGAAATGGCAGCCCTGCGGTGGATTCAAAGGACTCGGGATCTCGCCCTTGATTGCCGTGAACGACTTGTTGCGTGACTGCAAACGCGGCACTTCCGCCAGCAATGCCTGGGTGTACGGGTGATTCGGCCGCGCAAACAGCTCGTCGACGGCGGCGCTCTCGACGATACGGCCCAGATACATGATGACCACGCGGTCGGAGACGTGCTCGACCACGCCGAGATCGTGACTGATGAACAGGTAGGTTAATCCAAGCTGTTCACGCAAGTCGCTGAACAGATTGAGGATTTGCGCCTGAATCGAGACATCCAACGCCGCCACTGCCTCGTCCGCCACCAGCATCTGCGGCTGTACCGCCAGCGCGCGCGCAATACCGATACGCTGACGCTGGCCGCCGCTGAACTGATGCGGATAGCGATCACGCAGTTCAGGATCAAGCCCGGCACGCAGCAGTTGCGCACTGACGTAATCATCGAGTCCGGCCTTGTCGGTCATGCCGTGGATCAGCGCAGCTTCGCCGACGATTTCATCGACGCGCAGGCGCGGATTGAGGCTGGCGTAGGGATTCTGAAAAATCATCTGCACCTTGCGGCGCGTGGCGTGCTGTTCGCGTGCGCTGAGTTGATTGCGATCAACGCCATCAACCAGCACCTGCCCGGACGACGGCGACAGCAGCCCACTGACGATGCGGCCCAGCGTCGACTTGCCGCAACCGGACTCCCCTACCAGACCGACTACCTCGCCGGGCATGACGTGCAGGTCGACCGTGTCGAGTGCTTGCGTGACCGCAGCCGGACGCATCCAGCCGCGTGCGATCAGTTGTGATTCAAACGGCCGTGGCTTGCGTTCTCCGAAACGTTTTCCGACCTGGTGCGCTTCCACCAAAGGGATTACTTTATCCATGGCGCAGCTCCACAGTATTCGCAGCATCCAGCGGCACCGCCGGATGGAAGCAGCGCGCGAAATGCGCCTTCAGCGGCTCCGTGATTTCCGGACGCGTGAGGCATTGTTCGCTGACGCGTTCGCAACGTGCGGCAAATGCGCAAGTCGGCGGCAGGTGCAGCAAATTCGGTGTCAGGCCAGGGATCTGGCGCAGGCGTTCACCACGGCGGTTGTTGCTCGGCAGACTGCCGATCAGACCTTGCGTGTAAGGATGCAGCGGCTGGTCGAGCACGTCAGACACTTTGCCTTGCTCGACGATACGGCCGGAATACATGACGGCGACATCGTCCGCCAGCCCCGCCACCACCGAGAGATCGTGTGTAATCCAGATCAGCGCGGTGCCATGCTGGCGCGCCAGCTTTTGCACTTCCGACAGAATCTGCGCCTGGATCGTCACGTCCA
>Ga0209913_1001555_pt1 | contig 12251 bp, 9 predicted proteins | sample PersoiDNA2013203_FD_185805 | JGI IMG/M metagenome (GOLD analysis project Ga0209913, IMG submission 185805) | Permafrost soil microbial communities from the Arctic, to analyse light accelerated degradation of dissolved organic matter (DOM) -... | ecosystem: Environmental > Terrestrial > Soil >... | reverse complement strand
AGCCGCGCCGAATTCGAAGCGCTGATGGCCGAGCTGCACCTGCCCCGCCCCCGCCTGATGGACGTGGCCGTGCCCGCCAACCAGAACCTGGGCCTGCCGCACGGCGTCTGAGCCGCAACGATCAAGCCACGCGCTTTGTCCATGTTCCCCACCAGCGCCCACCATCCGGCCCCCGAAAACGCCGCCGCGGAAGCCCCCGCCGCGGCGGACGATCCCCGTCCCCAGCCGCCAGTCGAACCCCAGCTGGAAGACTGCTGCGGCAGCGGCTGCGTGGTGTGCGTGTTCGACCTGTACGAAGAGGCGATGAACCGCTACCGTATTGCGCTAACAGCGTGGCAGCAGCGGCAAGGTTCGCCGGAGGCGAGTGTACAGTCTCCATTCAACTTGAATCGTGCTGGCGGCTCCGCCAAAAAGCGGACCGGTTCGGTCGATGGGAAGCGCGGTCTTGATGGCGAAAATGATTCCGCCGTTCGGAGCGCCAGAAACGGACAGTCGAAGTGAACCGGTGATCTACGACCTTCTGGACGCCGCTCTTTCAAGCGAGTTCACGGTCATTCACAGCCTGCGACAGTGATGTGCCGCTGATGGCGACGTCATGCGGGCTAGGATGAGATCGGTAATTTTGTTGCTGCGCCGACTCCATCGAGGCGCAATGCGCCGATCGCACCATGCACTTCGAGCGGCGGGATGTCTTTGCCGTGCGTGACGATACCACCCTGAATGTCGATTTCACGCGCAGCCCCCCCTGGTTTGATGCTTAGGGCAATCGCCGACAGCGACACGACCACGCCTTTGACCAATGAGTCGCCGGTGGCACCGAAGGTTTCGATGCCACGGTGAACCAGCAGGCGGCCGATTGGCTGGCTGATCTGTATCCCTATAGCGCCATCCCCGTGCGTCGTAATTCGATCGAACTCGGCGATATTGACGGTGCCGTCATACACATTGAAGCCGCGCGCGCCCTGACCGAACGTCTCAATGGGGGCGTTGACCCGCAGCTCGTTCACCATTCCGAAATTGACAAATCCGATGCCACTGGGGCCGTACGACGTGAGCTTGTCTTCCGCATCCCAACGGTCCACCGTACCCCAGTTGTCCAGCACCATGTCATTTACCCCATATGTAACGACGGGTCCCAGATTACGGACGACGTCAACGAAGGCGTTGGATACCGTAAAGACGCCGCCGGTGATGTTATCGGGCGTGCCCGGTGCGATTTTTCCGTCGCAGTAGACCGCGCCCGTTTCCAGCAAGGGTGCGCTAAGGCGTCCGCCTTCAGGCGTGCCGCTGACGAAAATCCCGCTGCCGAGCACTGGCGCCGTCGGCCGGCCGGCGGACAATCCTTGCAGTTGCGCACTGATGATCACGTTGGGATCGGCCTGCATATTCCACAAGGTGAAAGCGCCCTGCGTGACGTAGACACCGTAGCCATGCGGCCGATCGGGCTGCGCGCGGACATCGGCGGCAATGACATCGAGTCCGTCGACATCGACATGCCCGCTCAGTATCTTGTCCCGCGCCAGAAGCTGCACCTGGCCGATGGTGGAAAGACCTGCCAGGCGCAACCGGCCAAGGGTGCCGACGCTGGTGTCGTTAAAGATGGCGCGCCTGTCGATCGAGGTTTCTATACGAATACCGACGACTTCGTTGTCAGTGCTCAATTGCAGACCGTCGCTTCCCGGTGCGAAGGACAGCACGGTTTCCCCTCCTTCTGCCGCCAGAGTTTGCCCCGGAGCGAGCCGGAAAGATGGCAAGTTGAACAGCGAGCCCTGGATGACGATATTGCGAACCGTTGCGTCCCCGATCAATGCCACTAGTTGTTCCGCCGTTGTAGCGACTTGTTTTAGCGATGCCATATGGGCTCTCTGGTTATTTTCTGTGTGGGCGAACTGCCAAGCGATCGGCAACACGCAAATATTGAGGCAACTGGCTCTTCACTGATTTGGCGCCGGCGAGAACCTACCATTCTCCTCGACGATGGTTCGAGACCCACCGGTACATGCCCATTACGTTCAGAGTTTTCATCGAGTCGAACGCTATCCATTTCCTGGTCTCGTCGCTGAATAGGACGTTGCGATAGAGCTGATCCCAGGACTGGCCCGCGCGCACGAGGTCAAGCACTTGCTGATGCAGGTCGACCATGTAAGCCCGCTCGGCGACGATGTCGGCCTTGGTGGCCGGGCTGTAATGCCCGATGTCGATCACGTCCACATCTTGCTGCACCACCCAGTCGAGTGTCTCGATCCAGCCGTCGTAATAGAAATCCAGGAAGTCGTTATAAGGCATTGACTTGCCTTCGCAAACGTCGGTACATTGCAAGGCCTTGTAAGCGGGAAACAGCACCATGATCATGCTATCCGAGTGGCTCGGCGCGACGCGGTGCAGCAGCACGGTCTCGCCCCCCAGGGTGATTTTCATATCCTTGTCGAATACGCGGTCAGGCACCGCAGTCGGCAACTTCTCACCGATGATGGGCTCCAGTGCGCGCTGGTTTGCAACGATTACCGCACCATCTTTTTGAAACACCTGCGCGCCACTGATATGGTCGGTGTGCGCATGGGTATAGACAACGTAGGCGACGGGGACCTTGAAGCGGCGCTTGATCTCGTCACTCAGCCACGTCGCAGTGCAGGTCATCGCGGGGTCGATGACCAGTGCCCCTTCCTTGGTAATCAACACGAATCCGCTGTGCACGGCAAGTCCGGCTCCGGTGGTGTGCCGATACAGATTGCCTTTGATCTGCTCCAGGCCGCGGGGATTTGCCGGACATGGGGTGGCCGTGAAGTCTGCCAGGATCTGCCGATTGCCATATTGCGCGCGATTTACCGCAACGCCGTCATCTGCTGCAAAAGAAGAGATGTGCAAAAGTGCGCTGAATACAACGAAGAGTGCGTTAGCGGCATACCTTACAACATTCATGACATACCTCATGGGAACGTTCGAATCGGATTTGATCGCGCGCCCGCGTCGATGCGGTCGGTCCCGGGAAGAAAGCGAGCAATGTTCGGCGGACGCACGGTTCAATACTAGGAATCACTTTCAAACTGAATGTGAAAATTATTCTGCGCTAGAAAAGCCTCCGCTGAAAGGGCATACCAAAAACACATATGCCAATCGAATTTCGTCATAAGATTGATCGTTTAGGAAGTGTCGAGCTAATCTGTCCTCGGAGTAATACTAACTACAGAGGCGGAGAACCGAATGACAAGAAAATCCACGTGGACAGTTTGTACTGCAGCTTTGGTCAGCATGGGCACCGCGGTACATGGCCGGGCACAAGAACAACAACCAATACAAGGTGCGCAGGCGGCGCAAACGCAAATGGCGGCACCGACGGCGGTCATCGTTACCGGATCCCGAATTGCGCGGAGGGATGCGGATGGCGTAGGACCGATGTTGACCCTGACGCAAGAAGACGTGAAGTTCGCTGCCCCGACCTCTGTCGGCGATCTGCTGCAGAGTATGCCGAACGTGGGAACCAGCCTTAATTCAAACGGCACACAAGGAACGTCGTTCGGCGTCAGCTCGATCAATCTGCGCTACCTTGGCAGTGCGGAAGGCAGCGGAAACCGCACTCTGGTGCTGGTCGACGGCCATCGCTGGGTCAATGCTGCCGGCGGACGAGGTTTCCGCGATTTTGTTGACCTCAACACGATTCCGCTTGGTATCATCGACCATATCGAAATCCTCAAAGACGGCGCATCGGCAATCTACGGCGCTGATGCCATCGCCGGCGTGGTGAATATCCACACCAAGCGCCGGCTCGACGGCTTCGAAACCGATTTGCGCGTGGGCCAGACCTCGCGCGGCGACAACGAAAACGTGAGCGGCTTCGTCAACTGGGGCAAGCGATTTGAAAAGGGCAGCGTGTTTGTCTCCGCCAGCTATAGCGATACCAAGCCAATCCTGACCGCCGATCGCGACGTGACCCGCACGGCACTTTCGCCGCTGACCGCCGCGCCGACCAGTCCACAGGGCCTGTATGTGCTGCCGGGCCTGTCCAACAACGCGTATTTCGGTACCCCTGCGGGCTTCGCCCAGAACGCGGCCAATGCCATCACCCGCAACACTGGTGTGTCTGCCATTGGTGGCGGTGCCGCCGCGGACAACAGCTTCCATCCAGCGCGTCTGCCGGATGACTATTACAACACGCAGGCGCAAGGCATCTATTCGGCAGGTCCGGCGAACCGCAGCGGCTTGTTTGCGCGCGCGACGTACCAGCTCGACGAGGATGTCACCGCCAAGGCCGAGGCTCTGTATACGAACCGCAAGTCGAGTCAATTATTCGCGCCGTTCCCACTGGACGTTCGCGGCAGCAACGGCTTCACGATTTCGAAAGACCAGGCCTTCAATCCATTCGGCACGGCGAACGGAGTGCCGGCGGCAAACGCGCTGGGCTTTTCCGGATCGACTTTCCGCGTCCAGCGCGTGCCGGTCGAAGTCGGCAATCGGGACAATGTTCAAAATGTCAATACCTCGCGGATCCTGGTCGGCGTCGAAGGCAAGGGCGCCTGGCGTTGGGACGCGACGTTCTCCTACTCGAAGAGCGATGCGACATTCGATGCATACAACCAGATCAACCTCGATAACGTCTATCGCGCATTGGCGTCACCGGCAAGCTGTGCTGCCGCAACGGGATGCGTGCCACTCAACATTTTCGGCACGATCGCGCCGGACATGGCGAACTACATTCGCTACAACGCGCACGATGAGAACGGAACCAGCCAGGCCGACCTGTCGTTCAATGCGACACGCAGCCTGATGGACTTGCCAGGCGGATCGCTGGGCTTGGCCACCGGTTACGAGTATCGCCGGGAAAGCGCTTACGATCAGCCTGATGCCTTTGCATCGTCCTTGTCCACAGTATTGCCAAAAGTAGGGGGCGTTTCGCAAGCGCCTACCACCGCGCAAAGCCGCGACGTGACGCGCGGCAGCTATAACCTGCATGAAGCCTATGCCGAGCTGAGCGCACCGTTGCTGTCGGGCCTGCCGTTTATCGATACGCTTGAGCTCGACGCGGCGGCACGCTATTCGCGCTATTCGACAGTGGGCGGCAAAGCGACGGGCAAACTCGGGATTCTGTACCGACCCGTCGCGTCGACGCTGATGCGAGGGACGTATTCGCAGGGATTTCGCGCACCATCGATCCTTGAACTGTTCCAAGGGCAGCGCCAGACCAACTTTCAGACGGTGGACCCGTGCAATAGCGGCGGCGCTGGCCAACCAGGTTGCGCAGGCGTGCCTGCAACATATAATCAAAGTCAGTTCAACGGTGGTCTGACCCGCGGCATTACCGCGGGAAACACTGCGCTGAAACCGGAAACGGCCGAGACCTATAGCCTGGGCGTCGCCTTCACCCCGCCCTCGGTCAAAGGTCTGTCGTTCACGGCCGACAAATTCCTGATCAAGGTAAAAGACGCCATTGCTTCGCAAAGCGCGACACAGCTCCTCCAATCATGCGCCACGACGGGTAATTTTTGCGATCTGGTGCAACGCGCTCCTACCGGTGAAGTGTTGCAGCTTACCCAGGCGGTGGTGAACCTGTCGCGTATCGAAGTGGCCGGTATCGACGCAACCATCCGCTATGTGTTTCCATTTGGTGGTGGGAAGATCGACAGCGCGCTCGATCTGGCATATCTGGAAAAATATCGTTCCTATGTTCCGCAGCCCGACGGTAGCGTGGTCGTGGACGACCGTGCCGGCAAGTCTGACCAGCCGCGTTCGACCTTTCCGCGCATGAAAGGCCAGGCGTCGTTGCGCTACCTGGCGGCGAAATACAGTGCGGGGTGGAAGGTGCGCTATATCGGCCACAGCGCGGATTTGCCTGACAATGCCGTCAACGGCGGGACGGTTCCCGCCACGCTCTACCATGACTTGCAGCTGAATTACACGCTGCCGGGCGGCAACGTCAGTCTTTCGGCCGGGGTTGATAACGTGTTTGACAAACAGCCACCGCTCTCGGCTGCCAACAATCCGATCAATTTCGATATCTATACTTACGATGTGCGTGGACGTTATCTCTACGCCAAAGTGTCGAGCAAATTCTGAGGCTGCATATGCCGCATAGCAAACGCTGGGCACTTGATCCGGTCATGATGATGTTTGCCGCCCTTGCGGTAGCGATCGCTTTGACTTGGGTCATTCCCTCCGGAGAGTATCAACGCAAGGGCGGGTCGGAAACTGCCCTGGTGGTGCCGGGAACCTATCAGCAGAGTGCCAAGCTTGTCTCGTTGGATGCGCTGTGGCCGGCGCCATCCAAGACCGGCAGCGGCAAGACGGAGAGTTCACAGCCGGCAGTGATTGTGCCGGTGTCGCCGGCCGCACTGGTCACCGCGATTCCGGCCGGCCTGGCGAAGTCATCTGGTCTGATCTTCATGATTTTGCTGCTGGGCGGGATGTTCGGCGTATTGCGCACTTCCGGCGCCCTCGATGCCGGCATCGAACGCTTGCTGGCGATAACAGGGGGCCGTCTCGGCGTCGTCACACCGGTCGTGATGATCGCGGTTTCGGCAGGAAGTACCTTCCTCGGTCTTATTTCCGAATACCTGCTCATCATTCCGATCGTCGTCGCATTGGCCGAGCGTATGGGTCGCAGCCGACTGTACGGCTTTGCCATGCTTACCCTTGCCGCCAAGGTTGGTTACCTCGCTTCCGTGACCAATCCAGTCGCATTGCTTATCGCCCAGCCGATTGTGGGCGTGCCCGTCTTCAGCGGTGCGCTATTCCGATTTGTTGTCTGGTGCTTGCTGCTGGCCCTTGCAATCGGCGTGGTGCTACGCCTGGGTCACAGCAACACGCACCAAGAAGTCGCCTGCAACGACACGCCGTTGTCCAAGCGCCATCTGACGGTGCTGCTCATCGTGGGAATCACCGTGGGCTTGCTCATTTATGGCTCATCGGCGTTGGGTTGGCGCGACTTGCAGTTCGCCTCGCTCTTCGTTGTTTCCGGGGTCGCAATGGGCATTGCTGCCGACATGACGCCGCGCGCAGGCGCTCACGCTTTCGTCGACGGCATGAAATCGATGATGCTGGCGGCACTGCTTATCGGTATGGCACGCGGGGTCGAACTTGTGCTGCGCGACGGCCACATCCTGGACACGATCATCGCGTGGGCTTCGGGTCACGTCGCGCATCTCCCGGCCGTCATCGTGGCTCCTTTGGTGATGGGATTCGAGATGTTCCTGACGCTGTTGATTCCGTCGACTTCGGCGAAAGCGGCACTCAGCATTCCCATTCTGGCACCAATCGCGGCGTCGGCGGGAGTCAGCGGGCAAACGACGGTGCTGGCGTTCCTGTTCGGAAATGGACTAGTGAATATGTTTGCGCCCACATCCGGAATGCTGCTTGCATATCTTGCGACGGCAAATATCGGTTACGGCACGTGGTTCCGGTTTGTCCTCCCGCTGTTCCTGTTCTTCACAGTTGTTTGCATCGCCGCGACGATGCTCGCGGTTGTACTTTCGTACTAAGGAACGCACATGGAAAACTTCGAAAACGTCCGCGTCTGGCGCGACGTGATGGTAGTCGTGCGCGACGGCATCCGCTTAGCGACGGATATCTATTTCCCAGCCGACTCCACTGGCCCTTTCCCGGTACTGCTCGAGCGCACACCTTACAACAAGCGGGGCACCAATCACGCCGACCGCGATGCGGCGGATCCGGCACCAAAGTCTAAGCCAGCCGTCGCGGCGGAATTTGCGCGCGCCGGGTATGCATATGTCTTGCAGGATTGCAGAGGGCGATACCAATCGGAAGGCGGCTTCGAAAAATACCTTAACGAAGGGCCGGATGGAGCGGACACGATTGCGTGGATCGTTCAGCAGAGCTGGTGTGCCGGGAAAGTAGGAACCTTGGGTTTGTCATACGGCGCACACGTGCAGACCGCGCTGGCTGCCTTCGCACCGCAAGGATTGGCTGCAATGTTTCTGGATTCGGGCGGCTTTTCCAGTGCATTCCACAGTGGCATCCGGCAAGGCGGTGCATTCGAACTCAAGCAACTCACCTGGGCGTACAAACACGCTCTGTTGGCACCTCAAACATCCGCTGACCCCGCACGCCGGAAGGCGCTCGAGGCCGAGGATCTGCGCGCGTGGATGCAGGTGCAGCCGTGGCAGTCCGGTCGCTCGCCGCTGGCGGCGGCGCCCGAGTACGAGCAGTACGTCGTGGAGCAATGGAGCAAGGAGTTATTCGGCAAATATTGGTGCGCCCCAGCATTGTTTGCGCGCGGTCACTATGCGTCATTCCCCGATATACCGATGGTTCACATGAGCAGCTGGTTCGATCCGTATTCCGTGACCGCGATCGAGAACTATGTCGGATTGGCGCGTGGTCGGCGGGGACCCGTGCGGCTAGTGCTGGGGCCATGGACCCATGGCCAGCGTTCTGTCAGCCACGCTGGCGAGGTGGACTTCGGCCCCGAGGCGATCTTGGATGGAAATATTGCGCCAGACTACACGACATTGCGCCGAGCCTGGTTCGACCGCCACGAACGCGGCATTGATGCGCCGGACTATCTGTCCGCGCCAGTGAAGTTGTTTGTGATGGGCGGCGGCAGCGGCCGGAAGAATGCGGCGGGAAGATTAGAGCATGGGGGCCATTGGCGCGACGAGATCGACTGGCCTCCGCCGAGCGCGGTCAATGTTGCGTTCCATTTGCGTTCGTCCGGCTTGCTCGCAGAAAAAGCACCCGCAATCGAGACGGACTCAGTGGGTTACGTTTTCGATCCCCGCAACCCTGTCCCCACCATCGGCGGCGCGATCGCCTCAGGGGCGCCGATCATGGCAGCTGGCGCCTTCGATCAACGCGAGGGCCTGGGCGGTTTCGGCGAGCGGCGCGAAGGACGCGCATTGGCGGATCGCGCCGACGTCATTGTGTTTCAGACGGAGCCTTTGCTTGCGCCGGTCGAGGTGACAGGAAGCGTGATTGCGCACTTATGGGTCAGTTCAACGGCGGTCGATACCGACTTCACCATCAAGCTGATCGACGTCTATCCCCCGAATGCGGACTACCCGGAAGGTTGTTCGATCAACCTGGCACATGGCATACTGCGGATGCGGTTTCGCGAATCTTTCGAGCACAGCAAACTGATGGAACCTGGCGCTGTCTACAAGATCCAGATTCCTTCATTTCCGACGAGCAATTTGTTTGAGACGGGCCACCGGATTCGTTTGGATATCTCCAGCAGCAACTTCCCGCACTTCGACGCCAATCCGAACACAGGGGCGCCGGCGGGACATACAAGCGAACCAGTGGTCGCTCACAACCGTGTTCATATGGACGCGGCGCGGCCTTCGCATATCATTCTGCCGATCGTGCCAAGATAGGCCCTTCATGAGCGTTCCTGAGAATATCCCTTTTCGAGCACTGCGCGGCTTTCATGCGATCCTCGAGACCGGTTCGGTCACGGAGGCCGCGCGGCGTTTGGGCCTGACTCAGCCGGCAGTGAGCCGCATGCTTGCCCAATTGGAAGCGCAAATCGGCTTTGATCTGTTTTTTCGCGACCATGGGCGATTGGTTCCCACGCAGGAGGGACTGCTGTTGTTCGAAGAGGTGGACATGTCCCTTGCTAATTTCGAACGTATTCATAGCCTGGTTCGCGATATCGCAGACTTCCGCGTAGGACACCTCAAACTAGTGGCGCCCCCCAGTTTTTCGGAAGGGGTGCTGCCGGACATCGTAGCCGCGTTCGTTGGGCGCTTTCCTAAAGTTCGCCTTACCATCGATTCGCGCAACGTCGAAAGTGCCAAAGCACTGATCTCCACGCGCGCAGTGGATGGCGGCTTTCTCAAACTTCCCCTGGATCGTCCCGATCTGCGCGCGCAAAAGGTTGTGTCGAGTATAACGGTTTGCGTTTTATCCGACCGGAACCCTAAGAGCCGCCAGCCGATCCTCAGTCCGGCATTGCTGCGTGGCGAGCCCTTGATCCTGCTTGGGCTGGGGCGGATGTCGCGCGGACATGTCGAAATGGCCTTTACGAATGCAGGAGTCCGCCCTGATGTGCGTTTTGAGACGCATACCGTGGGTTCCGCCTGTGCATTGGCTGCGCGCGGGTTAGGGATTGCGCTGGTTAATGAGCTGCTTGCAAGCTCGTATTTGCGACCCGGTCTGGTCCAAGTTCCTTTCGAACCTGTCATATCGAACGACTATGCATTCGTCACCTCCGCACTGTCCGCGCCAACACGCATGGCAAGCGAGTTCCTCAATGAGACTGAACGGCATTTTGCAGCATCAATCTACGCGACAAAGACCCCGCAATGAAGAACTTGCACACTCTCAATTCAAGACATTCCGCCCCGTCCGCCTATTCGCACAAACCCGCAAACAGCGCAGGTCCGGCCGGTTCGTTTCTTAGCAGGGAAAACGGCGCAAACAGCCGTTCAATCGATCAAGCGCCGGACGAGGAGCCGACTGTTCGTCCTTCAACAGCGCGCCGCAACGAGAACCTGGTTTCACTAGTGGCTGAGCTGTCGTTAAGAGAAATGGGATATGTCGGAGTGGCTAGACATCTAAACTGCTCACCTTCCTGCGCGCGAAACTATATCAGCCAACTGCTCGATCTTGGCGTGATCGCAATCTCGCCGAACAGGCCGCAAGCAGGCGCTGTTGATAGAACAGTATTTCGACTCAATAGTGTCCTCGCTTCCTGTGCACATGACAGCGCCGAGAAGGTGCAAGGTAGAAATGCTGGCCGGTTGTCTTTAGATCTTTCACAGGAAACGGTAAAGGGTGATAGTTGCCATTGGCTGGAAACGGCTGTTTCGCTCGCCTGGTCGACCGGCGTCGCACCTTCGCGCGACCCGCTGGTAGCTGCGCTCTTTGGTTCGCCGCCAGAACGTGTCAATGAATTTGACACACCTGGTTAGATTTCTGGGAGTCCAAGTCTCATTTTCGGGCGGCCTTTTTCTGCATGGGCTGCAGGTCAATCCAGGCTACCGTAAAATTTTGCCAATGATCGCCTCTAGCGCGCTCGCTCTCGCGCACGACCACGGATCGCGAAACGCTTGTCAGCGGGGCATTATTCGGACTGGTATGATCGGTGAAGTCAACTGCGCAAATCGGACTATTTGTAACGTTGACGTGGGGTTCGGATGGATCTGCATTCGGAGTCAGCCGCAAATCGGAAATTGGACACCACGCTAAGCTGCTTGTGCGTGTTCGACGCCTGCGAGATGGCGCGCGAACGCCATGCGCAGCAACTGGCCGCCTGGCTGCTGCGCCATCCCGGCGCGGAATAAAGCACTGCTGTCGCCCGTCATCGGGCCGTCACAAACTCCCGCTAGGCTGTCAGGCTGTCATTCACTCCTGGTCAGCCGAACCCATGCGTCTTCTCCCGTCTTCCCTGCCCCGGCTGCGCGCCGGACTGCTGTTGTCGATCACCTTGCTGGCGCCGCTCAGCCACAGCGCTCACGCGGCGCCCGCCGCGACCCCGAAGCTGGTGCTCGTGCTCGTGGTCGACGGCCTGCCCAGTGAACAGCTGCAGCGCTACCGCTCCCAGTTCGGCCAGGGCGGCCTGCGCCGCCTGCTGGACCAGGGCGCGTCGTTTGCCAACGCGCACCAGGCGCATGGGGTGACGGTGACGGCGGTCGGCCACTCGGCCGTGCTGACGGGCGCCTATCCCTACCAGCACGGGGTGATCGGCAACAACTGGATCGACCCCGTCACCCATGCCCAGGTCTACTGCACCGAGGACGGCAACTACTACTACATCGGCGAAGACACCAGGCCCGCCGACGGCACCTCGCCCATGCGCCTGCGCGTGGACACCCTGGGCGACCAGCTGCGCTACGCCACCGGCCAGCAAGCCAAGGTGCTGGCCATTTCCGGCAAGGACAGGGGCGCGATCCTGTTGGCGGGCAAGTCCGGCACCGCCTATATGTACATGGACAAGAGCGGCAACTTCGCCTCCAGCACCTATTACATGCAGGCGCATCCCCAGTGGGTGCAGCGCTTCCAGGCCGCCAAACCCCAGGACGCCTGGTACGGCAAGACCTGGCGTCCCCTGCTGGCCGATGCCGCCTACGTCCAGGATGCGCCCGACAGCCTGTATCCCGCCACGCCCAGCGCCGGCAACCGCTTCCCGTTCAGCTTTTACAGCGATAGCGGCAACACCGACGCCGACTACTATAACCGCCTCAAGACCAGCCCTTACCTGGACCAGCTGACCCTGGATTTCGCCAGGGCCGCCGTCGAGGGCGAACAGCTGGGCAACAACCCGGCCGGCGTGCCCGACCTGCTGGGGGTGAGCCTGTCGG
>Ga0209913_1001554_pt1 | contig 12256 bp, 12 predicted proteins | sample PersoiDNA2013203_FD_185805 | JGI IMG/M metagenome (GOLD analysis project Ga0209913, IMG submission 185805) | Permafrost soil microbial communities from the Arctic, to analyse light accelerated degradation of dissolved organic matter (DOM) -... | ecosystem: Environmental > Terrestrial > Soil >... | reverse complement strand
GGAATAATCAGCAGCGCTGCTGGAACATCACCAACAGCGCCAGCGGTAGCACGTCGGCCTTCAACGGCCAGGATGCGTCTCAACCCTTCACACTGCATTACCGCGTGCGAGGTACAGGCCCGTTAGGCCCACCCGCGCAGGGCGAAATGAATCAGGTCATCGTGACCTACGACCTGCCGGGATAGAGATGATGCAAGAGAAAAGCGACAAGCCACAGCGACCGGCAATCGCCTGATTCGGCTTATTCGTCGATGTTGCGGATCTTTTGCAAGGCTTCATCGATGCGTTCCACCGCAACGACTTTCAATCCCTCTACCTCTTGCTTGGGCGCATTAGCCTTTGGAATCATGGCGATGGAGAAGCCCAGCTTGGCGGCTTCACGCAGGCGCTCCTGACCGCGTGGCGCCGGACGAATCTCACCTGCCAGCCCGACTTCGCCGAATACCACCAGACCGCGCGGCAACGGCTTGTTGCGCATGGACGAATTGATCGCCAACAACACGGCAAGGTCGGCTGCAGGTTCGGTGATCTTCACACCGCCGACTGCGTTGATGAAAACATCCTGATCGAACGCGGCGATACCTGCGTGGCGATGCAACACCGCCAGCAGCATGGCCAGACGATTCTGCTCCAGCCCCACCGACAAACGGCGTGCGTTGGGAACATGCGAACTATCGACCAGCGCCTGAATTTCCACCAGCAGAGGACGCGTGCCCTCTTGCGTGACCATGACGCAGGAACCCGGCACCTGGCTGTCGTGCTGCGATAAAAACAGCGCTGAAGGATTGGATACTCCTTTGAGTCCCTTTTCCGTCATGGCAAACACACCCAGCTCATTGACGGCACCGAAACGATTCTTGAATGCCCGCACCAGACGGAAACTGGAATGCGTGTCACCTTCAAAATACAGCACCGTGTCGACGATATGCTCAAGCACGCGCGGACCTGCCAGCGCGCCTTCTTTGGTGACGTGGCCCACCATGATGATGGTGGTGTCGGAAGTCTTGGCAAAACGCGTGAGCTGTGCTGCACATTCACGTACTTGCGCCACCGAGCCGGGCGCCGAGGTCAAAGCGTCGGAATAGACGGTCTGAATCGAATCGATGACGGCCACATCCGGCTTGTGTTCCGCCAGTGTCGACAGAATCTTTTCCAGCTGAATTTCAGCCTGCAGCTTGAGATCCTTGGCATCCACCGCCAGACGTTTGGCGCGCAAGGCAATCTGCGAGCCGGATTCTTCACCGCTGACGTACAAGACGTGTTTAAGCTTGGAAATATTCGCCAGCGCCTGCAGCAAGAGGGTCGACTTGCCGATCCCCGGATCACCACCGATCAGTACGACACCGCCCGGAACCAGCCCTCCACCGAGCACGCGATCGAACTCCTCGATACCGGTGCCGAAGCGCGGTACGTCGATTGCTTCGATATCGACCAGCGACAATACCGGCGCCGTCTGCGCCAGGCCTTGATGCTGATTCGAATAGCGATTGGCGCTGACCGGCTCGACCAGTGTTTCCACCAGCGTGTTCCACTGCCCGCAGGCCGGGCATTGCCCCGCCCATTTATTGCTGATGCCGCCGCATTCGGTACAGGTGTAATTGGTTTTGGCTTTTGCCATATCAGTTCTTTTCCCGCACTGTGACGCGTGGCGCCAGAGCGCACATCAATTCATAGCCGATGGTGCCCGCCGCAAAAGCGACGTCGTCAATCGGCAAAGCCTCACCCCACAGAACAACGTGGCTGCCGACGCCGGCATTCGAGATGTGGGTCAGGTCGACGATCAGCATGTCCATCGAAACGCGTCCGACAGTGCCGGTGTTGACGCCATCGACCACGACCGGTGTGTTATTGGGGGCATGACGCGGATAACCGTCTGCATAACCGCAGGCGACGATGCCAATCTTCATCGGCTTGTCGGCGACAAAACGGCTGCCGTAGCCGACCGCGTCTCCCGGTCCGATCTCTTGCACGGCGATGATCTCGCTTTCCAGTGTCATGGCCGGACGCAGGCCGAAGTCCTTGGCAGTACCGCCGCCTGGCGTACCGCCGTAGAGCATGACGCCCGGACGCACCCAGTCATAGGCCAGCTCGGTGTGCAACAAGTCAGCGGCAGAATTCGACACGCTGCAAGCACCGGCCAGCCCTTGCGTGGCAGCCTTGAAACGTCTGACTTGCTCTGCCAGCGGCAAATCTGGATTGGAGGCGTCATCGGCATTGGCAAAGTGCGTCATCATGGTGATGCTGCGCACGCATGCCAGCTTCTGCAAGCGCTCGTAGGCGGCACGATAGGCTTCCGGCTTGAAACCGAGGCGATTCATGCCGCTGTTCATCTTCAGATGGACGTCGAACTGCGTGCCGGCCTCGAGTTTGGCTTGTTCCAGCAATTGAATCTGCTCATTGCAGTGCACCGCGAATTGCAACTGATGCTGTTCCAGTACGGGAATATCGTCCGCGTCAAAGAAACCTTCCAGCAATAGAATTGGCTTTTTCCAGCCAAGCTCGCGCAACTGCACGGCATAGTTGACTTCGATCAGCGCCAGTCCATCTGCGTCGGCAAAAGCACGCACTGCACGCGACAAACCGTGACCGTAGGCCTGCGCTTTGACTACCGCCCACGCCTTGGCGTGAGGCGCCCGCGACTTCGCAACGGCGAGATTGTGTTGTAGTGCAGAAATATCAATGGTGGCTACGATTGGTCTTGGCATGGAAACAGATAGTGGCTGAAGAATGAAATATCGAGAAAATTGAATAGAAATGCAGTGGAGCAGGCGGAAATCCGGCCATTCGGGAACAAGAGTTCATTTTACCGGATCAACTTGTCTCTATGAAGCGGATGCACCAAACTCGGGCTACGCTCCTGCCCTTATATTCACCCATCATACTTATCACTGGCATGTCATCTTTTCATGGTATAAAGCAAGCCGGAGATAATTTGTCACATCTTGGATACGGATGAATCGCGGCTTCTACACAATCATGGCGGCGCAGTTTTTTTCGTCGCTTGCCGACAATGCCCTGCTTATCGCAGCTATTGCACTCCTTGCGGAGATGCACTCTCCGCCATGGATGACGCCGCTGCTGAAATTATTCTTCGTCTTGTCGTATGTGCTGCTCGCAGCCTTCGTAGGCGCGTTTGCCGACGCCTTCCCCAAAGGCAAGGTCATGTTCATCACCAACCTGATCAAAGTGGTCGGTTGCGCCTTGATGTTCTTTACAGTTCACCCTTTGATTGCTTATGCAGTCGTCGGCTTTGGCGCCGCAGCGTATTCGCCGGCCAAGTACGGCATCCTGACCGAACTGCTGCCGCCGGAAAAACTGGTTGCCGCCAATGGCTGGATCGAAGGATTGACGGTCTGCTCCATCATCTTCGGCACGGTGTTGGGCGGTGCACTGGTCAACCCGCATATTGCTTCGACACTGCTCGCGTTTGATTTCCCGGTCTTTGATTTCAGTATCAACACCCCCACTGAAGCTGCGCTCTGCGTCATCACCGTCATCTACATCGTTGCAGCCATCTTCAATCTCAATATCCCCGACACCGGCGCCCGTTACGCCCATCAGCAGCACAATCCCATCAAGCTCATCGCCGACTTCTCCAACTGTTTCACCACGTTGTGGAAAGACAAGCTGGGCCAGATTTCGCTCGCGGTCACCACCTTGTTCTGGGGTGCAGGAGCGACGCTGCAGTTCATCGTCTTGAAATGGGCCGAGAAATCGCTGCACATGGCGCTGGACAAGGCCGCTATCCTGCAAGGCATCGTGGCACTGGGGGTTGCGTTGGGCGCCGTCGGCGCAGCCCGCTTCGTCCCTCTCCGCAAGTCACTGACTGTGATGCCTCTGGGCATCATCATGGGTCTTGTCGTCATGGCCATGACCATGGTGACATCGATCTGGATTGCTTATCCGTTGCTGATCATCATCGGTGCCTTGTCGGGTTACTTCGTTGTCCCGATGAACGCCCTGCTGCAACACCGCGGCCACGTATTGATGAGCGCGGGCCATTCGATCGCAGTACAGAATTTCAACGAAAACCTCTCGGTACTGACCATGCTGGTGCTGTACGCGTTGATGGTCAGGCTCAATCTGAACGTCAATATCGTGATCATTATTTTTGGTGTCTTCGTCGCCAGCATCATGTATCTGATCATGCGCCGTCACGCAGCCAATCAGCGCGAACATGATTCGCTGGCGTTGATCGGCGAGCACAAGCACTGAGAAACTGACAAATTAGTAGATTGACCTGCCACCCGGCTGAAGTGGGGACTTCGCCCGGTCTATGGCAACAGCTGCAGAATCTTCAACATCTGCTGCATTTGCATCACCGCACCGTTTCTGCCACAACAAAAAACAGAGGAACCATGCCCCTGCCACGTATTTCACAACGACTCCTGCTTTCCATTTCACTTCTTGCCTTGCTGGGCGCCTGCGCCTCGCCGGAAGAACGCGCCGCCAAACGACAGTTGAAGCTGGAGCGCCAGGAACAGAAGGCACAGCGCATTGTTGATCGCGCCAACGACAAAAAAGAACAGGCAGTGACGGATCCTGTCGCTAGACAAAAATTTGCTCCCGATGAGTTGCTGAAAGCCTTTGCAAGCTGCGATAGCACGATGTTCAAAGTCGCCGCTCAGTACAAGGACGAACTCGCCGCATACTGGCCAATCGCCACCAAGGGTGACATCGGCAATATTCTGGTTCCTGATCGTGGCTCTCCCGACAAGCACTTCGCCTCGGCCAGAAACAGCCCGACCATGCTCAATCTGCCGATCAGCGGCTACTTCGATGAAGTGATGACATTGGGAACCGCGAGCAGCCCGAACTATTGGTGGGGATTCTTCACCCCGCTCTCACCACGAGACACCTATCGTATCCTGTCGCTGCGCCTGCCTGAACTCAAACGTCTTCGCGCCGACAAGGATGGCGCTTATGTCCGGCTTGACCGTTGGGATGGCAACACCTGGCGCAGAATGTCGAATCCGGCCAGTTTTCACGGCATGCCGACAGACACTGCGGAGCGCGTCCTGATCATCGACAAGTCCGATCAGGCGGCTTATCCCGGCACACGCATTGCCTGCTCGCTGCAAGGACCGGTTCCGGCGGCGACCTTGCAATCGCTGCGTCCCGATTTGCAATGAGCGAATAGCTCAGCTTGTTTCTTCAGAAGTAAAAAAAAGCGCGTCCTCAAACGCGCTTTTTTATTTTCCGACCGCTCTCTCAGTATTTCACGACGGCATGCTGCACACGCTGCGCGGCCTTCTCCTGCCAGTCGTCCGGTACGATAAAGCCGCGCTGACGCTCCAGCACCACGTCGCCATTTCGATCTCTATCGCAGACTGCAATCATCACCGGCGCCAGCGTTTCGGCAAAACAGAGGGAGACCGCTTCGTGCAATTGATCCGCCGACAGTGCTTTGGCAGCCAGCGCACGCGCCGGCGCCAGCCACTCAAGCCGCGGCAGCACCAGATAATGCTCGGCCAGCGTCAAATCCAATGCCGACAACTCACACCAGAATCCGTGGCAATGCTCGCGTGCGACGCCCAGCCCTGCAGGTAACGGCGTTGCCGCGGCGGCCTCATCGCGATAAAACAACCATCCCTTGACCAGTGCCTGTGCATGCGTCACAGGCTGCTGCAGGTATTGAGCCGCCGCAGGATGCTCGGCCAGCTTCAGTTGCTGCTGCATGATCTTGTCCATCTTGGCACCCAGCGAGTCAGCAAGATTCGGCCCGACAAAAGCTTCGGCCCGCATCTCGGCCTGATGTGACTCCAGCAGATAAAACTTGGTCGCAAACTCCCAGTGCACAGCGCCGGTCTGCTGCTCGTCATGCACGATAAAATCGAACTCGCCGATGGTGTTGTTCGGGCCATTGCGGACTTGCACGTTATGCGCAATCAGCCGCCCCGTCTCTTGCAAATAAAAGGTCATCAGCTTTTCGGCGTAACGCCCAAGCCGCGCTGAAGGCTGCGCGTTGATAAGTACATATAACGCGCGCGGATTGCGATCAAGGGCATGCAACCAGGTGATGTCCATGTCGCTGAGTGCTCCCAGCGTCGCGATGCGACCGTTCCAGCGTTGAGCGTGAACATCCAGCAAATCAGGCGCTTCCAGCAACCAAGCCAGTGCGCGAACATGCGGATCGCGCAAACTGCCCCAGCGTTCATGAAATTGCGACTGATACGATTGATACGTCGGGCCCGGCAATGCGGTCCGGTTGCCTGATTCTGCTGACTGCTCAGTTTGCTCAGTTTGTCGTGTCGGCATAAGTGGTCATGGCAAGACAGAGATCGGCCCAGGCCTTGCTCTTGTCGCCAAGCTGCCGCAACAGGTAGGCCGGGTGATAGGTGACAACCAACGGCAGGTCACGATAGCGATGAACCGTGCCACGCAACTTCGATACCGGCGTCGCCGGATCCAGCCCCAGCAGCGACAAGGCTGCCGTCTTGCCCAAGGCGACCAGCACAGTGGGCTGTATCAGGTCGATCTGGCGCTGCAGGTACGGAATGCACGATGCCACTTCCTGCGGCGACGGCGGCCTGTCCTTGCCGTTCTCGTCGGTGGGACGGCATTTGACGATGTTGGCGATGTAAGCGTTTTCACCCCGCTTGAGCCCCATGGCCACCAGCATGTTATCGAGCAGCTTGCCGGCCGGACCGACGAAAGGCTCACCCTGCATATCCTCGTTGCGTCCCGGACCTTCGCCGATGAAGAGCCATTTTGCTTTTTCGTCGCCGACGCCGAAAACCGTCTTCTTGCGCCCTTTGCACAGGCCGCATTGCTGGCAGTCGGCAACGGTCTCTTTGAGCTTGCTCCAATCCATCGTGGCGATGGCGGGATTGATCCGGATAACCGGCTCGTCATCTTCCTCATCGTCATACGGCATGAAGCCGCTGGAAACCATGTCCGCACCGTCCATCTCACTCAGCCACGGCGGCAAGCCGTCATCTGACGACGGTGCAGCCGGCTGGGCAGGTGCAGACGGGCGTTGCTGTATCGCGGCGGCGGCAGCCAGGATCGCATCCCGCTTGGAGACAATGACGCGCTCCGGCTGTGATGCCGGCGCAGACGCAGCTACAGGTGCTGCCGTCGCTGTCACTACTGCTTCGGCCTGCATCGGCTGAACCGATTCCACCTCTTCAGTTGCTGCCGCATCGACAGAACCGGCAGGCAAATGCCGCCGGACCCAGATAGGCCCAACACCGATTTCTTCCAATACCCGGGCCGAAGCGGCCAATGTTTGCTGACTCATAGAGGTAAACTCATCACGATCGCGTCTTCGCGCGTATGTTGATCGACCGGATAGTAATTCTTGCGGCGGCCGATTTCAACGAAACCATAGCGTTTATAAACATGCAGCGCGCGCAGGTTTGATACCCGCACTTCCAGCAGCATGATCGTCATCTTGTGCTTGCGCGCCAGATCGACGGCGCAATCCAGCAGCAAATGCCCGAAACCCTCGCCCTGGACATCTTCTGCCACGCTGATGTTGAGCAGGTGCGCTTCATCCACGGCTTCCATCACCAGAAAATAGCCGAGCAGCCGTCCCGATGGATCGCGCATGGTCAGCGTTTGATAACCGCTGAACAGCGAATCAAGAAAATTGCCGCGCGTCCAGGGATGTCCGTAAATCTTTTCCTCGATCTGCACCACTTCGTCCATGTCCACCACCTGCATGGCCATGAACTCCAGCTTACCGAACTTGCTCTCCAGCGTTTGCAGCAAGGCGTCGTTCACGCCGCACCTTTTGCCAGGTTCTTTTCCGAATCACGTACCTGCCGCTCAGCCGTCGTCAAAGCGACCTTGTTGCGCAAGTACAGCGGCTGCGCATCTTGCAATGGAATCGTCCGTCCCTGCCGGAAAGCCTTGGCGCCGAGCGTCGCGACCTGCGATGCATGCGGCATCAGCTGCGCCAGTCCGCTCGCTGCAAAGGCGTGCGCAGAAAAATCCTGTGCATAGGCCGTCAGGCCGTTACCGCAAGCCTGCACCACACCCTGCGCCTGCACATTTACCGCAGCCGACAAAGTCGGCTCAACCACGATCTGCCAGCCGTCGGCGTGATGGCGATATTGCGCCCAATATACCTCCCCCATGCGCGCATCGAGAATCGACAGTACATCAGTCGACTGTGCAGACTCGAAACAAGCCTGTGCCATCGCCTCCAGCGTGACGACCGGGATCACCGGCAAATCGCTGCCGAACGCCAATCCCTGCACCACACCGCAAGCCGTACGCACGCCGGTGAAAGAACCCGGACCGACGCCAAAAGCGATGGCATCGCAGCGTGACAGCGCTATGCCCGCCTGCGCCAGCAATTGCTGGATCATCGGCAGAATGGTTTCGGAATGCGTTTGTACACCCAGCGATTCGCGGGCGATCAGCTCATCGCCGTTCAATAGCGCGGCCGATGCGAGTTCGGTGGAGGTTTCAAGGGCAAGAATGATAGACATCCCGCTATTTTACCGCGACGGGGCAGCCTCGACCTTGAGAGCTTGGGAGAAAAACACTTTTTCGGCCATGATTGCCGCACGCCCCTCCTTTGCGCCGTTTTTTCGCATCCGGAGTAGAATAGTCCGCCTTATGTCCTATCAGATTTTTTCCAACAGCAACCGCGAAGAACTCGCCGCCGCCCTGCGCAGCGGCAAGTGGGTTGTCGCCTGTCTGTGCGCAGGCTGGTGCGGCAGCTGCCGCGAATACGCCGTCAATTTTTCCGCCTGGGCTGAACGCCGTCCTGAACATCATTTCGTCTGGATCGATATCGAAGACCAGGCCGATCTCGTCGGCGATCTCGACATCGACAACTTCCCGACCCTGCTGATGCAGCAAGGATCGACGGTCAGCTTCTTCGGCACCATGGAACCCGATACCCGCCAATCTGAACGCCTGCTGCAAGCCTTGACGGCAAAAAGCAAGGAAGAGCTGGAACGCGACGCGCACAGCAACGATGAACGCCGAAGCTGGCAGGAATGCGATCTGCAAAAACGGCTCAGCGCCCTTTCCGACGCCGACTGAATCAAGTCAGCCTTGTTCGTCTTAAAGCCAGGGGTCCGACTCCGGCTGTGGAAATTTGTCCATGATGAAATCCACAAAACTGCGTACCTTGGCCGACAACAAACGTCGGCTCGGATACGCCATCATCACAGCAACCTGCCCCATCTGATAATCCCCCAGCACCCGCTGCAATTTGCCGCAACGCAGATCGTCGCCGAGACTGAAAGACGGTCGCATCGTGATACCCATGCCGGCCAGCGCAAAATCGCGCAAGAGATTGGCGCTGTTGGACACCAGCTTGCTGGTGATCGGGATGTCGCGTATTCCCTCTTCGGTCTTGACGTGCCAGTAATGACGCAAGTGTTCATGCGAAAAATTAAGGCAGGCATGGCGAGTCAGATCGTCAGGAGTTTCCGGCGCACCATGCTCTGCGATATAGGACGGCGACGCACACAACACGACTTCCGCCACACCGATCTTGCGTACCACCATGCTGGCGTCAAACTTTTGCAAGCTACTGAAAAAACCGATGTCCAGCCCCTCTTCGACAAGATCCATCGCGCGCTCGGACAGGGAAATATCGAGTACGACATCGGGATAGGCTTGGGAATATTCCGGCAGCAGCTTGCCCAACTGCCCCTGACCGAAGCCAACATGCGAGTACAGAGATAAAGTACCGGCCGGCTTTTTGGTCTCCATCGCCACGATCGCTTCGGCTTCTTCGATTTCTGGCAGAATGTGCCGGACACGCTCCAGAAAGGCCTGCCCGGACTCCGTGAGAGACAAGCGCCGTGTCGAGCGATTCAACAAACGCGTGCCGAGATGGTTTTCCAGATCGACGATATAGCGCGTCACCACGGCGTTCGAGAGCGACATGATCTCCGCCGCCCGGACAAAACTCCCCTGCTCCACCACCTTGGCAAACACTTTCATTGAGTGCAAGCGATCCATTTCAAGCCCCTGATTGTTTCTTTAATCGAAATAGTGCATTGCCATTAAACCCATTTTTCTCGGGCTAAGCAATAGATACACTTGCTCCATCGATGACAGACATACAGCCAGAAGCCAAAACGACTGCTCATCGACGTGCAACTTTCATTTATTGTTTTTAGGGAGAATTACCATGAACACCAAGCAAATCACTGCCGCTATCGTCCTTTTTGCCGCTGCCGGCGCCGCCATGGCTGAATCGCCATTTCCACCAGAAACCAAGTTCGTGTCGACCAAGACTCGCGCTGAAGTGACTGCAGAACTGCAACAAGCGCAAGCACAAGGCCTGATCACCAACGGCAACAACTATCCAATCGTCATCCAGGCCCGCAGCCCGCTGACACGTTCGGAAGTCGTCAGCCAATCGAAGTCGGCGATCGACAATAGCGTCTACGCTGGCGCTTAATCAGTATCGTGTAGCGCCAGACAGAACCCCGCAGCACTGTGCGTTTCTCGCTGTAAGCAGCAAGTAATATTGCGGCTCCGCCCGCAACCACCGTCTACCTTGGTCGGACTGCCACACGGCAGCACCATGGTGGATGGCGTGTCCAACATCCTCCTGCGCATTTCCCTTCTGCATCAAATTCTGTAAAACTGCCCCGTAATCGCCCCAAAACGCCCATTTTCAGTGCCTTTTGCTTGTTATTTTGGGTGTCTGCCTGTAAAGTCGAGGGTTTGTTTCCTCCGGCCTTTTGTGCAGATTTTGGCAATTCCGGCAACAAATAGCAGCGCCAATAGCAGTACTCAGTCACGCAATTCAGACCTACCTTTCCTATGGCTTTATACGTTCACAAATACGGCGGCACTTCGATGGGCTCGACAGAGCGCATCAAGAACGTCGCCAAGCGCGTTGCCAAGTGGCACGACGCAGGCCACCAGATCGTTGTTGTTCCTTCCGCGATGTCTGGTGAAACCAACCGCTTGCTGGGTCTGGCCAAGGAAATTATGGCCCAGCCCGACTCCCGCGAACTGGACATGCTGGCCTCCACCGGCGAGCAGGTTTCTGTTGCCCTGTTGGCAATGGCGCTGCAAGCAATCGGCAAAGAAGCCGTTTCCTACGCCGGCTGGCAAGTACCGATCAAGACCGATTCGGCTTTCACCAAAGCCCGTATTCGCTCGATCGACGACGCCAAGGTGCGCAAAGACCTGAACGCTGGCAAGATCGTCATCATTACCGGCTTCCAGGGTGTTGACGCCGACGGCAACATCACCACGCTCGGCCGTGGCGGTTCCGATACATCGGCTGTTGCTGTCGCTGCGGCAATCAAGGCAGCAGAATGCCTGATTTACACCGACGTCGACGGCGTGTACACCACCGACCCGCGCGTCGTCAGCGAAGCGCGTCGTCTGAATACCGTGACGTTTGAAGAAATGCTGGAAATGGCATCCCTAGGCTCCAAGGTCTTGCAGATCCGCTCGGTTGAATTTGCCGGCAACTACAAGATGCCGACGCGCGTATTGTCGTCGCTGACCGACCCACTAATGTCGCTGGAAGAAGAGACCAAATCCGGCACACTGATTTCGTTTGAGGAAGACACCAAGATGGAACAAGCAACCATTACCGGCATCGCATTCAGCCGCGATGAGGCCAAGATCACCGTACTCGGCGTGCCAGATCGCCCAGGCATCGCCTACCAGATCCTCGGCCCGATCGCCGACGCCAACATCGAAGTGGACATGATCATCCAGAATCAGTCCGTCGAAGGCAAAACCGACTTCACCTTCACCGTGCCGCGCGCCGAATACGCCAAAGCCGTCGAAGTCCTGAACGCCAGCGTGAAGGCCCACATCGGTGCCGCCAGCATCGTCGGCGACACCAAGGTATCGAAAGTCTCCGTGGTCGGTGTCGGCATGCGCAGCCACGTTGGTATCGCTTCGCAGATGTTCCGCACGCTGTCCGAAGAAGGCGTCAACATCCAGATGATTTCCACGTCCGAAATCAAGATCTCGGTCCTGATCGACGAAAAATACATGGAACTGGCCGTCCGCGCGCTGCACAAGGCCTTTGATCTGGAAAATGGCAAATAAGCAGCAAGTGAGCACTAAATAAGCAACAAGCAACCGGTCCTTGAAATTCTGCGGGATGAAAAATAATCCATCCAAAATTGCAGAGTTTCATTGACCAAATCCGGATGAAAAGATATTATTCGGGACTTCTTTGCTGAGGCGAGCAGTATCAGCCTACAGCGTGGAGACGTGGCCGAGTGGTCGAAGGCACTTCCCTGCTAAGGAAGCATATGGGCTTAAACCTGTATCGAGGGTTCGAATCCCTCCGTCTCCGCCA
>Ga0209913_1001553_pt1 | contig 12270 bp, 10 predicted proteins | sample PersoiDNA2013203_FD_185805 | JGI IMG/M metagenome (GOLD analysis project Ga0209913, IMG submission 185805) | Permafrost soil microbial communities from the Arctic, to analyse light accelerated degradation of dissolved organic matter (DOM) -... | ecosystem: Environmental > Terrestrial > Soil >... | reverse complement strand
GCGACCGGAAATATTTAAAGAACTCCGACCCCGAATCGAGCACCATCACATCCGCATGATTCTTGAACGTGGCGCGATAGGCTTCCAGCGAGCGATAAAACTTGTAAAACTCGGGATTCTTGCCAAATGCCTGGGCGTAGATTTCGGAAGCCTTGGCATCGCCCTCACCCTTGATTTTCTCGGCGTCGCGATAAGCTTCGGCAAGAATCACCGTGCGCTGGCGATCGGCGTCGGCGCGGATTTTTTCCGATTCGGCGGAGCCGGTGGAACGCAGTTCGTTGGCCACGCGGGTGCGCTCGGCCTTCATGCGCTCGTAGACGGAGGCATTGATCTGCTCGACGTAATCGACGCGTTTCAGGCGCACATCGACGATCTCGATGCCGATCTGCTTGGCTTCGGCGACCACCTTGGTGCGGATGCCTTCCATCACCTTGCCGCGCTCGCCGGAGATCACTTCGCGCACGGTGCGCTTGGTGATTTCATCGTTGAGGGCGGCCTTGATGATCTGCGACATGCGGTCGCGGGCACGCGCTTCGTCGCCATTAAAACTGACGTAATACAGGCGCGGCTCGAGGATGCGGAATTTGACGAAGGCATCGACCAGGATGTTCTTCTTTTCAGCCGTGATGAAACGGTCGGCGTCGGGCGTGTCCAGGGTCTGGATGCGCTTGTCGAACAGCACCACGTTTTGCAGGGGCGCGGGCAATTTAAAATGCAGGCCGGGCGTGGTGATGGTATCGCGCACTTCACCGAGGGCAAACACGATGGCGAACTTGGTCTGGTCGACCACGAACACGCAAGACCACAGCAGCAACAGGGCGACGAAGGCGCTGATAAACAGGGTGACGATGCGGTTCATCAGCGGCTCTCCCGATCGCGGCCGGTGGCGCGGCTTTCGCGCTGGCGCGCGCTATCTGTGGTCATGATGTCCTGCGGCGAGGGGCTGGTGATGGCGCTGGGCGGCGCCGGCATCTGCACGGGCCCGGATTTGCTGCCGATGGCGGCGTCGTTGGCGGCCGTCTGGGCAATCAGTTTGTCGAGCGGCAGGTAGAGCAGATTGTTGTTCGACTTGGCGTCGACCATCACCTTGCTGGCGCTGCTGAAGATCTGCTGCATGGTTTCCAGGTACATGCGGTCGCGCGTGACGGCCGGCGCTTTCTGGTACTCGGCCACCACCTGGGCGAAGCGGGAGGCGTTGCCGGTGGCGTTTTCCACCACTTGCGAGCGGTAGGCTTCGGCATCCTGGGTCAGGCGGATGGCGGCGCCGCGCGAGCGGGGGATGATGTCGTTGGCGTAGGCTTCGCCTTCGCTCTTGGCTTTCTGGCGGTCCTGGTTGGCCTTGACGGCATCGTCGAAGGCGCTTTGCACCTGCTCGGGCGGCTGCACCGATTGCATGGTGACGTTGGTGATCTGCACGCCCATGGCGTAGCGGTCGGCGATCTGCTGCATCAGCTTGTTGGCGTCGATGGCGATCTGCTCGCGGCCTTCGTAGAGGACGAAGTCCATCTTGCTCTTGCCCACCACTTCGCGGATGGCGCTCTCGGCGATCTGGCGCACGGTGTCGTCGTCGTGGTCACGGTTGTTGTAGACCCAGGCGACCGGGTCCTTCAAGGTGTATTGCACGGCGAACTGGATGTCGATGATGTTTTCATCGTCCGTCAGCATCAGCGCTTCTTTCGGCGTCTTGGAACGCACGGTGCCACGGTAGCCGACCTCGGCCGTGCGCACGCGCGAGACGTCGACGGCCTGGTGGGCCTGGAACGGCGCCGGCCAGCGCCAGTTGAAACCGGGGCCGGTCTTGTGGTCGAACTTGCCGAAGGTGGTGACGAGGCCGACCTGGCCTTCCTGCACGATGAAGGCGCCGCTGGCCAGCCAGATGAACAGCACGATGACGGCGATCACGCCGGCGGTGACGCTGGCGCCCTTCATGTCGGGACGGTAGCCGTCCCCGCCGCCACCGTTGTTGTTGCGGCCGAACAGGCGGTTCATGCGGGCATTGAAATCGCGCCACATCTGGTCCAGGTCCGGCGGACCTTCGCCGCCCGGCCTTCTGCCTTCTTGCTTTTTGTTGTCGCCGTCAGGCTTGTGGCCCCAACGGGGGTCGTTGAGCGACAACTTGACGCCGAAGCGCCTGAGGAGGGAAACGAGCATGCTATCGTGGTCCGGCGTTGGTGGATGGGGTTGCTGCTTCGTCGCTATCGTCGCTTGTGTGTTGCGCCTGAACGGCGTCCTCATCGAAGTCGCCCTCTTCCCATGCTTCCTCCGCGGCCGCGTGCTTCACGGCGTCGGGACGGTACAGGGGCGCGGCCTTGGCCGCTTCGACGATGGCTTCGCGCAAGAGATCGAGGCCCTCGCCCGTGCGGGCACTGACGAAAACGCGGCTGATTTTATCATATTCATCACGCTCAATTGCCGGCTCGAAACCCGCAATATCGATCTTGTTCCAGACGAAAATTTGCGGTATGTGATCGGCGCCGATCTCGCGCAGCACCTCGTTGACCTGCTCGATCTGCTCCATGCGCACGGGGCTGGCGCCATCGACCACGTGCAGCAGCAGGTCGGCGTGGATGGTTTCTTCCAGGGTGGCGCGGAAGGCGGCCACCAGCTGGTGCGGCAGTTCGCGCACGAAACCGACCGTGTCGGACATGACGATGCTGCCCACGTCCTCGCCCAGGTAGACCCGGCGCGAGGTGGTGTCGAGGGTGGCGAACAGCTGGTTGGCGACGTAGACGCCGGCTTTCGTTAATGCATTGAACAGGGTCGATTTGCCGGCGTTGGTGTAGCCCACCAGGGAGACGGAAAAGGTCTGGTTGCGCCCGCGCGAGCGGCGCTGGGTTTCATGTTGCTTGCGTAGCTTGCCCAGGCGGGCGCGCAAGGCCTTGACCCGCTCGCCAATCAGGCGGCGGTCCGTCTCCAGCTGGGTTTCACCGGGGCCGCGCAGGCCGATACCGCCCTTTTGCCGCTCCAGGTGGGTCCAGCCGCGGATCAGGCGGGTGGCCAGGTGCTGCAGCTGGGCCAGTTCGACCTGCAATTTACCCTCGTGGCTCTGGGCGCGCTGGGCAAAGATGTCGAGGATCAGGCTGGTGCGGTCGAGCACGCGCACATTGAGGCGCTTTTCCAGGTTGCGCTGCTGGGCGGGCGAGAGGGCGTGATTGAAGATGACGATTTCAATCTGCTCGGCCAGGCAGGCCTGGGCGATCTCGTCGGCCTTGCCCGAGCCCACGAAGTAGGCTGCATCCGGGCTGGAGCGCTTGGCGGTAATGGTGGTGATGGGCTCCGCCCCGGCCGACTGGGCCAGCAGGGACAGCTCTTCGATGCTGGCCTCGAAATCGCCAGCGCCGAAGTCGATGCCGACTAAGGCCGCGCGCATGCGGTCTCTTTCGGCATCGTGTCAGGAACAAGCACAGCTGCCGCCGGCTTATTCAGCGTCGGACTCAAGGTTGAGGTTGACGGCGCGGGCCGGCACGACGGTGGAAATGGCATGCTTGTAGACCATCTGGGTGACGGTGTTACGCAGCAGCACCACGTACTGGTCGAACGATTCGATGTGCCCTTGCAGCTTGATGCCGTTGACCAGATAGATCGAAACAGGCACATGCTCTTTGCGCAAGGCATTCAAAAATGGGTCTTGTAACAGTTGCCCTTTGTTGCTCATAACAGCTCCGTGTGTTGTTGTGTTTTAAAGTTGGAGGCGACTCGGGCGATTTCAAGGTGCGGGTTGAACTTTCCTAAGTGGCCATGAATGTGAAATACCAATACTGCCGATAATCTACTGTAACCTGTTTTACCGAACGACGCTGTGCACGCGACGCTTATTTTGGCCGGGCAAATGGATTTTTACCCATTCGCAATTCAATGCGCAGGGGCGTGCCCACCAGATTAAATGTGTCACGGAAATGTTTTTCCAAATAGCGCTTGTAGGGCTCGCCGATGGCATCGAGGGCATTGCCGTGGATGACGATGATGGGCGGGTTCTGACCGCCCTGGTGGGCGTAGCGCATCTTGGGACGGATCGAGCCCTTGCGCTTCGGCTCCTGCTTTTCCACCGCCTCGATCAGGGCGCGGGTCAAACGTGGTGTGGACAGGTCCGCCGTCGCCGCCGCATAGGCCGCATCCACCGACTTCATCATCTGGGCGATGCCGGAATTTTTCAGCGCCGAAATGAAATGGGTCTTGGCAAACGACAGGAAGTCCAGCTTGCGGTCCAGGTCGATCTTGATTTCGTCGCGCTGGTCCGACTGCAGGCCATCCCATTTATTCACGGCCACCACCAGCGCGCGGCCCGACTCCAGGATAAAGCCGGCGATGTGGGCGTCTTGCTCGGAAATGTCTTGCTGGGCGTCCAGCAGCAGGATCACCACGTGGGCTTCCGAGATCGATTGCAGGGTCTTGACGACCGAGAATTTCTCGATGGCTTCGAACACCTTGCCGCGGCGGCGGATGCCGGCCGTGTCGATCAGGGTGTAGTTCTTGCCGTCGCGCTCGAACGGCACTTCGATCGAGTCGCGGGTGGTGCCCGGCATGTCGAAGGCGATCACGCGCTCTTCGCCGATCAGGGTGTTGACCAGGGTCGACTTGCCCACATTCGGACGGCCGACGATGGCGATCTTGATGCCGCGGTCGGCCGGTTCCAGCTCTTCTTCATCGGGCGAACGGGAGGCGAAGGCTTCGTTCAAGGCCTCTTCCACCAGGTCGGCCACGCCGTCGCCGTGGGCGGCGGAAATGACGTAGGGGTCGCCCATGCCCAGCTCGTAAAACTCGGCCACGACGGAGGTGTACTTCATGCCCTCGCCCTTGTTCACGACGAGCAGGACCTTGCGGCCGGACTTGCGCAGGAAATCGGTAATGGTCTTGTCGTGCGGGGTCAAACCCTGGCGGCCATCGACGATGAAGACGACCACGTCCGCCTCGGCCACGGCCTGCTTGGTCTGCAAGGCCATCTGGTGCATGATGCCTTCCTTCGCCACGGGCTCGAAACCGCCCGTGTCGATGACGAGGAAAGGCCGCTCGCCCACGCGGCCTTCGCCGTAGTGGCGATCGCGCGTCAAGCCAGGCAGGTCCGCCACCAGCGCGTCACGCGAGCGGGTCAGGCGGTTGAATAGGGTCGATTTCCCGACGTTGGGTCGACCAACAAGTGCAATTACCGGCTTCATTATTATTCGACCGCAATTGCGGCCACAGTTCCATTTTGTGTTTGAAAAATCAGGTGCGAGGCGGCCACGACGGGCGTGGCGACGACCGCGCTGCCATCGGTGGCCGCGCGTGCGAGAAAGGCGCCATCTTCACGCGACATGAAGTGGACGTAGCCCTGGTAGTCGGCCACGGCGACGGTCTTGCCGTAGGAGACGGGGGTGGACAGGTTGCGGTAGCCCAGCTTGTCGTTCTTCCAGACGCTGGTGCCCGTGTCGCGGGCAAATGCCAGCACGGTGCCCTTGTCGTCGGCGGCGTACAGATTCTGCTCGTCGACGGCCACGCCCACGTTGGACGACATTTCCTTGGTCCAGCGGGCGCTGCCCGTGGTGAGATCGAAGCAGCCCACGCGGCCCTGGTAGGACACGGCGCAGACGTCGCCGCCCGCCACCACCGGCATGCCGCCGATGTCGGTGACGCGCTCCAGTTCGGTCGCGCCGCGCGCTTCGCCCACCGCGATTTCCCAGCGGGGGGCGCCATTGGCCAGGATCAGGGCCACCAGCTTGCCGCCCGGCTGGGCGACGATCACGTCCTTGCCGGCCACGACCATGCCGGGCGCGTTGCGGATCGTCAGCGGCGGAGAGGGACGCTGCACGGTCCATTTCTTTTCGCCCGTCTTGGCGTCCAGGCCGACGATGCGGTTGTCGAAAGAGCGCACGACGACGATGCCCTCGCCCACCACCGGGGACGACAGCACTTCGCTGGAGGCATGCGCCGTCCACAGCGCCTTGCCATCCATGTCGTAGGCGTAGACGGCGCCCTTGACGCCGCCCACCACGATGGTATTGCCGTCAGTGCCCACGCCGGCCGACAGGGCCGTGGGAGCCTTGATGCGCCAGATCGCCTTGCCGCTGGCGGCATCGACCCTGGCGATGGCGCCGGCGCCGCCGGCGACGATGATGCTGTTGCCCGTCACGGCGGGCGAGAAGCTGTAGCCCTCGGCCTTGCCGATGTCCAGTTTCCAGGCCGTACGCACGGCCATGCTGCCTTTCAGCTCCACCAGGGGAACGGGCTGGGCGGTCTTGGGCTTGCTGGCAAAGGGATTAATCGAGTTCAAGGTCGAGCAACCGGCCATCAGGGCCAGCACACTTGCACCAATCAACTTCTGGGTCGTACGCATCATTGTCAGATACCTTGTTCTTGTGTTCTTGCGTGGGAATTCGTGTGCCGGACCGGGCCGGGCCTGGCTCAAGCGGCGGCCGGCGCGGCAGCGTCAGCCTGCTTGGGCGCGGTGCCGCCGATCGACTCGAGTTTCACTTCGACCAGCTTGCGGCCGGGATCGGCCTTGTCCATGCCGGCCAGGGCGGTGATGTAGGCCTTGCGGGCTTCGTCCAGCTTGTTCTGGGCCACCAGGATGTCGCCCTTGCGGTCGGCCACGGCGCTGCTGAACTGGGGCAGGAATTCGCCGCCCAGCAATTTCAAGCCTTCATCGTAGGCTTTTTCATCGAGCAAAATACCGGCGATGCGCAGGCGGGCGATGGCTTTCATTTCATCGTCGCCATGGTCGGCCGCCCATTGCAGCTGGGCCTTGGCCGATTTCAGGTCGCTGGCGTCGAACGCCACCTTGGCCGCCACCAGGGCCGCCATCGGCGCGTAGGCGGTCGAATCGTATTTCGCTTCGATATCGGCCGCCATTTTCATGGTCTTGGCGGCGTCGGCCGCCTGGGCCGATTTCTGCAGCTGGTCGTACAGCACCGACGCTTCCGCCGCCTGGGTGCGCTGGTGGTAGCGCCAGTAGTTGTAGCCGGCGTAGGCGCCCAGCACCACGATCAGCACCCAGGTCAGCAGGTTGCCGTACTTGTTCCAGAAGGCTTTCAGGGAGTCGAGCTGTTCTTGTTCTTCGTGATCGTATGCCATGGTCGTGTCGCGTCTCTAAGTAAATTGATTAGTGGTGGTAATGCACGTGTTCGTGATCGTGGTCGTGCTCGTGGGCGCCGATCACCTGGTCGACCAGGTACTCGACGACCTCATCGAAGCCGACGCTGTTTTGCTGCGCTTCACCTTCAGCGCCACGCATCGATTTGACCGTCGCCGTGTGATTGGCCACCTCGTCCTCGCCCAGGATCACGGCGAACGAGGCGCCGCTGCCATCGGCCTTTTTCATCTGGCTCTTGAAGCTGCCCGCGCCGGCCGCCGTCGCGCAATGCAGGATCACGTCCAGGCCCGCATCGCGGATGCGTTCGGCCAAGACGAAGGCCTGCATGCGGGCCGCTTCGCCCTGGTGCACCAGGTAGACGTCGCACAAGGACGGCTCGTTCGGCTCGCCGGCCGCTTTCATCAGCTCGATCAGGCGTTCCATGCCCATCGCGAAGCCGACCGCAGGCGTGGCTTTGCCGCCAAACATTTCAATCAGGGGATCGTAACGGCCGCCCGCGCACACGGTGCCCTGGGCGCCCAGCGAATCGGTGACCCACTCGAACACGGTGCGGTTGTAGTAGTCGATGCCGCGCACCAGGCGCGTGTTGACCGTGTAGGGAATATTGTTGTGGTCGAGGATCTGCTTCAAGCCATTGAAGTGGGCCAGCGACTCGCCTTCGATGTAGTCCAGCAGCTTGGGCGCGCCATTGACCAGGTCTTGCATGGCCGGATTCTTGGTGTCGAGAATGCGCAGAGGATTGCTGTGGAGGCGGCGCTTGGCTTCCGCGTCGAGGGTGTCGATGTGCGCTTCGAAATACGCGATCAGGTCGGCGCGGTGGCGCAGGCGCTCGGCAGCGTCGCCGATCGAATTCAATTCCAGGCGGATGTTTTCCAGGCCGAGATCGTCCCACAGGCGGCGGCACAGCATGATCAACTCGGCGTCGATGTCCGGGCCCGTAAAGCCCACCGCTTCCGCGCCGAACTGGAAAAACTGGCGGTAGCGGCCACGCTGGGGCCGCTCGTGGCGGAACATGGGACCCTTGTACCACAGGCGCTTGGGGCCGTCGTAGACCAGATTGTGTTCCAGCACGGCGCGCACGGTGCCGGCCGTGCCTTCGGGACGCAGGGTCAGGAGGTCGCCGTTCATCGAATCGGTAAACGAGTACATTTCCTTTTCGACGATGTCGGTCACGGCGCCGATGGCGCGCGCGAACAGGCCCGTCTCTTCCAGGATCGGCGTGACGATTTTCTGGTAGCCGTAGCTTTTCAGGACGGATTCGGTCGTGTTTTCCAGCAGTTCCCACAGCGGGGCTTCCGCCGGGAGAATGTCGTTCATGCCTTTGACGGCCACGATTTTTTCTTTTTTATCAGTCATTTTATTTACTGTAATTCGTCTTCACATAATCCAGCACGATCTGCTGGAATTCCTGCACGATGTTGTCACCGCGCAGAGTCACTTTTTTCTGGCCATCCACAAACACGGGCGCGGCCGGGGATTCGCCCGTGCCGGGCAGGCTGATGCCGATGTTGGCGTGCTTCGATTCGCCGGGGCCGTTGACGATGCAACCCATCACGGCCACGTTCATCGCTTCCACGCCGGGATAGGATTTTTTCCATTCCGGCATTTGCTCGCGCAGGAAGGTCTGGATGTTGTCGGCCAGTTCCTGGAAGGTGGTCGAGGTGGTGCGGCCGCAGCCGGGGCAGGCAATCACCATGGGGGCGAACTTGCGCAGGCCCATGGTTTGCAGGATTTCCTGGCCGACGATGACTTCCTTGGTGCGGTCGCCGCCCGGCTCGGGCGTGAGCGAAATGCGGATGGTGTCGCCGATGCCCTCTTGCAGCAACACGGACAGGGCGGCGGTCGAGGCCACGATGCCCTTGCTGCCCATGCCCGCTTCCGTCAGGCCCAGGTGCAGGGGGTAGTCGCAGCGGCGCGCCAGTTCGCGGTAGACGGCGATCAGGTCTTGCACGCCGGAGACCTTGCAGGACAGGATGATCTTGTCGCGGGCCAGGCCCAGTTCTTCGGCGCGCACGGCGTTGTCGATGGCCGAGGTGATCAGCGCTTCGTACATGACGGCCTGGGCCGACCAGGGCTGGGCACGGGCGGCGTTCTCGTCCATGATGCGGGCCAGCAGGGACTGGTCCAGCGAGCCCCAGTTGACGCCGATGCGCACCGGCTTGTCGTACTGGGCCGCCACTTCGATCATCTGGGCGAACTGGCTGTCGCGCTTGGCGCCCTGCCCCACGTTGCCGGGATTGATGCGGTATTTCGACAGCGCCTTGGCGCAGTCGGGATAGTCGCGCAGCAGGGTGTGGCCGTTGTAGTGAAAATCGCCGACCAGGGGCACGTCGATGCCCATGCGGTCGAGCTGCTCGCGGAGGTAGGGCACGGCGGCTGCCGCTTCAGGACGGTCCACCGTCAGGCGCACGATTTCCGAACCGGCCCGGGCCAGTTCCTTGATCTGGATGGCCGTGCCGACCGCGTCGGCCGTGTCCGTGTTGGTCATCGATTGCACCAGCACGGGCGCGTCGCCCCCCACCCACACCTTGCGCTCGCCGTTGGCGATGAGCACCTTGCGGCTGAAGCGGCGGGCCTGGGGGCCGGAAGGAATCGCCATGTTGGAAGAAGACATATGCTGTTGGTCGAGGTTCATCGTTGCTGGTGAGGGAAAGCGGGGCCGTGCTTATTTCAAACTGAGCCGGGCCACCGCGCCCTTGGTTGCGGGCAAAGGCAGCGCGGCGCCGCGCAGGGTGGCCGTGACGCCATCGGGCTTGCCCACCACCAGGGTGACGGGCTCGGTGATTTCCAACGACTCCGTGCTGCCCGCTTTCAACAAGCGCGACAACAGGGGCGCACCCTTGGCGCGGCGCACTTCAACCCACGAGTCGGCGTTGACGGTCAGCACCAGGGTGTTGGCGCCGGGCGCGGCTGCTGCGGGAGCTGCGGCAGCCGCAGTCGGTTCTGCTGCCGGTGGTGCCTGGCCTGCCGCCGGCGAACCGGGCGTGACGGCGCTTGGCGGCGGCACGGAAATCAGGGGCACCGAGGGATTCTGCAAGTTCGGCGCCGGGGCCGCGGCCTGGGGCACCGTCGTCTGCGGCACCGTCGTCAACGGCGCGGCAACCGTGCCCGCCGTGGTCGATGCGGGCGCTGCGGCGCTGCTCGCGGTCGTCGCTTCGCTCTTCGCCGTCAGTTTCGACACCCATCCAAAATGCCAGGCGGCAGCACCGGCGCCCGCCAGCACCACGATGGCGAGGACGGGAATGATGGGGAAGGAAGCCCGCTTGCCGTGGCTGGGAAAGCGCACTTCGGAAAACGAGGCGGGCTTGCCGTGGCGCAGGCTGGTGTGGGTGGCGTCGCTGGGACCGGGGGCATCCAGGGCAATCTTGGCCACCAGCGGGGCGGGATCGAGCCGCACGATCTTGGCGTAGGCGCGCACGAAGCCGCGCACGACGGCGGGACCGGGCAAGCCGGCACTGTCGCCCGCTTCCAGCGCCACCACCTGGCGCACGGCCAGTTTCAATTGATCGGCCACCTGCTCGACGGTCCAGCCCATCGCTTCGCGCTGGGCGGCAAGAATCTTGCCGGGCGCTTCATCGCTGCCTTTGCCTTCCGCGCCGGCAGGCGGCTGTTCGGTCCACTCTGAACTCATGGTGTTTCCTGTCTCATTCATCAAACGCACCGCGTTGTAAGGCTGCAAACTCGGGCGAGCCCGGATGGTGACGGCGCAGCAAGGTCGCCATGGTCGCCTCCGATTCCTTGTCGCCAAGGCGGCGGTCGATCCGCACGGCCAGCCACAGCACGTCGGCCGACAGGGTGTCGAGTTTGGCAGTGCTCTTTACGCGATTGATAAAAAAACCGGCCCGCTGATAATCGTGCCGCTCGTAATACACCCTCGCCAGGAGGGCGCTGGTGCCAGGATGATCGGGCTCGACGCGCAGGGCGTCAAGCAGGTAGCGCTCCGCTGCATCGTATTGCTTCAGGCGCAGGCTGCAGGAACCTGCATTGAGCATGGCGGAAAACGGCGACTGGTAGACGGGGTTCTTGATGGCCGCGTCGAAATAGCGCAAGCCCTCGGCGCCGCGGCCGTTCTGGCACAGAAAGCTGCCGTAGTTGTTCGAGAATTCCGGATTGTTGGGCGACAGGCGCAGGGCGCGCTGGAAACTCTCGTCGGCCAGGCGGATTTCACCCATTTGCGCATAGATCAGGCCGCGTACCCCGTAGGCATCCGCAAAGTCCGGATTGATGGCGATGGCCTGCTTGACTTCATCCAGCGCAATTTCCAGCTTGTTGTCCTGGAAGTAGCCGACCGCCAGCTGCAGGCGGATCGAGGCGCGCTTTTCCACATTGGTCTGGTCGGACGCCGTCTTGACGTCGCCGCTGGCGCTGCGGCCGTTGCCGGCACCGCCACCCGTGCCGGCGCACGCGCCCAGCAGCAATGCCAGCGCAGCGACAAAGCAAGGGCGCAGCCAGCGCGCGTTCAAGAAGCGATCTCCACGATGCGGCCGAAGTTGGCGCCGTACCTGTTCTTGTATTCGTCCATTTTTTCCATGCGCTCCTGCACGCGGGTGCGGTCCTGCACTTCACCGGCCAGCTGGCCGCAGGCGGCGTCGATGTCGTCGCCGCGCGTTTTACGAATCGTGGTCACCAGGCCGCCATCGAGCAGCACCTGGGCAAAGGCCTTGATGCGGGGATTTTTCGAGCGCAGCAAACCCGATTCCGGGAAGGGATTGAAGGGAATCAGGTTGAACTTGCAGGACACGCCGACCACCGGATCGTTGACCAGCGCCAGCAGCTCGCGGGCATGCTCGTCGCTGTCATTGACGCCATCGAGCATGCAATATTCAAAGGTGATGAAGTCGCGCGGGGCGAATTCCAGGTAGCGCTTGCAGGCGGCCATCAGCTCGCGCAAGGGGTACTTTTTGTTCAGCGGCACCAGGCCGTCGCGCAGCTTGTCGTTCGAGGCGTGCAGCGAGACGGCCAGGGCCACCGGCACTTCCTGCGACAGCTTGTCCATCATCGGCACCACGCCCGAGGTCGACAGGGTCACGCGGCGGCGCGACAGGCCGTAAGCGTTGTCGTCCAACATCAGCTTCAAGGCCGTGGTGGTGGGCTCGAAATTGAGCAGGGGCTCGCCCATGCCCATCATCACCACGTTGGTGATCTGGCGCTCGCCCTTCGGGCCCGGTTCGATGCCCTTGGTACGGCGCAATTCGAATTCCGCC
>Ga0209913_1001552_pt1 | contig 12271 bp, 13 predicted proteins | sample PersoiDNA2013203_FD_185805 | JGI IMG/M metagenome (GOLD analysis project Ga0209913, IMG submission 185805) | Permafrost soil microbial communities from the Arctic, to analyse light accelerated degradation of dissolved organic matter (DOM) -... | ecosystem: Environmental > Terrestrial > Soil >... | reverse complement strand
GGGGGCCGTGTTGAGAAACCAGCTGCGCACCGTGTCGTAAGGGTAGCGGCTGAGCCCGGCATGGCGCGCCTGCGGCGTCAGCAAGTGCACCGACAGGGGCTCGGCCCAGTTCCAGTAATCGGCCCGCAGGCCAGGCGGCAGGCCGGCATCGTCCATGGCGTGCCAAAGCTGCACCAGCCACAGCTCGCGGCCCGGCGGGTCGAGCAACAAAGGCAGGCCATAGCCGGCCTGCAGACGGCTGTGGCGCTGGCTGTAATACAGCGGCCCGCCGCAAGACTCGACCACAAAATCGGCCACGCGCTGCGCCACGCAATCAAAGCACGGCCCGGCCTGGGCAAACAGTGGCGTGTTGCGCAGACGCGCCATGTGCAAGGCCACCAGCCGGCGCAACCCCTCCTCGTTGCACAAGGCCAGCAGCCGGTGCGGCGGCTGGGGCAGTTGGGGCAGGCGCTGGTGCAACGAACCAGCCAATTGGCCGGGATCGCCCTGCCAGCCCCCACCGCCACCGGCAGCGCCAGCCGTGCCCGCCGCGCCCCGTGGCCATACCAGGGTCTGGTAACAGGCCCGTGAGCACGGGATGTAGCGCGCACTGGGCCCCTCGGCTGCCGCGCCTGGGGCCACAGGCAGGCCGGTGCGTTCATAGGGAGTGGCGGAGTGTTGGGGTGCGGTGGCATTCATGGCGTGTCGGCTTTGTCAGGGTTGGCACATGGCTTGTCGCGTCTATGTAGCTAACTACATAGGTCTATGAGACATTGCAAGCTGCATGCCCGGCTTCAGCGGGTGGGGTGCCAAAACAGCATCACAGCAGAACCCCGTGGCCGTCACCCCAACCTCGACGGGGAAGGCCTGTTAGGATGGCCAAGACCGTTCAGGGCTGATCTTGGAGACGCACCGATCAACAGCGGCCCCGATCGGCGAGCGTGCGTGCGGGTGCCCTCCTCCACATCGCGCGACCGTGTACGGCCCCTTCTGACACCTCAGGTTTCATCACCACCATGATCACCTGCCCGGCCTGCCAATCTCATGAGACCGTTGAAGGCCACTTGCTCCCGTCTGCCGACGATGGCTCCACAAGTTATTTCTACCCGAGCGGGCTCAAGCTTCTGGCATTCAAACGATCCGTCGCACTTGAAAATGGGCAGCAGTTCAAGGCCTGCACTGCGTGTGGGCATGTGTGGAGCCGGGTTTCAGCGGAGCAACTCAAGAGGCTTTTGGAGCGGAGTGGGAAAGGCAGTGCTGGGTGATCTGATTGGGGAAGCACTTGTGCGGCGGGCCTGTCAGTAAGCTTGGTTGTGAGGCAGCACCCGGGCAGTAGCAGCCGATGACGGGGAATTAAGCGGACACTCGACATTGGTGTTGCCAGGCACGTCCCCATTTCCGAGCGAGGAGCTACGTCGCAACAGGTGGCTTGGCTCGATCAAGTTCTCCGATTAACTCCTCGAACTGCCGAAACTTGCCTTGATAGCGCACTGTTCGACCAGCTAGCGGCGTGTGGGTATAGTCCTTGGCGCCCATGAAGGAGAGCGTGTTCCACACAATCGTAAAGACCTTCTGGGCGTCACTGCGGTCGACGGACGTTGGACTGGCATTTAGTTCAAGCATCTTGGTCTTACGACGGCCAATATCGACTACGTCTTCGTAGTGCTTGTTAGTTTGAAAGCCAAGCTCTTTCGGAGTGGCCAGGGTTGGTGCGCCTTTGGTTTCAACGTCTGATACATCGAGATGCCAGATGTGGTTGTGAAGCAAGAGATTTCGAAGAAGGAAAACTTCGACGAGCTCCCTCTTGTTCGGAAGGTCCGGAAAGTATTTCTCGAGCAAGTCTGGAGTGCTTTTCGCGGCTGCATCGAACTCTGCATTCCTAACGAATCGAAGTCTGGAGGTATATGACTCCAGGACGGCGACCATAAGTACTGAGATTGACGCGGCATAGCCGTTCTCTCTGGGGCAGGTGCCTGAGGCGGAGATCTCGGGCGCTGGGCGCCGCGTCAAGTTCTCAATCAGGTCTGCGATAGGTTGAAAGTACGCAGACCCAACAACGGTGACCAAATCGGGGATAGCGTTTGGGGACATGATTTTGATGCGGCCTAGCGTAACTCAAGCAGCGTAACCTGCGGGATTTGTTGGGCCGTGCGAGACATCCTGGACACTGATTCCTCCTGCAAGTGGCTTGCAGCATCGGTATGCAAGCGGTCCACTGTTTAAATATTCAGCTGTAAAAAACACATAAAGCCCGGCAAGTTCTGGTCTGCAATCGAGCTGTGTCTTGACTCCATGACCGCTTCGAGGAATAGAACCTACCGTCGGATCTAGGCCCATAGTCGCCACTTGGCGAATCCAAAAGCAGACGCTCAACGCGCATGTGCAGCAGTGGGCGAAGCCACCCTCTGCAGCAAAAGCCTAGGCCGCATTTGCTGTACTCCATTGCGCCTTGAGCAGCGCGTACTGCAGAAGGTCGTGGTGCCGGCCCGCCCAGTACCCAGCTTCCCGCTGCCGCCCCTCTTGCAGGAAACCGAGCGCCTCGAGTAAAGCGATAGACGCCACGTTGTCGGGATGCACCTGGGCCTCGATTCGATTCAACTGCACCTTTTGAAATCCCCAGGTGATGCTGGAATCAAGAGCTTCTTTCACGTATCCACGGCCCTGATGCATCGGAGCGATTTCGTAACCGATGATGCAGGACCTCCAGTTTCGATTCCAGCGAAACAGGCCACATGTACCGATCAGTCCTGGCTGGTCTCTCAACTCCAAGGCCCAGCGTGCGCCGGAAACCGGCTCTTTCCGCCAACTGGCAAACGTCGCAACCAGCTTCTTGGCGCTGTCAAGATCGGGCATCGGATCCGATCCGAACCATCTCATGTACTCAGCGTTGCCGTGAATATGAAGAATATTCTCCGCATCCGATTCCACGACCTCACGCAGAGTGAGTCGGGATGTATGCAGCACTGGAAAATCGAACATTGGCTACCTGCTGTCTCACTTTGATGCATTCAGCATTTCCGCAAACTGTGTACGGCGCTTGCAACGTCACATTGGCGGCAAACGCTTGAATTTCCTTCATCGTCAATGCCTTAGAGCGATGTACTGAGTGAAGGTACAGGCATGACAGAATTCAATAAAACCACCGCCTGTCATTCGGATCAGACACGCATTTGACCATGAGTGGCCGCAGCCGCCGCCAGCATTTCTCAGTCATCCTATCAGGCGACCACCAAGAACCATGCGAAGCCCCTGGGGCCAGGTTTAAATCGAAACTGGCGGCAAATTCAAGTCGGACAACCTGCAGGTCTGCCCAAAATATACGCCAGGCCAAGAACCACGGACCACAGCATGTACCATAGCGCCATAACACAATGAAACTGCGAGCCGCGCGCTGAGTGGGGCCCAGTGGGTCAGGGAGGAATCCGCATGGCGGATGAAGAAAATGCGCCTCAAACCGCCATCGGTTCTGAGGCGCCGAACAGGCGCAAGCGATGTTCGATCTCGACGATGCGCGAACCGGCTTCAGCGCTTGCAGCTTTATTGGGCCAGCTCGACCGGCTCTATTACCGGCGCCCGCCGGGCGAAGCATCGCCCACCACACGCTTGCCTAGCCTATTTGCAAAGGCTTGCGCCCTGCCCTGCCCATTGCCTGGAGACAAGTCTCTGACGCCATGGAGGCTGTGCGGCCTGTGGCTAGCTTATCCGCTCAAGTGGCGGGGTGAACCCTGTGGCAGGCCAAACCCCAGCGCCAACGCGCGTCCACACTGGCCGCCCCTCAGAGATTGGCCCCATCGGCTTTCATCCACTCGCTGCCCTATTGGTTCGGGGTGAGTTCCTCCCGCTCAGCAAGGGGATACCTGGATGGAACGTCTGGATGAGGGCGACTTTCGGGTGAATTTTCAGGCGTTATGTCTCAAGGCTTTTTTATGGCTTTTCTATCGATATCTGTCTTATTGTTGATTGCGCTGTTGGCTCGTTTGGGTGACTGGCAGTTGCGCTTCAAGATCTTGATCTGGCTAATTGTGGGTGGCTTCCTCTACGAAATCGCCGGCTTCTTTATTGTGTTGGCGGGAATCCCCCTCGGCGGCCTGATGTTGGATGAGGCGCCTTGGGCACTCGCCTTTGTGCTGTTCTGTTTGCACGTTTACCCGCCAAAGCCTATGCCCCGCAGGCAGGATCACGATCATTGGTGCGAACAGTGTGGCGCGGGCGTCAAGGCCGATGCGCTGCTGTGTACCAACTGCCCAGCTGTTTTCACAAATAACTCTCGCTGGCGAGTGATGAGCCGGAGAAACAGCTGATGCCGGGCCCACCTCGGCAACCGAGTGGGCGAAAGACCGCGCCCTATGGCAGGAGACTTCGACACCAGCATTCAATTAAGAGGCAGCGAAAAATGAAACATCAAAATACCATTTTTTCGACCATCTCAATATGGATTCTGGCTGTGACCGCAAAATCAATACAACCTCTTGAAATAAATATTTTACTCCAAATATCAGTCATACCGATATTCTACATATTGGCGACCATCATCATTTATCGCACTCAAGATCACTGGACTACCCTACTCTGGAGCGCACCCATTTTAATATATCTACTTAAAGATCTGTGTTTATTTATACTTGGATTTGCGTTATTAATTTATACCTATTTTCCATATAAATCTTGACAAATTAAGACAACCAACATCATTCAATCATTTTCAAATTTATTCAATTTAACCCCAGCTCTGCAGCAACTTAATTTAAGTTGCCAGGACGATAGACCATGCCCTCCCTGTTGCCGTCACAACTGTTTGATCAGGCCGTACCGGTCATCCTGATCTGTCTGATCACCTTGTCATTCATGGTGCTGGAGCGGATCCGGCCTGGCCGCGCGTTGCCCCAGGTTCCGGGTTGGCACCTGCGGGCCGCCTTGATGAATCTGATGCAACTGGGGCTGATCGGCGCAGGTGGGTTGATCTGGAACCGGTTCTTCCGAGAACATGCCTTGTTCGATCTCGGTGCCTGGTCGAGCCCCATGCTGGAAGGCTTCTTTTACTGGTTCGTGGGCACCTTCATTTTTTATGGGTGGCACCGTCTGCGACACGCCAAAGGGTTTTGGCTCATCTTTCATCAGATCCACCACAGCCCCAGCCGCATTGAGGTGCTGACCTCGTTCTACAAGCACCCTGTCGAGATCGCAGCAGACTCGATCATTGCGAGCTTCTTCATCTATTTTGTCTTTGGCGGCACGGCGCTTGCGGGGGCCTGGACATCGTTGTTTGGCGCGGCTGGCGAGTACTTCTACCACGCCAACATCCGCACTCCGATGTGGCTGGGCTGGTTCATTCAGCGACCCGAGCACCATTCGGTGCACCATCAACTCGGGGTGCACCGCTACAACTTCGGTGACCTCACGATCTGGGATCGGCTGTTCGGCACCTTCAAAGAGGCGCCACGCTTCGCCGAGCGATGTGGTTTCCCTGGCACCGCCGAAACGCGACTGCCCGAGATGCTGGCGTTCCGCGATGTGTATGACTACGACACGGCCGATGCCGATTCGCCCACCCCCTACTCCGGCCCAAAACACACCCCCTGATCTGCACACACCGAACAACTGGGTGCGCGGCAAATGAACAGCTCATGGCGCAGGCAAAGCTGTTTGTAGAAGAACTTCTTCCACTTCATGTTCTGGTGGTTCAGGGCGGCCAGGGTGGGGAACCAGGTGGCGATCAGGGCGGAGAGTTCGGCTCGGGAGGGCAGTGCCAGGTCTTGCCACAGGTGGTTGTTGCCCAGGCAGGCGCAGGCGATGGCGTGGGCCACGGCCTCGCGTTCGGCCGGGGTGCCGGCAGCCAGGGCCATGTGCTCGCGCAGCAGGGCCAGCAGGTCGTCGACCTCGTCTTGCCGGGGCTCGGGGCGGTGGGCTTGCGCCAGGGCGGGCCAGTCGAGGCCCAGCAGGTGGTCGGCGCCCGGGAACCAGCGCTGCAGCGCCAGCCGGGTGGGCTCGGCGCCCAGGCCACTCAGGGGCAGCCAGGTCAGGCCATGGGCGTGCCAGGCCTGGCCCAGCACGCCGGCCAGGGCGAGGGCGGCGGGCTCCAGCGGGTCGGCGCTGGCGCACGACAGCAGCAGGGTGCGGGGGGTGCTCATGCGCGGGCCCGGCTTGTTTTGCTGCGGCTCACACCGGGGCGGCGGCGTGGGTGTAGCACTTCTTGGGACAGATCTTGGCACAGGCGGTGCAGCCGATGCACAGCTCCTGGTGGGCGATGGTCATCACCTTTTTCTCGTACTCGTCGTCTTCGTCTTCGTCATCGCCGGCCAGGTGGATGCGTTCGCCGTCTTCGTCCAGCCCCACCAGTTCCAGCACGCCGCGCGGGCAGACGCGAAAGCAGCGGCCGCAGCCGATGCATTTGGCCTCGTCAAGGCTGGCCACAAAGGTTGGGGTCCATTGCGCGCCGCTGGGCAGCGTGACCTGAAAATGTTCGCTCATGGTGGGCTCCTGGCAGGGTCAGGACGTGGCCTGGGCCGCCTCGCGGCGGGCTTCCATCAGGTCGGCGTGGGCACGGTGGCAGCGCTGGGCCACCTCAAGGATTCGCTCCCAGCCGGTGGGCAGGTCCTCCGACAGATCGTGCAGATCCATCTTGGCCTGGGTGGCCTGGGCGTTGAGCTTCTTGATGCGCGCTTTGAGCTCGTCGGCGCGGGGGTCGGGCGTGGTCATGGTCAAAACGTCTGAAGGGGGTTACGGCTTCAAGCCCCGTACTGGGCCACGGCCGGGTAGGTGCGGATCATGGTGATGGCCTCATCGAGAAACTTGCCACCGGCTTCGGCCAACTTGGCCAGCGACGGAAAGCCGAAGCGGTGCACATCGCGCAGCTGCTTGTTGACCACCACCAGGCGGCCGGCCAGCAACACCATGCGGCCAAAGCCCTCATGGCTCATCTTCATCATGGGCGACACCATCTGGCCCGTCTCGCGTTCGATGGCCACGGCGATCGCGTTGTAGAAGATGTCGAGCCGCCACAGGATCTCGGGATCGGGGTCGCCCAGGATGGGCAGGGCCCGCCGCTCTTCGGCGGTGAGGATGTAGGGGCGCAGCAGTTGCAGATCGGTCTTGCCGTCCCAGGCGCCGTGGGTGTCCTGGGCGCGCAGTTGCTTGATCAGCTGCTGCACAAAGGGTTGAGCCAGAAAGGCCGCGTCGTCGGCGCCGGCAGGCAGTTCGGCGGGCGCAGCAGCGTCAAGGGTGGTGGTGGGTGTGGCTTCAGCCATGTTGGACCTCATCGAGTTCGTCATCAAAATCGTGGGCGCGAGGCTGGTCTTTGGTCATGGCCTTGCGCAGCCAGGGCGGCGGCGTGCCCTTGAGCACGTCTTGCAGCTTGAGCAGGATCTCGTCGATCACCTCGGGCTGGGGCACCTTGATCGGGTGGATCTTCAGCGCCACCACCCGCGCCGCACCCGAGCCACCGATGGCGGCCACATACAGGATGGCGCAGTCTTTGATGGCTTCGAGCTTGGGGGCCAGCTTGTCTTCGTCGCCGTCTTCCTCGAGCTTGCCGTCAAAGTCGAAGGCCTCGACAAAGCGCGAGCCCTCGGGCGTCACGTCGTAGCAGAGGATGCTTTTGGCCCAGCCAAAGTGGGCGTCCACGCGGACCTTGTCCTGGGTGGCGAAGGCGACTTTCATGGGGAACTCCTGTTCTTCAGGGGGCGGGATGGAGGGGGCTCAGGTGTGGTTTCAGATGTGGCGTCACACATTGCTGGCTAGGGCCGGGGGCGGCGCCTGATGCATGGCCTGGGTGACGGGCGCAGCGCTGGCCACGGGGCGATTCGCCGGGTGGCCCAGGCTGGTGGCGGCGCGCTGGGCCTCGGGGCTCAGGGGCCAGTCGCCGGCGTGGTGGTGCGGCAGGTGCTCGATCATCAGGTTGGCGATCTCGAAGATCAGGTTCATGGTGCCGCGGTAGCCCACCATGCGCCGGTGCGAGTTGCCCACCCGGTCGAACATCGGGAAGCCCACGCGCCACAGCGGCTTGCCCAGGTGCTCGGCCGCCTGGCGCCCGTGCGAGTGGGTGATCAACACGTCGCAATCGACGGCCAGGCGCTCCAGGTCTTCCAGGTCGCCCAGCAGCACTTCGGCGGCCGGCAGCAAGGCGTGGGCAGGCGATGCAGTGGTGCTGATGCAAACGCTCAGCTCGGCGCCCATCTCATGCAGCAGGGCGCCCACGGCCAGCAGCAGGTCAGGCTCAGCCCCCAGGGCCACCTTGATGCCACCGGTGTAGAAGTGCCCATCGAGCATGGCGTCGAGCAACTGGCTGCGCTGGCGGCGCAGGCGGGCTGGCACGGGCTGGCCCGACACCTGCGACAGGCGCAGCAGCAGGCGGTCGTTGGGCTCCAGCCCAGTCAGGCGCTCGAACACCTCGAAAGGCGTGCCGGCGATGGCCTGCAGAGCCTGGGCCGCCTGCCGGGTCTGCTCCCCCACCCCCAGGGTGAAGGCCGAGGCCCCGGTGGCGCGGATGTCCTCCAGGCTGGTGCCGCCCAGGGTCGTGCCGCGCCAGTCGGGGGCGATGTGTCCATCCAGCGAGCCCGACAGATCGGGCAGCACCACGGCTTGCAGGCCAAAGGCCTCGATGATCTCGCGCAGCTCGTCGATGTCGCCGGGTGAAAGGTGGCTGCCGGGCAGCAGTGTCACCTGCCGAGGCTGCACCGGCAGCGGCTTGACCAGTTGCTGCACCAGGCCTGTCAGGGCCAGGCGGTAGCCGTCTTCAAAGGCGCCCACGTAGTCGGGGGTGGATACGTACACGATCTCGGTGTCGGCCAGCTCGGGGTGGCGCTGGCGTGCGGTGACCAGAAAGCCCTCCACATCGTCGCCCTTGGTCTCGGTCAGCCCGGTGGAGCAGATGGCGATCAGCCGCGGTGCGGCGCGCTTGCGGATGTTGAGCAGGGCCGTGACCAGGTTGTCGTAGCCCCCCATGATGGTGGTCACCTCGTTCATGGCGGTGGTCTGCAGCGGAATGGCCTCTTTGAAATGGCGCACCAGCAGCACCAGGCCGAACGAGGTGCAGCCCTGCGAGCCGTGCATCACCGGCATGCAGTCGGCCAGGCCCAGAAAGGCCAGGCTGGCCCCCAGGGGCTGGCTCATCTTGAGCGGGTTGACGGTGCAGGCTTTCTTCGACTCGACGACCTTGGCCATGGTGGGGCTCTCCGGCTGGGTGGATGGGGTGGGCTGGCGGGCAGAAAGGCAGCTAGGGGCGGGATGCTCAGACCGGGATCTCTTCGGCGCTGAGGCCCAGTGACTGGGCCGCCACATCGCTCAGGTACTGGTGCGCAGCCGTGGGCAGGGGTTCGGGCGTGGGGCTGGGCAAGGCCGCAGTACTTGTGATGGCCCCATCCGGGCCGGCGGTGCTGGCCGGCACCGCACCCAGGGTTTCGCCGTCGTCGCCCCAGGGCGCCGGGATGCGCACCTGCTGCCACACCGGGTTGAACAGGGCGCGGTCGATCTCGTGCACCAGCTCCACCATGCCTTCGTAGCCGCCATAGGGGTGGTGGCGCTCCTGGTTGATGTCGAGCCAGGGCATGCGCGCCTTCAGGGCCACAAACTGCGAGCGACCGCCCGACAGCATGATGTCGGCCCGCGCCTCGCGCAGCATCTTGTACATCTCGCGCGGGGTCATGTCGTCGATCATGTGGGCGTCGTCACCCATGATCTCCTTGATCTTTTCCTTGTCTTCGCGGGTGCTCTTCTTGACGCTGGTGCCCACGATCTCAAGCCCCGCCTCTTGCAGGGCCGACACCACCGACCATGATTTGACCCCGCCGGTGATCAGCAGCACCCGCTTGCCGCTCAGGCGGGCCTTGTAGCTGGCAATGCGCTTCCAGGCGCGGGCCTCTTCCACTTCGATCAGGCGCTCGGTGCGCTCCAGCAGCTCGGCATCGGCGCCCTGGCGCACCAGCAGCGTGGCGATCTGGCGCAGGGTGTCGCTCATGTCGCTGATGCCGTAGAACGAGCCCTCGAAGTAGGGGATGCCGTAGCGCTGCTCCATGCGGGTGGCCACGTTGATCATCGACTTGGAGCACACCATCATGTTGACCTTGGCACGGTGCGCACTGGCGATCTCGTTGTAGCGGCCATCGCCCGAGATGCACGACAGCACCCGGATGCCCAGGGCTTCCAGCAGCGGCCGGGTCTGCCACAGCTCGCCCACCAGGTTGTATTCACCGATGATGTTGATGTCCAGCGGGGTGGTGTATTCGGGCTCGCGGGTGCCGATCACGTAGTCGAGCAAGGCCTCGGCGCCCAGCTTGTTGCCCAGGTTCTTGGGGCCGGCAAAGCCCGGCGCGTTGACGGGGATCACCGGCTTGCCGAACTTGGCGCTGGCGCGTTGGCACACGGCCTCGATGTCGTCGCCGATCAGCGCCGTCACACAGGTCTGGTACACAAACACGGCCGGTGGGTCGAACTTCTCGATGATCTCGCGCACGCTGCGGAACAGGCGTTTTTCGCCGCCATAGATCACATCGAGCTCATGGATGTCGGTGGTGAAGCCGGTGCGGTAGATCTGCGAGCCCGACGAGGCCGAATGGCGGTTGTCCCACGAGTTGCCCTCGCAGGCGATGGGGCCATGCACCAGGTGGGCCACGTCGGCAATCGGCTGCAGCGCGATCTTGGCGCCGTCAAAGGCGCAGCCACCGGCAGCGGCGCCGGGCGACAGCTGCTTGGTGCAGCCCTTCTTGCGCTCTTTCTCACTCTTGCCCTGGTTCTTGTCGCAACCGGGCTCTTCGAACACTTCGGCGATTTTCGCTTTGAGCGAGACGGACATGGGGCACTCCTGACAGCGGTGGGGTGGGTAACCCTTCTTTGCAGATTTGGTGCCAGCGACAAAGCGCACAAAACGGCCCTGCCCAACCCCTGCACAACCCCTTCCACCACGCCCGCTCGCACCTGGCCCGCCCCGGGCGTGAAGCGTTTGACGCAATTGAAGGGTTTGCGACACAGCGCCCCGCCGCCACCCACCGCCCCTAGAATGGCCCCCTGCAGCAGGCCCACCCTGCCCTGCCATGCCCGGCCCGCCACCAGGCCCCTGCCCAACCATCCCACCCATCACCTGTTCATGCCCGCCACCGAACTCACCGTGACCCCCGCCGGCCAAGTGGCCGGCAAACACCTGCTGATCCCCAGCGGCCCCGAGGGCACCTTCTACCCCCACATCCAGGACTGGGTCACCGCCCAGCGCAAGGCCGGCAAAGTGGTGCGCGACGTGAGCTCGGAAGTGCTGGTCAAAGGCATCAAGCAGTGGGCCGCCTATGAGCACAAGGCCGGCGGCAAGACGGTGCGGACGGTGTTCAAGATCACTTGAGGGCGGCCGTTCGCAACAACCTGAGCCCAAGCTGGCGCACCAACCCGCAGGCCAAGCAAGCGCTGATCAAGGACCTCACCCGCCACAGCATGTCCTTGATCCCCCCGCCGAATGGAACGCGGCAGACGCAGCTCTGCCCACGGCGTCTCGGCACGTGCCCCTGAGGCCACTCAGGTCTATGCCCCATTGATCGTTGCTCCGGTTCGTCACGCCACGGAGGAGGACACGGCGGCCATGCACTGGACCGGCGAGCCGGGAGTCTCACAGCCCAGATTTGTTTGAAAATCTCATCACTTGAATATAAGTAATGCGGATATTAAACTCACCCTCATGACCCAGTCCGACCACATCCTCGAACTGGCCCGGCAGCGGCGCGTGCTGCGGGCGATGGATGTGCGCAAGCACGGCTACTCACCGCAGCTTCTGATCCGGCTGCACCAAGCGGGCAAGCTGCAAAGGTTTGACCGAGGCCTGTATGGGCTACCCGACGCCGAAGTCACTGAGCATCAGACGCTGATCGAGGTCTGTCAGCGTGTACCCAAGGCCGTGCTTTGCCTGCTGAGCGCACTGCAACTCCATGAGATCGGTACGCAGCTGCCACACGAAGTGTGGATCGCTCTGCCTGAAGGCAGTCAGACCCCTGCGCTGAGCTACCCCCCGCTGCGCATCGCGCGCCTGCGCGGTGCAGCGTACAACGACGGTATCCAAACGGTAACCGACCACGGAGCCCCCATCCGTGTGTACAGCGCGGCCAAGACGGTGACCGACTGCTTCAAGTTTCGCAACAAGATTGGCCTCGACGTGGCACTGGAGGCACTGAGAGAGGCCTGGCGCAGCCGCAAGGTCACCATGGCTGAACTGAGCCATTTCGCAAAGGTCAATCGTGTCGAACGAGTCATGCAGCCCTACCTGGAGGCGGTGACGCAATGACCGCCAACCTCTGTGCATCGATCCTGGCCCGACTGCTGA
>Ga0209913_1001551_pt1 | contig 12271 bp, 10 predicted proteins | sample PersoiDNA2013203_FD_185805 | JGI IMG/M metagenome (GOLD analysis project Ga0209913, IMG submission 185805) | Permafrost soil microbial communities from the Arctic, to analyse light accelerated degradation of dissolved organic matter (DOM) -... | ecosystem: Environmental > Terrestrial > Soil >... | reverse complement strand
TGGATTCAGCAGCGTGATCGGCGTAGTTCAGGCCGATACAGATGAACTTGCCGATGTTGCCGACGCAAGCGCCGATACGTGGATTGCCGTCAACCACTGGCAGGCTTTGCAGATCCAGAGCGCGGATTTTGGCCAGAGTGCCGTCGTCCAGCGCTGCGCCGTTGAAATCCTTGACGTGCGCCGACAGATCGCGAATCTTGCCAGCCTGATCCAGGATGCCTGGCTTTTCTTGGCCGACAGGGCCGTAACGGAGTAATTTCATTGCTCTTCCTTTGGTGGTTGATCTAAAGATAAAGCGCCATCTTGGCGAATGTGCGGCGCATAGTCCTGCTTTTTGGAATCGAGATAATACCAATTAATTGGTAAGACCATCAAACAACTTTGCCGCGACGTAGATGAAAATATCTAATTTCGGCGATGTCAGTTGAAATGTCGGAATTCTTTTATCTCTGAACTTTGTTCACTTATCTCTGAACTTTTCGACTTCAGTAATCTATTGCTCGTTTGCATTTTAGTTGTCAAATAGAAAATTTCTGTTTTCTTAGGTTCGCCGCTTTACGCGATAGTTTGCGTTGCATAGGGTGCCCTGCTTTAAGCCAGGTATTCCCACGAAGGGCCGAACACAGGATTTTTCGCAACATATTGAGATCCCTATTTTCAAATGTTGTAAAAAGCATAGTGCTAGCTCCGGCATTTAAAATATGGAGGCCAGCTCCATCCAACATGACTGGTAAGTGGTCCAAACTGTATTTTTCTGGGAACGGTGCGATGACGAAGTAATTGTGAAGTACCGCAGAAATAATCGCTTTCTGTAAAGCAATTCTATTTTTCAGCTGTGTAGCGGCTTTAAGACTAAGCTCAATTTCATTGGGCATCTTGCGCAAGTCGGCCCGACAATAAAAACACATCGCCAAATTGCTTGCCGGAGGAGGCATGATCGAGCCCCCTAGTATCGAGCGGTGAATAGGTACGCTCTTGCCGCAAGAATGGCAGCCGCTTTGCAAATTGCTGTGGTGGACGAAGCAGTATTCAGATGTCCGGAATCTCCACTCAAGACGCATATAGGGAGTTTTGTCAGCCGCCCAGCATGTCGGGCAAAATCGATAGCTGTAGCCGTCAATTACATCCATCAAAAGCAGACTCTGCAAGTTTGGACGTTCAGCCAAGCGGCAAAAGCACCCGTTAATTAATTGCACATGAGACGCTGGGATTTTATATTTTTTAATAATCTCCGTAAGATGTCGCGAGGTCAGGCACAAGTCGATATCTTTGTTGCCTAAAGTCGGGAATGATTCATGAAATCTATTTAGTGTGAAATCGTAGACTTGGCATATACGCTGAATCCAGGATGCCAGGGACTCGTTTAAAAACGGAGTCGGGATTGTCGGGACATACTGCTGCATGATCAGAAAAGTACAAGTTGAGGAAGTGTTAAGCCACTTAGACGACGCCGAAAAATTGGATATTGAATTAGCCTTTGAAATATCTGTTCTGAAAAATTGATATCGGCGGCGATGTTTGCTTCTTCTATAAAAGAGCGAAGTGATGAAATGTGGATAGCACACACGTCTTGCTCAGATTCCAATGTGTCCGCATTCAAAATTAGTTGTCTCAATCGGCGAAATCCGCGTTGACAACATTCGGCAACCAGATTGGTTCGAAGAGATTTTTTTCTTCTTCCGGTGACGAGATAATCTTGCGAGGATTCCCTAATGCCGAAGATCCAAAGTAGCCTCGATATTGCGCTGATGCTCAAGGCTGCAATTGTATTTTCAAATGGGTCACTAGGAATTTCCCTCAAGTCTGGGAATCGTAATTTGTTGCGTAGAATTGCTGCCACTCGTACACAGGGCGATGTGTCTGGTACCCATTTAGGTGAGATTCTTTCCCAGGCAAAGCCGCAGTTGCATGTGGAAAAAAAAGGTCTTTCCCACTGTATTGAATTTCCGCATTGAGGGCAGTGATCTACTAGTTCACAGAAGTGTTCTGGGCAAGCGCATGCCAACAGAAGATCCCATTCCATTTTGGAGTACCCGAAATCCATCATGCATTTTGGGCATATCTGCGGCCTTAACGGCCGAATCAAATAAGATTTCGAGAATCTTTGCTTGTAGATATCGTAGACAGTAATGCCATCAATGCGTCGGGATCGAGGCATTGCGGATCTCACTAAGTCGATATCCGCACCGAATATGGACGCAATCGATGGACAATCTTCATATTTGAATCGCTTAATTTTTTCCCGGCCTAGTAGTTGATAGAGCCAATGAATTCCGTGCATGTTATTTAAATTTGCCGTCCTCAAAACGAAGCTCATTAACGATTCTTCTTCATTGGGATTGCCTTGACAGGGAAGCAGAGGAAATTTATTCATCATTGAACATGTTTCCAATTTGGGGGGTGCTTCCGAAAACTTGATCGTAGCCATGCTTCAAGCTTTCCTGATCGAGCACTTTCTTCCCCGCTTGCAAGCCAACTATACTGCTGGCAATAAGAAGCTGTTTCAAAGTACGTGGCGTGCCGGCAGTTGCTTTATGAAGTTTTTTTGAGAAATTTTTATAGGTGGGCGTGAGATCAAAAGATTTGACAGCCTCTGCGAACTGTTTCAGCAACCCTTGCCACATTTCATCACACTGAAACTCTGACATAGTAAATGCAGCAGGAGCCCTTGAAGAGAGTTGATCATTGCTTTGGGCCAGCGGAATGAAATCACGTGTTCCGAGCATGATAATGACAACGCCAGAGGCATCACTTAGTTGCTTAATCCAGTCGGTAATTGCTGCTGCTGATAATGTCCTTTTACCTCTGGAAATATGTTGGGACTCATCGATAAAAACGGCTATGACTTTGCGTTCTTTCAAAGCCTCAGCCAATAAGGCACTTTGTTCATAGAGAGTCGAGGTACGAACAATTGTTTGGTATCCCAGTTGTTTCATCAATTTAGATACCAGATGGCCAATATTTGTATTGGCCTCGGCCGATACCGAAAGGCAGGAAGATCCTTCTTGAAATAAGCTGCTCTCCGGAAAATGTTGTTTAATGCATTTGATAAGGGAAGACTTTCCGCAGCCGGACGGAGCGATGACAGCGCCTCCAAATGGCACTTCACTTAGGCTATTTAAATGAATGAGCTTCAAAATACCGTCGAATGCTTTTCTAAAGGCGGGATGCATGACGATCGTGGCATTGATTTCTGCAGTGATTGCTGTAATAAGTTTTTGGGACAAGATCGACTCCGAATTAATCAAGGGAAAAACTGCTGAAATTGGGGATTTGATGGGCCGGCACCAAAAGTGAACTGGTCGATTCAACTAACTGACTTTCTCGGCGGATAGTGATTTGCTCATCGTTTTGTAATCCCAGTAATGTCTGTGATGACGTCAAGGAACCAAATTGTTGAGCAGTCTTGATGCTTTTTTTGGCCCGGTCTCCTCTGAGGAATCCGTCGTATAGGTCAATTAATTCGAGTTTTCCTCGAATTAAAGTGTCGTACGTCCCCCGTCTTTTTAATTGCTCTTTTAAATGTGCGCGAATGGCGCGGTGTTGAACTACAGATAGGCCCGTTGTGTATTCAGGGTCGCAACTTGGCACCATTAACCAATCATTGGAACGAGGATCTTGGACGTAGATGCTATTCAGGTCTTCTGGATAATATTTAATGTTCGTTTTGAACGAGTGCGAAACTTGGCGCCGTAGCTGTTGTAGAGCGGTGCTGTTGTAGCGCAAATAATCTGTTACAACGCCTTCGTTACCGACGGTCATTTTTTTCGACATCGCACTGACTAACTCGATATCTGTGAAAGAGCTAGGAAATAACGGTGGAGGCGTACTTTCGAATCCCGCTCTGAAAGTTTCAAATGGTTCTTCTAGTGTGTAGTTATTCGTTTCAAATGGCATCACGTCTAAGAAATGTTTTAATAACCCTGTGCACAGCTGGCTGAAAGTGATCGCCGCGGTCTTGCGGGGATCCGGCGGGAGATAATTATTCTCAGGTTTATGCACTTTTCCGAACGAGGGAAGATTTTGCGTCACGATGCCAAGTGCCCGTTCAACCGTCGGCTTCAGCCACGGTTGTCGAACGGCGCAATATTGAATATCGGCATTTAGGTGCCATGCAACTAATTTGAATTGTTGGGAATGGAATTCAAGGCCGTTGTCTACTACGGCAAGTTCAAATAGGCCATGGCCCATCCAGGGATTTGATATCCCATCAATGTCTCGCCAATAGATGTCTTTCGGGCAAATGGCAACGCGCATTGCATTTAATGTTGGTCCGAGGCCGGTTCCCCAAAAGCTGACAAAAAAGCCGATTACATATTTTGAATACGCATCGATAACGATGGTAATGGTAGGTCTGCCCAACGGCAGTCCTGATCGATCACAAATAACAACGATGTCCAATTGGGTGTGATCAACTTCAACACGCTCAAGTACACGTTTAGTGACTGTACCTGCGAGGGAATATCGCCATTTGTTTTTGGCAAAGGCGGCGCCAAATCTGGCCATGTCTCGTCTATATCCATCCACTTCATTCGCTATACGACGCACAGTAGATATACTGATATTGGTACCTTCGCCTGTCGCTATTTTTATTTGCCGGTTCACGAGTAGATGTGACCGACTGAGTGAATTGCGAGACAGAGTGAAGTATTCCTCGCGTAAAATCTTTCGAATTAAATCCTGTATTTTTTCGCTTAATTTTTTTCTTCTCTGGCGCTTGTAGTAGCCCGAAACCAATGCAGACGGATTCATGTGGGCATCATCTAACAGTCGCCACCACTGCATTACTGTTGACGTCGAAGGTGCTTTTTCTTTGCGTCGTTCAGCTGTTTTCTTGATGACTTCTTTGATTAGTCTTCGTTGACCTTTTGATATTCCTTTTTTCTTTGCGCTGTTGATGTAGTCGAATCTGCGTTCCAGAGCGTTTCTTTGATCCATGGGAATACTATCCAGGCTTGTGATCAAGCCAGGTTTTTCCTTGTCTTCTCCATCGCTGGCCGAAATACCTTGTTGGGAGCCGAACACGACTTGTAGCGTGTTGTCATTGATCTCTCGGTAAGTTTTATCTAGGGGCCAGTTATAAATACGTCCATTCAATGGATCTTCAAATTGAACATCACCGTTTTCAAGGCTCCGGCGAAATTCGAGTAATTGCTGACCCCGGCGTAACGTTAAACCGATTGCAAAAGAGAAGATAGGCATTGCTATTGTCCTGTTCAGGGAGAGAGATTGTTGTCTTGTCGGTGATTGGTGTAGAGATGTTCAGGGACACAATTCTTCGTCCAGCTAGATAAAGAATGTCCCCCTCAGTAGCATTCGTTGTTGCTTTGATTTCGCTGATGCTGAGAGGCGTTTTTGCATTACGAAGTACGTTCAAGCACTGCTGCAGTGTTCGTTCAGAAATTGAGCCACGTGCGTATCGCAGAATTAGACTTACATTGATGGATTTCATGCCATCGTCGATTTCCTCATCTGTGATGACAAGAAAATGAATGCCGTGAGTGGTAAGTATTTCCTCCGCAGCCGTCAACTTGATTAAATGTTTTTTGACGAATTTCCTCGGTTTTACTTCGATGACAAGTTTGGTGCCGTCGCTCAGTTGAATGAGGAAATCGGGGATATAAGTATGCGATTTTCCATCAACCAGGTATTCGAGCTTAAATGGCTGATGCAATACGCGTCTTACAAAAGGAAGGATGAGAATCTGATATATGAATCTGCGTTCCAGTTGTGATTCGTATTCGATTGCGTAATCTTGAATCCATGAGCAAGCAACAATACCCACAGGCCTGTGAGGCGATCGTGTGACAACCTTACGAGCAGGCTTATCGGCTTCTTCTATTGCTGGAATGTCTTTAGGAGGGTTATCTCTTGAGCGATTTTTTTTAGACAAAATTATCCCTTCACGCCATGGGATCAATATCCCGAGGAGTGTTGTGTAATGACAGCCAGGCGGATTATTGATGCCGTGATGTCGGATTCGTCTTGAGCAAGCTAGCGAGAATCGTGAGCCGCTGAAAGACGAATGAATATATGTGTAGAAGCCCGCACAGAATTAGTGCTCTATACAACAACCGATTATTTATTTTTGGACAAAATGATCTCCCACCAGACTGTTCGGCAAAGCTTTTTGAGTCTGGATTTAATTTTTAACCGGAAAAAGCGCGTAGAAAGCCATTTCCTTTTGAAACAAAATTTGTTCCAAAAAGATGTTTTTCCAAACTAATTGATTTTGAGGAGTCTTGACTGGGCGTGGTACAGAAGAGATACTGAGGGTTCTCAGGCGATCAGTTCTAAACTGGTTGCGGCGGCGAAAAGACTCTCAAGTTTTTTCGCCGTTTTTACATGTCTGTCTCCACGAATATATGATTGGCAACAACTGCTTCGATAACGGTTTTAATCATTCGAATTTCCTCGGTTGTTAATTGTGCAATCGCTTTGATAATTTGCATCGTGTCTCTTACAGAGGGCGGCACGGCTTCTTCATCTTGACTGGGTAGCCTCGCTAAATATGCCGCTAGTTGTAATTGCTCCCTTTCTTTCGGGCTTGTAGTAACAAGATCTAACAGCCTTTCCAATTTTTCTGGGCTTGGCGGGTTCCGACTACCTTTTTCTAGCGCAGCAAGATAAGAAACATTCATTCCCGTTTCTGCAGCGATAGTTTTTCGCGGCAAACACCGAGCTACACGCATGGCGCGAAGCTGCTCATGAAACGACTTTTTGGGGACTAAATTCTTCAATTTTTAGATCTGCAATGATACAATTTTTGTAACAATAACTATCTCAAAAATGTATGTCAACCAATTGATTTTTAAGGGAATTATTTCATAGATTTAAATTTGAATTTAAATCTATGAAAAACTATATTTGAATTTTTGGGGCTATTTCTGAGATCGAGATCTATGCTGGATTTGCAGATAATTTCACAATCCATTGATCTGAAATAAATTTTAAAAATTTGATACTAAGAAAATTTTTTTGCGACAGGGTTGTTTCGTAATTTTCTGTGCCGCTTAATAAAATGGTTGATTGATAGGAAAAAGCATGCACTTCAATATCTATATAAAGGCGACATTGGATGGCTTCTAGGTTTTTATTACCTAGGAGTTATCATGCATATCGTTCAGCCATATCAAACCGCCGTTACGCTGTTTAAACGCAACGGTGATGTTGTCGTATTTTCTTCAATGCAAGCGGCGTTTCGTCAATTAGGATTTGCGTGGATCGTCGCCAATGTCGGACCTCATTTTCGCGCGTTCTCTCACCATGTCTATGTTTCTCTTGACGGTCGAGTTGTTCGTAATAGAAAAGAAATCGGTGGTATTGCTATCCGAAGGCCTGTTTACATCGAGCATGATTACGTCATGCGCGATGATAGTAGTAACCCACTCACGGCAGAATCATTTGTATTTTTACGAGTGCGGCATTCTGGTAGTTACACTTCTCGCCTATCTCGCTATTGGAATGGTGTTGGTCCAGTACCTGGTACTGGCAAAAAAAACAGCGCTCACTATTTCAGGAATATTCGTTACGTCAATGCAAAACGAGTTACGCAATATTTTCCGGAGGAAGGGGAGCCTATGCCCAGAGCAGCTCGAAATGTGAGAGGGTTGCCGGATTCTTGGGATGATATGCCAATTGCAGCAAGAAGCTGTCGCAACTGGAAGCGCTATCGCAAAATTCAATGGCGTTGAGTAGCGCGGTACAGATGGTTCCTGCGTTAACGTGAAAGCTAAAAACTATGTCTGACTGCGTTCGCTTAAATCTGCCAACCGCCGCCGATCTTCGGTGGTCTCACCCTTGCCATGCGGGGCCCAGCCAGGCGGCTTAAGCAGATAGCCGGCCATTTCTCCAAGCGAGCCCGCGCTACGAAGATCGCGGCCTAGCGCTTGCCACTGAGAGAATTCGATCCGTAGCAGGTTGTAACTAAGGATTGGATCTACCAGTCCGAAACGGCATGGCAGATCCTCGCGTTCAGCTACATAGGTGCCGAACAAACGGTCGAAGATGATCAGTACTCCGCCATAATTGCAATCCAAATAGTCCAGATTGGAGGCATGATGCACTCGATGGGCAGAAGGCGTGTTCATAATCCATTCCAGCGGTCCCAGGCGAGGTATCCAGGTCGCATGCAACCAGAATTGATACAGTAGATTCAGTGCCAGCAGCATTTGCACGATCTTCGGTGGCATGCCCATTAACGGCGCCAGCATGAAAAAGAGCAGCGTGCCGGTAAGGCGGCCGGTCCAGCCGAAGCGATAAGCCGCCGACAGATTGAGTTCGTTGGGCGAATGATGTACAGCATGTGTACACCAAAACCAGCGCACACGATGGGCGGCGCGATGATACCAGTAGTAGCAGAATTCTTGTCCGATAAAGCAGGCTAGCCAACCGCGCCAATCCTGCATCGGCAGTGTCCATAGGCGATGATGCCAGAACCAGTCCATGGCATGAGTCCAGAACGCCAAGGGTAGTATCCAGCGCAATGGATATTCGCGTATTGGGAAATCGATCAGCGATACTCCTGTCGCGCGCCAGTTGTAATGGCTCCAACCACGTCGCATTGAGATCGCGAAGGCTTCGAGCAGTGATGCCATCAGCACCAGCGCCACCGAAAATTTGAGAATGGTGAATAGCATATTCATGAGCCTGATGCGAGGGTGTCCGCATCTTTGTGTAAATGGTGTTTCGTTTAACGGTATGCAGATCATTGCTTCCGATGGCATATTTAGATGCGTCTAGATTCGCTTTCGTTGTCGATTGAAGCTGATCGTAACGCTATTGATATCTTTAGAATAGGTTGATTTGCTCACAGAATTGCCTCTTTCCAATTGCCCCACCTTCCATTGCCTCCCGAAGGCCGCCACGCAGTCACCTGCCGGGAACAAGTCCATTTCTGGCCAGCAGCAGAACAAGCATTTGAGTGCAATTGATTTGCACGCCCGTTTCAATCCTCCCCTCCCCTCCCCTCCGCTCCCATTTGCGAAACTGGTGCAGCCTGGAAACCTGAATCGACAGTCTCAACTTCAGATGTTTCAAATTAACCAAAACATCAATAGTTACTTACTTGAGTTGTAGCTGTACAAATAAAAAAGCCTCGAAAGATCGAGGCTAGAAGGAAGATATAAATTTGTCGTTATACTTTACCCGTAGTTCGTGATAGGCCGTCGCTTTGCTCATCACTAATAAGGCGCCCGTTGAAGCGAGTACGGCCAGCGACAAGATCTTCGCCGATCACCAAAAAGCCTTCTAATTGGGAGGGGCTGTACTTTCGAGCATCTGGAAAAACCATCCGAATTTGCTCATCAGTCAGGTTCGCCTGCTTGGCTCGCTCCAAGGTGCTATACGCCTCCAAAAGCCGCGCTGTTCCCAGAGGATTGCTAACGATATCCTTCAACACTTTTAGAGCCATAGTTTTCTCTCATCTAATTTATCGGAAGTACTTAACTGCGCTTGAACTTTAAATTTGGTGAGAGAAATAGTCTGCATCTTTGAAATATCATGAAAACGGATGTTGACCTTTAATTTATTAACGATATGACAAAAGTTTCTCGGACACTGCACGATCCTGAGTCAGGGAAAGTAAAGCAATTAGCTGACAGAAATTTGCTCGAATTTTTCGAAATTCAATATTTTGATCAGTTCTTAGCACATCAATACTGCGTGAGAAGATTTGCTCTACATCATCCTAACGAGTATCAGTTGCTTAAAAGCATACGCCTAAGGTTTGAGGAGATATTCGCCGATACGCCTCTGACAAACGAGAGAAGATTTATGATGGGGCAGCGCGTCACGGCGGAGGCGCGAGCCATGAATATGTTGGATTCTCAAGGCATAAGGCGGCTTGCCAAGTCAGAAGACAAGGCAGAAATACGCCGCGAGTTAGAAAAAAGTATCGAGCTACCGAGGGAGAGATTCGTTAGCCCGATATTAGGATATTTGGGTGATGATCAAGTTGACGCTTTGGTGAACGTCATATGCGAAAGTGCAAGCGTCGTTCATTCTCTGCATCAGAAATTAAATTTCTTTGATTATTATGATTCATTCGCACTTACATGCTTTGTATCTGGAAAAAATGCGCTGAATCACTATCTCACAGCCAAATATGATCCCGCCCCTGATCACATCGCCGCGGATCTAGAACTGAGTAGTGACAATTACTGGCATCGCACTAACAAAGCACAAATTGATAATGAGCTGGCGGCTATCGTCTGTGAAAGCGTTTTCATTCCAAAGCGTCCGCCGTCGAACGTCTATATTTTCGGACATGATCAACACACGTTGACCGTAAACAACACACCATTAGAAAATTATTTAATACTGGCAGTTCCAACTAATGAAACACCTATCGACATAGACGGAGCACTGAGAACATTCCGAGCAGCGTTGAAAGAGGCATATATCGACAGGTTTGGATGCTATGCAAACGTGAGCACACCCACATTCGATAACTCATTGTTTATGACAAACTTTGACAAGAAAATTTTCTTGGTCTCAGAAACAAAACAATATCGAAGTAAACTGCAGGGCTTGTGGATTTGGGATTTGGTTCATTCTGTCGAGATAGATGGAGAAGCCAGTTTGTCTGTGGACGATGCATTAAGCCAAGTTTCGGCAGAAGAATATGCCCTCTTGAAAGGAATTAAAGATGCTGGTAGTCCTTATGATTCATCGACGAGCAAGAATTATTATGACTTTGCAGTTAAACAAATTCGCGCGCTAAAATCGAAAAAAGTTCGCGCCACAAAGTTGGACCAATATCTGGCGAGTGAAGGAGTAATCCTCGGTTTACGATGACCATTTTTTGCAATCGGTCGCGCAAGATATCTTGTTCTGTGCACGCTCTCTTCGTGCAATCGGCAATCAAGATATTTTCTACTTATAAGAAAATATATCGATGATTAAAAACAATAGGTACGAAAGAAGCGGGATAAAAACCGGGGATATTAGCCTTGAGGTTAAGAATATTGCCGATAAGGCTAGCTCCCTGTTGATTATGTGCGGTTACTCATTCTCGAAATTAACGACCGCGAGATCTCCTATGCAGAATTTTGTGAACTCACCTGCTACCGCCAAACATTGCATACTCCCTCTCGATCTCTTCAAAGATAGGGATATCAATCGAAAACTTGCAATTGATTTAATCGGTCGTGGAATATCGGTTTCGATTGAGGGATTAAATCATTCCAAATGGATGTTATCTAATTTCTCTTTATATTTTGGTTCTGCAAATTTCTCTGTTAAAAGCCTCGAAAAAAATATTGAGGTCGTGACGTTTCGCACCTTTAAAAAGACCGATCTCATGAGGGATGAGTTCTTAACGTTCTCAGTAGGCAGCATGAAGAAAATGTTAAGCACATCTGGTAACGAAAGCCGTCAAACTTTACGTGGAGTAAATGCAAAAAACGACAAGTTAATTAAGGTGACTCGAGGAGCTATTAAGCGATTTAACCCTAGTATAAAAAAAGTTGAAGAGACCCTTCAGAACATTGTCGAAGTACGTGCAGCGCTATTGCAAATTACAGAGAATATCTATTGGCTTCTCCAGCGTGACCAGCAATACCCTCTGTGGAAACAAGTGCATACGCTGGCGAGCCTCTCTAATAAGATTGAAGCAAGCGGCTATCGGTTGTTAGAGGAAGAGAAAATAAGCGACCAGTTGACAGCTCGTTACAACAGAGCTTGCGACGATTTTAACGCTGTATTTGACGCATTCTCGAAGGAGGTGCCAGCCCTCATTGCAGATGGAGATACGGAATCTTATGTCGAAGAAAATAGGGCTATTGCTCGGGAAAATCTGAAAGTCTTTCGGGCGTTACTACCGACCTAAAAAGATGTGGTTGAGGCGGGTGCGACGTGGCTGCCCTAGGTGCCAAAATCAAATGTGTCAGCAAGATTGGTGTTTTTTTGAAATCCGAGTAAATACAAAACTAGTCGAATAACTTTTAAATTTGCAGAAGGTTTAATTTTTTGAAAAAATTAGCATCTGCTGGATGATCCAGTTGCAATTTCAAACATTTATATCGGATAAACTTGCTTTTGAAATCCGATAGGACTGCGATCTGAAAATTGATACTCGTTAGATTTGGAAGCTTCGTGGCTGGCAATAGGAGCCGTCCTAGAATGAAGGGCGGGGGGGGAGTTGCAAGGGGGCCTGTACATAATTTTGTGTAAACGGACTATTGGCAGGAAACTGTCGCCTTGTCCGGAGCCACAATGAGTAAGAAGAAACACGACGTACCAGAAGAACTACTGGCTGGATTGCTAGCCA
>Ga0209913_1001550_pt1 | contig 12275 bp, 15 predicted proteins | sample PersoiDNA2013203_FD_185805 | JGI IMG/M metagenome (GOLD analysis project Ga0209913, IMG submission 185805) | Permafrost soil microbial communities from the Arctic, to analyse light accelerated degradation of dissolved organic matter (DOM) -... | ecosystem: Environmental > Terrestrial > Soil >... | reverse complement strand
ACGCCTGGTTAAAAGAAACGTTAGAAAAACTCCCCACCTGCCCAAACAGCCGCATTGATGAACTGCTGCCGCTCCGCACTTAGCATCGTATCTGCCTTCTGAAAAGGTGGTGGGGTTGGACGCTTACTTTGTTTCGGGGTATTTCTTTCGAATTTTCTCAACCGCGCAACGTAATTTTTCTTCTCCAATGGTATTTACCAACCAAGCCAATCGTCGAACATCAATATCATTCTCGACGTGAACACCATAATTGTCATTTGCAAGAATCGGGAGAGTCGAATGCATGTAGTTACCTCACTCTTTGGAAGACTAAACAGCTAAATTTTTTTAACTTGAATTAGCAAAAGTATTTCTGTTCTTGATTCATTGCTACTCTTTGAATGCAATAGCGCCGGTAAAAAAGGCAAACCGGAATGTGTATTGGTATCTTTATCTTGTGTGAGACCACCAATCAAAACCAATTCGCCATCAGCAACACTCACAGTTGTTGAAAGCTCGCGCTTGGTCAGCGTCGGAGAGTTGTTCACACCTGTTTCCGTTTTTGCGAAATCACTGATTTGCTGATCAATGGTCATATCAATACTGGACTCGCGAACAATAGGAGACAACTCGAGAATGACACCCGATGAGCGATATTCCACCGATTGAACCGCTTGAGACCCACCCTGAGGATATGTGACAGCACCTAAGGTCGGTACGTCCTGGCCAACAGTTAAGCGAGCCTGTGCGCCAGATTTAACACGTAGTCTTGGCGTGGATATGGCTTTAAATCGAGTGTCACCGGATAGAGCAGAAAAAGCGGCGTCGATACTGCCAGCCTTTAATGAAATTGAATTCGTTAATGCCGAGGGATCGCCAATCGATATTCCAAAGCGACCGCCAAGCAAATTGATCGCCAGGCCAAACGCAGATCCTTGAGAATTTCCAGTAGTGACTTCATAAATTACAGCATTCACGACAACCTCGCCCGAAGGTGTATCGACCAGTGGCAGAATGCTTTTCAATTTAGCTATCTCCTCGGCCGTGCCCTGAAAAACCAAAATGTCGCTATCCTGGTCAATGGATGCGGCAGCAGATCCTTGCGGTACGTTGTCACTTTTTACTTTAGCTCCAATTGGTGCGCGTATGGCTCTATTGACGGTAAAGCCTCCAGTGGTAAATAGTGGAGACAACAAACCTGTGAGATATGATGCCTGGCGAAATGAAGGACGATAAACCCACACATCCATCGTCACTTTCGTATCGTCGCTTACTTTTTTCGGTAACAGATAATCGACATTGTTTCGAGTTTCGATTTGAAATCCTAAAGAGTCCATGAACCCACGCCAAAACGTTCGTAGGTCACCCTTACTTGCATCAAATCTGAATGAGACTAAGCGATCATCTTTTAATACTGCGGGATCAATTACATATGCTTGCTTTAGGGCTTCCAAGTAGACGAGGCTAATTACTTGCGCGACCGGTACTGACTGAAAATCAAATTTCACATTTTTTTCGTCTGGGTATGCAACCTGGGAATTAATTTGGTTCGATACATTTTTTGAGTCTGATTGTGTACCGGCATAACTTTGCAAATACATGAAGCAACATATTGCTATAACTATTCGCCTCATTTCGGCTCCTGAGGGCTATTAGCGTGTTCTTGTGATCCTGACCAGCGAAATACACGCTCCCCATCGATTTCACCAAAGACAGCCATTCCAGAACCATGAAACATAGAAGGCGACTCAACACGCAAACGGCCTCGTTGATTGGCGACCACAATCCAACGGTCATTTTTAGATTGAAACTCTCCAACAATGCGCCATACCTCTGACGGTTGATTCGAAGATTCAGCAGCCTTTGATCCAGGAGCGGAACCAGCTTTATTTTCAGTCTGAACAGCGCCAGTCTTATTCAAGCTAGTTGCATTCGCGGTAGCATTTTTGGGGTGAAGAAAACGCCAAACGTTATACGCGCCAAGGCCAATCATGAGCACGACTATCACGGCAGTAATGAGCAATTTCTTACTAGATAAAATATTTTGGCGCTTATCAATAGACTTTTCTTGACCCACCCCACCGGTATAGCTCTGATATAACGGGAATATGTCAGCGTCGTATTTCTTTTGATGATCACCAATGCGGGTCTTCGTATTTAATTTCCATCCTTCATAAATCTCAACGCGATAAAGCTTGGAAAATCCAAGGGATTTATGCTTGTGCATCTTGAATACGAATTCAATGACGTTTTTTAGCGAACGATGTAAGCCCGTAATATCTTGCGTCATCAATACCACGTCACATGCCACACCAGTGTCTAAGTGCAGATAATGTCTATGCATGCGAAAGAACTGCATGTGTTCATGACTCAACTTTCCGTTATCGGTTCCCCAAAATCTCCAAGCTTCGTCGATGGCGACAATATCACCACCTTTTACGACTGATTCAAGTTCTGGATGTTCTTCGTCTGGAAAAAATTGTGGCTGAAGAATGCGGTCATTTTCGATGTGAATAATATGTCCAAGTTTTTGGACATCAGCTTTTCTTTCTTTGACGAGATATTTGTGGATCAATTCTTCATTGATGCCAGCGACATTCGTTACGACACGGCGACCACTTTCTACGGCGTCAAGAATGACTGAAGACACTACTTCATAGGTTTTGCCAGACCCTTGCAATCCAACGTATGCATTTATCGCCATGGTTTAACCTATCAATGGAATACGACGAATAATGAAGCGCGTGACATAGGCAGCAAGTACCGTACTGACACCCATCGAAAAATTCATCAAATCTAAAAAGTACCAGACCGATGCAGGGATACTGGTTAAAGCGCTTGTCAACGCTGTTGCTTTGCCAGTACCCGAGAAAAACCCGTAGTTAATCAATACAGGTACAAATTCTCGAACAACAAAATACAGCGCATAAAACAACACAAATTTGATGATGACTGAACGAAGTACAAACCCGAGAACACTCTGTAATGCGGATAATAAAATTCCGAATAATGCTGCTGGCATATTGTCCTCAAGCGGATAACAAAATAAAGATACCAACGAGTACCCAAACGACAGCCATGACCGCTGCAATAGCTAACCTGTTCTGCTCGACAAGATTGCAATGTGAATCCATGGTGAAGCTTTTTCCAAAGACGTTAAATTGTGGTTTGGGGCATTCACTTGTATGCTGCGGAGTCTGATAATTTTTTAATTCCGGAAAAAGAGTAATGAGTGGATACAACGTTTGGAGAGCATCCGGCGTGGTCTCTAAAGTAGGTGCAGCTATATTGGGGTCAGCACCCAAATCAACCTTTGGTGCATTTACCACGTTGACGTTTTGTACTGCGGCAGGATCAGGCTTTGGATCTTTTGGTACATCTGCGGTCACACTCTGAGAAATTGGAACTGACGACGTGCCTGGGTTATTCGCTGGCGTAAGCATGTCCCCTAACGTTGGTGCAGCTGTTGGATTCTGTGTCTGCCACTGTACGGCATCGTCTGTGGTCACCGGCTGCGTTGCGCTATATGGAAGGCCTTGATAACCTGGTTGAGCAGCAGCTTTCATCCATGCTTGATCTGCCAATTTTGCCAACGTGTCTGGCGCTAATTTTTCAACAAGAGAAGAAGGTGGCACCGCTTGAACGGCGGCATCCAGACTTTTGTAGGTATTGGGCAATTCGCTAGGTGCAATAATGAGACCTTCATCATCTGAGTTCCACGGACGCAAACGAGGTCCTAACCCCCACCCTTGTGGATCACCACCAGCGATCGCCTTTGCACAATCAGACGCAGGTGAAAAACAAACAACTTCAGTTGAAAGAGTTCCGACTAAGCGACCGATGCCATTGGTTGCTCGTTCGACATGCGGTGTAACCGACCATTTGATGATCGTTTTAATCGTAAATATGCCGTATTTGTCGCTACGCTCTTTAACCGGATAATATTTATTGTTTAGCTCATCGAGGCTCCAGTACACGAACGCAACTGGTCCGGATCTTGTATCTTGCACGTATGGATTTTTTTGATAAGGAATATTCCCTTTTGGCAGCGGTGGATATGCATAACAAGCTTGAGATGGATAGCAATCAGGCAGTCGATATATTGAAACAAGTGCTGCGTAGAAATCGCCCCACTGGTCATATGATTGTGTTTTGGCAGGTGGAGTATAGGCCGGTGGAACCGCTGTACCAGATGCATTTACATTTAGGCCATCGTTAGACAAGCTCATCGAAGTCTTACCTGCGATAAGTACTGAGCCAACAGCAAATACGCCTAAGCCGGCTGCAACTGTTAGCCAAACCGGAGCCCCTGCTATTGATAGCCCAACACCCGCAACGGTCGCCGCGACGTTCACTCCAGTTAATGAACTTCCGGCACCGACAAGAGTTGCAGCAATACGTGGATCATTTGCGGCAAAGCCACGAGCAATAGCTACACGAGTCAGCACACCACCGATGGCGCGGTTCATTACAAAATTGGCGGCAGGTGCGACAGGAAGCACTTGCGAATAGGCCACATGTTGGTGGTGAAGGATGGAGGCCAGCAAAAAGCATACAACGAATTTTTTGCCCACCCGTGGAATGCTTAGCTTCGTCATTGGATGTGGCTCAACAGGATATGCGAAAGCGCCGCAAGAATGCGGCCAAATAGTGCAATCACGATTAGCACTAGCGCGATACTTAAAAAAGAACGGGCGTAAGTCATAAGTGAGCAAATCGGATTTATTGCGCCCAATATGACAGGTTCCCACCAGTGAGCACAATTGACGGTATGAGCAGCTACAGAACACAGATACCCAAACAACAACATCAACAGAACAAAATGAGTGATCGAAATTTCCATCGGGATTACCTTTTTTTTGTTTATTTGTCGATTCCTTGAACAACTGCCCAACCACAGGCAATTCCCCATGCGAAGATAATTAAGTACCAAAGTTCATTGATGGTCATGTTTGACAGTCCTTAAAAAAAGGGGCGGCCACCCCCTTTTCTTTGGTTGGGCTTACTTGCCCTTAACCATCGAGATGACCGTTTTTGCACCTTTAATGGCGACATAAACACCCATTAAGGTTGCTGAAATCGCCAACACAGCGGTAATCACTGTCGTAAAATCAACTGAACTGGTGAGGGAGGTCAAATCTGGACCAGCTCCAGCCGCGAATGAAGAACCGGAAACTACGATTGCACCAACCAATGCCAAACCACGTTGAATATTTTTATTCATGTTTAAACTCCATTTTTTAAAATACTGGGAAAGCGCCCAGTCGCATCATCAACCTCTACGTACTAAGCCGAGAACTTGACCGATTCCATGTGACACAAAATAGAGACCGACTACCATGCTAAAAGCCAATGACCAGAGGCCAGATGCATACGCATAGTCAAACTGTCCCAATGCTGCATCGATATTATTTTGCTGGCCTGGATCAAGGAGATAGGCTTGTACTTTTGTCGGCGCATAAATTTGCCCACCTTGGTCTGGACATAACGTCCGAATACCTGGAGGTGCAGCATTTATCGCCGGTGTGCATACGATGACTGTCTGAATTGACCCACTTGCCATAATTTCTTAATTAACCGTATTGGAATACTCGTAAAAGGAAGAAACATTGAAGCCTTCCGTACAATGAAAGTTTGCAGTTTCAACTGCTGATTCTTCATCGTCAAAACGCCCAGCTTCATGCAACCACTGCGTGTACCCAACATCACCAAAATGAGGACAAAGAAACAGCGCGCTCTCTCTGTCCTGAACAATGAAAACGCGCCGCATGATTAGGCCGCTTTCGGTTGTTTTGCGATCTCAACGGGCTTGAGGTCTGAAACCTGCATTTTTTGATTTTTGCCGCTGACAACGACTTCTACCGTGGCAGTCGCCATAAATGGAAATGGCAAATGTTTGTACTTATTGAATTCTTCAGCAAGGCCGAGGTTATATTCGGCAACTGAGCAACCTTTTGCATTGCCTTTGGAATCATCCAGCGGTGTTTCGACATACACTTTTGTGCTATCGAATTCCATGCCGTTATCCATCTTGCCTTTGCTGGATTTCATGCCGAGTACTTTGAGTTCTGTTTGAAATTTCATGACTGCTCCTAATGGTTTAAAAATTGGCTATGCAAAGAACTGTCGTCATCGGGATAGCCATAATCCGATGCAGTTAAAGCGAATGGTGAAAATGAAAATGCTTCTGCTTGCCGATGAATTGGTGTTGGTGAAAATTCATAATCAGGAATACGTAATCTGGAAGGCCAGTCCTCTTGATCTGATTGCACCAGGTCGAGGAATTCTTTATCGCCATAAATCTGACGGGCAATACGAATGAATTTTCCGTAGCCAAGCTTCGTGTATTTGGTGAAGTGCTCCATACCTGCTTCGGCCATTTTTTTGACTGTCTCAGTACGTTTCCCTGTTTTGTTTGGACTGTATTGCTGCAATACTGGATAGGCCGCAACAAAATAACTTGACGGATCAATCAGGATTTCAAACGGGATGACTTTATCGTGATTGCTGAACTGGACTTCCGCACGCATCCACGGGCTATCCGGTGAACCAAGTTGCTTACCCTTTTGATATCCGCGAAATAGTTGGCTGCTACTTTTTGTTCCTGCATAGAAAGTGAGACCCTTCCCCATCGGATCATTGTTTTTCCAACTACCATAATTTTGCGGTTCTGGGCGATTTCCATAGCGATCAAAACCGCCTTCTTCCCATGCGCGATCAAAGTCATAGACAGACAATTGTGAACCGTCAAAATCGTCATGCGCTAAGTCCACACGGGTAATGCGTGGAGCAATACAATCGTTTGAAGTTAGGAATTGATAAAGACGAAGCTCCCACCCTTCTTTCGCTGCCAAACAACCTTGTCCGTTAATTGCAATTAGAATTGAGTCGCGTTGTTTAATCCCTCCCATTGCAAAGTGGCCGTAGTTGTCGCCTAACTCCCAAGCATGCAAAAAGAAATCACGACCTTTGTCATATTTCTTGGAAATTCCAAATCCAAATATTTGCTCGATAGACTCAGAGAACCCTCTTGCGATGTCCTCATCAGAAATCATTGTTCGAAATGATTTATTGAAAATAGTCTTTTCGTGCATAGTTACTCGAAGAGTATCTATTACACAACACTCTGTCTGGGCTGGTATTCTAACCATCTGCATAACGACCTTGCCATCACGCATACAAAGTTGAATTGGTGCATTTTTAGGTTTTTGAAACTCAGCAATCAATCCTTGATCTGGCTGAACTGAACCGATTTTTTGCGCTTTGTCTAAAACATACGGAGCTTCATTTAGGTGCGCGTCTACTTGTCTACGTTCCCCCGTGTTTACTGTGGGGGGGATATCTGAGACTTTTGCGCGCTCTTGACCTGGCGCTTCGCGGCAGCACAACTGTCCGTCCTCGCGGCTACCGCCGCTGCGGGCGGGCAATTGCTTTCCGCGAATGTGCATTGCGTCATGCGCCAGGCTTTTTACTTTGCTCATTAAATTCTCTCAATCACAGTACAAATGGTTTTTTTGCAAGTTCGCGCTGTAACGCGATCACATTAATCAGCCGACGCCTGCCAATTGTTACGCACGGAATTAAGCCTTTATTGACGTGTCCTAGGCATACTTGAAAAGGTAAGCCTGTCATATCCGCGTATTTTTCCAAGGTAATCAATCCAATTAGTGAAAAAGACTCCAATGATGGAAATTTACTATCATTTTTAGATTCAATTAAACTCACAAGTAACTCCTGACCAGTATCTGTGTATATTTGACTGCTTTACGTGAATATAAACACAGAAATACACTTTGTCAATATTTTCTCCTCTCCTTCTGTGTATATTTGCTACCATGATGTTGATAAATGACCATAAAGGATTCAAATGAATACGATCAAGGAAAGACTAAGGGCAGTAATTGAGCGAAATACTGACGAGAGGGGTAGATTTGCAGAGCTAGAAAAAATGACAGAAATATCAGCCAATAGCTGGAAAAGCTTTTGGCATGGAAGACAAAGACCGACCTGCGACATGATTGAAGCAGCATCTCGTCATTGGCCGCAGTATGCGTTTTGGCTATCGACGGGTCTAACAGATGCAAAAAATGGTCACGTCAACGACCTTGGAAAAGCTGATTTTCCAGAAAGACCGCGAGCAAGACGAAATACAGCTGAAAGATATTGGGAATTAACATCAGCAATGCTCGGATGGCGAAATCACAAAATCGCACACAACATTGATGATGATGAGGATGCACACATTATTAACTACAACGAAAATATCAAATTACTTGAATTAGAAATAGCGAGGAATGCAGAACAGCAAGCTCTTGCAGGTATTGAAGATGCGGAATTGGTTTCAGAATTAATGAAACTAAAGACACTTATATTTAACGAACCGGAAAACTAAGTAGGATGACTGTCAGTAAACAAGAAAATGGGTGGTTGGTAGATATTCAACCTGGTGGGCGCGCGGGGAAGCGAATACGCAAAACCCTAGCTACAAAAGCAGAAGCATTACAATTCGAAGCTTGGGCAAAAACCCAAGCCGCAACAACTGAAGCATGGGAGATGCCAAAGAAGGATGTCAGACGCCTCTCTGAGCTAATTGAAACCTGGCAGTCGCACCACGGCATTAATTTGCGCCACAGAAGCACCCTACCTACCCTACAGCGCATTTGTGCTGCACTTGGGAACCCAATTGCTGAAAACCTAAATGCGGAAAACTTTGCAGTGTACAGGACTGTACGCATTGCAAATGGTGTTACACCAAATACGGTAAATAGAGAACACGCCTACTTACGAGCTATGTTCAACGAGTTAATCAGACTTGGTACATGGAAAGCTGAAAATCCGCTAGCAAAAATTCGCCAATTCAAAATTCCCGAGCGCGAACTATCTTTTCTAAACGCAAATGAGATCACCGCATTACTTTCAGCCTTAGAAAATCGGAAAGACTTAGATGCGCTTCTGATTACAAAGCTATGCCTGTCTTCGGCTGCCAGATGGGACGAAGCCGAGTCATTGCAAATCAACCAAATCCACAGTGGTATGGTTCATTACACAAAAACCAAAACTGACAAGAACCGATCAGTACCCATTTCAGATGAGTTAGCAGACGAAATCAAAACATTTTACAAAACGAACGGAAATCACATTTCTGGAAAGATTTTTAAAAGTTCCGTCGGCTCATTTAGAATGGCCGTTAAAGAATCAGGTATCCAACTGATGGCCGGTCAGCTAACACATGTACTTCGGCACACTTTTGCTAGTCACTTTGTAATGAATGGAGGGAATATTTTGACCTTGCAGAAAGTCTTAGGTCATAGAGATTTGAAAACCACAATGATATATGCGCACCTAAGCCCAGAGCATCTACAAGAAGTTAGAGTGCTGAACCCTCTTGCTCAGTTGTCACTTGATTGAAATTTTCCGAAATAAAAAAGGCTAATATTACAGAACCCAATTAGCCTTACGTCTGCCGGAATCTAGCTGCCGACTAGTTGATTACAAATTCGTGCTCTAAGTGGCAACTACGAAAATTGTTCTCTGCAATCATTTACATATCTTTCTAATACCAATGATTGCGCTTTGAAGATCTACCAACTTCTTAATTCGTCGATGTCGATTTTGAAAATATAAAATCTACTCAAACAATGTTATCAAAATCTCGAACTTCGGTTACCAGGAAAGCTTACGAGCGTACGAAACAACCTCTGATAGTATCTTTTCTCTATCAGACCGTGTATTTTTATCACATGAAGTTTTTGGCTGAGAATGAACAAGCGATAGAAGATTTGGCTTAGCATATTGAGCCGCAAATCCAATTTCTCTGGCAGGGCTATCAAAATCAAGATCCAATTGTTCGTCTGGATGTTTTTTCATATTTGAAAATATCCGTTATTTATATGGATGACTCTAGGTTAGATTAATGATTTAACTAGGTCAATAAAAACGATGTGAAAAATATGTGAAATACATACACATATTTCGCACATAAACATTTTGAATTACACAGTGCTTACAGTCAATAGAAGTATTCTATTTAGATCCCAGCTCCTTTAGCACTAAGTTTGGTTCCGTGAGTCGTTTTACGACTTTCGTTTCAAACGTTCGGTAGTCGTCCAAATATTGACTTACCGCTTTTGGAGCGTCCCTCGGAACAATCTTTATAACTGTACCAATGTCTTTTTCTTTGCGCTTTGTCATCATGAAGAAATTCAAATATTGACGTGGAGCAACACCCTCAAAGTGAATAAATCGAACCATTGATGATGTAGGGTGCGAACTATACTCCACTTTCTCTATGTCGTCATCCTCGGTTTCAAAGGCAATCGCATCTCCGTGCAATTTCTGTGCAAGACTTTTTTCGTATGGCTCAATATAGTAGACCTTCATAATTCCCGCGGCGACAATATGCCTAGCACAGCTATGACATGGGAATGTTGTTGTATATAGATTGGCGCCAACCATCCCAGGAGTCCCTGCCCGTGCCAATGAAATGATTGCATCCATTTCCGCGTGAACGGCTCTAGAAAATTCGATCAAATCACTTATATGAGATGCTTTAAATACTGCCTTTAACACAGTCTCGATTTGATCTTCCTCAATCAAAGGTTCCCCCGTAGTGCCCTTCTTCAATTTTTTTAATGCCAGCTCTATATCAGCCTTATGAGAATTTTTCTCTCTATCATTAAAACAAATTTGTTCTTCTCTATGGACGCACCTACGGTCATGTGTATGGTCTTCAGAAGAGTAAAGTCCACCCATAGCTTTTGGTACATCGTTGCATCCAGTAGAGACAATTTTACCGCTTCTATCAGAAATTGCTGCCCCCACTTGTCTCGATAGACAAGCAGATTTCAAGCCTGCTGAATACGCTGCATACATTCCATATTCTTGTTGAGTAGGTGTGATGCCATTTTCACCGTGCAAAAGGCCTAGGAATCGTTTCAATTTTCTCTGAATTGAAGGTGCAGTCCCGTGATCAGTACTGACAAAAAAATCTGCCATCTGCAAAGCTTTATCAAGTTGCTGCCCGTTGTCCTCTTCTTGTCGCCGATCTCTCTCCATTAAGTCGGATATTTCCCAAGTGCTTACCTTATCCCCAGTTAGCCGCGCTTTTCTCTTTTCAGTAACGCTGATTACGCCAATCAAGTGAAATAATTGCCCATAAACGGTTCTTAATAGTGAAACCTCATCAGGGTGTTTGATTTGATCAATCAGATATGCGGTTCTTTCTGGAACGTATTCCATTAACTCCCCCGAGAACTCCCCGTCTCTCTCTTTTTGCTCACCCCGCAGCATCACGATTTCCTTAATCGCAAATTCAGCTAGGATGCTTGTTCCCTTTGCCTTACGTAACTCATTGCCACCATCTTGAAGAGTTAAAATTCGTTTGACACTTATGGATCGTTCTTCATAGCCAACTTCGTCAACTTTAATTTCGCGTTTTGCGATACTATTTTCAATAAACGCACTCAGCTTAATTAAGTAGACCTCATATCCAATTGATTCCAGTGCTGATTTGGCTTCAGCAATCGTTAATTTGATCCCACATCCAACAGGGCCAGCGAATCCTAGAATAAGTTCAGCCGATTTCCGTTTCTCAAGAATTTTGCTTATTGAGTCATCCGAAGTACTCATTTTTTCTACTGCAGCTGGCTTGGTCTGCTTTTTAAGTGCTTGCCCCATGAAATAACCCATTCAGTAATAATTTAGTCTTATAGAAATACCAATTTATTAAGAATAGCTATAAAAAATTTTATCAGCAAGAAATAACTCTTCTTTGAAATAGATTTAGTGATGCGTGCAACAACGCAGGTTTAGTGCGTTGGACTTAACTATAAGTCGCAAATAAGGCTGTGGGATACTGCTACCAACAAAAAATTGCGCAGTTTATGCTTCACGAATAAAGTGCTTTCGTAATTATAGGTAGTGAACAGCAGATGAAAAATGCAAGGCATAGCGGATTGAAGCCTAAAATAATCTAACTGAGGCCAAAGTGGCCAAAGCAAATACGCCCCTTAATCTACTTTTTCCGTTGACACTTGGTTGACAGTTTCGGAAATAAAAAAGGGCTCACATTGCTGTGAGCCCTTAGTCTTACTGGTGCCGGCTGCCGGAATCGAACTGGCTACCTGATGATTACAAGTCAACTGCTCTACCAAGTGAGCTAAGCCGGCGAAAATCTTATCGTTCGCACTTAATTTCTTAAGCACTTCCGAAGACCAAGATTATAGTCTACTTTATTATTTTTAGCGAGGGCTTTTCTGATTTTTTTTGTTCTTTTTCAGAATTTTGTTGAATCCCCT
>Ga0209913_1001547_pt1 | contig 12293 bp, 11 predicted proteins | sample PersoiDNA2013203_FD_185805 | JGI IMG/M metagenome (GOLD analysis project Ga0209913, IMG submission 185805) | Permafrost soil microbial communities from the Arctic, to analyse light accelerated degradation of dissolved organic matter (DOM) -... | ecosystem: Environmental > Terrestrial > Soil >... | reverse complement strand
CCGCGCCGCTGCGACACGACCGAGCTCCACGCCACGGCACCGATCCCGCCGGGCAGATAGCTGATCTTGATCTCGGGCGCGCCGTCTTTTGCAGGCAGCACCTTGCGCATCATCTTGCACGCGCCATCCATCCCTCCGCCCGGCTTGGCCGGGACAATGCACTCCGTCGCCTGCGCAGAGAGAGCGCATAACAAAAGCGCGCAGGCAAGCAGTAAGCGCAGCAACACCGAATGCCGGATGTTCGAAGTCATGACGGCAGTCAGGCGCGATGCAAAGTGGCGAAAACGTGGCGCAACGAATGCGTGAAAGCGCGTATCGAGATCATGCTGTGTCTCCAATATAGGATTTTTATTTTTATTGATTTGATGATGTGGGCGCATGCTACCTGCCCAAACTTTCATTCGGCTTTCAGTGCTGTGAAAGAATTCGACGAGTATGTCGATCCGACGCAAACCCGCTATTGCAAAGGCTCGGCTTCTGTTAGCATCCGCAGCTATCCTTGTTTTCACCGTGCTGCGCTGTGACGATTCATTCATGGCTTCCCTCCTTGTATTCGTTTGCGGTCTCATTGCGTTGCACCATCTTTTTTCATTGTCATCATGCGCATTCTATTGGTTGAAGATCACGTCGAACTCTCTCGCTGGCTGTCGAAGGCTTTGCAGGATGCGCATCTCACCGTCGAATGCGCGGCCAACGGCGCCGATGCCGACAGCCTGCTGCTGACCCAGGAATACGCGCTGGTCATTCTGGACCTCACGCTGCCCAAGATGGATGGGCTGGAAGTGCTCAAACGCCTGCGTGCACGCGGCAGCCGCACGCCGGTGCTGATCCTGACGGCACGCGGCGGACTCAATGATCGCGTCAACGGACTCAATCTCGGCGCCGACGACTATCTCGCCAAACCCTTCGAACTGGTGGAATTGGAAGCGCGCGTCAAAGCACTGCTGCGACGCGCGCAGGGCAACGAAACCGTTACCGTCAATTGCGGTGCGCTCAGTTTCGATACCGTATCGCGCATGTTCACCTACGGCGGCGCCATGCTGGCGCTGACGCCCCGCGAGCACGCCGTGCTGGAAGCACTGATCACGCGCGTCGGCCGCACCGTCGCAAAAGAGAAACTGTTTCAGGAAGTGTTCTCGCTGGACGACAACGCCAACGTCGACGCCATCGAAATCTATATCCACCGGCTGCGCAAAAAACTCGACGCCATCGACGAAGGCCGCGTCTCCATCACCACCCTGCGCGGCCTTGGTTATCTTCTGCAAGCCGCCGGATGATACGGCATTTCGCCATGACCAGACTCGGCAGTCTGCGCAGCCAGCTGATGCGCTGGCTGCTGGTGCCGCTGCTGATTCTGGTGGCGGTCGACGCGGTATCGGTTTACTACAACGCGCTTGAAGTCGCCGACATTGCCTACGACCGTTCGTTGCTGGCGTCGACGCGCGCGCTGGCCGAACGCGTCTCCATCGTCAACGGCCATGTCGTGGCCGACGTGCCCTATGTGGCGCTCGACAGTTTCGAGACCGACACGCTCGGTCGCATCTACTACAAGGTCACCGGCGTGAAAGGCGAGTTCGTTTCCGGCTATGACGACCTGCCGCCGCTGCCCGCCGATGTGAAACGTTCGGAGGCTTATCCGGCGCTGGTGCGTTTTTATCAGGCGGATTATCACGATCAGCCGGTACGCATCGCGGCGCTTTATCAACCGGTCTACGACGACAGCATGCGCGGCATCGCATTGATTCAGGTCGGCGAGACCATGGATGCGCGGCGCGGCATGACGCGTAAGATTCTGTTCGACACCATGTGGCGTCAAGGCGTGCTGGTGGTGGTGGCGGCTCTACTGGTGTGGTTTGCCGTACGCTTCGTGCTGCGGCCGCTGATGCAATTGCGCAGCGATGTCGAATCGCGCGCGCCGACGGACTTGTCCGACTTCGATCCCGACCGCGTGCACAAGGAAATGCGCCCGCTGGTGCTGGCCATGAACGGTTACATGGAACGCCTGCAGACCCTGATCACTGGGCAGCGCCGTTTCATCGCCGATGCTTCGCATCAGTTGCGTACGCCACTCACTGTCTTGAAGACGCAAGCAGAATTGGCGCTGCGCGAGTTCGACCGGACACCGAATGATCCACGTGCCTTGCATGAACTGCGCGAGCTGGTCGAAAGCATTGCCGGCACCACTGACTCCACCGTGCATCTGGCCAATCGTCTGCTCACGCTGGCGCGTGCCGAACATGGCGCGGTGGAAGGCGGCATCGCACCAGTTTCGTTGACAGGCGCGGCGCGGCAGGTGGCGCTGGAACTGGCGCAACACGCAGTCGCCAAACACATCGATCTGTCTTTCGACACTGATCACGATGTGCTGATCGATGGCAGCCCGCTGCTGCTGCACGAACTGGTCGTCAACCTGCTCGACAATGCGATCCGCTATACCCCTGCGCACGGCAAGATCGGCATGCGCGTAGTTGAACAGCGTATCGGCGATGATCTGTATGCCTTGCTTGAAGTGGAAGACAGCGGCCCCGGCATTCCGGCTGCTGATCGCGAGCGCGTGTTTGCGCCCTTCTATCGCGCACCATCGGCGCAACTTGCCAATCCCCACGGCGCCGGCCTCGGCATGTCCATCGTGCGCGACATTGCGTCGGCCCATCGCGGTGAAATCATCCTCTCCGACAGCGCGAACAATCCGGGATCAAATCAGGGCCTGATCGTGAAGGTGCGCTTCCCGGCATCCTCGCGTAAATAACACTCAAATAGTAAGAGTAGCCGTAAGCATCAACCCTGCTCGTGCTGCACCGCCCAACTGCGGAAAAAATCCAGCAAGGATGCCAGCCGCAGCGACAACACGCGATGCTTATTGCGCACCAGATAAAAATGCCGGCGCAACATCGGCAACGGCGTCGCCAGTTCGATCAGCCGTCCCGACTCCAGCAAATCCTTCACGACAGCGCGCGACAGGCAACTAATGCCCATGCCTTCCGCCGTGGCGCGTTTGATCGCCTCCGAATTGCCGAACTCGCACGCCGACGGCAAGTGATGCAGGTAAGGCAGCAAGGCATGTTCAACAGCTTCGCGTGTACCGGAACCTGCTTCACGTAACAGCCAATCCGCCTCGCTCAACTTTTTCAGAGTGAGTTTTTTGCCTTGCGCCGCCAGCGGATGCGTCGGCGAGGCAACCACGATCAGCTCATCGGTCATCCATGGCTCGACCAGTACATCGCTGGCGTGGCACGGCCCTTCGATCAACGCCGCGTCGACGTCGAAATTGCTGACGGCGGCGACAATGTCGGCCGTGTTGGCCACCAGCGCACGCACGCGCAATTGCGGATGATCGTGACGGTAGGCTGCGACCATCTCGGGCAGCATATAACTGCCGATGGTGGTGCTGGCGCCGATATGCAGTTCGGCACCGGCCTGGTCAGGCGCAAGGAATTGCTGCTCGATGGTGTGCGCGGCGTCGAGCATGTGCTGCGCCTGCGGCAACAGCAGGCGGCCGTTATCGTTCAGCACCAGCCGCTTGCCGACGCGGTCGAACAACTGCACGTTCAAACCGGCTTCCAGCTCATTGAGCGCCGCGCTGGCCGCCGATTGCGACAAGGCCACCGTTTCCGCCGCCGCAGTTGTACTGCCCGACTGCGCCACCGCCAGAAAGATTTGCAATTGCCGCAAAGTAATCTTCATAAAATTCACCAATCTACCTAATATTTAGGTAGATATTAACAAAATAACGCGTTTTTCTTTTAAATGACCTCGCGATAAAGTGCCTTCATTCCGATCCTCCATGAATGACAGGCACATCATGAACACCTCGCCGATCTCCGTCACAGCCACCCCCATATCGCCGCTGGCTCGTTTCATTCCGGGACTGGCGCTGAGCGCAGCACTGGCATTGGCCTCCATCGAAGTCAGCAAGAACGCCTGGCTACAGGCACATGGCTTCAGCGCGCTGACGGTCGCAATCGTGCTGGGCATGCTGATCGGCAACACGGTATTTCCGCGTGTCGCCGCCAGTTGCGGCAGTGGCGTAGCATTCTCCAAGCAAAACCTGCTGCGCCTGGGCATCGTGCTGTACGGCCTGCGCCTGACTTTTCAGGACATCTCGCAAGTCGGTGTCAGCGGCGTCGTGATTGACGCCTGTATGCTGATGTCGACCTTTGCGCTTGCCTGGTTCGTCGGCGTCAAGGTATTCAAGCTCGATCCCAATGCCGTCATGCTGATCGGCGCCGGCAGCTCGATCTGCGGCGCAGCGGCAGTAATGGCGACGGAGCCGGTGCTGCGGGCGCGCAGCGAGCAAGTGACGGTTGCAGTGTCGACCGTCGTCGTGTTCGGCTCTGTGGCGATCTTCCTGTACCCCATGTTGCATGGCCTGAACTTCCTGCAAGGCCACGCTGACTTCGGCGTCTACATCGGCTCGACCGTACATGAAGTGGCGCAAGTCGTGGCCGCCGCGCGCTCGATCGATGAGCACACCGCCAACACGGCCGTGATCGCCAAAATGGTCCGCGTAATGATGCTGGCGCCCTTCCTGCTGATCCTGTCGGCTTATGTGCAACGCGGCAAGTCGGCAACGCCTGCCGGTAGTGGCAAAACTTCCCGCATGGCCGGCATTCCCTGGTTTGCGTTCGCCTTTATCGGTGTGGTGGCGCTGCACTCGCTGTTTCCGATCCCGGCTGCCGTCACCGGCGCCCTGCTCGACGCAGATACTTTCCTGCTGGCGATGGCGATGGCGGCACTGGGCCTGACGACGCACCTGTCGTCGGTACGCCGCGCCGGGATGCGTCCTCTGCTGCTGGGTGGGTTGCTGTTTGCCTGGCTGATCGTGGGTGGTGCGGCAATCAATGCCGCGGTGACCAACCTGCTTTAGCTTGCCTAGTGCATCGAACCTTTAACGATCAGTTCACGAATGATGCGGATGGTATCGATATCCGCCTCTTCATACGCCGAACGGCGGAACTGGTCATAGAAGGCTTTCTCGGTATCGACTTCTTCCGGCGCGCCATCGTCGTATTCAAAACGTACGAACAGCGCCTCTTCTTCCGGCTCTTCGATGGTCATGCTTAAACTTGATGTCGGGATCTCGCCTTGCGCCGGAACCAGGTAATGCACCCGCACTTGCGGCTCATAGGTGACGACGTCGTGAATGCGCAATTCGCCATAGCGCAGCATGCGCTTGACCGACGCATCCGTCTTGTCGGACAGCTGGCATTCGTCGAGATGTTCCATGAACAATTGCGGTGCTTCCGCACGCATGACGAGCCCGCGCCAGAGTTGTTCGCGGGTCAGATTGTCGATCAGCGGATTGAGCGGATCGTTGATTTGTATCAAGTGATTGAATTTCATGCTATGGCCTGTTTCCGTATGCCTCCATTGTCCCACAGAAGGCCCCGGCTCGGCTTGCCCGGCCTGCTACAATGGCGTGTTATCCCCCACCGTACCGAATCGATTCCCGCATGTCTGCTGCCCCCGCATTTGGCCTGAACGCCCCGCAAAGCGAAGCTGTGTTGTATATGAACGGCCCTTGCCTGGTGCTGGCCGGCGCCGGTTCGGGCAAGACGCGCGTGATTACACAAAAGATCGCTCATCTGATCGAGAACTGCGGCTACGAATCGCGCCATATTGCCGCGCTGACCTTTACCAACAAGGCCGCGCTGGAAATGCAGGAGCGTATTGCCAAACTGCTGAAGGAACCCAAGCAGGCAAAGCATCTGACCGTGTCGACCTTCCACTCGCTGGGCGTGAAGATTCTGCGTCAGGAGGCCAAGCATCTGGGCTTGAAGGATCGCTTCTCGATCATGGACAGCGACGATTGTTTTTCGCTGGTGCAAGATCTGGCGGTAACGACCGACAAACAGTTGATTCGCCGTATCCAGAACTCGATGTCGCTGTGGAAAAACGGCCTGGTCGATCCGGATCTTGCTCTCAGGAATGCTGTCGACGAAGAGGAAGCGGTGGCTGCGCGCATTTACCGCAGCTACGTCGCCACGCTGTCGGCTTATCAGGCAGTCGACTTCGACGATCTGATCCGCTTGCCGGTGGAACTGTTCCGCAATAACGAAGAAGTGCGCGACCGCTGGCAGCGCCGCTTGCGCTATCTGCTGGTGGATGAATATCAGGACACCAACACCTGCCAGTACGAGCTGGTCAAGCTGCTGGTCAGCGGTATCGGCAAGAAGCCGATGTTCACCGCGGTGGGCGACGACGATCAGGCGATCTATGCCTGGCGTGGCGCGACGATTGAAAATCTGAAGACATTGCAGGTCGATTTCCCGAATCTGCATCTGATCAAGCTGGAACAGAATTACCGCTCCAGCACACGCATTCTGCAAGCCGCCAACTCGGTGATTTCCAACAATCCCAAGCTGTTTGAAAAGGCGTTGTGGTCGGAGCACGGCCTCGGCGATCCGATCAAGGTCATGGCGATGGATGACGATGAAGCCGAAGCCGAGCAAGTCGCCATCATGCTGTCGGCGCATCGCTTCGAGCGGCGTGCGAAATTCTCCGACTACGCCATCCTGTATCGCGGCAATCATCAGGCGCGCATTTTTGAAAAAGCCTTGCGGCGCGAACGTATTCCCTACGTGATGTCCGGCGGACAAAGTTACTTTGATCGTGCCGAAATCAAGGACATCATCAGTTACCTGCGCCTGATCGCTAATCAGGACGACGACCCGGCATTCATCCGCGCCGTCACCACGCCGCGCCGCGGTATCGGCCAGGCGACACTGGAAGTACTCGGCACGGTGGCCGGTCAGTGGCAGTGCTCGCTGTTTGAAGCGGTCTACAAGGGTGCACTGGAAGACAAGCTGCCCGACAAACAATTGCTGCCACTGCGTCAGTTCTGCGATTTCATCAACAACCTGGAATCGCGCGCCAGCCGCCCCGGCCCTTCCGGCAGCGGCGAAAACGCGGCGCTGGTGCTCGACGACATGATGGAAGCCATCAACTACGAAGGCTACTGCTATGACGCCTTCGACGAACGCCAGGCTCAGAGCAAATGGCAGAACGTGGTCGACTTCACCACCTGGCTGAAAGAACGTGGCAACGGCGGCAAGGATGGCGAGGGTGAAGAAAAGAATCTGCTGGAACTGACCCAGATGGTGGCGCTGATGTCCATGTTGGAAGGCAAAGACGAAGAGCAGGATGCGGTGCGCATGTCGACGCTGCACGCCTCCAAAGGATTGGAATACCCACACGTGTTTTTGATCGGTGTGGAAGAAGGCATCCTGCCGCACAAGGGCGACCCCGATGCGCCGGCCGAGACGATCGCTGCGCGTATCGAGGAAGAACGCCGCCTGATGTATGTCGGCATCACGCGCGCCCAGCGCAGCCTGCAGATCACCTGGTGCAAGCGCCGCAAGCGTGCCCGCGAATACACGGCCTGCGATCCGTCGCGCTTCATCAAGGAAATGAACCTCGACGTCGGCGACGCCGTGCCCAAGGAAAGCGAAGTCATCACGCCGCAGAACCGGCTGGCCAATCTCAAGGCCTTGTTGCAACAGCCGCGCACTACGCCGACGCCTTCAAACGACTGATTTGACCTGCGCACTGCGCTGACGCAATGGTCGAGTGCCATGCTTCAACACAAGATTGCATCACTGCGTATAATTTTCTTCGGGGAAATACCCCGGCTGTACGATGCGACTCATGCATCTGCAGCATCCGACAACAATAAGGAGGAGAAGACATGCTTTCCATTTTCAGGAAACAATTTGCGCAGTTGTATCTATCATTGCTGGCGTTACTGCTGCTGGCATCGGCAGGCGCGCACGCCAGCACCATCACCAATGTCGAATTTCAGTCGCCCACATTAGGGCGTGCGTGGAATTACAACGTCTACCTGCCGACCGGCTACGAAACATCCAACCTGCGCTATCCGGTGCTATATCTGCTACATGGCAATGACGGCCATCGCAACGACTGGCCGGTCAAGGGACGCATCCAGGCGACGGCCGATGCCTTGATCGCGTCAGGTGACATCCCGCCTGCCATCATCATCATGCCGGACGCAGGTACCACCTGGTTTGTCGACCTCAAGGAGAAAGTCGAAACAGCCTTCTTCGCCGATCTGATTCCGCAAGTGCAAAAGCGCTTTCGCACACTGACAGGACGTGATGGCCGACTGGTAGGCGGTTTGTCGATGGGTGGCTACGGTGCGATGCGTTTTGCACTGAAGTATCCTGAGAAATTTCAGGCTGCCGCACTGCTGAGCCCGGCCATCTACAACCCGGAGCCACCTGCCACGTCCTCGGCACGCTTCGTCAAGGTATTCGGTTCGCCTGATTTTGATCCTGCGATCTGGAAGGCGCACAACTATCCGGCGCTGTGGGATGAGTTTCTGAAGAAAAACATCAAGGTGCCGATGTATATCAACTCGGGCGACGACGACGATTTCATGATCGAGAGCGAAGCGACGCAGTTTTACTCGCTGCTACGCAAGAACAAGCAACCTGCTGAGCTGCGCATCGTCAACGGTGCACATGCCTGGCCGGTATGGGAGTCGACCATCGGCGACGCGCTTAAGTACATCTTCCAGACTGTCCGCCGGCCTGAACAATAACCAGGCGGAGTAACTCCCGCTCAAACCCGGCCGCCGTTAAGGCGACCGGGCCTGGGCGGGACTCTCAACTGTTGCATATTTTCCAATATCGATGCGCCATCGACGCATCCTGACGGCATGTTGATCGTGCTTTTATCCGCATTTCCGCCACAAAATGCGTTTATCGCCCTGGTAAACGTTTACAATCCTCCCCTTTCCGAATTCCCCTGGATGCATTGACTGACGCGGCTTCGGTGTCCGTATTGTTTTCATTTCTACAAGGTAACTCATGAACAAGTTCTTCAAACAATTCGTTCCAGTATTGGCGCTGGTGTCCGCGCTGTCTGCTTGCGGCAAGAAAGACGAACCGGTTGCTCAGGCGCCTGCTGCTCCGGCAGCTAAGGTCTATCTGGTTGGCGTGGAATCGGCATACGCACCGTTTTCTGCTGAGAACGAACAGAAAAACGTGGTCGGCTTCGACATCGATGTGATGAAGGCGTTGGCGCAAAAGATCGGCATTGAAGTGAAGTTTGTGCCGACACCGTTTGAAGGCTTCTTCAACTTCCTGGCGCAAGGCGACCGCGATCTGTTGATCTCGGCCATCACCATCACCGATGAGCGCAAACAAACCGTTGATTTCTCCGAGCCGTACTTCGAGGCATCGCAATTGATCGCCGTGGCGGCCAATAACACCAAGGTGCAAAAGTTCGACGACCTGAAGACGCTGAAGGTCGGCGTACAGAGCGCCACGACCGGTGACGAAGTTGTACAAAACCTGCTCGGCAAGAACAGCGCAAACATCAAGCGCCTGGACTCTACCCCGCTGGCGCTGAAGGAACTCGAAACCGGCGGCGTTGACGCCGTGGTGGCCGATGATGCAGTGGTCAAGAACTACATCACCAACAATCCGTCGAGCAAGCTGCGTACCGTCTCCGATGCCGGCTTCCCGAAAGAGTATTACGGCATCGCCGTGCGCAAAGGCAACACCGAGCTGCTGAACAAGGTCAACAAGGGCATGGCCGACCTGAAGGCCGATGGCACCTTTGACAAGATCAGCGCGCAATACTTCGGCGCGAAGAAGTAATTTCTACCTCGCTTTGCTGTCGGCCTTCGATCAAGAGAATCTAGGCTGGCAGCGGCGCTGCGGTATAATTCGAACAAATGCGTAATCCAACCGGATTGCGCATTTTTCATGTCCACTACTCAATTTCCCATCATGGATTTCCGCTGGAGCATCATCGAAGGCTACGCGCCGCTGTTCATCAAGGGCTTCTTCATGACGCTGGAAGTGGCCGTGATCAGCATCATCGCGGGCACCGTGATGGGCCTGCTCCTGGGCATGCTGCGATTGGCCGATATCCAGCACGGCGTATGGAAATACGTGTTGCGCGTGACCAAATGGATCGCCGGTTTTTACGTGGCCTTTTTCCGTGGCACGCCGCTGTTCGTGCAGATTCTGCTGATCCACTTCGCCGTGATGCCGATGCTGATTCATCAGGACAACGGCTTGCTGATTTCCGGTGAGCTGGCACGCACGATCAAACAGGACTACGGTGCTTTTGTGTCCGGCATCGTGGCCTTGTCGCTGAATGCGGCGGCGTACATTTCCGAAATTTTCCGCGCCGGCATCCAGTCGATCGATCGCGGCCAAAGTTATGCGGCATCGAGCCTGGGCATGGGTTATCGCTTGCGCATGCGCTATATCATCCTGCCACAGGCATTTCGCCGCATGCTGCCACCACTCGGTAATGAAGCGATTACATTGCTCAAAGATTCCTCGCTGGTGTCGACCATCGGCCTGGCCGAACTGGCCTATGCCGCACGCACTGTCGCCGGCAATTACTCCCGCTATTGGGAACCGTACATCACGATCTCGGTGGTGTACTTCACGATGACCATTTGTCTGGCCATGCTGGTTGCCCGACTGGAAAAGAAATACAGTGCCCCATCCCGCCACTGATCGAAAAACCATGGCCAACGTTGGCACGGTAGCTATCGTAGGCGGCGGCCCGGCCGGTCTGATGGCTGCCGAAGTGCTGGCGCTCAACGGCGTGCAGGTTGATCTTTATGATGCCATGCCATCAGTCGGGCGCAAATTTTTGCTGGCCGGCAAAGGCGGCATGAACATCACCCATTCGGAAGACATCGACGGCTTTCTCTCCCGCTACGGCACACGCCGCAACGACGTTGCGGCCATGCTGCAAGACTTCGGCCCGGATGCGTTGCGCGCGTGGATACACGGGCTTGGCATTGATACTTTTGTGGGTAGTTCCGGCCGTGTTTTTCCTGCGGACATGAAAGCCGCGCCACTGTTGCGCGCGTGGCTGCATCGCCTGCGCGAGGCCGGTGTGCGCTTTCACATGCGGCATCGTTGGCAAGGCTGGGATGTCGATGGAAAATTGCGCTTCGCCACGCCTGAAGGAGAAGTCTCCATCACCGCCTCGGCAAGTATTCTTGCACTCGGCGGCGGCAGTTGGGCGCGACTTGGCTCGGACGGCGCCTGGATGGCGCTGCTGCGCGAGCGTGGTGTCGAGCTTGCGCCGTTGCAGCCTGCCAATTGCGGTTTCGATGTCGACTGGAGCGAGCACTTCCGCAGCCGCACCGCGGGGGAACCGCTGAAGACCATTGCGGCGACCGTCATGCTGAGCGACGGCACGCCTTTACGCCGCCAGGGCGAATGCATCATTACCGACAACGGTATCGAAGGCGGTCTGATCTACGCCTTGTCGGCGCCACTGCGCGATGCCATCACGCCTGCTGCACCGGCGACACTGTATCTCGACTTGCTGCCGGACTGGATGCCCTCGCGCGTGCTGAGCGAGCTGCAACATCCGCGCGGCGCACGGTCAATGTCCAGCCATCTGCAAAGCCGACTCAAGCTCAAGGGTGCGAAAGCAGCGTTGCTGCGCGAATGCACCAGCGCCGAAGATTTTCAAGACATGCACAAGCTGGCGCATGCCATCAAGGAACTGCCGGTTCGCCTGCGTGCCGCGCGTCCGATTGATGAAGCCATCAGCAGCGCCGGCGGTGTACCATTTGAAGCCATGAATGACGATCTGATGCTGCATCCCGTGCCCGGCGTATTTTGCGCCGGCGAGATGCTGGATTGGGAAGCGCCGACCGGTGGCTACCTGCTGACTGCCTGCTTCGCCAGCGGCCGCGTTGCCGCACAAGGCGCATTGCGTTGGTTGAACCTGCCATCAACCGACAAGGAGAAAACATCATGATCGACGAAGAACGTCTGGTCGACATCGAGCTGAAGCTGACGCATCAGGAAGACACGGTCGATGCCCTCAACAAGATCGTCTATGAGCAGCAAAAGAAAATCGACGAGCTCGAAAAGCTGCTGACGACGCTGGCGCGGCAAATCAAAGATACTGCCAACAGCATCAGCGAACAGCGCAACATCGAGAACGAAAGACCGCCGCACTATTGATCGAACCGGATCGCCCCCGGCCGCTCGCCGGATCTGCATTGACCACACGCCCCGCTCCTGAATGAAGACCGCCATTCGCCGCATCGCGCACCTCGATATGGATGCATTCTACGCATCGGTCGAACTGCTCCGCTATCCGGAGCTGCGCGGCCAGGCTGTCGTCATCGGCGGCCGTTCGGTACATCAGCCCGTCATGCGCGAAGACGGCACACGCGAATTTGCCAAGCTGCGCGACTATGTCGGCCGAGGTGTCATCACAACCTCCACCTATGAAGCGCGCGCATTGGGGGTGTTCTCCGCGATGGGGATGATGAAGGC
>Ga0209913_1001545_pt1 | contig 12298 bp, 12 predicted proteins | sample PersoiDNA2013203_FD_185805 | JGI IMG/M metagenome (GOLD analysis project Ga0209913, IMG submission 185805) | Permafrost soil microbial communities from the Arctic, to analyse light accelerated degradation of dissolved organic matter (DOM) -... | ecosystem: Environmental > Terrestrial > Soil >... | reverse complement strand
ATCAAGCAAAACAAATAAATCAAATTTATTATATTTGAATTATATTTGTTAAAATTAATGTGATCGCGGTGCTTTGTCGATTTGTCGGATCATCATTAAATGTTTTTGCAACTGATAGGGGGGGGGGCTCTCATGACATGGTTCTACAACTTGAAGATCGCCAAGAAACTGCTACTGTCATTTTCTGTGGTTCTGATGCTCATCTGTGCGTTGGGAGTTTTTGCGGTGATGCAGCTTGATAAGGTCAACAATGCATCCACGGATATTGCCAACAATTGGATGCCTAGCATCAATGCTTTAGGCAACATCAAAATGGCGATGGCCAGAGCGCGCAGTTTTGAGCTTCAAGCGATCGTGGCGACTTCACCTGAGCGTGTCAAGGAAGCCGAAAACAACGCCAATGTGCAGTTAGGACTGCTGAGCACGGCGCAGGCCAGTTACGTCAAACTGATCTCTGAAGAGAGCGAAAAGACGGCATACCCACAAATAGCTAAAGCAGTTGAGTTGTTTGTTGCTGAGCACCCCAAAATTATTGCGCTGGCAGTGGCGGACAAGAAAGCTGACGCCACCAATCTTTTGCAAGCGGATTCGACTACGCAATATCGGAAAATCATCGAACAACTGGATCAGTTGATCAAGGTAAATACCAATGGCGCAGAAAACTCGAGCAGCATTGCGGATCATATTTATTTCAGCGCCAGGATTCTGATTTTCTCGCTGTTGCTGGGTTCTGTTGTGATTGCTCTGGTCTTGGCAATGTGGTTGGCGCGCATCATTTCGCGCCCATTGGATGAGGCACTGGGCGTGGCCAAGCGTGTCGCGGAAGGTGATCTGACGGCCGACATCATGCCTCACAGTACGGATGAGGTTGGTGAACTGATGTCTGCACTCAAGGCGATGAACGATAACTTGCTGCGTATTGTCAGCGAAGTGCGTTCGGGGGCAGATACGATCGCTATCGCTTCGACTGAAATTGCGACAGGCAATCTAGATCTGTCCTCACGTACAGAAGAGCAGGCCGGTTCGCTGGAAGAAACCGCTTCGGCGATGGAGCAAATGACCTCTACCGTGAAGCAAAATGCCGACAATGCCCATCAGGCCAATCAACTGGCGGCCTCCGCTTCGACTGTTGCGATTGCCGGCGGTGATGTGGTCAGTCGGGTCGTCACGACCATGGATGCGATCAATATGTCGTCGCGCAAGATTGTCGACATCATCAGCGTGATCGATGGGATTGCCTTTCAGACCAATATCCTGGCATTGAATGCCGCCGTGGAGGCTGCCCGTGCTGGTGAGCAAGGGCGTGGCTTTGCCGTGGTGGCTTCCGAGGTACGTTCCTTGGCACAGCGTTCCGCGGCGGCAGCCAAGGAGATAAAGACACTCATCGAAGACTCGGTGTCCAAGGTTGATGACGGCAGCAAGTTGGTGGTGCAGGCCGGTACGACGATGACTGAGGTGGTCGATAGCGTGCGTCGAGTGACCGATATCGTCAGTGAGATTTCTGCTGCCAGCACCGAGCAGAGCACTGGTATCGAAGAAATCAATCGTGCCATTACGCAAATGGATGAAGTCACTCAGCAAAATGCAGCATTGGTCGAGCAAGCTGCTGCTGCCGCACATTCCTTGCAAGATCAGTCCGCGCGGCTATCTCAGGTAATCAGTATCTTCAAATTGCGTAGCAATGATGCGATTGTGCCCGTCAGCCACACTTCGAAAAAAGACCGCTCGCATGACATTACGCCACAAGCAACACGACTGGCGCGCCAAGATACTCACAAGATGTCGCCGATGAAGGCTATTTCGACTCTGGGAAAAGATGAGGGCCAGGCATGGGAAAGTTTTTGAATCCGGCAATACGTTATTCTCTGATGAACAGGTTTTACCTTCGCGGCAGCATTATTTAACTGGTCTTATTACTATTTTTAGCGAGATTAAACATGGATGCATTTCAAAAAGAAATTGATGAACGTACGAATCTGACCAGTAGTAATAAGTTCGAGCTGCTATTGTTCCGACTTGGTAGCAACGACGGTAGTGTCGGCGAATTGTTCGGCATTAATGTTTTCAAGATTCGTGAAATCGTACCGATGATGCAGATCACCAGAGCGGCCGGTATGAAGCCGCCGATGATGGGCATGATCAACATGCGTGGCCAGGTGATTCAGGTGATCGACTTGCCTGCTGTTGCTGGCTGTGTGCCGAAGTCCGGTCTCAATATTTTGCTGATAACAGAGTTTGCACGTCATACGCAGGCATTCGCAGTAGAGTCGGTGGAAGAAATCGTACGATTGGACTGGAGTCAGGTCCTGTCAGCCGAGTCGCGTGCCGGCGGCGACATTGTCACCAGCATTGCGCGACTGGGCAACGGTGATGAAGCCGGCAGCCTGGTTCAGGTCTTGGATGTGGAGCAGATACTGGAGATGGTTTCGCCGATCCAGCAAACGCTGGAAAAAAACCAGTCTGATACCTTGGTGTCGATGATCAAGCCTGGTTCCATCATCCTTGCTGCGGATGACTCCAAAGTTGCGCGCGCCTTGATTGAGCATGGTTTGCAAGCACTCGAACTGCCTTTCATCATGACCAAAACTGGCAAGGAAGCCTGGGATAAGCTGCAGTCGATGGCTGTCGAAGCGCAACAAAGCGGCGGACGCGTGAGCGATAAGGTTGCGCTGATGCTGACTGATCTGGAAATGCCTGAAATGGATGGTTTTACGCTCACGCGTAATATCAAATCTGATCCGCGTTTCAAGGATATCCCAGTGGTGATTCACTCATCGCTGTCGGGTTCTGCCAATGAGGACCATGTCCGAAGTGTGGGCGCAGATGGTTATGTGGCCAAGTTTGCCATCGAAGAGTTGGCTGCAACATTGAAGTCAGCCTTATTGAAGAAAAAGACTGCGGCGGCGTAGCCTATCTGTTGCTAGTAAATATTTGCCACGACCCTAGTCCACAATAAAGAATATCTTATGTCGATCGATAACCGAGAGCAGTTGGCAACCAGGGTCTATTTCGATCGTAGTTTCAATTGTGACAGTGCAAAAATATTGCCTGGTGAGTATTACTTTACCCACAAGGACATGATGATCGTGACCGTGTTGGGTTCTTGCGTTTCTGCATGTATCCGTGACCGGGTCAGTGGCATTGGCGGCATGAATCATTTCATGCTGCCCGATGGCGGCGGAGAGTCCGACACGCCGGTGTCGGCATCAATGCGCTATGGCACCTACGCGATGGAAATTTTGATCAATGAACTCCAAAAGGCCGGAGCAAAGCGAGAAAATCTGGAGGCCAAGGTATTTGGCGGTGGTGCCGTCATCAAGGGCATGACGGCGCTAAACGTGGGGGAAAGAAATGCCAGTTTTGTGAAAAAATTTCTGGCAACAGAAAAAATAAAAATTACTGCGGAAGATCTCAACGATATCTGGCCACGGCGAGTACATTTTTTTCCAAACAGTGGCAAAGTGCTGGTCAAAAAATTGCGTGAGCAGGATGCCACGCTGATCCGTACCGAAAAAGAATATGCTGGCAAGCTGCAGGCCAAGCCAGTGGTGGGTGAGATCGATCTCTTCTAAAAAAACTGACAAAATTTCGCTTGCCGTGTGCACTGACTTACCATCGTCATTTTGTCGGGCCCTCTAAGTAGGCCTGACAAAATAGTCAATGCAATTGCGGCATTACCAGCGGAGCAGGCTGGGGCCGAAAATTAAGCCAAGTACAGCAGGAATAAGCATACCCATCAAATACCAGATCCCCCAGAAGGGAATGCCCATTTCCGGGCAATGCAGGCAATAGGCCACTGTTGCCACAGAACCCGCCAGCAGTCCAGCCACGGCACCGGCTGCACGCAAGCGGGTTGGGGCCAACTGTCGTACTGCCCAGGTAATCGTCACGCACATGGGAATCGACAGGAAGGCAATATTGAATGGGCAGGTACGCCAGCTAAATCCCATGATCAGATTCAACCGTTCTGCAGGCGGCGCCAGGGCCAGTGCGGCCAGTGCAGCGATCCAGATCACCAGTATCGGGCCGGCCGGTGCGAGCCAGAGTCGGGTGCTGATGTTGCGTGTGTCAGGGCGGCTCAGCCGGATCAGCAGCAACAGTGAGGCAATCGCCAGCGTGAAGGGGAAGGAGATCTTGAACCAGAATAAAGGGGTCACCAGCATCTCCCGTATGTCGGGGCGAATGCCGAAGACAATGATCATCAGCAACAAGGCACCGATGGCACCGACCGTGATGGCTCGGCTGAAACATTTGCGCTGCACATGACGATCCACCGGAGCAACACCGGTGGCCAGCAAAGAAATGAATTCGTCCGTTTTCATGAAAATAACCGTATCTTAGCCGCGAGAGATTTGAGGCCGCGATGTATTCCTACTTTGACTGCGGATTCGGATAACCCCGTCAGATGCGCGGTTTCGGCAACTGATAGGCCTTCTAGTTTAACGTGAATGATGGGTAAGCGTTGTTTGTCGGGCAATTGCTCGAGTAGCACGCCGATATCGCGCTTGGCATCATTGGCCGGTTCTTCGTCGGCGCTGGAGAAAATGTCGACATAGTCGTCCAGCGGTTCATTGAAGGCATCATGGCGCGAGCGCATGCGCAAAAAATCCATCAGCTTGTAGCGTGCAATGGCATAGACCCAGGCCGTTAGCGGTTCAGTTGCGCGATAAGTGTGACGCGCATTGTGCACGGCTAGCAAGGTTTCCTGCACGATGTCCTCAATTTCATCGTGCAGATGAAACAGACGCTTTCTGACATAGGCGCGCAAACGGCTACTGAGCTCGTTGAGAAAGGTGCGATAGGCATGTTCGTCACCGTCCAAGCCTGCCAGCATCAAGGCCTTGAGGCGTTCCTCGACTGCCATCTCCGGTTTTGCTCCTGCTTTTTCTGTCAGTCGCGTCATCAGGCGGGCAGCTTACGGAGGAAGTTGAAGATAGGCATGTTTTATGAGCGTTTGAGTTGTTGTCGTCGCGTATTATTTGGGCGCTTATTCAGTGGCCGCTTATTGTAGATCATCAATGTAAATTGATACACCTGCAGGGCAAATAATACGTCGCCATTAATAGGAATGAATCGGCGCGAAACTCACCAACGCAACACACGCGGGCCGAGTAGGGCGCCGATGGCAGTGGGCAGCAGCATGCCGATGACGTACCAGATGCCCCAGAACGGCATGGCCATTTCGGTACAATACAAAGTGTATACCATCAATCCTTGTGCCCCAGCCACCAGTCCTATGGTGGAGCCAGCCAGTGCCAGCCGGGTCGGTGCCAGTCCGCGCATGGCCCACAACATGGAAAAAAACGTGGGCAGCGACAGCAAGACAATATTGAGCGAGCAGACTTGCCAGGTCGTGCCAAGCACCAAGGCCAGCCGCAATGACGTCGGCGCCAACAGTAAATAAATCATGCCAGCCAGCCAGATCGCCAGCACCGGTGCCGCCAGTAAGGCGATACGGCGCAGGCCTACCACGGCGCCCGGGCGTGCCAGTCGCGCGGTAATGCCTTGAGCGGCTGTCAGGATCGCTAGCGGAAATGCTAGCTTGATCCAGAATATTGGTGTCATGAGCAATTCCGGCATGTCACCGCGTATGCCATAGACTAGCAGCAACAATACCGACGCTCCGATCAGCCCGCTTAGCAGCGCCAGGCCGAAGCGTTTTTCCGGCGTGTGCGCAGCACTGCGTGTATTGCCTGTGGCTAGCATGGACACCAGTTCAGGTGTTTTCATCTAATTCTCCAATCTGCTCCGTAGCTTGCTGCTCTTGTGTGTATGAACTCATGTAATGTTGTTCGTGAAAGGCGGTGGCTTAGTTACAACGTTGAGAAAATAAATAAATTTGAATTTATTTTGATGCGACTGTAACCGGATAAGCTTTGACCGCGAATTACATGCCAGATCATCTGCACAAGGGCTGTTTAGTACAGATATCTGCCCGATCCCATTTCAATTTATTCTCTTTTTAGGAGTACGTTATGAACACAATCAAACTCGCTACCGCCGCTTTCACCTTGGCTGCCCTGACATCCGGCATTGCTATGGCGCAAAACATGCCAGCTGCCAAGACTGCAGTCGAAAAGTGCTACGGTGTTTCCATGGCTGGCCAGAACGATTGCAAGGCCGGTGAAGGCACCACCTGCGCAGGTACTGCCAAGATGGATTATCAAACCAACTCCTGGAAAAATGTGCCCGCCGGTACTTGCACCAGCATCAAGACTCCTAAGGGTCACGGTTCTTTGACAGCAATGTAATTGTCAGATACCCGAGCGCAGAGTCTGACAATGAAAGCGATACTGGGAGCAGGACTGGGCTTGAAGCCGCAGCATTTCGACCAGGCCCTGCAATGCAGTGCCGTCGGCATGTGGTTTGAAGTTCATCCTGAAAACTACCTGATGGCTGGTGGGCCGCGACTGGCATGGCTGGACGCCGTACGCAACCGCCATCCGCTGTCACTGCACGGGGTATCGCTTTCGCTGGCGGGAGCTGAACCTCCCGACCGGCAACATTTACAACGACTGGCGGCATTGATTGCGCGCATCGAGCCAGCGCTGGTTTCAGAGCATCTGGCATGGTCAACGCTCAATGGTCGTTATTTTCCTGACTTGCTGCCGGTGCCGCGTACCAATGCAGTATTGGCTCGCGTTGCGGCCAACATTGCACAGACTCAGGATGTACTGAAACGACCCATTGCCATCGAAAACCCATCGCACTATCTGCGTATGGACAATCATGGCTGGAGCGAAACCGATTTTCTGGGGGAGCTGGTCAGTCGTACCGGTTGCGCCCTGTTGGTCGATATTAATAATGTCTACGTCAGTGCCCATAATCTGGGCTATGACGCGTGCGCCTATCTGGACCAGTTGCCGGCGCAAGCCATTGCAGAAATTCATTTGGCTGGCCATAGCATCGATGAGGATGATGACGCTCATCTGTTGATCGATTCACATGATGCCCCGGTGATTGAACCGGTCTGGCAACTCTATCGCCACCTGCTCAAGCGCATTGGTGAACGGCCAACGCTCATCGAGCGCGACGACAGGATTCCTGATTTCAGTGAATTATTACAAGAGCGCAATCAGGCGCAGGAAATCTTGATGGCGCAAGGAGTCATGCCGTGAGTACGCAAGCCGATACCTTTCAGCATGATTTCATTCGTGCCATTTATGACCACGAAGATGAGAGCGCGACACTGGCACAACTGACCCAGCAGCCAGGTTTCAAGGTGTATCGCAACACGGTCATCAAAGCCAGTATTGATGCGCTTGCCGCCAATTTTCCCAGTATTGTGCAATTGGTTGGCACCGACTGGTTTCATTCGGCGGCGCTGATTCATGTCCGTGCGGAGCCGCCGGAAAGTGTTTGTCTGATTGAATATGGTCGGCGTTTTGTCGATTTTCTACGCGATTTCCCCCCTGCTGCTGAATTGACCTATTTGGCCGATATCGCCCATCTGGATCGCTGTTGGACCGAATGTCATATCGCCGCTGACGAGCGTGCATTGGAACCGGCCCAATTAGCTGCGCTGGCGCCGGACCTGTTACTGCAGAGTGTCTTGCGCATACGCGCTGGGGTGCGCTGGCACTGGTGTGCCACACAACCTGCCTACACCATCTGGGATGCCAATCGGCGTCAGGACGAACTGACGCAGGAGCTCAATTGGCAGGGCGAAGGTGCTTTGCTCAGTCGCATCGACGGTGCAGTGGTATGGCAGCCGGCCAGTCTGGGCATGTGTGTTTTTCTTGATGTTTGTGCCCAGGATGCCGATTTGCAAACGGCGACAGGCAAGGCGCTCGAAGCAGAGTCAACGCTCGACGTAGCTGCGTTGTTAGGGACATTGCTGGCGGCGCAAGTGTTTGCCGCGTGATTTTGGTCGTTTCATTACTTTTTTTATTTATTGACGGAGTTTGTCATGCCTAGCTATCCGAAAACGGACATCGCGGTAAATTCGGCGCAACCACTTGTATTACGTTTCTACAATTCGCTTGCACAACGAGCCTCGGCACTGATCGGCGATAGCTTGCTGGCTTTAGTTGCACGCGTGGCGATCGCCGCGGTGTTCTTCCTGTCGGGACGTACCAAAGTGACGGGTTTTTTGACCATCAAGGATGGCACCTATGTCTTGTTTGAGCAGGAATACAAGATACCGTTGGTGCCGCCTGAAATTGCCGCTCATATGGCCGCCTACGCGGAGCATTTTTTCCCGCTGCTGCTGATACTGGGCTTGTTTACCCGCTCGGCGGCACTTGGTTTGCTGGGAATGACCACGGTCATTGAAATCTTTGTCTATCCTGATGCCTGGCCGACCCATCTGACCTGGGCCGGGTTATTGCTGTTTCTGGTTGCCCGTGGCGCCGGCGCCATTTCACTGGATCGCCTGTTCGGTATCAAGTAAGCGTTTTCTTAACGGAGTGGCCTGCCATGCTCGCAAAACTGAAAATTCGTACCAGCCTGTTGTTTGTCCTCGGCATATTCTCTTTCGCGCTATGGACGGCGGTGTTTATCGCCTGGACTGACGCGCGCGCATCGGCACGTGCCATGCAAGAATTGATTGCGTTGTCGGATCGCCAGATACAGCCTCTGCATGAAGTGGAGCGGCTGTTTCAGGCGACTTTGATCAATATGGATAATGCTTACATCAATCTGGTGCGCGGTGATCAGATCAAGGCCAATGACTATACCCGCAAGGCATCAGCAGTCTTGCAACAAGCTAAAAAAACCTTCGATAGTTATCGTCAGGGCGACAAGTCTGAGGCAGGACTGGCCGAGCGAGCACAGCAGGTGGGGCGTTCCTATGATGCCTACAGCAAGGTGCTGGAAGCGCGCGAAGTAGCACTCTACGATGTGTCGCTGGATGCTTATGCTGCAGCCACCAGCAGTGCTGAAGAGGCTGATCGCATGTTTGCCGGTTCTCTGCGCGAGGTCATCGTTCATGCAGAGTCAGTGCGCTCGACGCTCATTGCTGCTGCCGAGCAGCGCTACACGGTAGCTGCCTATCTGGCTGCCGGTCTGTTCGTTTTTTCCTTGTTGCTGGTGGGTTTCTATTGGGTATTGTTTGCGCGTGTCTTGTTGCGCCCCTTGGCCACTACCGGGGAGTATTTTGATCGTATCGCCGGCGGCGATCTGACTGCCTCGGTCGAAGGCGCGTCGGACAATGAAATCGGCGTTTTGCTGGGCGCCTTGCAGCGCATGCAACAAGGCTTGGTGCGCACGGTGTCTTCGATTCGCCATGGTACCGAAGACGTCAACCAAAGTGCTCGAGACATTGCACAAGGTAATATTGATCTGGCGGTGCGCACCGATCAGCAAGCTTCGTCTTTGGAAGAAACGGCCGCCACGCTGGAACAACTTTCGGCCGCAGTGAAGCAAAACGCAGAGAATACGCGCCACACCAATACACTGGCTGCAACTGCAGCTGGGGACGCGGTGAAAGGTGGGCAATTGATGATGCGCATCGTCGGCACGATGGATCAGGTTGCCAGTAGTGCCAGCAAGATTTCAGAAATTGTCAGTGTGATCGACGGCATCGCTTTTCAGACCAATATATTGGCGCTCAATGCCGCAGTGGAAGCAGCGCGTGCTGGTACCCAAGGACGCGGCTTTGCTGTCGTGGCTACAGAGGTGCGTTCGTTGGCGTTGCGCAGTGCAGAAGCGGCCAAGGAAGTCAAAGTGCTCATCGGCGAATCGTCGGCCTGCATTGGCCTAGCTTCCGAACAAGTGATCGAAACCGGCCGGGCGATGGAGCAGATTGTCACGTCAGTTAACACCGTCATGAATACGATGAACGAAATTGCCGTGGCAACGCAAGAGCAGGCCGACGGTCTGGAGCAGGTTAGTCGGGTTGTGGTTGAAATGGATAAATCGACGCAGCAAAATGCTGCACTGGTCGAGCACACCGCTGCGGCCGCCAATGCGCTGACGCGGCAGGCCGATAGTCTCATGGCGTCGGTATCGGTGTTTACTGTCGTGACGTCGGAGGTCCCGCATCAGAGCGAGCGCGTAGTAGCTGCTGCCGTCAATGACTATGCCTTGCTGCCATCCTCTTAGCGCGCCTTACCATCGACGTTTTGTGTGACGATCTTAAGCTAATCTTTCAAATAGTGCGGGAAGCGCGTTCTAATGTCATCGACATGAGCCAAGGTGCCAGACAGGTGTGTACGTAAGGCCGCGGTTGCTGCTGCTGGGTCCCCGGCAGCAATTGCGTCAACGATGGCAATGTGATCACGCAAGACCGCATGCGCTTTGCCGGGTATCGGCACATGTAGGGCACGCAGGCGATCAATATGGCCGCTGTGGCGGCGCACCATGATCCACAAGTCGGCAATGCTGCCAGCTTCATACATCTCGAGATGAAAGCCGCGGTCAGCGGTAACAAATTCGCTGTAGTCTTCACTATCAGCCAATAGTTTCTGTTTTTCTATACTTCTTTCCAATCGCGTGATGAGCGCTGGATCGGGTGTTGCCGCCAGCGTGCGGACCAGTTCCAGCTCAATGGCACTGCGCAGGAAATGCTCCTGACGCGCGACCGAAATATCGATGGCACGCACCACGGTGGCATGTTGTGGAAAGATGTCCACCAATCCCTCCTCACCCAGTTTCATCAAGGCATCGCGGATCGGCGTTTGACTCAGACCGAATTGCAGAGCCAGTTCGGCTCGCGATAACACCGTTCCCGGCGCCAACTCGATGGCAATGATGGCATCACGCAGACGTTCGAATACCTGTGGTGCGGCATGACGTGAGCGGTCTAGTTGACGTTGAAATCGTGGTAGGGGCGATGACATAGGCGCAGCAGCAATCCGGACAGAACGTTAAAAGTGAAAGCCCGTGCAAACGGGCACGGCGTGCTCAACATCCTATCAATAGCGACATGATTGCTGATGTTGCCGACATGATAAAACAGTTTCCTGTCATTGACGCACTAATATATTAGTGTTTTAATGCTTCAAAATTGTCTCGCACCAAGCGCAGACCAGACCAATCGGGAGACTTGCAGTGAAAGCATCGCCAGCGGCAAACAAGGCGCACCAGACATCGTCGTCGTTGGCGGTGACGGTCGCCAAAATCAAGCAGCGCATCCTGCCGCTGTTTGTGATCATGTTCATCGTCAATTACATCGATAGGGTCAACATCGGCTTTGTGCGTCCGCATCTAGCCGCTGACATTGGCATCGGCACGGCAGCGTATGGCTTAGGGGCGGGTTTGTTTTTCGTCGGCTATGCCTTGTTTGAAGTGCCGTCCAATATGCTGTTGCAAAAATTCGGCGCCAAGGCCTGGCTGAGCCGGATCATGCTGACCTGGGGACTGGCGGCCATTGCCATGGCGTTTGTACAGGGTGAAACGTCGTTTTATGTCTTGCGCTTTGTGCTCGGTATTGCCGAGGCCGGCTTCTTTCCCGGCATCATTTATTACTTCACGCAATGGTTGCCTAATGGCGAACGCGGCAAAGCCATGGCGATCTTTTTGAGCGGCTCGGCGCTGGCGTCCATTCTTTCTGGTCCGATATCGGGAGCGCTGCTGCAGATCGCTGGACTAGGCTTGCACGGCTGGCAATGGATGTTCATCATCGAAGGCGGCGCTTCGGTGGCCTTGTGTGGCTGGGTCTGGTTCTGGCTCGATTCCAAGCCGCAGGATGCCAACTGGCTCAGTCAACAAGAACGTGAGCTGATCGTCGACACCATTGACGCAGAACAAGCTCAGCGAGCGTTGCTCCAAGTCAAGAATCCCACCGTCATGATGCTGTTGCGGGATCCGCAGATTGTGATCTTCTGTTTCATCTATTTTTCGATTTCGCTGACCATCTACGGCGCCACCTTCTGGTTGCCCAGTATCATCCGCCAGATGGGCAGCTATTCCGACTTCGAAGTGGGTCTGTTCAATTCCATTCCGTGGATCATTTCGATCGTCGCCATGTACTGCTTTGCCAGCCTGGCAACGCGCTTTCGGTTTCAGCAGGCCTGGACGGCGGCGGCCTTGCTGATCGCCGCGCTGGGCATGTATCTCTCGACCTTTGGCGGACCAGTATGGGCTTTTATTGCGATCTGTTTCGCCGCCGTCGGTTTCAAGGCAGCCTCGTCCTTATTCTGGCCGCTACCGCAGTCCTATCTGGATGCCCGTATTGCCGCAGCAGTGATTGCGCTCATCAACTCACTAGGCAATTTGGGCGGCTTTGTGGCACCCACCGCATTCGGTTTTCTGGAGCAAAAAACCGGCTCGATTCAGGGCGGTTTATATGCACTGGCGGTGACCTCGGTGCTGGCCGCGATCGTCGTATTCTTTGCCCGCGCCGGCGGCAAGAAAT
>Ga0209913_1001544_pt1 | contig 12303 bp, 5 predicted proteins | sample PersoiDNA2013203_FD_185805 | JGI IMG/M metagenome (GOLD analysis project Ga0209913, IMG submission 185805) | Permafrost soil microbial communities from the Arctic, to analyse light accelerated degradation of dissolved organic matter (DOM) -... | ecosystem: Environmental > Terrestrial > Soil >... | reverse complement strand
GCATCTGTCATTGCGGTAAGTTGCATAATGCCGGCACGTAACAATTCGCTTTTTTTCGCAGGCTGACCTAGTTTAATTAAGCGCTCTTTCAATACAGAGAATTGCGCATATTCCACTTTAGGCATTGTGAAGCTATCACGTTCCATTTTTAATTTCGGTAATTTTTCTGCTTTAGCCGGCTTGGTTTTTACTACGGCTGCCTTAACTACTTTTTTAGGAGCTGCTTTTGCAGTGCTAACGGCCGCTACTGGTTTTGCAGTCGATGGTTTTGCAACAGCTGGTTTGGTCGTGACGGCTTTTGTGATAACTGGTTTTGTCGAGGTGGATTTTGCTATAACTGGCTTTACCGCTGGTTTGGTGGCAGTAGGTTTACTTGCGGCGGCTTTTGCTGGCGCAACTTTTTTAGTTGGTGCAATTAGTGCTGCAGCTTGTAATGGATTGATTTTTGACATCATAAATCTCCTTAATAAACGATGTAAACAGTTTATACTGTTTACGGTAAATTGCAATACTGCTTTTTATGATTTATTTCGTTAAGAAACAGACACATCGAATAGCCAGTTAGTTTTTTGCCAAGCCAGTTTTTCTTCACCGAGTAAATAATAAGACTGCGGATATTTTTCAGGCCAAGATTTTGGCAATGATAACTGAATGGTATTGTGATGATAATGCAGCTGAATGCCACGTAAATTTGGCATGATGCGGGCATGGCATAAAATCACGGCTAAGCGTAAGCAGATTAGCTGCATGACTAAAATACGGTTAGAGAAATCAGCCTCCAGGCGCTTTAATTTTCCTCTATGACCCAATATTAACAAGCTTAAGCAATGTAGTTCGCTTTGTGCAAAGCCCTGCGGCTCGGCATGTTCAAGTATGTATGCCCCGTGCAAATTAATATCAATGGGCGAAACCATACCTCCAATTTCATGTAGTAAACCTGCCCAGTGTAATTTTCGTGCGTGTGACTGTTGTTCATCGGGGGCGAATTGAATATCTTCACTTAATTTTTCAAATAATTTTGTAGCAACATTCGCCACGGTTGTTGCGTGAGTCTCATCTATATTGAACTTGCGTGCCAATCGTTGCACGGAGGCGTTTCTTAAATCCACCATTTCGTTGTCACGCGCCAGCATGTCATATAGCAAGCCGTGTCTTAATGCGCCTTTTGCAACAATCAGGGTTTCAATTTTTAAGAAATCAAATACACCCAGCATGATCGATAAACCACCGGCAATCACGGCTTTACGATCTTCTTTTAGTCCTAGTAAGCGTAATTTATCGGTGTGTTTGGCGCGTAGCAACTCGTCGCGTAGCCAAAGTAAACCTTCCTTGGTGATTGTGTCAACAGGTCTGCCGTATTGCGCTAAAACATCAGCGATTGCGCCTGCAGTGCCAGATGCGCCATAAGCAATATCCCAATGTTTATGGCTAAAATTAACGCCTAAAGTATCAAAAATAGATTCAGCGGCGATCTCTGCCCGGGTAAATGCATTTTCAGTTAAATCGCCGGTACCAAAGTGTTTAAGTGACCATGCAACTGAACCTACATGTAATGAGGCCGTATGTTGTGAGGTGAAACCTTGACCAAGAATGAACTCAGTAGAGCGCCCACCAATGTCTATCACCAAACGCCTTTCATTAGATTGTGGCAGGAAACGACTCACTCCTTGATAAATCAGTCGAGCTTCTTCAACGCCTGAAATCACTTCAACATCAAAGCCCAGCGCTTTTTTTGCTAGCTTGATGAATACATCGCGGTTGTTTGCTTCACGTAAGGTTTGTGTCGCAACAGCGCGTACATTAGAAGCCTTAAACCCTTGTAAACGCTCACCAAACCTAGCCAGGCAGCGTATGCCGCGTTCCATCGCCTCGGGCGTCAGGTTACGATCTTCATCTAAATCGCCACCTTGGCGCACAGCTTCTTTTATATATTCCACCCGCTGAATATGGCCGCTATCTAATTGGCCGATTTCAAGCCTAAAGCTATTAGAACCTAAGTCAATGCCGGCTAGTAGAGCCTTATCTGCAGGTTTCTTGCCAGAGGTCTTTATATTATTTTCCATAATTTCTTGTGTGCACTTTATAACTGATACTTTTGATTAAACAATAATATTGTTTATTTTGTAATTATAGTTTGAAAGTTTGATGACAAAGCAAAAATAAAGTTAAATCGGATGGGGTAATCATAATTGTAATCTTCACTTTACTGGAATCTTTACATCGCTAGTGCGCTGATATTATTTCCATCTAAATTTTAAGCGATGACTTGAAAATTTGATGCTTAAGCCACATTAACATTAAGTATTTACAATTAATTCAGGATTTTAATATGGCAAAACAAACCGATAAAAATAGCCCCGCACCAGAGACTCCTCTAAAAGAATCAATGGCCTTTCAGGCTGAAGTTAAGCAGCTTTTACAATTGATGATTCACTCTTTGTATAGCAACAAAGAGATTGTATTGCGCGAACTGATTTCTAACGCATCTGATGCGGCGGATAAATTACGCTTTGAAGCGTTGGCGAACGGTGCTTTGTACGAGAATGATAGCGAGTTGAAGATTCGTGTTTCTTTTGATAAAGAAGCGCGTACGATTTCCATATCAGACAATGGTATTGGTATGAGCCGCGATGAGGTGATAGCTAACATCGGTACGATTGCAAAATCTGGTACTAAGGAGTTTTTTAATGCACTTTCTGGCGACCAAGCCAAAGATGCTAATTTGATTGGTCAATTTGGCGTGGGTTTTTATTCGGCATTTATTATTGCCGATAAAGTAACGTTGACGACTCGTCGTGCCGGGGCAACAGAGTCAGTGCGCTGGGAGTCTGCAGGTGAGGGTGACTTTACCCTTGAAGTAGCAGATAAAGCCACGCGCGGCACTGAAATCGTGCTGCATTTGCGTGAGGGAGAAGATGAATTTTTAAGTGATTGGAAGCTTAAAACGATTATTCGCAAGTATTCAGACCACATTACCTTGCCTATCGTGATGAAGAAAAGCGAGTGGAAAGATGGTGCTGAAGTGCCGACCGATGAAGACGAAACCGTCAATAAGGCTTCTGCTTTGTGGGCACGCAATAGAAATGAAATTACTGAAGAGGAATACCAAGAGTTTTATAAACACGTTTCGCACGACTTTGAAAACCCGCTGGCGTATTCGCATAGCCGCGTCGAAGGTAAGCAAGAATATATTTCATTGCTTTATATTCCAAGCAAAGCACCGTTTGACTTGTACGATAGAGAGCGCCATCATGGTATTAAACTGTATGTGAAACGTGTATTTATTATGGAAGATGCTGAAAAGTTGATGCCGCAATATCTACGTTTTGTACGCGGTGTGATTGACACGGCTGATTTGCCGCTGAATGTATCTCGCGAGATTTTGCAATCTAGTCGTGATGTCGATGCGATTAAAGCCGGTTCAGTTAAAAAAGTATTAAGTCTGTTAGAGGACATGGCCGAGAATAAACCAGAAGATTATACAAAATTCTATGCTGAATTTGGCCGCGTGTTAAAAGAAGGCCCAGGCGAAGACTTTGCCAATAAAGATAAAATTGCTGGTTTGTTGAGATTTGCCTCAACCAAGGCCGATACTGATGTGCAAGAAGTGTCTTTCAAAGACTATATAACTCGTATGCAACCAGAGCAGGATGTGATTTATTACATTACCGCGGATAGTTTTGCCGCAGCACAACACAGCCCGCACTTGGAGATTTTCCGTAAAAAAGGCATTGAAGTGCTACTCATGTCAGATAGAGTAGACGAATGGTTACTGAGCAGTTTGACTGAGTTTGAAGGCAAAAAACTACAGTCTATTGCCAAAGGTGATTTGGATTTAGGTAAGCTTGAATCTGACACTGAAAAAGAAATTCAAAAGAAAATTGAAGAAGAGGCTAAAACGCTGGTAGAAAGAATTAAGCAAACTTTAGGTAATCAAGTGAAAGATGTGCGTGTGACGCATCGTTTAACCGATTCACCGGCGTGTTTGGTGAGCGATGCACAAGATTTATCAGGCAATTTGGCGCGTATGCTAAAAGCGGCAGGCCAGAATGCACCAGAAGCTAAGCCGATTCTTGAAATCAACCCGGCACACAAATTGGTGAAGCGTCTTGAAAATGAGTCTGCCGATGCTGTGTTTAGTGATTTAGCGCTAGTGTTATTCGATCAAGCTTTGTTGGCAGAAGGCGGCACCTTAGATGACCCAGCGAGCTTTGTTAAGCGGATGAATAGCTTGATTAGTTAGGGCTTACTCCATTTAGCTAGTTTTGGAATATATAACCCGCTCAAGTGAAAACTTGGCGGGTTTTTTTATGGTATTTTTCAATGTCAATGATTTAAAGCATGACTGGTATCTGATATTCGTAAGCTGGTACATTATTTGCTAGAATGAAAACTAAAGTTATTAATTACTGGTTGTAAAAAAGGCGCCAATGAAAACACTAGCAAAAAAAACTGTGAAACCCCCAATCCCCCCTATCGTTGAAACAACTGTCCAATCTAAGGGTGGCATTGTCGGTGCAGAAAAGTCAAAGAAAAAGCATAGGTCTAAAGTAGACGCTACGCCTAAGCTGAGCCCAATTGATCAGGCGATACAGAATCATTTGGTATTTTCCAGTTTCAAAACAAGTGTGGCTGCAACGCCTAGGGATTGGTACCACGCCGCTAGCTACACTGTTCGCGACCATGTAGTTGAGCGTTGGATTAAAACAGCAGATTCTTATTACCAAGATGACCCTAAGCGTATTTACTATTTATCATTGGAGTTCTTAATCGGGCGCATGCTTAGCAATGCTGCACTGAATTTGGGCATTAAGGATGAGTTGGAAGATGGATTAGCCTCGCTAGGCCGTGATTTAGAAAATGCAGTGGAGATGGAAACTGATGCTGCACTAGGCAATGGCGGTTTGGGTAGGCTGGCTGCATGTTTCTTAGACTCAATGGCTACCATGGATATTCCAGCGGCTGGTTATGGCATACGTTATGAATATGGCATGTTTAAACAGACCATAGAACATGGGCTGCAGGTTGAAAACCCGGATAATTGGTTACGATACGGTAATGTTTGGGAGTTCCAGCGCCCAGAGTCAACTTACAATATTAAATTTCATGGTCAAGTGGTGAAGTTTCCAACACCTGGTGGTGAAATTCAGCATTGGATTGATGCCGAACATGTAGTGGCGATGGCTTATGATGTGCCTGTGCCAGGTTACGGCACTGACACTGTGAACACTTTACGTTTATGGTCGGCCAAGGCCACACGCGAGTTTGATTTACGCCACTTTAATGACGGTAATTACGAGCGTGCTGTAGAGGAGCGCAATGAAACTGAAAATATTTCTAAAGTACTCTACCCAAATGACACTTCTGTGCTTGGTAAAGAGTTGCGTTTAAAGCAGCAATACTTCTTTGTTTCGGCATCTATTCAAGATATTTTGCGCCGCTTTTTAAGTACCCATGAAATCAAGAGTCCAGATGACTGGAAACTTTTACCGGAAAAAGTTGCGATTCAACTCAATGATACGCATCCATCAATTGGTGTGGCTGAAATGATGTATCAATTGGTTGATAATCATCAATTACCTTGGACGAACGCTTGGGCTTTAGTGGTTAAGATATTCGCCTATACCAACCATACTTTAATGCCAGAAGCCTTAGAAACCTGGTCTGTAGAGCTTTTTGGCCGCTTGTTACCTCGTCATTTGGAGATTATTTACAAAATCAATCAAGAGTTTTTATGTATGGTAAATCATCAATTTCCAGGCGACACTGATTTACTTACTCGTGTATCTATCATTGATGAAACGCATGGTCGCCGTGTGCGTATGGCACATTTGGCGGTAGTGGGTAGCCACACCGTCAATGGTGTGGCCGCATTACATAGTGAGTTATTAAAACAAACATTATTCGCGGATTTTAACCGTATCTACCCCGGCAAATTAACCAATGTGACCAATGGCATTACGCCTCGTCGCTGGTTAAATCAAGCAAACCCAGGGTTGACTAGCCTGATAGAAACAGCGATTGGTGCCGGCTTTAAAAAAGATCTGGCCCAAATCAAAAAAATCACACCACTGGCGGATGATGCCGATTTCAGAAAAGCTTTTGCGGCAGTCAAGCTTGGCAATAAAGTAAGATTGGCCGATAAAATCGAACGAGTAACCGGTATAAAACTTAATACCAACAGTATGTTTGATGTGCAAATTAAACGTATTCACGAATATAAGCGGCAATTGCTTAATGTGTTGCATGTGATTACTTTATACAACCGTATTCGTCGAGGTGAAAAAAATATTACGCCACGCACGGTCATCTTTGGCGGTAAGGCAGCCCCTGGCTACTTGATGGCAAAACTGATTATTCGCCTGATTAATGATGTGGCGCAGATTGTGAATCATGATCCCGCAGTTGGCGATCAATTAAAAGTAGTGTATTACCCAAATTACGAAGTCTCAGCGGCTGAAATTTTATTCCCGGGTAGTGATTTATCTGAGCAAATTTCTACCGCAGGTACAGAAGCCAGCGGTACGGGTAATATGAAAATGGCATTAAATGGTGCGCTCACCATTGGTACATTGGATGGGGCAAACGTTGAAATTATGGAAGAAGTTGGCGATGAAAATATCTTTATTTTCGGCCTAACCACACCTCAAGTGGCTGAAGCTAAAGCTCACGGCTACAACCCGCGTGATTACTATAATAGTAACCCAGCATTGAAAGAAGTGTTGGATATGATTGCCAGCGGCTTCTTCTCAGTTGACGAGCATCATCGCTATCAGGCAATTGTCGATAATTTACTCAATAATGGCGATCAGTATCTACTGCTTGCCGATTATGCCAGCTACATTGAAACGCAGGATAAAGTGGCTAAGGTATATCAAAATCAAGACGAATGGACGCGCTTGGCGATTTTGAATGTGGCCAATATGGCTAAATTTTCTAGCGATCGTGCAATTGGTGAATATGCCAGAAATATTTGGCATGTGAGTCCAAGCAAATCAGCTAAATCGGTTGGTTGATAGCCATTGAGTTTGGGGTGTAGTGTTTTTATAAAAGCGAAACGTAAATTATCATTCGGTATAATTAATCGGTAATTATTTTACGTTAAGCTTTTGTACTACATCACCAATGGAGAAAAATATGCGTTTTTTAATGATGGCCTTGAGTTTTATTTTGTTCGCTACTCAAGCCAATGCACTCAGTATAAGTGACTTGAGTAACACCGAGGCGAGTGGCGGCCTTAAAGCGGCATTGATTCAAGGAGCAACTAAAGCGGTAAGCCAATTAAGTGCAGCAGATGGTTTTCTTGGTAATCCTGAAGTTAAAATCCCCTTGCCAGATAGTCTGAAGAAAGCGGAAAAGGCCATGCGCATGTTCGGTATGGGTAAGCAGGCTGATGAGTTAGTGCTTAAAATGAACCGCGCGGCAGAGGCCGCTGTACCTGAGGCGAAAACCTTGCTGATAGATTCCGTCAAGAAAATGAGCCTAGCTGATGCTAAAGCCATTTTGGCAGGTGGTGACGACGCGGCAACGCAGTACTTCAAAAAAACAACCTCTGAGCCTATGGCAGGTAAGTTTCTACCAATTGTTAAAAAAGAGACTGAAAATGTGCAACTTGCTCAGCAATATAATAAGTTTGCTGAAATGGGCAGTAAATTTGGCCTTGTTAAAAAAGATCAGGCGAATCTTGAGCAATATGTCACGCAGAAAGCATTGGATGGCGTGTATATAATGATGGCAAAAGAAGAAGCTGCTATTCGTCAGGACCCTGTTGGACAAGCCAGCAATTTGCTGAAAAAAGTGTTTGGTGCATTGGGCAATTAGGCAGCAACTTATTCGCGAATAATGATTGGATGAATGAACCGTAATGTAGGGCAGATAACGCTACGTTCACCCACCCTACGAGGGTTAACTTTTATTGCGCATGGGCAACATTTGCCCCACCCTGCAAAAGGTGATTTATAGTCAAATCAAGCATGAGGAGTGAATATTATCGTCACGCAAGACTCGTTAAAAATTCACATTAGCAAATTTTGCGGCACAATCACCATCATCTATGATGCGCAATTAACGGCTTAATAGTCGTCAATCTGGTAGAATCCAGCTTTCACAATTTGTTGACATTTAGCTGAGTTTTCATGACACGCCCTCAAATGATTTGCCTACGCGGCAGTGCTGCCTTATCTCAATTTCGTATTGAAAAAATCCAAAAGAACCTGAGTGGTATTTGCCCGAACATTCAGCATCTGTACGCTGAATTCTGGCATTTTAGCTGGGTGAATGCCGAGTTGACTGCGCCGCAGCAAGATACGCTTAAGCAGATTCTGACGTACGGGCCAACGATGCAAGTAGAAGAACCGCAAGGCGAGTACTTTTTAGTCTTGCCTAGAATCGGCACTATTTCACCTTGGGCGTCACGTGCTACGGATATTGTTCAGCATTGCGGCATACCTCAGGTGCAGCGTGTAGAGCGGGGTATTGCTTATTATGTGCAAACTAAAAATGGCTTGGCTTTAACTGAGGCTGAGCGTCAGTTACTTTTGCCGTTGATTCATGACCGCATGACCGAGGCGGTGTTTGGCGATTTGAAAGATGCTGAAAAGCTTTATCACACAGATAGCCCGGCACCGCTAAGTACCGTGGATATTCTGCAAGGTGGCAAGGCTGCACTTGTAACAGCAAATGCTGAGATGGGTTTGGCGTTGTCGCCTGATGAAGTCGATTATTTGTTTGATAATTTCACCAAAATTCAGCGTAATCCAACCGATGTTGAGTTGATGATGTTTGCGCAGGCCAACTCGGAGCATTGTCGCCATAAAATTTTCAATGCGGATTGGGTGATTGATGGTCAAGTGCAGGATATGTCCCTGTTTGCCATGATTCGCAATACGCACAAGCTTAATCCGGGCAGCACCGTGGTGGCTTACTCTGATAACTCTTCTATCGTGGCTGGGCAGCCGGGCGTTGCTACCAAGCGTTTTTATCCAACGGCTGATGGCGCATATGGCTTTGTTGAAGAAGAAATGCACTACTTGATGAAAGTGGAAACACATAATCACCCAACTGCGATTTCACCTTTTGCCGGTGCGGCTACAGGTGCGGGTGGTGAAATTCGTGATGAAGGCGCAACCGGTAGCGGCTCTAAACCTAAAGCGGGTTTAAGCGGCTTTTCAGTTTCAAACTTGAATATTCCTGACTTTACGCAGCCTTGGGAATCAAGCAACTACGGCAAGCCGGGTCGCATTGCTTCACCTTTCCAGATTATGGTCGATGGCCCCTTGGGTGGCGCGGCATATAGCAATGAGTTTGGTCGTCCGAATATTGCGGGTTACTTCCGTACGCTTGAGTTGGAGTCTCTGGATTCAAATGGGAAAGCTGAAATGCGCGGCTACCATAAGCCGATTATGCTTGCGGGCGGAATTGGTAATATTTCTGCCAAACATTCTAAAAAGAATCCGATTCCGGCAGGTGCCGCATTGATTCAGTTAGGTGGTCCAGCAATGTTGATCGGCCTTGGCGGTAGTGCTGCATCCAGTATGGATACAGGTAGTAACGTTGAGAATCTGGACTTTGATTCAGTGCAACGCGGTAACCCAGAGTTAGAACGCCGTGCGCAGGAAGTGATTGATCGCTGCTGGCAGTTAGGCGATGCAAACCCGATTTTAAGTATTCATGATGTAGGCGCGGGTGGTATTTCGAATGCGTTCCCTGAGTTGGTGAATGACGCGGGTGTTGGGGCGATATTCCAGTTACGCGATGTACATAACGAAGAGCCAGGCATGTCACCACGTGAATTGTGGAGCAACGAGGCGCAAGAGCGTTATGTGATGGCGATTGCACAAGAAGACTTGCCACGCTTTAAGGCGATTTGTGAGCGCGAGCGTTGTCCGTTTGCCGTGGTGGGTTACGCCACTGAAGAACGCCATTTAACCGTGGCAGATAGTCATTTTGATAACAAACCAGTTGATATGGATATGTCCGTGCTACTGGGTAAGCCGCCAAAAATGACGCGTGACGTGAAAAGTACCACACGTGAATTGAAAGCGTTTGATACAAGCAAAATTGATTTGAAAGATGCCGCAGCGCGTGTGTTAAGACTGCCAGGTGTTGCAGATAAAACTTTCCTCATCACCATTGGCGACCGTTCTGTAACGGGCTTGGTGGCGCGTGAGCAAATGGTTGGCCCGTGGCAAGTGCCGGTGGCTGACGTGGCGGTAACACTTGCTGGGTATGAAACCTATCGTGGTGAAGCTTTTGCTATTGGTGAAAAAGCGCCGCTGGCACTTATCAATGCGCCAGCTTCAGGCCGCATGGCGATTGGCGAGTCAATTACCAATATCGCTGCTTGCTTGATTGATGACATCAGCGATTTGAAACTTTCTGCTAACTGGATGGCGCCTGCTGGTCATGCTGGCGAAGATGCCGCCTTGTTTGCAACCGTGAAAGCGGTGGGTATGGAGCTTTGCCCACAACTGGGTGTGAGCATTCCGGTTGGTAAAGACTCGATGAGTATGAAAACAGTGTGGAATGATAACGGAGAAAATAAAGCTGTTACATCCCCGATTTCGCTAGTGGTAACGGCTTTCTCAGCCACATCAGATGCACGTAAAACATTAACGCCGCAACTGCAAACAAATGTCGATTCGAAATTGATTCTGATTGATTTGGGCGCGGGTAAAAACCGTATGGGTGGCTCAAGCTTGGCACAGGTCTATGGCGCAGTGGGCGATGTGGCGCCAGATGTGGATGATGCTGCGCAGTTAAAACACTTCTTTACTACCATTCAGCAATTGAATAAAGAAGGCAAACTACTGGCATACCATGACCGTTCTGACGGTGGTTTGTTTACGACAGTGGTTGAAATGGCGTTCGCAGGTCATTCTGGTTTGAATATAGATATTTCAAGCTTACAAGGCGATGTGGTCAGCGCTTTGTATAACGAAGAGTTGGGTGCCGTGATTCAAGTGGTTGCAGCTGATGCAAATGCTATTGCTAAACAGTTTAACGGTTTGGCGCATGTGATTGCTGATGTTGTTGCTGGAAATCAAATTGAGATTAAGCAAAATGGTAAGCTTGTGTTTGCGGACACACGTATCAATCTGCACCGCATGTGGTCTGAAACGACTTATCAAATGCAAAAACTGCGTGATAACCCAGTGTGTGCACAGCAGGAATATGACCGTATTCTGGACGATAGCAATCGTGGTTTATTTACCGAGCTTACTTTCGCGCCTGAAGAAAATATTGCAGCGCCGTACATTGCTACGGGTGCTCGCCCGAAAATGGCGATACTGCGTGAGCAAGGTGTGAATGGTCATGTGGAAATGGCGGCGTCTTTTGATCGCGCCGGTTTTGCAACTTATGATGTGCACATGAGCGACATTATTGCTGGCCGTGTTTCACTGAAAGACTTTGCTGGCTTTGTGGCTTGCGGCGGTTTCTCTTACGGTGACGTACTCGGTGCGGGTGAAGGTTGGGCTAAATCCATTCTATTCAACGCACGTGCGCGTGATGAGTTTTCTGCTTTCTTTGAGCGCCAAGATAGCTTTGCACTTGGCGTATGTAATGGTTGCCAAATGATGAGCAACTTGCGCGAGCTGATTCCAGGTGCAGCTCATTGGCCACATTTTGTGCGTAATAAGTCAGAACAATTTGAAGCAAGATTGGCGATGGTGGAAGTCTTAGAGTCGCCTTCTTTATTTTTTAGTGGCATGGCTGGCAGCAAAATGCCAATCGCTGTTGCGCATGGTGAAGGTTTTGCCGAGTTTTCTAAAGAGCTTTCTAAAGAACCTTCTGCACAAGCCATTGTCAATGATCAGATAGCTAAAAAATTGGTGACCATGCGCTTTATCGATAATGCGTCAACACCAACAATCAGCTATCCGTTTAATCCAAATGGTTCACCACTAGGCATTACCGGATTAACCAGCACAGATGGGCGTTTTAGTATTATGATGCCACATCCTGAACGGGTAATTCGTAATGTGCAAAACACTTGGCAAGCGTGTGGTGACGATGAAGATAGTGCTTGGTTGCGTATGTTCCGCAATGCAAGACGTTACATAGCCTAGTGGACGTTACATAGCAGAGTGGTTGTATTGATCATTTAATAAATGGTTGCTTAATTACATGGTTACTTAATTAATTGGTTTTTAGTAGAAGTACAAATTAAATTTAATAAATGGGGCAGAAAATAATGAGCATTAAATTTTTCAAAATGTTGTTGGCGGTAGTAGTTTTAGGTTTTTCAATCAACACAATGGCTGCAACACAACTTACTGACGACCAATCTGTTGAATTTACCGA
>Ga0209913_1001541_pt1 | contig 12314 bp, 9 predicted proteins | sample PersoiDNA2013203_FD_185805 | JGI IMG/M metagenome (GOLD analysis project Ga0209913, IMG submission 185805) | Permafrost soil microbial communities from the Arctic, to analyse light accelerated degradation of dissolved organic matter (DOM) -... | ecosystem: Environmental > Terrestrial > Soil >... | reverse complement strand
GTCAGGGTGGTCTTGCCGTGATCGACGTGGCCAATGGTGCCGACGTTGACGTGCGGCTTGCTACGCGAAAATTTTTCTTTTCCCATTTTCAGACTCCGAAAAGTAAAGGACTGTCAAATCAAAAATCATGGTGCCCATTCCGGGAATCGGACCCGGGACCTCTCCCTTACCAAGGGAGTGCTCTGCCACTGAGCCAAATGGGCCTGTGCGACCCGTCAAATACAGGTCAACCAAAACTACATAACCATCCCAGCACATCAAATATGGAGCGGGGTAGGAGAATCGAACTCCTCGCTTTAGCTTGGAAGGCTAAGGTATTACCACTATACGAACCCCGCACAAGCTTGCAAAACAAGCAGCCGCTGCAGCGTCCCCGCATACACATGAACACGCGCTACGACGGCGAACCAACATTCAATCTGTCACTGGTGGAGAGGGATGGATTCGAACCATCGTACTCGTAAGAGGGCAGATTTACAGTCTGCTGCCATTAACCACTCGGCCACCTCTCCTTGGTGAACCGTGGATTATGCCACGAAAAAATGGCATGAACACGAGCTCAAAAGAAGAACTTTTGTTTACCAGGCAATCGGCGCGCAGCCTTGTTGCAGCAGATAAGCGTTTGCCAGACCAAAATGCCCGCAGCCCAGAAATGGCAAGGGCGGGCGGCGGGCGGACAGGGGCGATGGGTGGTTGGCGGTCAGCACCAGATGGTCGGCCGTGGCGCCACCGCCCTGCTTGGCAGGCGCCGTGATCAGACCTTGCTTCGCCTGCGCATGGGCGCCCCACAACAGGAACACCACCGGATTGTCTATTGATGCGACCGCCTTGACCACTTCATCAGTCAGAGCCTCCCAGCCCTGCCGGGCATGGCTGGCGGGCTGGCCCGCCTCTACGGTGAGGCAACTGTTGAGCAGCAAAACACCCTGGCGCGCCCAGGCGACCAATGAGCCGTCGCCGTGTGGGATTAAGTTGCCAGGGCCCAGCAAGGGGTCCTGGGCGATCTCCTTGAATATATTGCGCAGTGAAGGCGGCGGTCTGACACCGGGCGCCACCGAGAACGCCAAACCTTCGGCCTGACCGGGGCCGTGATAGGGGTCTTGGCCCAAAATGACAACTTTGACTTGCGCCAGCGGCGTCAGCGCCAGTGCGCGCAAAGGCTGCTGCGGGTAGATGATGGCGCCATGGGCCAGCCGCGCCCGCACGAAGCGCTCCAAGGCCCGACCCGCTTCACTGGTCAAAAACCGGTCCACCACAGGGCGCCAGTCGGCCGCCACCGGCCAGCGCTCGGGCGCCCACTCGGTCAAACGGGGCACGTCACCGGCGAACATGTCAGGCCGTGGCAAACATTCCCGCCAAAGCCGCACCCGGGTCGGGGGCGCGCATGAAAGCCTCGCCCACCAGGAAGGCGTTGACACCGGCCGCCCCCATGCGCAGCACGTCGTCGCGGGTGTGGATGCCACTCTCACACACCAGCAAACGGTCGGCAGGCAGTTCGCGCATGAGCGTCAAGGTGGTGTCCAGCGAAACCTCAAAAGTTTTGAGATTTCGGTTGTTGATGCCGATCAGCGGCGTTTTGAGCTGCAACGCGCGCGCCAGCTCGGGCGCATCGTGCACCTCCACCAGCACCGCCATGTCCAGGCTGCGCGCAATCGCTTCAAGGTCTTTCATTTGCGCATCATCCAGAATGGCCGCAATCAGCAATACGGCATCGGCCCCACAAGCGCGCGATTCATAAATTTGATAGGCGTCCAGCATGAAGTCTTTGCGCAGCACCGGCAACGGGCAGGAGGCGCGGGCCTGCTTGAGGTAGTCAATGCAACCCTGGAAAAACTGCAGGTCGGTGAGTACCGACAAACAGGCTGCACCATGCTCCGCATAGCTTTGCGCTATATCGGCGGGGATGAAATCCTCGCGCAGCACGCCCTTGGATGGGCTGGCTTTTTTGATCTCGGCAATCACAGCGGGCTGCCCGGCGGCGATCTTGCTGCGCAGGGCGGCGACAAAATCCCGTGTCAACACACGCGACTCGGCATCAGCGCGCATCGCGGCCAAGGGTTTGCGGGCAATGGCTGCCGCGATTTCCTGGCGTTTGACGGCCACGATTTTTTCCAGAATGTCGGTCACTTCGCTGCGCCTTTCAGTTGTTGGGACATGGAAACAAGTTGCGCCAGCTTGGCTCTGGCCGCTCCTGATTCAATGGCTGCTCGTGCTTTAGCAATGCCAGCGCTCATCGTCGGCACGACATTGGCAGCGTACAGCGCAACGCCAGCATTGAGAATCACGATGTCTCTTGCCGCCCCCGGCACGTTGTCCAACACCCCCAGCAGCATGGTTTTGGACTGCTCCGGCGTCTCCACCTTGAGCGCGCGGTTGCTGGCCATGACCATACCGAAGTCTTCCGGGTGAATCTCATACTCGGTGATTTCACCGTGTTTGAGCTCTCCTACCAATGTGGTCGCGCCCAATGACACTTCGTCCATACCGTCTTTGCCATACACCACGACCGCGTGCTCGGCGCCCAAACGCTGCAGCGCGCGCACCTGAATACCCACCAGGTCCGGGTGAAACACACCCATCAGGATATTTGGGGCTCCCGCCGGGTTGGTCAGCGGCCCGAGCAGATTGAAGATGGTCTTGATGCCCATCTCCTTGCGCACCGGTGCCACGTTTTTCATGGCCGGGTGGTGATTGGGCGCAAACATAAAGCCGACCCCCACCTGTTCAATGCACTGGGCAATGGCCTCGGGCGACAGGTTGATGTTGACACCCAGCGACTCCATCACGTCGGCGCTGCCGCTCTTGCTGCTGACGCTGCGGCCACCGTGCTTGCTGACCCGGGCCCCCGCAGCGGCGGCCACAAACATGGCGCAGGTTGAAATGTTGAAAGTATGCGAGCCGTCACCGCCGGTGCCCACAATGTCCACCAGATGACTTGTGTCGGCGACATTGACCTTGGTGGAGAACTCGCGCATCACCTGCGCGGCGGCCGTGATTTCGCCGATGGTTTCCTTTTTGACGCGCAGGCCGGTGATCAGGGCTGCAATCATGACGGGCGACCACTCGCCCGTCATGATGCCGCGCACGATGTGCAGCATCTCGTCATGAAAAATCTCGCGGTGCTCAATGGTGCGCAGCAGCGCTTCTTGCGGGGTGATTTTGTGGGTGTTCGGCATGGTCTTAAGTTGAGGAAAGCGTTGGCTCACGTAGCTTCAGTTTGTCGCGCAAGGTTTCAGGAAGGTGGATTGTCCGTCAAGGCCAGTTTCAGGCCAAATCCGATGAACATCACGCCAGCCGAGCGCTGCAGCCAGACCATGCCTTGCTGCAGTGTGGCCAAGCGCCGGGACACGGCCGCGCCCAAGGCCGCATAGCCCAGGTTGACCCACAGGCCATTGAAATTGAAAACCAGTCCGAGCAGCAAAAACGCGACCGTTTTGTACTCAGCCCCCGGTGCAATGAACGGCGGCAAAAAAGCCAGAAAAAACAAGGCCACCTTGGGGTTCAAGGCATTGGTCCAGAATCCTTTGATAAACACATTGTTTAAATCATTTTGGCCTGTAGCCCCCGTGAATATTGGGTCAACAGCTATTGAATCAGGAGTATCTTTCTTGCTTCCCGAGATCAGCATGGTCCAGCCCGCGTACACCAGATAGGCCGCACCCAGCCACTTCAGAAAGGAAAAGGCGGTGCTCGACGCCGCCAGCAGGGCGCTCACGCCCAGCGCCGCCGCCACAATGTGCACAAAGCAGCCCGTCGTGATGCCCAGCGCCGCCACCGCCCCGCTGCGCCAGCCGCTTCTGAGCGAATGGGTCACGATGTAGAGCACATCGGGGCCCGGCGTCAGGTTGAGCAAGATACCGGCGGCCATGAAGAGGCCGAGATGATCGATACCGGCAAACAGGGTCATCGCGTCAACTTCCAAAGTTGTGTCGGCAAAACCAGCGGCTCACGGTCTGCCCACTAAAAAATCACGCATCGCCGCCACGGTGCGGTCAATACCCGCCCCATCGACATCCAGATGCGCCACAAAACGCAGGCGGTACAAGCCGGTGACCAGAATGCCCCGCGCCGCCAGGTAGGGGATCAACTCCGCTGCGCGCGCTTTGGCCTCACCCACCAGATCGACAAACAAAATATTGGTCTGCGGCGGCTCCACAACCAGGCCCGCCAGCTTGCTCAGGCCCTCAGCCAGCCGCTTGATGAGCGCGTGGTCGTCGGCCAGCCTGGCAACGTGATGGTCCAGCGCGTACGTGCCCGCCGCTGCCAGCAGACCTGACTGGCGCATGCCGCCGCCCGCCATTTTGCGGATGCGGTGTGCGCGGCCGATGAAGTCCTGGCGACCACACAAGACCGAACCGACCGGCGCGCCCAGGCCCTTGCTCAGGCAGACCGAAACGCTGTCAAAACACTGGGCGATGCGACGCGCCTCAACCAGCGCGTCAGCGCCATGGGTGGCCGCCTGCGCAACCGCCGCGTTGAACAAGCGGGCGCCATCCAGATGACGGCTCAGGCCCCTGGACCTGGCCAGGTCAGTGGCCTGCTGCACATACTCAAACGGCAACAGCTTGCCGCCCCACGTGTTTTCCAGCGCCAGCAGCCGGGTGCGGGCGAAGTGCTCGTCATCGGGTTTGATGGCCGCTTCAATGTCCGCCAGCGGCAAAGTGCCATCGGGCTGGTGGTTCAAAGGCTGCGGCTGCACGCTGCCAAACACCGCCGCGCCGCCACCCTCCCAGCGATAGCAATGCGCGTATTGGCCCACGATGTATTCGTCGCCGCGCTGGCAATGGGCCAGGATGGCGCACAAATTGCTCTGCGTGCCGGTGGGCACAAACAGCGCCGCCTCAAAACCCAGCAGCGCCGCCAGTTTGTCCTGCAAGGCGTTGACGCTGGGGTCATCGCCAAACACGTCGTCGCCCAGCGGGGCCGCCAGCATGGCCGCGCGCATGGCAGGGGTCGGCTGCGTCACGGTGTCGCTGCGCAGGTCGACTTTGATAGTTTCTGTTTTATGAATCATTTTGGCCTCTAGCCCCCGTCAATATTACGTATATAGCTACATTATAAATAGCAAACAAAGTCACACCCGCTGCCTGGTCAGTCGAGGACAGAGCTTCACTTCGCGTCACTGCGGTCTGTCCCGCGAGGTAGACCGCCAACATCCGACAATTTGTCGAGGACAGAGCTTGTGCGCTTCGCGTCACTGCGGTCTGTCCCGCGAGGTTTCAGGAAGTTCTTCAGCATGGCATGCCCATGCTCGGTCAGGATGCTCTCGGGGTGAAACTGCACACCTTCAATGTCCAGGCTGGTGTGTTTGATGCCCATGATCTCGCCGTCATCGGTCCAGGCGGTGATTTTCAGGCAAGGCGGGCAAGTGGCGCGCTCAATGGACAGTGAGTGGTAGCGGTTGACGGTGAACTGCGCGGGCAAGCCGGCAAACACGCCCTCTTGGGTGGTGGTGATTGAGCTGGTCTTGCCGTGCATGAGTTGCTGCGCTCGAATAATCTTGCCGCCAAAGGCAGCGCCAATCGCTTGATGACCCAGGCAGACGCCCAAAATTGGCAGCCGACCAGCAAAGCGCTGGATGGCCGCCACCGAAATACCGGCTTCAGCGGGCGAACAGGGGCCGGGCGAGATCACCAGCCGATCCAGCGCGCCGGCAAGCAAGCGTGCCTCGATTTCATCGAGCGTGATTTCATCATTGCGCGCCACCGTCACATCCGCCCCCAGCTCACCCAGGTACTGCACGATGTTGTAGGTGAAGCTATCGTAGTTATCGATCATCAAGAGTTTCATATGTCGCTCCGGCGAATGGTTAGGGTAATCCAATGGTGGGGGCCGCACCCCCACCATCAGCGGGTGGCAGCAAAGTTGCATGTTCAGAGGCAGGCACAAACAATACAAACCGGTCGCGCCCAGCCGCTTTGGCCTGGTACATGGCCTCATCGGCATGGCGCGTCAGCGCCATCTCGTCGCTGGCGTGCTCCGGGTAGACGGCAATGCCGGTACTGAACGAAATGGTGACTCTGCGCCCTGCTGACAGGGCGAACGGCTTACCGAACGCCTGATGAATTTTCTCGGCGACCGCCATGGCATCCTGCGCTGCCTCGATGCTGGGCAACAGCAGCACGAATTCATCGCCGCCCAGGCGTGCGACGGTGTCTGACTCGCGCACGCAGGCCTGCAGCCGCTGCGCCACTGCCTGCAACAGTTCGTCACCCGTCTGGTGGCCAAAGGCATCGTTGACGGGCTTGAATTTGTCCAGATCAAGAAACAGCAGCGCCAGGCGGCCGCGCTCGCGTTTGGCCTGGCTCATCGCCTGATGCAGCCGGTCTTGCAGCAAGCGCCGATTCGGCAGGCCGGTCAGCGGGTCGTAAAAGGCCAACTGCTTGATATCGTCTTCAGCCGCCTTGCGCAGCGTGATGTCGGTGTGGGTGGCCACGTAATGGGTAACGCCACCTTCGTCACTGCAGACCGCCGTGATGCTGAGCCAAACGGGGAAGCATTCCCCGTTTTTGCGCCGGTCCCAGATTTCACCCTGCCAGGCACCGCCGCGTGTGATGCCATCCCACATGGCGGCGTAAAACGCCGGGTCATGCCGACCTGATTGCAAGACCCGCGGCGTCGCCCCGAGAACGTCTTGTGCCGTGTAGCCAAACAGCTCGGTAAATGCGTGGTTGACGCGCAAAATCAGCTGGTTCGCATCGGTGACCATGATGGATTCCTGGCATTCAAAGGCGACAGCGGCAATGCGCAAATCGGCCTCCCGCAGCTTGCGCTCGGTCACGTCCTCGGTCGTGCCAATCAGACGGCTGGGCGCACCCTGCGCATCGCAATGCAGCGTCGCGCGATTGCGCATGAAGCGCACCTGCCCATCCTGGCGCCGAATCTGGAACGTCAGATTGAACGCCTGACGGTTTTTCAGCACCGCACGGGTGGCCGCCTTGATGCGCTCCAGTTCACCCGGCAGCATAAGTTGATGCCAGTCGTCGTTGCGCGCATTGGCCATCCGGGCGTCGAGCCCGAACAGATCAAACATCGCGGTGTCCCAGTGGTAGCGCCGTGTTTTTAGATCGAACTCCCAAATGCCGACACCGGTGGCCTCGGTCGCCAACTTGAGCCGCTGATTGATCACGCGCTGCTGTACCCGTTGCCGCTGATAAATGGAGAGGCCCGCCATGCACAGCAACACGAAAAGCACGTACACCAGAAGCTGGTTCCTGACATCACGCTGCCAAGGGGCAAACAAGGCATCCCAGCCCCGGCTGAGGGAGACGACCAGCGGTTTGTCCATGGCCAGGTCAGCCGGCTGGATGGTTCGCAGTACGGGTAGTCGCTTGTCTCCGCTGGAAATGGCGATGCCCTCGAAATGGCTGACCGGGCGTTTGCTCTCCAGATGCTGTCTGAAAAAGGACCCCGGCACCGAAACATTCTTGCCGATCACATCGGGCAACGCGGGCTGGCTGACAAATATCTGGCCATCACCGTGCACCAGCATCGACCACATGTCATCGGCATAGCGCACCGAATTCAGCAAGGTCTGGATGTCCACCGGATCGACTGCTGCGGACACGACCCCTGCGAATTCACCATGGGGTCCAACAACCGTGCGACTCAGGTTGATGACAAAATTTCCCAGGACAGTTTTAAACGGCGAACTGATAAAGAAGGTTTTTGGACTCAATGACCGCAAAGGCGCCTGAAAGTATTCGCGCTGATAAGCATTGACCCCGATCAGCTCTTCACGGCTCGACTGGGTGACGATGCCCTTGACATCGAGCACCAAAAAGGTACGCACCGAAGGCATCGAGGCTTCCATGCTCTTGAGCTGACGAATGGCACGCTCCCGGCCATCGGGCTGGCCTGCCCAAAAGGGCAGCTCGGCAATGACCGATTCCAGCGCGAGGTTGATGGCCACCAGCTGACGCGAGAGGTTGTCTTCGATTACCTTCGACTGTGTCGCCAGGCGCTCGCGCTCCACCGCTTCAATGCGCTCATGCTCGCGGTGGAGGTTGTAGGCGAGATACGCGCCCAGACCGCCCAGGCAAGCGGCCAGCAGCAACCAATGTCGCGAATAACGCAGAAAGCGCTTCACTCCAGCCCTTCCTCCACCAACTCTGCCGCCCGCAGCAATGCCCGCGCTTTGGCTTCGGTCTCTTTCCATTCCAGCTCCGGCACCGAATCGGCCACGATGCCGGCCGCCGCCTGGACATAGAGTGTCTGGTCCTTGATGATGCCGGTGCGAATCGCGATCGCCACGTCCATGTCACCGGCGTAACTCAGGTAACCGCAAGCGCCGCCATAGAGGCCGCGCTTGGTCGGCTCCAACTGGTCGATCAGCTCCATGGCGTGCACCTTGGGCGCGCCGGTCAGCGTGCCGGCCGGAAAGGTGGCCCTGAGCACGTCCATGCTGGTCATGCCGTCGAGCAGCGTGCCCTCGACGTTGCTCACGATGTGCATCACATGGCTGTAGCGCTCCACGCTGAAGGCCTCAGTCACTTTCACGCTGCCAATTTTGGCAATGCGGCCAATGTCGTTGCGCGCCAGGTCGATCAGCATCACGTGCTCGGCGCGCTCCTTCGGGTCGCCCAGCAACTCCACTTCGGCCGCCTTGTCCAGCTCCAGGCTGGCGCCACGGGGCCGCGTGCCGGCCAGCGGTCGGATGGTGACTTTCTGCTCCGTCTTGCCTTCAAAAGTCACCTGCTCCTGGCGCACCAGAATCTCCGGGCTGGCGCCGACCACATGAAAATCACCAAAGTGGTAGTAGTACATGTAGGGGCTGGGGTTGAGCGCGCGCAAGGCCCGGTACAAGCTCAGGGGCGACTCGGTGTAGCGCTTCTTGATGCGCTGACCCACCTGCACCTGCATGAAGTCGCCGCCCGCAATCAGCTCCTTGGCGCGCTCCACGGCCGCAATGTAGTCGGCCTTGGCAAAGTCGCGCTCGGCTGTGTGACTTTGTGTCGGCTTGACCACCGGCGCGCTGACCGAGTATTTCAGCTGCTCTTTCAACTCGCGCAGGCGCTTCTTGGCATTCGCATAGGCCTCGGGACGGGCCGGGTCGGCATAGACGATCAAGTACAGCTTGCCCGACAGGTTGTCGATCACCGCCAGCTCTTCGCACTGCAACAGCAGGATGTCGGGGCAGCCCAGGGTGTCGGGCGGGCAGGAGGCTTCCAGCTTTTTCTCGATGTAGCGCACGGCGTCGTAGCCAAAGTAGCCGGCCAGGCCGCCGCAAAACCGTGGCAGCCCCGGACGCAGCGCGACCTTGAAGCGTTTTTGATAGTCCGAGATGAAGTCCAGCGGATTAAGGCCTGAGGTTTCCACCACCACGCCATCGGTGACGACTTCGGTGCGCACATTGGGCCCAAACCCCATGGACCGCACCAGCGTGCGGGCCGGCAGGCCGATGAAGCTGTAGCGGCCAAAGCGCTCGCCGCCGACGACGGATTCCAGCAAGAAGCTGTACTTGCCGCTGTCTTTGGAATACGCCAGCTTCAGGTACAGCGACAGTGGGGTTTCCAGATCGGCAAAGGCTTCTGCCATCAGGGGAATGCGGTTGTAGCCTTGGGCGCTCAGGCTTTTGAATTCGAGTTCAGAGATCATGGAACAGATTCTTTCAGTTCAAAGCCAGCCTTTGGGCACGCGGCTGGAGCAGGTAGCTGCCAGCGCGCGGTAGGACCAGCGGGCAGCACGACGTGCTGCGGTTCATTCAGACCAAGGAGGGAGAAAAGTCAGGCGTGAGCCGACGTGTCTGGTAGCGGGCGCCAGAGCCAGGCTCCCCGGTCGCTGCAACCTGTGATGCTGATGCGGTGAATGAACATGCGCGCCAGTGTAGCAAACCCTGGCCCGCTGACTGATTGACCGTCACATTCGGGACGTGTCATCGCAAACCCTAAGCGAAAACCCTCTTGCGCAGCACTGCCAATCACCCCAGAATCGCGCCACCAACCAATTAGCACGGTCGTTCTATTAAAGGAAACTCATGAAGCTTGTTCAACATCTGGTGCTGGCACTGGGCGCCACCCTGTTCGCCTTCAACGCCCTGGCCGCCCCGGTCGAAATTCATGGCGTCAAACTGGAAGACACGGCGCAGGTACACGGAACTCAACTGCAACTCAATGGCGCCGGTACCCGCTACAAGTTCGTCGTCAAAGTCTATGTGGCGGGCTTGTATCTGGCCAAAAAGGTGAACACGCCCGATGAAGTGATCAGCCAACCTGGCCCGAAGCGCCTGAGCATCACCATGGTGCGAGATGTTGATGCCAATGAATTTGGCAAGTTATTGACTCGCGGCATTGAAGACAACATGGGCAAGGCCGCCATCTCCAAATTGATACCTGGACTGCTGCGAATGGGGAAGATTTTCTTTGATCATAAGAAATTGGTGGTGGGCGACAACTTCACCATAGATTGGGTGCCCGGCTCCGGCACCGTCATCACCGTCAAGGACGTGGTGCAGGGCGAGCCGTTTCAGGAGCCGGAATTTTTCAAGGCGCTGATGATGATCTGGCTGGGCTCATCACCGGCTGATTACAAACTCAAGGAGGCCTTGCTGGGTGGCAAGTGACCCAGCCAACGAGCCAGTGAGTCGGGGCCTGCAGCGGCTTTATGATGGCGGCTTTGACCGACACGGGCCGCATGGAGCAAACGCATGAATAGACTGAAAATTTCCACCCGACTTGCCATTCTGATCGGCATGCTGGCCATGTTGCTGGTGCTGATCGGCGGCATTGGCCTGTATGGCATGAGCAAGAGTGACGAGGCGCTCGATGCCGGGTACAACCATTCCACCGTCCAAATCGCCCACATGGCCGACGTCAAGTACCTGATGCTGCGCAATCGGCTGGTCATTGCCAACGCCGTGCTTGAGCAATTGCCCGAGCGCACCAAGCGCAGCGTCGACGAGGTCGAAGCCAATATCGCCAAGATCAGCAAGATATGGGACGAGTACATGACCGGCCCAAAATCGCCCGAAGAGGCTCAGTTGGCCAAGGCCTATGCCGACAAGCGTGGCATGTATGAGCAAGAGGGCTTGAAGCCCGCCATTGCCGCCCTGCACGACAGTGACTTTCTACAAGCGCGCCAGATCGTGGTGGAAAAAATCCGCCCCACTTTTGACGCCGCGCGGGACGCGGCTGACGCTCTGCAAAAATTCCAGCTGGATGAAGCCAAAAAGGGTTTTGAGGCTAACAGCGACCGCTACCACACCATCCGCGCCGTGTGTATTGCCGCCATCGCGTTGGGCCTGCTGTTTGCGGCCTGGTTTGGCTGGATGTTGGCGCGTGGCATTGCCAACCCCTTGCAGCGCGCGGTAAAGATCTCTGAAGCGGTGGCGCAAGGCGATTTGAGCCAAACCATCAGAGTCACCAGCGGAACCGACGAGATCTCGGCGCTGATGCGTGGCTTTGCCCACATGCAAACCAGCCTGGCCAGCGTCGTCACCAACGTGCGCCGGGGCTCCGAAGGCGTGGCCACGGCCAGCGCCGAAATTGCGCAAGGCAACAGCGACCTCTCAAGCCGCACCGAGAGTCAAGCCAGCGCGCTGGAACAAACTGCCGCATCCATGGAGCAACTCAGCTCCACCGTCAAAGCCAACGCCGACAACGCGCGCCAGGCCAATCAACTGGCCCTGAGCGCCAGTACGGTCGCCGTGCAGGGCGGCGAAGTGGTGGCGCAGGTGGTGGACACCATGAAAGGCATCAATGACGCCTCCCGCAAGATCAGCGACATCATCAGCGTCATTGACGGCATCGCCTTCCAGACCAACATCCTGGCGCTCAACGCCGCCGTGGAAGCGGCGCGCGCCGGGGAGCAAGGCCGTGGCTTTGCCGTGGTGGCTTCTGAAGTGCGCTCGCTGGCCGGACGCTCGGCCGAAGCTGCCAAGGAAATCAAGAGCCTGATCAACGCCAACGTGGAGCACGTTGAGCAAGGTACGCTGCTGGTGGATAAGGCGGGCAGCACCATGACCGAGGTGGTCAGCGCGATCAAACGCGTGACGGACATCATGGGTGAGATCAGTGCCGCCAGCAACGAACAAAGCCTGGGCGTGGCACAAGTCGGCGAAGCGGTCACACAAATGGACCAGGTCACCCAGCAAAACGCGGCGCTGGTCGAAGAGATGGCAGCGGCAGCCAGCAGCCTGAAATTACAGGCGCAGGAGTTGGTGCAAGTGGTGGCGGTCTTCAATCTCGGCACCAATGACACCCAGCACGGTATGGCCACAATGGCTGCGGTGCGCTCGCACAAGCCGGGCGCTGCACCGTTCAAGGGCAACGAGCGGCGCGGCGCTGGCGTCCCCAAGGGTGCAGCGGCCCGATCAC
>Ga0209913_1001540_pt1 | contig 12314 bp, 7 predicted proteins | sample PersoiDNA2013203_FD_185805 | JGI IMG/M metagenome (GOLD analysis project Ga0209913, IMG submission 185805) | Permafrost soil microbial communities from the Arctic, to analyse light accelerated degradation of dissolved organic matter (DOM) -... | ecosystem: Environmental > Terrestrial > Soil >... | reverse complement strand
CCAGCCAGCGTGCAGGACTACGTTGTGGTGCAAGAGCTTTGCCACACCGCGGAGAAGAGCCACACCCGGGCATTCTGGGCCTTGGTTACTCGACAGTTGGCTTGCGCCGACATGTGCAGCGATGTCGGCCTGCGCAATCCCATGGGCTTTGCAGACTCGGCGTGCGTTTTCTGCGCGGGCGCGCAACTTCGCTTCAATCATTCGTAAAGCATACCTTAATGCATATACGCATATCAAGCACGCAATGGCGAGTTGTCGCGACTTGACCGAGTCAGATGAAGGAATCAGAGGCAGGCGGCGTGGCCTTCATGGCAAGTTCGATGGCCTGGCGCGTCATGGGCAATGCATCTAGCGAATTCATCTTGGCCTTGAGTTCAGGGATCGCTTGATACAGCTGCCAAAACCGGATGCGACGCAGCCCCTCCTCCGTCATCAACCGAAGCGCAGTTTCCCGGACTTGGGCGCTCAAATCCAGGTCGCGGGCTGACCAGTCCACCGGGGACATCCGCAAGCGACTGCTCAGTGAAATCGAGGCGGGTTTGTGCGTGTTCAACCAGGCGCGGTCATTGCGATACAGCCAGGCATATGCACCAGGTGCCATCTCCCTCATCCACTTGAGGCCGAGGGCTCCGTTGACCTCAAGCTGGATGAGCCAAGCGGCTCTCGCGCGAGCACGTACTTTGGACTCTCTCGCCGTGCTCCAAGCAGCATGCAACCCCGGCTCTCCAAGCAGTACCCGGGTAACGGTTTCGACTGACACCCCTGCTGCAGCCGCGACATCCGCTTTGTCTACGCCCAGTCGCAATTGCCGCACGGCCTGAGCTCTCACCGTCGGAGAAAGCTTCTTTGGTCTTCTTGATAGATGGAGGCCCATGCTGCCCGCCCAAACCATCGCGGTCTGGGTATCGATGCCGACCTCGCGGGCGGCCCGTCGCACGGACTGCCCCTCCTCACGGATCAATCGAGACAAAAGGTCTCGACGCGGATCCCCTTCTTCCATTGGAGATCCGGATGGGGATTCAAGCGTTGGGACATCAACGCCTTTGAAAGTGTGCTCACACGCCTCTTTGAACTTGGTTGTAGTACCAAACAACCAATGGATGAGCATCAGATGGCGCAGGGGGTGCGTGCCGGAGCGCGGAGGCCTGAGCAATCGAGACAGTTGAGTTGATGCCTCTACAGCGTCTTTGGGCAGTCCGGAAAATTCCGGAACGCCCCTGAGCAGTTCGGCGTACTGGAGATACGCGCCGGCGATTTCGGCTCCCCTGAGTTGGCCAGCAGGTGTGATCCAACTGCGGCGCTGCAACTCGTGTCGGTACACCTCGTGCAGACGAGCCACAACTAGAGGTTGTTCGGCACCTTGACTGACAATGTCCTGAACGAGCGTTGCAAGGCTCATCAGCGCGTCGAACGAGTGGGCATCGTCCATTGGCACCGGCTGCAATTCACCACCATTGGGTAGCAGCCACTGAAATCGCTGGACTCCGGTTGCCTTGAGTGAAGATTGGAGCAAGGGCACCCTGTGAGATGCACACACCCAGACGCCTGGATATTGATGCCGCAAGTGCCAATAGGCCCAACCGTAGGTCTGTGCATCCTGCGCCATGCACGAGGGGCACGCCTTCAATGGATGGTTCGACCGAAATCGACTGGTCAGAATTCCCAACCTCAGCTTCAGGTGGGAAACGTCGGGCCCAGCCATGCTTGATACGACATCGTCGACCGCGTTCGCCCCAAGGAACGCCTGGTAGTACCTGAGGAGGGTATGTTCTCGTGCGATGGTTTGCACATCGCCTGCGGCCTCACCCACTCGATCAATGAATGCCTGCAGAGAGTTCGGGAAATCGTGATGCGTGCCCGCGCGCAGACGCCCGAAGATCAGCTCACTAGTCTTTGCCGGGGTGGTGTGCCCCCAAAGAAAGTGATGCCGGCTCACCAGACTGAAGAATGTCTCGTCTGGGAGCCAAGACAGCAGCTGGTACTGCGGAAAGAGGCCGTCGAAGGGGCGCATTTCCGGAATCTAGCAGGGCCTCTCTCGGCAGCATAGGGGCGGTAGAGCCAACCACCCAGGCCCATGCGTCCAATGCGGTCCAGTATCAATGCGCGAGGTTGTAGATTGGCTCATCAGTCAATGTGACGGATGGGGATAATATTTGGCCATTCCGTTCCCCCCCCGAAGGCTGTAATGACCATCGCTCCCAAGACCTTGTCCAATCTACAGGCCGCCGGTGCGGCTTTGAATGTCGCTGCTCAATCATTGCAGCGAGAACTCCAAGCCCACTCGCAGGCCTTGATGGAGCAAATGGCTCTGCAACCGTTTGGGGCTGAAGCGGATGGTTCGTACCAGCAGATGCGCCAGGTGGCGCGTCTGGCCCATGAGATCAACTCTTTGGAACAGCAGCTCAAGGCCATCTACCAAGAGGCAGCCCAATTCGCCCAGGCTGAAATCCCTGTTTTGCCGGCCCTGCCTTCAGCAAGTCGCAGTCGACGGATCAAGCGCGACACAGAGTCCCGAGCGTCAGTGATTGCCGAAGTCGAAGACGTGAAGGCCATTGAACCGAAAGAGCCGAAGCCCAAGGCCACGCGCAAAACGTCAGCGCACAATAAAGCTCTCTCAACTACGAAATCTACCAAGCCATCTAACCCCGAGAGACTGTTGAAGGCGTTGCAAAAAATCTTGAAGGGAAAGACCAAGGCGGTGAGCCAGGTCGAATTGGCCCAAGCCAGCGGGCTGCCACGCGGTTCGATCGGGGCTTCGATCAAAAAGCTGCAGGAGACACAAAAGTTGGTGATTGATGCAGATGGGTTCTACCGGCTGGCGTGATCGTCCCAACAGATGGATCCACAGCCTGAAGGAGGCGCGACCATGACAAGATCAGGCATTCATCCCGCCGATGCGCTTCGCAACGCATCGAGCGCTCTGGAACCTGATCAGCGGACAGTCATAGCGGCGGCACCAGATGTTCCGTCTCTTGCAAGCCATCATGCTGAAATCGCAGCCATTCGGCTCAGCACTTCGGTGCCAGAACCGGTCGCTGTTCAGTTCGAGGTTGCCAAGAACCTGTACCTCTATGCCTGGTACGTCTACCGCTTTTACATGACGGCGTCTGCACAGGCGCTCGCGACGCTGGAGTTCGGGCTACGAGAGAGGCTGCGTAACAGTTTGCTTGAGCAGAACCCAAAGAGCAGTCCCACGCTTCGCAACCTACTTCATCACGCGATCGATATCGGCCTTGTCAAAAACGAAGGATTTCGGAGATGGCACAGGGCTGCTGAACTGAGCGCGCAAGAGCGGGTTTCTATGAAAGTCCTCAAAGCGCGGATTGACGGACAACTGGCTAACTTAGATACCTGGACACCCAAGACCGTAGAGATAACGCCTGAAGATCAGAGCTGGGATCTTGTCGACCACCTGCGCAACAGCTTGCCCAAAACGCGCAACGAGTTGGCGCATGGAAGTCCGATGCTGACCAATCAGGTGTGGGGAACTCTGGAGCTGGTCGCTGAAATTTTGAATCAACTCTATCCTGCACCAGCTTCTGCGGAGGCTGCCGACACCTGTGTCACCACTTGACCTTCGCCTGTATCCAGAACTCCAACGAACGGTGATCGGAAAACCGTGAAGGGTTGGAAATTCACGTCGATACTCGCTCCGCCCTGCGACAGCGGTTACTCATGGCTGAAACATCGATTTGTAGCACGCACCGACGAGGAGCAGTCGCTCGGTATTGGTGGATTTCGGGCTGCCAACCAATAGGTCTAGGCTTCCCGGGAGTCAGATGGAAATGTCCTATATGCCGTAGCCAGCGGGATCAAGCTCTCGAGTAACTCAAACTTATTCAACATGACCGTGCCTCATTTTTGGATGGGCTATTTGCACAGATCAGCTTGAATACCGATCAAGTAACTGCGCACGCCAGCACTATCGGACAAGGGGCAGCAGGCCACGCGCATGTGAAACGCTAGCTGTTCGACTCTCGACTTCATGCGCTCGCTCTTTGTTACATTACATTTGACGAAGTCGTCTGCGGTGTCCATCTTGGGTATGCACTTAGGTGCCACCAATTTGTCCACAAAATTGATTACATAAGCAGGTTCCAAGGGGAGCGGATCTGGTGAATCACAAATTGTGACAAACTGACCCGACATCTACAAAAAGCAAAGGGTATTCCACATGGTGTGCAAGGTCCGGTATCTGAACAGCGCGGGCATCATGCCCAGGGAAATCAAAGGCGTGGATGCACTGGCGAAAGCGTTTCCCTCAGAGTGGCTGCTGTATGTCGCGTTGAACTGCTACCCGCGAAATCAGGACCCGATGGAAATTGACGCTCTGCTTGTGATCGAGGATCAGATCCTCCTACTAGAGATTAAGGATTGGAATCCCAAGCTCACCCACCAAAACGACCGGTGGTATGTAGGCGGACAGTCGCGCGGACGCTCCGCCGTGATCCAGGCTAGCGAAAAAGCTCGTAAATTGAAATCGGTCTTGGGCTCCGAGATACCCATAATCAAGAATTCTCTTTGGATCGAGCCCCGAGTCGTGCTGACTGGCCAAGCGACATCCGAACACTTGCATCATAGTGAAAAGCCGTTTGTCTGGTCACTGGCTGAGGCTTGCTCTATCGCGAAGCCCGCAAATCGACGCCAGCTGCTGAAACCGAGGAAAATCTCCTTGATCAAGCTCTACCAGTTCGAAAATGAATTCGACCAAGTCACGGGAAACACCAAGATTTTCCAGCCATTGGAGGCAGATTGGGCCGGTTACCGAGTTACGGAAGAAGAGGTGTTCCGGCACCCGAAAGGTGTGTGGCTGGACCATCTTGCAGAGCGCAAAGGCGAGCCTCGGCTCAAGGCGCTGGTCCGGTCCTGGTCGTTTGATCAGCTTCCTCCGGGGCTGAACAGTGGAAATCATCGCCGGCTCATCGTCGATCGTGAAACCAAGGCTTTTGCTCATCTGAGCGCGGTCGGCAGCGACCTCATTGAACGTGGCAGGCTGCTTCGCGAGATAGTCCAATCGCCCGAGGAGGTCCTAACCCATCATTTCGAAGTTCGTGCCCTCGGCCGAGGATGGCTGACGCTAGATAGATATTTAGAGAAGGCCCGAGATGATTTATCCGCAGCCGATCGGTTGCTTGTCGCAACTGGACTGCTCAATATCGTCAAAGAGTTGCACCATCACCTTGTCAGTCACCGTGACCTAGGTCCGCGCAGCGTCTGGTTGTCAGGCCCTACATCGATGGCGCTGACCGGCCTTATGTCATGCCAGATCCCGGACGAGCTGTCCGTTGTCGACTGGCTAACGACCTTGCGTGGGTATGCCCCTGACCTGCCGGAAGAAGGCCCCGTCAAACTTCCAAGCACTGGACGCCAACGCGATGTTTTCCTCGTCGGCTACTTGGTAGGGTGGATATTGGCTGGCGGTGATCTAGGCAATCCAACGAACTTGAATATCCTGCCGGAAGATTTCTCTGCATTTCGTCCGTGGCTGATGAGAGCGTTGAATCCGAATCCCGTTGAGCGCTTCCTCGACGCCGGAGCAATGTTGGAAGAGTTCACTCGACTTATAGAGTCGCAGAGCACGGATGTTGTTGATCAATCGCTGCTGGACAGGCATGAAACGTCAGAAATTCCCTATCTGCGGTGGCCGTCTGCTAGGCAGTTATCCAATAAGCAGCGATGCTCCGTTTATGTGACCTTAGGATCGGACGGGCGTGAGTTCACCGTCAAAATCTGGAACGGACTAGCACGGAACGTATCTGCGGCTACTGACCTTGCGCTGCTGCGCCTTTTAGACAGTACAAGCAGAATTATGGCCGCACCGACCCCAGCGCTACCAAGGTTTGTCGGCGTCGGGCTGTCACCGATCGGACCTTTCGTAGTGTACGAGCATGAGACAGGGCTACCGCTTGAGCAACTCGGTCCGCTGGGAGCTAGTGAGGTTCTCGGGGTTTGCGCTAAATTGATGTCGGCCGTCACGGCCTTGCATGACCTGGGCTGCGATCACGGTGACATCACGCAGCGCAACATCATCTACGACGAAGCATCGTCAAAGCTTTGCTTGGTTGACCCATTCGACATCTCGCCGGTCGGCGATGGCGCCGTCAGAACACCCACGTTGTGCCCACCTAACTGGGAGCGGCTCAGTCAGCAGGCGATCGACCGCTACGCGGTGCTTCGGATCGCGGCAGATCTCGTAGCCGAACGAAACGAGGACTCGTTTGAACTACTGCGCGACACGCTGACCAATGAACTGAGTCGGCCTGTAATCGAGACCTTCGAAGTTGCTTTGGCAGCAGTCAATCGGGCGACGAGCTTGCTTACGGCGCCAAGTGTCCATTCTTTCGTCCTGACCTCACGTCAATTTAAGAATGGGACACACCAGTACGATCCGTCGGAGTACCTTGTCAACCGAGCGAAGAGAGACAGCGGCACTTGTCGATATCACTTAACTTCCGCAGACCATCAGTTCGCCTTCGAAGGTACTGGAGACAAACTCATCCGGTGGTTTCTAAACCAGACGACGTTCCCAATGCTCGCACACGAGTCACTGCGAGCAACAAAGATCAAGCTGCAGCTGACTTTGCGACATGGGCCAGAAGCCGGACTGTTGGAACTATTTGAATATGTGCAAAGTGTTCTTGGTCAAGACCAAACTGCGGACGTGGACGACACCTGGGAGCCCCCCCCGTTTCGCGTGGCGAGTCATTGGCAGCGACTCATAGACCTGGAGACGAACGACCGTATCGAGGTTCGGCTCACACGCGAGATCGCCGCGCGCGAAGGCGTCGTCTTGTTCAAGTTTGCGAACCTTGGAAAGACCTTCGACTTCGACCCAGAGGATATCGTTGACGTGTACTCGGAAGGCAATAAGCGGATCGGTGAAGTAGACCATGCGCTCAGCGATTTTGCCGGAACGCTCGCAATCCGATACGCGACGCGCAAGTTCAATGCGGGCGACAGCGTCTACTTGGCAGACAGGCGAGAACAAACGTCGATTGATCGTCGGTCGAAGGCAGTGCGTCGCATTCTCGATGGTGCCTCGGCCATCCCTGAGCTAATCGACTACTTCGATCCGCAGATCGAAGCTGAACCTGTCCGCTTCGATAGTCAGATACCAGATGAAGAGCTAGCTGCCTACAAGTTGAACGAAGGCCAGAATGCCGCATTTCGAGCCTTCCTCACCACTGGTCCAGTTAGCTTGCTACAGGGACCACCCGGAACCGGCAAAACCCGGTTCATCGCATCGTTCGCGCATTGGCTGATTACTCGCGGAGGGGCAAAAAGAATTCTCATTGCCAGTCAGTCGCACGAAGCTGTCAACAACGTAATCGAATCGCTGGTGCTCCTCTACAAAAGGCACGGTAGCAAGCCCAACCTGCTGCGCATAGGTTCGAAGGGTATTACCGAGCGGATCCGCCCGTACCACACCGCCGAACTGAGAGAAAGATATAGACTCCGTTTCGAGGGAGCCACACGATTTCGCTTTTCGCAGCTTGCTTCGGCAAAAGGCATTCCCGCAGGACTCGCTAAGGACGTGGTGACCCTTGATGAAGCTATCGGCACGTTGGCTAGGCGCTGCGCGCAACTGCAGGAACTTGTTGCGCAGGAGACTGACGAACTTGCGGTCGACCGGGAAAGATCTCGGGTGCAACTTGACCGGGCGGGCGCTGCTTTTGAAAAAGCGGCGCGCACGCATTTGAACCGCCGGGTGGATAGAGCACGCCCAATCGAAGAGCTCGACGAAGCGTTTTTCAATCTGCTAAGGAAGCATCCTGGGGCGTCGCCGGCTGACCTCGCCTCCGCAAGGCAGATCCTCGTGCTAACCCAGGAGTGGTTGTCGTCGCTCGCATCGCCACAACGCAACTTCGAGGAGTTCCTTGCCAAGACTCGTTCGATAATCACAGCAACGTGTGTCGGAGTTGGGCAAACCCGAATTCGCATCGATTCACAAACATTCGACTGGGTCATCGTGGACGAAGCCGCGAGATGCACGCCCAGCGAACTCGCAGTGCCAATCCAGCTCGGGCGCAGGGTGCTGCTGGTCGGCGACCATCTTCAACTTATGCCGATGATCGGCCGCGAAATGGTGGACCAACTGCAGGAGGAGCATCCCGACATCGCCCGTGATCAGTTAGTCGTCAGCGACTTCGAACGTTCGTTTAACTCATCATATGGACGCACTACCGGCCAAAGATTAACCGAACAGTACCGAATGGACCCTGCCATTTGCAAGATGGTCTCCTCCTGCTTTTACGAGCCGAATGAGGTGATGCTTCGCACGTCTGACGCTCGTGCCTCCGGGTTCAACGTGGGTGCTAATGCCCCCGATTGGCTGAACACACCAATGGCTTGGATCGACACTTCGGACGAGCGGAACGCTCTGGAAGTGAAGCTTCCCGGTCAAACGACTCTGCACAACGATGCGGAAGTTGAGGTGGTCCTTCGACTACTCGAATCACTGTCCACCCAAAAAGAGATGATCGATCAACTCACCAAGGGAGACGATGAGACACCGATCGGCATTATCTGCATGTATTCCGGTCAAAAGGCCAAGATTGAAATGGCTGTTGCACGCCATACCTGGGACACCAAGTTTCGCCGGTTGCTGCGCATCGACACCGTCGACGCCTACCAGGGCAAGGAAAACACCATCGTAATTCTCTCACTGGTCAGATCCAACACACATGGAGAAATTGGTCATGTCAGTTCGTACAACCGATGCAACGTGGCAGTGTCGAGGGCAAAAGAAAGGCTGATCGTCATTGGATCGACTTCAATGTGGAGAGAGCCACGATCCACTTCACCAATGGGACGTGTGCTAGCTTTCATGCTTGCTTCGACAGACACAGCCAAGGTCGTGAAGGCCGTGGAGATCTAATGAACGACTTCAACCTTTCCGAGCCGACGCAGGTAAGTTCTTTCGGCTTCAATGTGCCATGCCGCGAATTTGTCATCGCGGCACAGGTAACTCGCGACAAGCGCATGCCGATGGTCGACGAATTCGCACTTAGGGCGCTGCATCTATGCGAAAGCATCAGCGTCTCTCGATTTGCACGCTTCTTCGGCTTCAGCCAGACTGAGGTGGACATCGTGCTTGCTGACCTCCAAACACGTTCGCTCATAACCCTGGAGGGCAATGAGGTCTCACTCCACTCGATGGCTAAAGAATTGTTTCGCACTACCGGAGACGGCACGCCGTTGATCACCGATGTAGAGAGCTTCCCCGCCCGTATCTGGTTCGATCTGATCAGCAAGAATATGATCCGCTCGCGGGGTTTGCACAACGTCAAGAACCTGATTGGATTGACGCCCTCTCCCGGTCGAACAGACATTCCAGAGAACTTCGCCCGAGAGGCCTTTCACGACAACTTTCGCGACTATCTGCGCTTGATCAGGCGTATCAAGAACCCAGAGGCCTGGGGGTTGTATGCGATCTCTGATGTAACACCGGGTCGATTCAGCTACGCGCAGATCTCCGGCAAGCAGTCACTTTTACTCGCAGGCCAGCCCAAGCTGCAAACGACGCTGATCGAGACGGAGACAGATCGGCCCCAGAAGCTGCGTCTCCTGACCGATGCGATGAGCCATGCGCTGGGAAACCTCACCGATCCAGAGCCGACGGCGGTTGCACGTTCCGAATATGCACGCTTGACCCACTCCACGTACATCGACGACTCAGTCAATACGGAGGGCTTCGTGGATCTGGGAGCTTGGCTGAAGCGAGAACAAGCTAAGAAAGATCCCGAAGCGGCTCCATTCATCGGGAGTATCTGCCTGGAGCGCAATCGAAAGGCCCTTACTTCGCTGATTGCGCGCAACAGTGAAGGCAGCCTGTCCCAGGTAGCCTGGAGTCTCTTCTGGTTCAGGCCTGGAGGCACGATTTGGGGCTTATCCGAAGACCTGCAAGCAACAGTGGGCGAATTGAAGGCCATGTCTCGCCGAAGCCCATCGGGCGATGGTGGTTTGGTTGCGACGTTGATTTCGCCGGCATCGGTCAATTCAGACAGAGCGAAGCGGTTCGACAGGATCTTTGATAGAGGACTCGTCGCGCGCGCTGGCCGCAGCAATCCGTCTGTCGAGGTGTTGCTCATCCGAGGGGTGTGTGCCGTCGTTTCCACACTCGTACCGTTGGCAAACGGTGTGCACGTTTGGGTTGGGCGCATTACTGTAAAGCCGAATGACATTACTCGGATTGCGGAGCGTCTTCGGCCCTACGACACGGAACCCGAATTGGTTTCACTGTGGACTGAGAGTCGAACGCGACCTAAACAGAATTTAGAATCTGATTCCTGAGTTGACGGACTTCACTAACTTCAGGCTGACACGGCTGGGAGGGGGCAGGTCAGCTGTAGCCCTAGGGGGCGCAGCCGTTTCCGGCGCAGCGTCCGCAGGTCGCTGGGTCAATTCATCGTCGTCTACCTTCGATGTCGGAGTTTGGCGCGCGTACTCGGCCAAAAACCATGTCGGAACCGGGTGTCGATGCAGCCGCGCCGATAGAGCAAGAAGCATCCGCCATGGAGTTCCATGCCACTTGAAGTCCTCTGGCGAGGCCGCGCCCTTGAACGGTCGCACCGAGGCCTCCACTTCTTCCGCAGCTGTGGCTCGGACTCCCGCAAGCGCCCGCGAGACGCCGACGTCCTGCACATGCTGACGGGAACCCGTCAGAGTCTCCAAGGAGCCTTCCGGAAACCAACGTTCAAGCGTCACGCCCGCTGCAAGCGGTCCAATGTCGTCGCGCAGGTGCGTCAAAATTTTTTCATCGCGGAGAAGCGCCGCCAAAGTGGCGAGTGCAGGAATCAACGTCGAGGTCTCGAAGAAGTCCCGAGGCTCCGCGCTGCCCGCGACGTTCAGCGCAATCGCATCTTCGAGCAGGTCCGTGTCGACGGGAAGGTAGCGGTTCTCCGTCAGCGCAAGATGCAAGCGACTCGTCGTGTCCATCAGAAGTCGCTGCGCATTGTTCCAGTCGGACTCTCCCATCAAAGCAGCAATGACCAACGTCAAGTCAATTGACTGACCGTCGTAGACTGGCAGCCGGCAGCCCGTGTGCTCGTTCACCAAGTGGAGCAACTGCCTGTGAACCTCAGTTCGTACAGTCTCCTGCTTAGGGAACTGCTGCAAGAGCATCAGCAGAGTTGCCAATCGACCAAGCTCTTCGAAGATGAGCTCGGCATAGAGCACACGCTCCGGGCGGTATGCGAACGATGCTCTTCTGTTGTGTAGCTGCGGGGATACCTTGTCGAAGTAGGTCATCAGCGAGCGGACATATAGGGCGACCGTCGTCTCCATCCTTGCCAGGAACGCCTTGTCGCCGGTGAAGCCAGACCTGACGGCCTCCGACCACATTCTTAGGAGCAAATACTCGCCGGAAACAACTCCGGGCTTGAGGTTGCCCTCCCCCTGGCCCCACACCAATAGCACGGCCCAACCCATCGCGGCCGCAGCGCAGCGCTTCAGGAAGTTTCTCTTTAGCGCCATCTTGCTGAGCTTGGCTCCAGGTTTGTTCATGGCGAAGCAGGCCTCCGCGAACCGCACGAAGCGACGAATGCTTGTCTCGGACTCATCGAGTGCTGCCAGAGCTGCTCGAAGGTCGCCCTTCCCCTTGTCCAATAGCAGCGTCTCATCGAAGAGATGCTCTTCAATCAAAGAGGTCAGCTGGTCGCCAGCCCAGAGCTCGAGCGAACACAAGGGGCGCTCGGCAACGTCGTGGGAAAGAGCCGCATAGCCGGCTTGTGCCTCTTGCTTGAGCGTTCCATTAGTGACCAGCACTATCCGCTTCTTCAGCCCCTTCAGCGGCTGCGGTAGTCGGTTTCGGATGAAGTCGTTTGACGCCTCACGGACGGATGGGTCGACTGCCTGCTTTCCCCCGTAGAAGTCCTCGCGACCGAGATCACCGAATTTCACGACATAGAGGAACACCTCTTTGTCGCCGGTCGCATTGGTGTGTGTGGAAACAATGTCAACGCCCGCCTGGTTGGCGCCAACCTGTGGACGACTAAGAACAGAGTGTCCCATGGCCCTCAACAACTCTGGAAGGAGTGCGTCAAGTTCATCGCGTTCGCGTAGCCCAGCTAGGTAGTGCGAGAGAACAAGTTGGATGTTCACTTGCGGGGTCCTCTCGACAGTGCGCGGCGCCGGGCAGCACCGCTGATTGGGTCAGTTCCCTCCGAGAGAGGGAGTTCGACCGACAGCCCGAAGCTGGACATCTCCAGTGTGGTCTCTTGCACGCCACTTTCTACGAGGAACTCGACGGCGGTCTTGTTGGCGTACTTGAAGTGTTGTGTTGCGCAAATTTGAGCAAACACGGAGTTCTTTCG